>Ga0209239_1000191_pt1 | contig 34956 bp, 27 predicted proteins | sample GraSoi013_2_20cm_FD_185824 | JGI IMG/M metagenome (GOLD analysis project Ga0209239, IMG submission 185824) | Grasslands soil microbial communities from the Angelo Coastal Reserve, California, USA - Sample 10_02_2013_2_20cm (SPAdes) (version 2) | ecosystem: Environmental > Terrestrial > Soil >...
TATTTAGCTTTAGAGGAAGGTTCCCCTTTATTCAAACAGATCTTATCCATTTTACTTATAAGCTTCTTTATATTAGTCAACACTAATTATAAAATCTCGTTTGATTTCTTTTCCTAAAGTTAATAATATATTTCAATTCACTTTGTTTATTATTGGATTTGTCTTAGATATAAGATGCGACTTTTTATCTTTAATATATAGCTAATTTTCCATAATAGTTTCTTTTTATACTTACCTTGATATTTAGTTAATATCAAGAAAAATATCTTACATATAGATAATAATTTTATTTATATATTAGATATTTTAGTTTACTAATAAATATAAATAATTTTCAGGTTATTATGATTCGAACATAACATTTCCTCATCCCAATTGAGACGCCTAACCAACCTGGCTCTAACCTGTATTTATATTTAAAATAAATTCAGAGAATATCCGATTCGAACGGATGAAATAATAAAATTTAACAAATCTCAAGGTTGTCACCTTAAACCACTCGGTCAATTCTCTTAGAATAGTATATTCATTATCTTACATGTTTAATTTATATAAAATAAATTTGTATATAATAGGTTGTATAATAATACGTAATTTAGGTAAATTGTTTTTAATTGCATATATTATTAGGTATTTTTATTTATAATAATAATACAAAGTACAATTTATATTATACTTAATAATTAATACTTTAATTAATAAAAACAACTTATTTTATAAAAATGGAATATATAAAAAAATTTTTATTAAAAGTACGATCTATCTTTATTTAATAAACTAATAAAATAAATGTTAAATCTTTATTTTAAGATTCAATACTTTTTGTTTTATACATAATTCATTCTACAATTTTGTTAAATACATAGACTTAGTAATAATTATTAAAATATATATTCATTTTTCTAAGATATAGCTTTTCTATTAAAAGTTTTTTTAACTTAACTTGCGGACTTAGGAATTGCACCTAAATTTTTTAATCATGAGCCAAATATGTTACTATTACATTAACCCGCATATAAAAATTAAAAATTAATAAATTATTAACATAATAAAATTTTTATTAAACTTTTATTATTATAAATTAATAGCAATATTATTGTTAATTTGACTAAATAGTTTTTAAGCTTATATATTTAAATTACTAAATTAATTTTTTTTTAATAAATTATATTTATAATAAATGATTATTAATTATAGCTTTATTTATTTTGACACTATAAATTTAATTAATTACATTTAGTAAAGTATATTTATATAAAAATAAAATTTTTATAAAGGTATTTTATAATATATTATTAACTATAAATTTTATTAAATAATGAATTTTATTTTTATATCAAGAGCACTCAGATTTGAACTGAGAATGTGAAGTTTGAAGCTTCAAATTTTACCTTTAAATTATACTCTTATAGTTATATAAATATATAATATATGATTTCTTAGCGATTTGAACGCTAATTCTACCCTTATCAAAAGTATACTTTACCTATTTAAGTTAAGAAACCTAATTATAATTAAAAAATAAAAGATTCAAGAATATATAAAATAAAGTATTAAGTCATTTAATATATACAATACGTTTTATATTGTGTATAATTAAAAAATGTATCAATCTTTATAGGATTAAATATTTATTACAGTATGGTTAAATATGTTAAATATTTAACTTTAAAATTATATAATTTAAGAATATATAACAATTAATCTGAATAATTATATATCAACTTTAATTAACAATTTAAATACGGAAAAGAGATGATTTGAACATCTAAGTGTAATACACAATATTTAGCAAATATCTTGCTTTACCTATAGCGACTTTTCCTTTAAATTTTAAACATAAACGGGTTAAACCGGTCTTGATCCGGTATCTATTTTCTCGACAAGAAAATCCTTTACCTATTAAGTTATTAACCCTATTAAATTGAATTAATGAATTTTTAGTCTAATTAAAATCTACATATATCTTATCCTTTGAAAAATTTGTTAAATTATCAATATTTACAGCTAACCGAATTCGAATCGGTAATATTCGTTTGGAAGACGATCAGTTTACCATTAACTTATAGCTGTTTTTTGTTTTTTTTTACTTTAAATAATTAATAAACTTTTTTATTTAACTTAATTATATTAATTAGTATACCTTTACTAATAAAATTACTATATAAAAATCTAAAATTAGATAAATATTAATTATCAGATTTTGGTTAAAAAACTAAAATCTTTTTTTGATAAAGATTTATATTATATAAATTAAGACATATTTTCAATTTTATGATTAATCTTATAAAATTAATTTAATTAATAATGACTAATCTTCGTTTGAAATAATCAACTTATTAATTTATTAAATAAAATATTATTGATATTTATAAGACTTAAGGGAATTGAACCCTTATGATAATGATTAAAAGTCACATGTTTTACCTATTAAACTAAAGTCTCTTTTTTAAATCAAAACATCAAATAAATAACATTTAAATTATATTTATTAAAATCTTTTGATTAAAAAAACTAAAAATAAATATCTAATTAAATACTATTAACTAAAAATTAAAATAAATTTTTATTATTAATTTATATATATACTATATAAATACCTGAATTTTTTTTTTCAGATATTTTTAAAAACAATAGTATTAAATATAGCTAATAAATAAAATAATATTTATTATAGTTAATATTAATAGTAGTAAAATATTTAAACTAAAAATATATAATTAAAAATATATATTATCTAGATCTATTTATATTAAAAATTTATTAGGATATTTAAGAGCAAGTCATTTTCAACTTTTATATTGGGAAAAGTAAACAGATAAATTTTGATATTCTCTATTATCAAAATTAATTTGAAAGAAAATATATGTTTGCTTAAAGAACTTTTAATTCATTAACTTTTCTTACTAAAAAAGTAATCTTATTTTGTACTTCTTTATTTTTAATAGACATAACATCTATTCAAGCATCTTATAAAGTATGATTTGGTACCTAAGTTGGTATAAAATGTAATATAACAAATTAACAATTAAAAAAAGATTTTATTCAGTAATTTAATTTTATTATCCATTTTTTTTAAAAAAAAGATTTGAAAGATCAATATTTTTTAAATCATTGTCATTCACTCCATTTAAAATTTTATTGGTTCGTTCAACAAGATATCATCTTGAACCTCTATATTCGGATAAATGAAATATTAAACTTTGATATTCTCTATTCTCAAAATTAGTTTGTGTAAGAGAATATATTTTTGCATCAAGAGCTTCTATTTCATTAACCTTTTTTATTAAAGAATTAACCTGTTCCTGTACTTCTTTCTCCCTATTACTCATTGTATTCATTCAAGTATTTAGTGAAGGGCTATTATCTGACGATTTAAAATATACTATAACATTAGTTCTTGAAAATTCTATATGAGAAATAGCATTATTAAAATAATCAGAAAGTCTATTTACTTTTGCATCGAATGATTTTTTTTTAATATTATAATCTTTTCTTTCTGCTACTAATTTTTCTTGTAAATATTCTAAATTTTCTTGTGTATTTTCTGAATTAGTATTTTGAATAATAGGATTTAAAAGTCGAGGACTTAAAGTACAAGTTGTATTATTTAGAATAAATAAATCTATATTAAAAATTATAAATAAACCTAGAATAAAAACAATAAATAATATCATAAAAATTTTAAATATTTCTCAAAAAATATTATTTTTTAATAAATTATATAAATAATAACTAACAACAAAAACACCTAATAATATTATTACACTAATAATAAAAATTAAAGGGTTTAAATTAAATATATATGAGACAAAATTTTCTAAATAAATTTTATTTGAAAACATAATTAATAAAATAGTAATAAATAAAGAAATTATTTTTTTTAATATAAATATATGGAAAAAATAAGAAGAAAAAATATAATAATAGGTTAAATTATATAAATATTTTAATAATTTAAAAATTTTTATAAAAACATTTGATATTAAAAAAAAAAATAATATTAAACGAAGGGTAATATAATATATACATAATATATATATATTGGTAATATAATTCCCAAAAAAATTAATAACGTATTCCCTTTTTATAGTAAATATATCTTTTATACTAAAAATATATATTTTTAATTTTACAAATTCTTGTTTTATACCTTCTAAATAAAAATCATTCCATAAAATATAATTAAAATTTCATCCATCTATTAAGATATGTATAATTAATCAATTTACAAATAAAGAAGTACAGAATAATATAAAAATTGCAAATATCTTTCGAAAAATATAATTTTTTAATAAATTATATAAACAATAACTAACAACAAATAATACATTTAATAATATTATTATATTAATAATAAAAATTAAAAGATTTAAATCCAATATAAATAAAGCAAATAAAGCAATAATACCTAAATAATATAAAATAGGTATTAAATTATTTTTTATGTTTTTTATCATGTTTTTTGTAAAATATAAAATATAGTAAGCCCATGTGAGTCCAAATAAAAGATCATAATTAAAATTATATGTAATTTTCAGTAAATAAATAATACGATAGTAAAATAATTATACTAACCTAAAATATAAAGTATAATAAAAAAAAATTTTTTATGGAGGGGATCTAATTTCAAAATAGAACAAAATAAATTTATCAACTATATTAATTTTTTTTAATATATATAATTATACAAATCTTTATTATCTAATAACCTCAATAATATATAGAAATAAATAAAAAAAGTCATACAACATCAACAAAATGTCAATAAAGTATACCTGATTCTAATCCAAGGTGGTGATGATCAGTAAAATGATAAGCAAGTAAACGTCATAAACCAACTGCTAAAAAAGCAGTTCCTACTATTACATGTAACCCATGGAACAAATATTGTTAACATAGAGGTATTTATCTCTATTTCAATAGATTTCTCTATTGTTCAGACTATGTCTTATATACATAAAAAACATTTATAAATAATTTTAATAAAACTTACAGATTATTTATTAAATTCGTTTATAATAGTAATTATATGTATAATCCAAGCACTCATGAAAAACATTATTTTTTTAGTCGTTGAACGTACTTAATATTAAGTTTCGCTGCAAATTATAATAATATATTATTAATAGATCTTTGCAATTAACTTGGTTGACTATATTATTATGATAATATAGGAGCTTAAGTTAAACCCGTTCCAAAATAAAAACAAGAACCGTATATCCCATCTGATATAGTAAAAGATGAAACTGTATATTCTATACCTTGTAAAGCTGTAAATAATACAGCTAATAAAATTGTATATACTAAACCATATAATGCTCCTTTTCTATTGCCTTGAATAACAGAATGATGAGCATAAGTTACTAAAACACCTGATGATAATAATATTATAGTATTTAATAAAGGTAGTTCAAATGGATTAATACCATTTATACCCATAGGAGGTCATTGTGCACCCAATTCTATATTAGGTGACAATGAACTATGGAAAAAAGTTCAAAAAATAGCTAGAAAAAATAAAGCTTCAGAAACTATAAATAAACCTACACCTAAATTTAAACCTCTTTGTACAGCATTGGTATGATTACCTAAATATGTCATTATATTTAATATATTACTACATTAATTGGACTATATCTTATATAATAGGTTAATAACAAATATTATTAACGTATTAATTATTAACTAATAGTCTCTGAGGAACCTACTAAAACAATTATAAATTCCTTGGTTTCCTGCTGATTATTCTAATATATAGAAGTTTCCAGCATATAGTTAAATTTAAAGAGGGCACATTATTTAAATAATTATTCTATTATTCATATTTGATTTAATTAGTTTTATTTTTTGTTTACCATCTAATGTAAGATGTTCTCTATTAATAAACATTTGATAAACTTCATTTCAATTTAAAAAATTATTATATTTTATACCTAATAAACTATAAATATTAAAATATTCAATTATTACTTTTAACTTACTTATATTTGTGATAGATATTGATAAAATTTGACCACTTTTTAAAGTTTTGTATTCTGATAAATTACATAAAAAACATTTGGCTATTTCTTCCATAATAGGCAACATAGTTAAACAAGTATATTTATCATACAAACGTTTATCTAATTTAAATATAAGACTAATATTTTCACTAATAGATCTCAATTTAGTTTCATATTTAGGTTTATATTCCTTAATTTTTATATAAAATTTACCCTTTGCTTCTACAAACCCTGCAAATCAACTATTATCTAACAAATTTGATTTATCTAATATACTTTCTTTAAAAGAAAGATTATATTTTTCATTAACAAATTTAATCAACTTATTAAAAGTTAAATTTTTAGGTGTTCTAAATTTATTATGTAATAAGCTTATTACTAATACAATACCTTTAACATCACCTATTATATAACGAACAGTATTATTACTATTTTGAAAACATCCAATACCACCTAATTTAGATTGAATATATGCATATAATTGTATATTCTTAATCTGTGAAGTAAAAACAATTCTAGGATTTAAAATCCTATTTAATCTTGTATCACCTAAAGCAGGTATAGATATATCGCCTTCACCTTCTAATAATCCGGCTAAATAGTATCCTAATTGATCTTCGTTTATATTTTTATATAAAATACTTCTATTACTCAAAGATTCTTTTATATCTTCTTTACTAAAAGCTTTTGTAATTTTTAATATAAAATATGTAAAATAAATATGTAAAATATTATATTTTATACCCTCTGATATTACATCTCTAAATCATAAAGTCATTGATGCAATTAAATTAAAAAGAGCTATAAAAAATAAATAACCCACAAAAAAAAAACCATGCATACTTAACACACCTGTAGTTGTAAGAGTAAAAAGTGCAGTACTTGTGTAAATAGGTCAAGGAGATGGTGATACCAAATGATAAGGATGATTTTGAAAATTACTTTTTGTTTTGTATCTCATTTAATATATTTAGTATAATAAAACCCTAATTAGATTCTTTTTTCAAAAATAGTAATAGCAATATACCCTACCATAACTAATATATAAAAATTTTTCAATTTTTAATTGTGTATCTTCATTTATAGGTGAATTATTTAAAAAAATATATAATTTATTAAAAACTAAAGAATCTTCTTTTATTATTTTGTCAGTTTTACTAACTAATAATTTTTAAGGTATAGTTTTTACAATTATTTTAGTTGAATATCACCTAACATTACCTAAATTTAAATGAACATTATGATAAGAAAATTTGTTTTTTGATAAATATAGTTTTGTATTATATTTTTTATAAAATCTAGTATTATGCTTATAGATACAATTTATAAAATCCAAATCTAAAAAATATGAATATTATGTATAAAATTATTCCCTCCTCTACGAGGTAGAGAACCTTGATTAATCTTAATATTTTATTTAATATTTCCTATAAACCCCTCTAAATATCTAATAATTAATAAATAAATAATTATTTAATGAATTAACATATATATATATATTTGCATTTATTTCATATTCATATGGATTAAAATATATATTATATAAAGCTTTTACTGAATCTAAGAAAGAAAAATGAAATATTTATAATCTTTATTCTAAAGTGAAAATAATAAATTATACTTATACATAATATCTAAAATAGTAACAAATTTTTTACTATAATCAAGATCATCTAAAAATTGATACATATTTTTAATTTCAATTTTATAATTCAAAAGTTCATTATATTTATTTGGAGATGCTTTTATTTCAGTTATTAATTAATCACCTGAACCTATACTATTATCTATAAGGGTAAAAAAATTACCATATTGATCAAATGTTACACTTTATAAAAAGCGATGCCTTGTAATTAAATAAACTAAAAATATATCAGCAAATATATCATTATAAGGAAGATAATGATATATTAAGATTGGTTTATATTCAATTTTATTATCTTTATTTAAAATTATCTTAAAACTAACTAAATAAAAATCCTATTTACTTAAATAATTAGGTTTATTTGTTTCATAAATTAAATTATTAGGTAAAGTATTTATAAGCAAAGCTTCATGTAACTGTGTACCAATTAAAAATATTTCATCCCATAAACTAGGTCTATTATATATCATATAGATTAAAAATTAAATTAAAAATACTAGATAAAGTTTTATATAAACTATAACAAGTACCACAACATAATTAATAAAATAGAGTAAATAACATCCACAGATTCCATATTAATATAAACTAAAATATTTTTATAACAAACATAAACAGATTACATTATATATGGAATTTAATAATTTAAAAGGAACTTTAATCATTGCGTTATTATTTTTATCAATAAAATAAATGTTGTAAGTAAAACCTAAATGAAAATTAAATAATTCATTAGTATAAAAAATAATAATAATTTTAGTTTAATAAAATTATAAATTAAATTAATGTCAATCCTAATAAGATAAATAAAAAGGTACTTTATTAAGTTTATAATTTATAAAAAATACAAAATATTAAATTAAAAGTTCTAAACTTTTATAACTTATAATTTTTTAGATAAATTATTTATTAAAAAAAATTAATAATGTAATAAATTTCTATTTATATTATCTAATATTTTATTAAAGAAACAGATAAACTGTGTACATGAAATCTATTAGGATCTCAATAAACAGGTTCTCCAGGAATTCTAGGATGAAAATTATCTATAGATTGAAAATGATTCCAATGGTGATTTATATGAGATAAAGTATTTTCATATTCTAAAGTAACAAAATTATTAAATTCATCAATATTACTTATCTTTAAAGGACAAATAGCTGTATTATATTCTAAATGATAATCAGGAAGATTTGAATATGGTACAAAATTCACACAAAAATTTAATATATATTCAACATCAAATTCAATAGAACCACCAATAAATATATATATAACCTTTATAAGACTTTCCAATGGAAGTAATGGAAATGGAGGTATACCTGACAAGATATTATCTAAAATATTTATATAAATCATAAATAAAAATGAATATAACCTTATTTTAAATATGTTTTATTAATCATAAAACAAAAATAAGAATGCAACTAAATAATAACAATAAATTATTATTTTTCTGAAAAGAAAAGGAATAATTTAATAAACTATAAAACAACAAAATACTAGATAAGTTATAGATAAACCTTTTAAAATTAGATAATTTTTTATTAAAAAAATATCTAATACTTACTATTATTACCACATTTATACTTAATAAACTTACTGCTTAAATAATAAAATATTAAATAATATCAAAACAAAAAAAAAATATAATTATTATTAAATTTAATATTTTATAAAGATAATTTTTTTATCAAATATTAAAGATATATTTTGCTTTTTTGCTTTCATTAATTTAATAATATTTTAAAAAAGATCAATCTTTTTTTTTATATTAATAAAATGAGGGATAATTACATTATTTAAATCACTTATATAATTAACAAGAAAAATAGCATGATCTTTTTTCTTAACCATAAGTATTTTACCTATATTAAAGAAAGCCTATATTTTTTTTTGTAATACAAACAAATTTTTAGCATGTAATTCTATAGTAAAACATGGTACAAAATTTCATTTTTGTAATATTTATTGTTTCTATATATGATTACAGAAAAGGATGATTATCCATCTGAAAATCTAATGATTCAAGAAAGTAATAGTTTTAACTTATTTACCTTATTATTTGTACTATAATTTCGATAATGTACTAAATAAATTTGTTTATTCACAAACCTTAATACAAACCTTTATGACAATTTATTATCAGGATTAATTGTTATTACAATAGAGCCAATCATGGCTAACAATAAAATAATTGAAACCATTAATAATCATATACTATATGCACTATACATAATATTACCAATACTTGTAATATTTGTAACATCCGTTAATACAGCATCTCAATTATTAGCACTGGCGTAAATTATTTGTTGTTTATAATCAAAAATATTATAAAAATATTGACTTTGTACTTGTTTTATATTATACAATTTTTCAGAAAAGGAATTATAAAAATAATTTATAAAACCAAATTGTATAGAATTAAAAGATATATTTTGACCTAATATATATACAAAAGGTATTACACTTAACATAGCTAAAGGTAAATAATTATTTGTATCACTTAAAAGCTCCGAAATACGAATATTTATTAACATTAATATAAAAACAAATAAAATGGATATAGCTCCAACATAAACTAATAAATATGATATACCTATAAAACTTAAGCCTATTAATATTAAATAACAAGAAATTGTCGAAAACACTCCAATTAAAAATAAAACAGAAACTACAGGATTTTTACTTATAATTGTATAAATTCCAAACAATATACAAATTAAAGATAATATATCTAAGATTTCTACCAAAAAACCATTAGTTTTTATATCAGATATTAAATACAAATAATACATTATATTTATAATTTACCTCATTTAAAACATATCTTTTATAATTAAAAAAAATAAAAATAAGAATGCAACTAAATAATAACAATAAATTATTATTTTTATAGGAAAAAAAGGAATTAATTAAATTTCATGACATTAACTGACGACAGTCAATAAATCAGCCAACCGTATATGCAGCTTTAATTTTGCAAGATTGAAACCGAAATATTTAATATATTACTCAGCAACCTGCACTATAAACAAAAATTACTTTATAAATAGTTTTTATTATCTTAAGGTTAATATTAAGTAATTTCAAAAATGAAACAATAAAATATATAAATTTATATATACTTATTATACAAACTTTTATAATTTTATTATAGTTTTCAGAATTATTAGTTATAATAATTTATAATTATATGTAAAGCTATTTTAGCTACAAATACAGCTATAAATAACATTATATAGCTAAATATTAATAAAAAATTGCTAGCTTTATTTCATATTTTTAAATATCGATTTATTATAAAATTTAATATTTTACCAAATTTATTTTTTGGTATAAATTTATCATAATTTATATTTAATATATATCTACTAATATATATATTTAAAATTATATATAAAAATAATAAAGCACCATATAGTAAATTGTTCACATTAAATAATAAATTTAAAGGATAATCACTTAAATTATCAATATCATTGTTTTCCGAATTTACAGAAAAATAAATAAATTTAAGCTTACCAATACCTTTATTACCACTATTTTTATTTAAAATATGAGACATCACAGTTATAGTACTTTGAACAACAACCATAGTACCTAAACCAGCTACTACTTTAACAATAGGAGGTCCCCCTACATATTGAGCAACTTTAAATCCAAGAGTAGCTCCACCTGTATAAGATATCGCTGCAGCTAAACTATTAATACCCTCTTTACTAAAACTAGTTTTAATATTTGGATTATTAACATTAACAGTATCACCAGTACCTACATTAATAGTGTTATTTTTATCATCTGTTACATTTAATATTACATCATATATTTTATCTAAATCTAACTCAATATTAAATATAAAATAATAAATAAATAAAAATATAAAAAATAAAATAATATTTATAATTGGATAAAACATATTTCTAAATTTTATATAAATATTCTTATTTATAAAATTTAAATAATTGTTTACAATAAAATAATCTAAAAAGATAGCCAAAATAAAGAAACTTACAAAAAAAAAAGGTATTAATTGAGGCATAGTTTAATATATATATATACAATATATTTACATATATATATCATAATTTTACATTTATAAAAAAGCGAAAATAAAAAATAAAAATAATAATTATTTATTTTTATAGGAAGAAAAGGAATTGAACCTTTGATAGCTAAAAGCCATTGAGTTTACAGCTCAACCCGTCAACCAACAAACGGACCCTTCCTTATAAAGAATATAAACATAAATAATATATATATATAAATTTATATATTACTAAATAAAAATAAAAATTTTAAAAATAATATTAATAAATTAATGAAAATCTTTTTTTGGATTTGAACCAACAGAAATAAAAATTAAATTTCTTTACCTTATAAAGATATGTAAAATAAAATAAAAATAAAAATATATTTTTATTTTTATTTTATATACAATATTATTATTAAGTTCTATCCATCCCGTGCAATTTCCATTACACGAACCTTATTTCGACTTAACACCAATTAAAGTCATGCATACGAAAATTACAAATATATTTATATATAACAAATTATATATACTAAAATATACAATAATTAAACTTATTGCACATACTCCTTTCAGCGCCTGACGAGTAGTTAGTACCTAACTGAGATAAAATTCACCGTGACGTGGTGATTCACGATTACTAGTAATTCCTTATTCATGTAGTCGAGTTACAGACTACAATCCATATTATAACCAATTTTAAGGATTAGCTCCATTTTACAATATTGCATCCTTTTGTTAAGGTATATGTGGCACGTCTATAGCCCACAATATTTAGGCCATGATGACTTGTCTTGGTCCCTCTTATCTAGTCCAATATAGCGGCGAACCACTTTATATAAACAAATAAAGTGAGGGTTTTCGTTAATTAAAGGAGTTAACCAGATCTCACGACACTAACTGACGACAGCCGTGCAACGCTTGTAATAATTTAATATTATACAAATTGTGGTAAGGTTTTTCGCGGATTATCGAATTAAATAACATACTTCACTACTGGTTTCAGAAACGGTCTAATGATTTCAGTTTCAATGTTGCCATCTTACTCTTAAGGTGGAATGCTTACACTTTCATTTATATGCTAAATATAAATCTAGCTTATGACATTCATAATTTTCTGCTTGGACTACTAGGGTATCTAATCCTTATTGCTACCCAAGCCTTCGTCCCTCAACGTCAGTTCTTACATAGAAAGCTGCCTTCGCCTTTATCAGTCCCTTTAGTATCATAAAATTTTATCTTTACTCTAAAAGTTCTCCCTTTCTCTCATAAAACTCTAGTAAATAATTACCAATTAAGGTTTAATTTACCGTCTAGGTACCCTTTAAACCTAATAAAGATGAATAACACTAGTCTTTTACGTATTACCGCGACTGCTGGCACGTAGTTTGGTCAAGACTTATAAATAGAAAATTGTCATAATCATTAATCTATTTAGAATTTTATACGATTTATTCGTTACTGCATTAATTTTTATTAATACAAATTCATTCTTCCAAGTTGCTGGTTCAGCCGTTAGGCCATTGACCAATATTCCTCACTGCTGTACTAATGCGTATTGGGGTTTTTTCAGACCCAATGTGGTCGATCAACCTCTCAGTTACGACTACGGATATATAGCTAGTTAAGACATTACCTTTTCTACTACTGTCCGAAATATTAATTAACATCTTAAAGTGAAACTATTTTGTTTCTTTTTTATTATAAGGTATTTTACCTATCTTTAAGGTAGCCAAAATATTAATTACTCACCTGTACACCACTTCTAATTAATAGTTATAACTAGACGTACGATTAGCATGTGTCAAGCACTTAGATAGCGTTCAATCAGAGCCATCATCAAACTCAAAAATAAATAATATGTTATGTATGTGTTACACGCATAACATACTATTATTAAATTTAACATAATAATAATAAATTTATTACATTAATATAATAATCAATATAATTATTTTTTGTATTATAATTATAATACAAAAAATTGTTTTTTATTATTTAATAAGATATATACCTATAATAGATACAATTAAGCCGGATTCTGTCACTATACATAATTCTAAAAAAAAATTTAATGTGGGAGTAATGTTCGTATTATATATTATTATAATATAATATTATATAGTTATATAATAATTTGTTTCTCTAAATATTCCATAATTTTTATCATTATACTTGTAATATATTTTTTATTAATTAATATAAATATACATATATAAACACTTAACAAATTTAGGACTTTCCTATCCTTTAGTGGGACTGTATAGTTTGTATCATATTATTAATAATTAATTTTATTAATTAAATGTAAATCTAAATAATCTTTAATATAATAAGCAGTCAATACTACAAAAACTTTAGATTCAATAAAAGCAATACAAAATTCTAAACCAGAAAAAGCAATATTAAAAGCTAGAGGCAATAAACTTATAAAAAAGAATAAAATACCAGTAAATTTTAAGTTTTGATAAATAAGTTCTTATTACTAGATAGATCTTATATCTATAAGGATTATTAGAAATTTTTTGATAATTGCATATCTACCACTTCCCTCTCAGTAAATATTAAACATTACTGATAACATATTTATATTAATGTTACTAAATTAATTTAAATATATACTTACCTTTAAAAGGTTTAGTTCGTATATCTTTTAAATATAAAGATATACTAACTTTATGTATACCTAAAGATTTGGCTACCAAAGTAATTGAATTATAAATAATAATATAATTTGTTATTACATTTATAACCCTATTTTTTTTGGAAGTTTTTTGAAAACAAATATTATTTTCAATAATATCATTTTAAATAAGTTTAAAAACATATTTACCAAAAACAAGCTGTTTTTGTTTTAAATAGATCTATCTTTCAATATATCTTCTGTTAATATTTAAAGCTCTTGCTACTGCCTTTATTGCATGATAAATAGTATTGATACCAATAGTTACATCAGTAACTTTTACTTTATTACCTTTATGACTAAAATAATGCTGTAATAAATTTTCAGCAGACAAGTTATTAGCTGCTAATTTCATTTTTTATATTGTTGCTTATGAATGTTTTCAACCTTTACCTCGAGAAGGACTTCCTGGTTATTTTAATATATTGTACTTAGGAGAGTATTTATTAAAATAATATTTTACGTAATATAAAATTATCTTTATCACAAAATTCTAAAATATCTAAACTAAAATTAGAATATCCATATTTTAATGATGCTTTATAAATTGGCATACTTACTCCAAGTAGTAGTCTATTTGTATTATAATATTCTAATAATTTACGTCTTAAGTTTACAGAACTACCTATATACTTTTTGCCATTTAACTTGTTAATTCAGATATATATATATATACCACTTTTACCTTTATATTTAAGTATTTATAATTTATCAGTATCTCCAATTTTAAAATGTAAAGTATTACTTTTATTAGAAGAATAGTATCTATACTGTATAAATAAGTTAAATTTTGTTAATAAATAATTAGTGGAAATTGATAAATTATTTATTAAACTATTATAATACTGATTATATTTACTAAAATAATTCACTTTATTATTAAATCTTAATGTAAATTTAAAGCATCTTTTATATATGAACATGTCAAAACTACAAAAACTTGAGCTTGTATAAATGCAATAGCTAATTCCAATCCTGAGAATGCTATAATAAAAGCTAAAGGTATTAATCCTACAAATAAAAATAATATACCTGAAGTCATTATTTTATAAGTAAATCCACTTAGGATATTTAAAAGCATATGACCACTCACGATGTTCGCAGCTAAACGTAAACCTAAAGATATATTTCTAGCTAAATAAGATATAAATTCTATTAATACTAACAAAGGCAATAAATTTAAAGGACAACCAGAAGGTACAAAAAAAGAGAAAAATTCTAAACCATGTTTTTGAAATCCTAAAAAAGTAGCACCTAAAACTACAGTAAAGCTAATAAAAAAAGTTAAAATAAAATGAGATGTTGAAGCAAAACTATAAGGAACCATACCTATCAAATTATTTATTAAAATAAATAAAAATAATGCATATATAAAAGGAAAATATATTTGTCCTTTATTTGAATTTATTTGATTTATAACTATACTATGTATAGTTGCGTACAATGATTCTTGATTTATAGATCAGGTATTAGATATCAATTTGTTATAATTACTAGCTAACTTATTAAAACTTAAAACTAATATAGTACTAATTGTTAAATATAGTCCAATATTTGTCAAAGATATATGACTATTATTTAATATATTTAAATTTATACTTATTAAATCTCTTATTTCAAATTGATCTAAAGGGCTTAATACAACAAAATTATTCATAGAAAAAAAAATTAAACTTATATTTAAATTAAATGGTATTTACAATTTGAAACAATTAATATATCAAATATTAAATTAATTACTTACTTATATTTATTTAATAAAAATTAAAATATTATAATAAAGATAAAAAGTTTTTATATTTATTATAATTTATTTATAAACATACGTGTTATAAATAAACGAACAAATCTTGGTAAAATATATTTACTAAATGTAAAGACTAGAATAGTTAATAAAACAAAACTAAAAAGTGCTGTATTTACAAAAAAAAATGGTATTAATTGAGGCATAGTATAATATGTATACGAGATATTTACATATATATATCATAATTTTACAATTATAAAAAAGCGAAATAAAATAGTAAAATTAATTTGAACAAGATATAAATTATTTAATTTTATATTATATAATATAAAGTCAATTTTATAAATGTTCAAATTGCAAAAAAATATACAATAAAAAGAATTAGAAGATAATTTTATAATATTCAATTAATTTAATTTAATAAAGCTAAATATATTTTTAAAGTATATAAATACAAATTTAATAAATATTAAAATTATATATTAAAGAAGAAACTGAATAATGTAAACCATCTAAAATAGGAGCAGGATAAAGACCAAATAGTACTGTTAATATAACAAGAACAAATAAAATCGTAAATTCTCTTTTACTTACATCAGTAACATAATTTATAAAATAAGAAGAATAAGTACCACCAAAAGCTATTCTATTAAACATAAATATAGTATAAGCTGCAGAAAATATAATGGAACTACTAGCTAAAACACCTAAAATAGACATTCTTTCAAATACACCATAAAGTGACATAAACTCACCTATAAAATTTAAAGTAAAAGGGGCACCACAATTACCTAAAGATAATATATAAAATAAAATACAAAAAATAGGCATTACTTGAGCCATACCTCTATAATATGTAATTAATCTAGTAGAAGATCTATCATATAACACACCCCCAACACATATAAATAGACCAGAAGAAACAAAACCATGTGCCAAACCTAAAGTAATAGCACCTTCTATTCCTTGTATACTATTACTAAATGCACCCATAAGATATACAGCTGCGTGAGATACAGATGAATAGGCAATAAGCTCTTTAATATCTATTGTTCTTAATGTACTAAAACTAGCATACAAAATAGTTATTACACCTATAACATATACTATATATGTATAATTAATAGCAGCTTTAGGTAATAAAGGCAAAATTAATCTAAATATACCATACAAACTTAATTTAAGTACTATCAAAATTAAATTTTTATTTTAGCTTACTTCCTTTCCAGGACATTATTAATATCTAATAATATAATAAATATACATAAATAATATGTATTGGAAAATTAAATATACATATTAGGTAAGCACTCCATTATTTTCATAATGGATGGACCATATCTTAACAACATTCTGTAAAATAATTATATATTTTATTCAATATAATAATAAAAGTTATTTAAATTATTTCAATTAAAATAAGTCATTTTATAATTCATATTTTATTTGTATTTAATTATTGAAGATAAATTTATGTTTTTTTTCTAAAATTAAATTTTAGTTCAATAAATAATATCTAAATATTTACTATTAAATAAAGGATAAGTTTCAAGATATTTTATTAATACCAAATTACCTTCCACATTACTAGTTCTAATTCAATATTGACTATATTTGGATCTAATTTTTAGTAGAACCATGTTTATTTTGTGTAATTCTAAAATAAAAACACCCATCAGCTTCAATAAATCCCGATAACCAAGTATTTGAATCTAAAGTTGAAATGTATAAAGGTAATTTAATAATATTATAATTATTATTATTAATTCAATCTATTAATTTATATAATTGAACAATCTTCTTTTATTAACCCTGCTAAATAAGATCCTAAATTTTTATTATTAACTTTATTACTAGTAGTATAATTATTATAATTTTTAATTGTTTTTAGCATATGGTCTCTGAAGAATCTATTTAGATTTTTATTAATAAATTTTATGTAGATATTAATAATTTCTAATTTTAATATATCTTTCCAAAATATATTATGTAAATTTTTATTAATAAATAGTTTCCTGCTGATTAACCTAAATAATAGGTTTTTCCAGCAATTAGCTAAGTTTAAAGCAAGCATAGTTTTACCTGCTAAAATTATACTACCAGCTAAAGGTGATTCAACATGAGCTTTTAATAATCAAGTATTTAAAAATATCGTAGGAGTTTTTACAGCAAATGATAAAAAAATACCGTAAAATAAAAAAAGTTGAATAATATAACTATAATTTGCTTTAGATAACGCATCAAAATCAGTTGTACCCATTATAGATGACATTGTAATTATAGAAAGTAACATAAATAATGAACCTAATAAAGTATATAAAAATAAATAAAAACTAGCTCTTACTTTATTACTAGATCCAAATAATCCTATTAATAAAAATAAAGGAGGTAATATACTTTCAAAAAATATATAAAATAATAATATATCCAGAACTAAAAAAACAGCTAATAATAGTGTTTCTAATGAAAGTATTATTACTACAAATGATAATACATTATTTAATCTTATTGTATTTCAATTAGATATTAAAGATATAGGTATAATTATTGTTGTTAATAATACAAAATATATAGATATTCCATCTATACCTAAATATACATCAAAATAATTTATTTTATAATATTCTTGTATTTGTATAAATTGAAATTGTTTACCACTAAAATCAAATAATATAAATATTATTAAAGATACAATTAAATTAATAATCGTAGTAGTTAAACCAATATATTTAATCTGTCTATCTGGTATAAAAGATAAACCATAAGATGTATAAATTAAAATAATAAATATTCCTAATAAAGGAATTAATAATAAGGATAAAAGAGATATCAAAACAATTATTTTCATAAGTATAAATTCCCTCCAGATTAAAATTTGTATATATGTATATTAACCTTATGTAACACCATGTATATCTATATGGCTATAAACATATAATATATAATTAAATAGTTATATATTATTATATATAATTTTATTATTATATAAAAACATCTTATAATAAAAAAAATTATAATATTTATTATAACTTTTATGTAAATATATAAATATAATTATTGAAAAAGCAATAAATAGAGATAAAATATAATTTATATTTATATTTTATAATTCAATAGCAAGTTTAAAATTAATATTTTTATAAGTTAAAAGTATAATAAAAATATTAATTTAATAATAATAATTTTCAAAAATTAAAAACATGAAGATTAATTTAGAATAAAATTTAATTACAATTAAATGATAAGTTAAAAAAAAATTAGCAATTATAATAAAGAAAAATTACAAGGTAAAATATTTAAACCAATAACAATACAAGGGATCGTAATTATATATGCTATAATAATAGGTAACAATATAGTTCAACAAGCTGACATTAACTGATCAAATCTTATTCTAGGAAATGAGGCTCTGGCTCAAATGAATATAAAAATAAGAATAGATGTTTTAAAAGCCAAATTTAAACTGCTAGATGGACTAAACAAGAAACCAGATAAAAGAAAGTTATAATTAGGTTGAAAAGAAATATATCCAATATATTGTGAAAAATAATTAAATATATAAAATAAAGAGTTAAAATGTAAAAAACTTAAATAACCACCTAAAAATAAAACACTAGTTAATAAACAAATTAAAACAATACTAGCATATTCAGCTAAAAAGAAAAATACGAAAATAACTGCAGAATGCTCTGTCATAAAACCACTTACAAGTTCAGATTCCAAAAATAAATAATATTATCTTAGGAGATTATATCTTGGATAAAACCCAGTAAGATTAAGCTTTATTAATTTAAAACAACATATACTTTTAGACCGTTATTTAAACACTTACCTATTGTTACCTTATATATACTTAAATATTTACCTAATTCTATATTATTATTAAATTTTGAAACTAAATTGTCATTTAAGTCATAAATATCTACATTTAAAGATATTTATTCATATTTTTACTTAAGAACATTTGTGTTTTTATCAAACATAAAATTTAATTAACGATATTTATTAATTAAAACAAGGACTTTGTAGTATGTTTTTACCAAACATAGGATGATTATTATTAAAAATTATATCTTTTTTCTTACATACTCAATATATTTATAACTTAACATACTTTGACAATACCTTTTAAAGTATAAAGAGTATTTAAATCTCTTTATATAACTTGATATTAAATCAATTAAAACTATTTTACTTTTAACTTTAAATAAAAAAGTTAAATTTATTTAAATCTTATTTATTAAATGCAGCTTGTATAACTTAAATTTTTTATTTTTAATATATTTATTAAATTTTAAATAAAACCTTTTACCTATATTGTTTACCATGAACAATATAAAAAAATAAATACTTTCTTTATTTTTAATATTTTTCTATAAAATTTAACAGAATCCTTAAATTATTCAAAATTAGAAATAAGAATTAATTCAGATAAGGATTATAAATATAAATTTAAAGCATAATAATATATTCTAGATATTTAGTAAACTTTTTATTTTAGACTGAATATTATAAATAGGTATAAATAATTATATCCTATTCTAAAGACAACAGTATTTTTGTATATTTTAATTATTTTACATTTTTCATGTAAAGTTGGACTATATCTTATTTAATATAATATTTATATTAAAGGATCACACGTAGTCTCTGAAGGCTCAACTAAAAAGTTAATTCCTTGCTGATTATCCAATAATAGGAGTTTCCAGCATATAGTGATCTTTAATGAGACCAAATCACTTGCAATAGCCTCTGCTAAATCAAATGGAGCTCTATTAGTTTCCGCTATACAACCTATAAAAAATACAATAAATATAGGAAATAAAGGTAATAAAAAATAAATAGTTTTTTGAGCTTCTATTATTGCAGTTAAATTTAAACTACCTGTTAATAATATTACTAATAATATTATAGAACTTAAAATTAATTCATAACTAATTAATTGAGCTGTACTTCTTATAGAACCTAAAAATGCATATTTTGAATTAGCTGATCAACCAGCTAATAAAATACCATATGTTGATAATGAAGAAACAGCTAACAGATATAATATTCCTAGACTAAAATCTGAAATATATAATCCTGAACCATAAGGTATAACAGCATAACCTAATAAAGAAAAAATTAAGGTAATTATAGGCCCAAGAAAAAATAAAATAATATTAGCTTGTGTAGGTGAAACATATTCTTTTAATAATAATTTTAATGCATCAGCAAATGCTTGTAATAAACCATAATATCCTACTATATTAGGTCCTAATCTTCTTTGCATGCTAGCCATTGTTTTTCTTTCTGAAATTGTTACAAATGCTACAGTTAATAAAGCAGGTACAATAACTAATAAACCTTCAATAATAGATATTATTGATAATATCATTCTATTTAATTAGTACTATAATTAAAAACAATTAAAAATTCTTATAAAATATAATTTTTTTCAAATCAATAATTTTTTATTTACAAGTTTATAAGGTAAAAAATTATTAATTTTAATTGATTTAATTTAATGTTTATGTAATATATAGTTTAAAAATAAATATAATACAAACTTCTTATAAAGTCATAATGTGAAAAATACATTAAGTATTAAATAATCATCTACTACTAAATTAATAAATAAAAATTAAATATTTGTTTAATTTTTAATGAATTAATTAAACTGATAATTAATACTGTTAATATAATAAGGAGTTAGGGGAAGTCGAATCCCTATAATTTAATTTGCAGTTAAAACGCAGAACCTCCTGCTCAAACTCCTGCTTTTATGTAATAATATATTTATTATATAATTAACATAAATAAAAAAAAAAGCAAACAAAATAATATAAATGTAATAATATTATTTTACTTTCAATTTTTAATTCATTTCTATCTAACTAAAAAATAAAACCTAAAATCAATACAATAAAAAAAAAGTACAAAGATAATAATTAAATCATGTAAGCCATTAAAATAAGCATTTATAACATAATAATATATTAATAAAATTTCCAAATTAAATAAAAGAAAATAAAAAATAAACTAAAAATATAATAAATTGTGTTCTAATTTGATTTAAAAATAATTAAATATTAGTCAAAACATTTTAAAACTAAATTATTTATTATAATTTATTAATTCCAATACATTATATTCGTATTCTTTTTATATTTTATTTTATATAACCTTTATTTTTTTTTTATATACTAAAACAAGTAGAGATTTACCATTATTAAAGATTGTATAAAATCTACCTTATAATAAAACTCCTTTTACTACCAAATCTTTTATTGCTTGATTTTTGCTTATTGTATGGACTATCAAATAAAACAGGATAAATAATAGAATTATTAGTTAATTGATTTTGTTTTGAACTAATTTTTAATGCGTTTTTACCTAATTCAAATACAAATCCTAAAGTTAAAACTAAAAAAAAGACTAACATAATAATTAAACCATATAAGCCATTAAAATAAGCACTTACAACATAAGGATAAACTAATAAAATTTCTAAATCAAATACAAGAAATAATAAACCAAAAATAAAAAAAGAAACACTAAATTGTGTTCTATTTTGGTGAGGGAAGGAATGAAAACCACATTCAAAGGCACTATCTTTTTCTATATAAGAATTATGAGGAGAAAAAATTAAATTAATAACCAATAATAAAGAGGCTAAAATAGGTATAACTATAAAAAAAAAAGTAGTTGTTGACATATTTAAAAAATTTTTAGATATATACTAAAACGTATATAAGCAAAATAGTAAGCAAATAAAAACAATTTTTGAAAACATATTATTGTATTTAATTAATTTCTTTAGTTGTTAAATTTATTAAACTATTTTCTAATAAATTTACTAAAGGTACTATTATTAAAAAATGAGAAAAATATAAAATTGTAGAAATTTGTCCAAATTCAATAAAAGGAGATTCAACATGTTTAGCTCCCAATTGCATTAAAATTAAAAAATTAGCTACAAATATATAAAAAACTATTTTACTTAAAGGTCTAAATTGTATACCTCTTAGTTTAGATATATCAGTAAAAGGCATAACTAATAATATTAAAAGAGCCGAAAACATAGCAATAACACCTAATAATTTATTAGGTATAGATCTTAATATAGCATAAAAAGGTAAAAGATCAGTTAAATTTAATATACAAAATTGGTTATTTTTAATAACTATATTGTAAATGATAGCTTTATAAACCTAATTTATATAACATTTATTCAATAAAATATAGGCTAATCAAAGATTTTAAATTATCCATAAATTATTTGAAAATATAAATACTAGGTTTTTTATCCTTGTTAGAATGTATTGAACTTCTAAGATTAAATTTATTTTGTAATGTAAACATTAATTTATCTACGTCTTTATTAAAAAAAGCATAAACACTAATATGTAAACCATCCCCGGCTCCTATTTTTCATTATTAAAAAAACTAATTCTCTGAATGTTAATAATTAATATATATTATTAGGGACTAATTTTACATAGTATAAAACATTTGTTTAAATGCATTAAAACAAGGAAATTGCATAGTCGTGAAAGATATAGTACTATACATTTTTTAGTTATATTATCTTTAATTAATCTAGATTGAAGTATATAATATTTAGCACAATTTAGCACAAAAAGGCTTAAAAAATTATATACATAATTAAAATATTATTTATGAGTTATAGCAGTTTGAGCTTATACTAATCTAGAATTAGATAAAGGTGATCTTTTCACTATATGGGTATCACTGAATAATATACCTACTAATATTTCCTTTACATAATGAGGTATTGTAATTAAGGCTCTCTCAATAAAAGATAAACGTTTAATACCTTTTGTATAACGAGTTGCAAACAAAACAAAACTAACTAATAAAAGAATAGTGGTATATTAATCATATTAAATAAATATTTATTTAAATATTTAAATCAATTATATCACTATAATGTTTGGACTATATATTATTTTATATATTTTATTAAAAACTTATAAAGTCTCACGTATAGTCTCTGAAGATCCCAAATATATACAATTACTACAATAAAAATTATTTGGTTTCTTGCTGATTGTCTTAATAAGTATAAGAGTTCCCAGCAAATAGCAAGATTAAGTGACATCTTTAATATCACTCTGGAACTATAGCAGGTGGAGTTTGCATAGGATTAGCCATTACGTAATTTTCACTATCACCTAAAGCATTAGGTATAAAAAAAACAAAAATAGATAAAATAAACATAAAAATAAAGATAGTAATTAAATCTTTAAAAATAAAATAAGGAGCAAATGGTAATCTATCATAATTACCTGAAACACCTAAAGGGTTACTGGACCCTACTGTATCATGTAAAACAATTAAATGCATTAAAGCTAATGCAGCTAAAACAAAAGGTAATAGAAAATGTAAAGCAAAAAATCTATTTAATGTAGCATTATTAACTGAACAATAATGTTGATAATTCAATAATCAATAAATTTTATCAAAAATTATCATTATACTCAATAAATTTCTTTATTGTTCGGACTATATCATAATCTTATATTAATACTTATTAGGTATATTGAACTTTTTAGTATACCGTGGGATTGTACGAAATTGCTTAAGTTATAATAAATATTGTAGTTTTTTTTATAATCTAAAAATTTAACTGAAGCTTTTTATAAATTTAATTATATTTTTTATTGATTTTATATTAGAAACTTTTAATTTAAAACTATTAGTTTTATCCTGTATAATTTTTGTAAAGATAAATATTTAGAAATAGCTAAAATTAAAACATGATCATTTGTTTAAATATTAAAACTCGTAATTAAAAAAGGATTAATAGTAGGTTTATATATATACTAAAACAACTTGATTAAGCTTATATAAATTATATAAATACAGCATAAAAGTAAGGTATTTTTAATAAATATTAAATATAATTTAAGTATTTAGTTAGTATAATATATTTTGGTGAAAATTCACTGTATTTAATATTAGATAATAATACATTTTTAAATCACATATAATCATATTATTTGTTTAACAATAAAAAATATTTATCAAAAATAGGTAAGATATATTTAATAAAATGAGATTTATTTCTAATTCTTAAAAACACTGTTTTAGATCTATTTTTAGATTTCATAAAAGTAACAACACCTAATATTTTTTTAATATTATATATAAGCTGAATATTTATAATAAATAATTCTATACCAAATTTATAAATTAAATATTTATCCTTTTTTGATATAAAATCAACCACCTTCTTCAATTAAGTCCACTAAATAAATATAAATAAGATTTTCTGCGTTTAGTCTCTGAGAGGCTTCGATAGTAAATACATATCTAACCCCTGCTGATTGTCCTTTTTTTGTTATCTTTTCACGCCTAAATATATATTAATAATAAAGACGTATATAACTTTTAAATTTAAGGAAATTCCAGCAACAAGCAGAATTTTTAATACAATATAGTTATTGTATAGCTCTTTTATTAATAATATAATTAATATACATAAGCCTCCTCAAAGAAATTCAACAATATCTTGACCAACTCAAGGTATGGCACTCATAAGATTAGTGATAACTGTTGCCAAATCTTTAATTTATCTATTTTTATTAGTTTTTATAAATAAATCATGTACTTATTACTTATTATTATAAATTATTAGATATAAATTTCGTATATAGCCTTGTGTTTAATTATATAATTATAATTAAAAAAGATTCCGACTGTACATTAAGCATCCTTTCAGACACCCACCAGTGAACCAGTCTGTAGCGATATTTTACTCTATCGACGGTCTTAGTACAAAACTAATACTTTTAACCGTTTTCACTAGTATTGCTATATAATTTAATATATAAATTTTTAGTAAAAATTACTTTATATAATTATATAACTATATATAATTTTTATTTATTTTAGTAAAAAGCATATAAATAATAATAAATTAATAATTTATTATTATTTATAAACAAAATACTAAGTATAAATTTAAAACAAATTCAATAAAAAGAAAATTATCAAGTAAAGAAGCATTAATTAATCTTTTAAAAGATCTATAGATCTTTTAACAACATGAAGTACTGGCTCTATTTGATAATCATTTACTTCCACAGTACCAGGTTCTAAATAGAAATGTTTAAGTTTAGCAATTATATGAAATTTTCGTCTCATTCAAAGCCATTTACGACCACATACATGCATTTTAGCAATACAATATCTAATATCAGGTCTGTTTTTAATACTTGCATTAACAATATGATTAAAATATTTAGCTTCAATAGTCTGCATATCACCTAAAACCATTCTTAACCTACGCCTAAATTGATCACACTTTCTTAACTCATGAAGATATATTCTCATAAGATCATGATATTTAAGAGGTTTATCCTCGTCTGGTCATTTAGGTATAATTTTCATGAACATAAAATTATTATGTTCCTGATAATTAAGAACAAAAGTTGTAGTTGAACCAAATGTAGGGCTTGTTGAAATATCTTCAATTCACACATCCGGATGTTGTTCAGTATAAATAACATTTGTCTCATGTACAACAAAACCCTGCAAATAATTTAAATGATGATCTAAAAGCGTAAAAGTTTCATTAAATTCATTTACATGATGAATAAATTGTTGAATAAGTTCTGGAGTAATAGCAAATATAGCTGGACTTAAATCTTGATACTCTAATACGCAAGGAGTAATATAAACCATAAATAATTAAAATTAATACTATAATTAAAAACTCTTAAATACAATTTTCTTTCAATTAAATTATATATATATAATTTAATCAGTTTAATTTAATGTTTATATAATATATAATTTAAAAATGAATATAATACAAACTTCTTAAGAAGTCATAATGTGAGAAATACATTAAGTATTAAATAATCATCTACTACTAAATTAATAAGTAAAAGTTAAATATTTATTTAACTTATTTTACAAATTAATTAAATTGATAATTAATACTGTTAATATAATAAGAAATTAGGGAGAAATCGAATCCCTATAATTTAATTTGCAATAAAAATGCATAATCTTTTGTTCAAACTTCTATTATTATTTATTAATTTTATAAATATTAATAATAATAATAAGTAATAAAATTAAGATAATAAAAACGCTATTTTTTCAATATTATCACATTATTAATAATTAAGAACACAATTTTATAAGGAGAAAAATAAATACTCCTGATATTAATTAAGATTAAATTTTTTATTATATATTTATATGCTTTTTACTAAAATATAAAAATTACACATGTAAGGCATTACCACCTCATAAACTCATTTGCCCATAGGGCAAAACATAACCCAAAAAAGCTGTAGCTATCATTGTTATTAATATTATAGTTCCAATCACTCAAGTTAATGTTCTTGGCGCTTTATATGATCCATAATACAAACCTCTACCTATATGTAAATAAACTAAAAAAAAGAAAGCTGAAGCTGTATTTGAGTGTAAATAACGTATTAATCAACCATTATTTACATCTCGCATAATGTGTTCTATTGAATCAAAAGCTTCTAAAACACTGGGTGTATAATGCCATTTTTTATTATTTAATTTAAACTATTTTATATAAATTTTACTATTTTAAATTAGATAACTCTTTTACTAATTTTTTTACTTTTATATCTTTTAAATAAGTTTTAACTTGATTATTAAAATTATTAATATTTTTAATTTCTACTAAATATTTTAAAGCTTTGCATATAACTAAAAGGGTAATTATTAAAATAAGGAATTAAAGTACTAATTTTTTGATTTTAAATATGTAATTTATATTTTATCATACTTTTAATATCTGTATAAATATTACTATTTTAAAATAAATATTAATTAAAATTATATATAAATCTTTTGTTTTTTGACTTATTTTAAACATAAGATAATAATATTTAATTGTTTTACTTACATAATTTATAAAGTCTTTGTAAAATAACCTTCTTCTGTAATAAAACTTGAAATTAAAAAAGGATTTAAAATTTTTACCTTATATATATTTAAACTTCAAATTTTGCATAAACTATTATACTTTATAATAATTTAAATAAAGATTAAAATATTAGTTTATTTAATCTGTTTATTTAAAAAATTAATTTTAAAAACCCAGGTATATTAATATAGACATTTTTATTAATAAAACTAATATTTTCATAAAAATAAAGTTTAAAATTTTAATAATTTGTAAATGATATTACTTAAAATAAGTAATAATAAAGATCTAATTTTTATATAATTCTAAATTGCGCATTTTTAGTTTATATTTTTAAAATTGAACCAATAGAAAATAAATTTTTATAATTAAATAACTATAAATTTCTCTCATATAAAGTAATTATAAAACAAGATTTTATAGTTTAGTCAAAAGAAGATGTTTTAAATTTAAAAATAATCATACAGAAAGATTATTCTGTTTCGACAAAACCAGTTCAGTTATACATCATGGATTTAAAATAAAAGACTTAGATATAATTTATTTATTACTACTATTATATCTAGTTTGCCTTGATAATATCTTTATTAAAAAAGGTTAAAATAATATTTTTAAGATATAAAATTAATATAAAATCTATCATTATAAAAATAGTTACCAATAAAAATTAATTGTCATATATTTTCAGAAAGGACGGACTATATCTTCAAGTAAATATATATATATACATGTATATAAACTTATGTCTTACGTGTAGTCTCTGAGGATCCCATTAAAATAATTGTTAATATATTGGTTTCCTGCTGATTGTCCATTTTAAATTTTTAGACTTTAAACATTTAAAATTTTAGGATATTTCAGCATATAGTAAGATTTTATAGCAACCCATTAATTGCTAATGTTACACCTGTAACTATTTGTATAATTAGACATAAAGCTAATAAAGACCCAAAATTTCATAGATAACTAATATTAGATGGTTGAGGTGAATCAATTACATATGAATTCACCATTTTTAATAACGGATGACTTTTTAAAATTCTCATATATTTTTACAAAAAATTTTTTTAATTTTAATTTTCATTTTTGTTTTTTAAATTATATACATTTATAAATTTATATCTTTTCTAAATAAATATTATAATAATTTAATTGTACAAATATAGAATTAAATTATCTATCTAATTAAAAGATGAAATATAAAATTAATCTAAGATATGTAAATATATATATTATAAACCAATAAATATCCAAAATTTCAAAGATAACTAAAGTTAAAAAGTTATGATAAATCAATTATATATAAATTTATAAAATAAACTAATATAATATAAACACACTAAAAAATAGTATATTTATACTATTAATAAATTTAACATAAAACATATATACTACAATATGTAACTTTATTTAATAATTAAAATATCAATTCTATAAAAGATTTTAAAAATTAGTAATATAAATTATAATTAAAAAAAGTATAATAAAATTTAGCAAATTACTATATATAATTGTAGGGTGATAATAAAATTATAGATAAAATATTAGACATATGTAATCATTGATCTGGTATAAACATAAACAAAAGAATAATAAGAGTTAAAATAGAAATAGTTATAGAAAGAGAATTAGATAATGAAATATGATATGATCTAAAATAGATAGTATCTACAATATTATTATTTTTAATAATTTGTGCAGGAATTTTAAGATTCAATAAGCCTATAAATTTGTAAGAATACAAATCAAAAAACATAATTTTAACAATATTTAAATAATAAACTGTACTTATAACACTTGTAATTACAGCAATTAAAGCTATAAAAACAAAACCATCTTGTAAAGCAGCAGATAAAACCATTAATTTTGCAAAAAAACCAATAAGAGGTGGTATACCTGCAAAAGAAAAAATAGTAATAGCTAAACTAATAGCTAATGTATGGTTTATATAAAAGTAACCTTTTATTTGACTTAATAATTGAATAGGTGAATTATTTTTATCTGATAAATTAAGATGATTAATATTTTTATTAATAAATATAAATAAAGTATAACCAATACTAATTAATAAAAAAAAAGCATTTAAATTAGATATACTATATTGTATGAGATAAAAAATAAAAGATTGTATAGATTCAACACTATTAATACTTAAAGCCAATAATAAAAATCCTACATGAGATATAGTACTATAGGCAAACAATCTTTTAATTCTAAATTGTGTTAAACCCAAAACAGTTCCTATTATTAAAGATAATAAACTACTAACTAATAAACTAGATGTTCAAGTATATTCTGTTGAAATATATATATAATTAGTATAATGAACTAAATGTAATAATATAATTAAAATAGATATTTTTGGTATTATAGCTATAAAAGTAGTAACAATAGTAGGTACACCATCATAAACATCTGGAGATCAAAAATGAAAAGGAGCAGCTGATATCTTAAATAAAAAGCCTATAGTTATTAATAATAAACAATAAGGTATATAGTTAACAATATCTCAATATATTATATTATTTTGTTCTTCATTAATTATATTAGATAAATTAGTTATTATATAAAAATTATCAAGATATGTAGTACCAGAATTTGCATATATTAAACCTATACCTAATAAAATAAAACAAGAAGATAAACCACCCAATAAAAAGTAAGTTAAACCTGAAGATATAGATGATTCAGAGTTTCTATACATTGTACAAAGTAAATATAATCCATAACTTTGTAATTCTATAGATAAATAAATTGATATCAAATCACTACTTGAAATTAATAATATACTACCTGTAATTATAAATAATATAATTAGAGTATATTCTATAATAGAGAATTGTTCTCCTTTTTTATTAATTATATTTGCAATAAACATTTTTAATTTTGTAAATAATAATTTATAAAAAGTTAAATATTGATTAGATCAATATTTTCTAGGATAAAATCCTGTTAAATTTAATATAAATAAAGTAAGTAAGAATATTAATAAATCAAAAACAATAGATATTGAAGATATATTAAATAAACCACCAAAAAGTCCTATACCTTGATCTAAATACGAAACAAATAAATTGTTATAACAAAAAAATATACAATATAACTGTATAACAATTCCAATTCTGGAATAATATATTGAAATATCTCGCCTAAAACTAAGGGAATTAGATAATAATAATAAAAAAATAGAAGATAATAACATAAAAATAGAATTTTTTTAATAAAAACACAGAATATTGTATAATATATTTATACCAAAACATAAAATTAAATATAACTTAATAAAATAGCAACAATATAAAAAATATAAAAATATATTAATTATTGTTATTAATATATTTTATAAAAAGATATTTGTATTTAGTGTAAAAATTACACGATTAGAAAAAAATAGAAAAATATACAAATTCACTATAAATTTTATTTTAAGTTAAATGTAAACTTTTATAATTTATAGTAGAAAAAATAGCAAATAATAATAATAATAAAATATTATTATCTATAAAAGAAAAATATAATAAACAAATATAAAATATTAAACCTATTAATATATATAAAGCATAAGTTGTAATTACACCACTACTCAAATTACCTATATTTTTACTTAAGTTTAATAAACCTTTTTCTAATCCATAAGGTCCTAATAATTCTACAGAACCCTTATCAATTATTTTAGTTGTTTGACCTCCTAATTTAAGAACAATATCAGTAATATATTTATTATAAAATAATTCAATTAAAAATCTTTGATTTAATAAACTAAAAATATTATAACCCAAATTAGAAAATTTAAAATTAATAAGTAACTTACTAAAAAACTCAAAAAAAGTTAAAGATATCAAACTTAAACTAACAGTAATAATAAAAGGTAATAATTTAAAAAAAGTTGGAACAGCAAACTCTGTATCTAACATAATTTCATGTAACGGATGTATAAATAGACTATTATCTGAAAAGAAATCAGTAGCTAAACCGATAAATATGTCTTTAGTTATGTAACCAAAGAATATAGAAAAAATAGCTAATATTATTAAAGGAAAATTAATAAACATATTACCTTGGTCAATTTGTTTATAATTTTTCAAAGGTCCATTAGGGTTAGTTAAAAATGTTAAATATAATACTTTAACCGAGTATAATGTAGTAAACATAGCACCCATTGTAGCTAATATATATACAATAATACTAGATATATAAAATTGACCATAAGCAGATTCAAGTATAAAATCTTTAGAATAAAATCCTGTCATGAAAGGAATAGCTACCAAACTTAAAGAAGCTATTAACATTACTGAATAAGTTAAAGGTAAAAATGTTTTTAATCCTCCAAATTTTCTAAAATCTTGATTATCTGCTACTGAATGTATAACTGCTCCTGCACCTAAAAATAAAAGAGCTTTATAAAAAGCATGATTTACTAGATGAAATAAAGCAATATTATAACTTGATAAACCTACTGCTATAACCATCATACCTAATTGCAAATACAATTAAAAACAAATTTTGTATTTTGGACCATTTCTTTATTAATCTCTTACACAATCCACTAGTCTTAATCAGGAGACTAAGAGATACACTACGGTTGGTATTTTTCTCATCTATCTTTGAATTTAACTCATTCATTAAATTTGTTTATATTTTGACTTTTTCTATTAATTCTTAATAAATAAAATTCTTTTACTAAATTAATTCTTTTCATTTTTTCTGTTTTTAAAGGATAATTCTTAAAATAATTATCTATTAAATTAAATAATTCAGCTTTTCTATAAATAACATATTTAAATGCTTCTATTTTTGGACTAAGAATATCCACTCTACCTCCATATACAGATATTAAAGGTTCTAATAAATATCTATTTTTCTGAGATATACTTATAAATACTTGTCCAGATGCTTCATTAAAGTAAATTGATCCATCACTATCAATAAATCCACTTAATCATCCATCATTAAAAATTAAAGGACCAGGATATTTTAACTCTATATTGAATTTTATACATAGTTTATTAATTTGTAACATTCGTATAGGATTCCTTATTAATCCATTAACATCATTAATTAATGAAATTAATCCCGCTCTATGTCTTAATTTATATTTATAAGCATTAGCATTTGAAATTTGTTTTATAGCTCCTCCATATTTATGTTTTATTTCATATAATGCCTTTTTATCTCTAGCATCCATAGTAATTTCACAACTATTATATCCTTTTTTAGTTAAAATAAAATATCCGTCTCCATCTATTAATCCAGCTAATCATTGATTAAATGATAAATCCTTATTATTTTTTACATTAAGACTGTTATTTGTATTATTAACTTTAGTGTTTATATTTATATTACCTTTAGTTGGTATATTTATATCATGAGTGCAAGAATAAATTTTCATTTTTTGTATAAGAATATATTTTTCATAAAAAATTAATGAAAATAAAAATTTACTTAAAATAGATGTTTTTTGTATTAAATTAATTAAATTAAATTTAACAAAGATTAATATCAAACGTATGGCCTCTGAGATTCCTACTAACTTACTTATAATTATAATCTTTCACCTTTCTGACATAATTATACATATAAATGTATAACAGTACAATCAATAAATGAGAAGTGAATTAAAAAGATAAAAACTATTATGACTATTTATTAAACAGTCATGAGCTTTGGTTATCTGCGAATTAATTATATTAATAATTTTATTTAAAATATTAAATATAAGCTTTACGCATATAGTTTGATGCCTAAATGTAATATAATGAGTATTACATTCTCGAGCCAATTGACTCATTGTTGAATAAGCAATTACTTTTTTTATATCTTGTTGAAATAAACCTATAACAGAACTAAATACAGTAGTTATTGCTCCAATTCATAAACAAAGTAATAAAACTGTTGAACTATATTCTATTAATGGTGATGTTCTCATTAATAAATATACACCTGCAGTAACCATAGTAGCAGCATGGATTAATGCAGATACGGGTGTAGGACCCTCCATAGCTTGAGGCAATCAAACATGAAGACCTATTTGAGAACTTTTAGCCATAGCTCCTATTAATAAACAAATACCTATTAAAGTAATAATATCTTGACTTAAATAAGGTACTAAAGAAAATATTGTAGAATAATCTATATTCAATATACTTATAATCTTTCAATTATAAATTGGACTATATTTTCATCCCATAATAGGGAAGTATAACGTTTAGTCTCTGAGGATCCTATATAAATTAAAATAATAAATTTATTTTGTTTCCTGCGGATTGCTCATTTTCGTTTATAAATTTAAATTTAAAAATTTAAATAAATAAATTATATTCTTTTTATTATTTACGGTCTATGTACACTTTATATAAAATTTCCATAATATCCTATAAAAAGACTTTATAATTTTCCCGCATATAGTTATATAATAAGAATAATATTACTATTACCCACGGCAATATATTTAAAAAGTTAAAGAATTAAAATGTGAAAAATCAAAATTTTTACGCTTACTATTAAATTGAGATTTTATCTTTTTAATTTTATTTAAATCCTGTTTATTTAAAAATTTACATAAAGGTAAATTTTGTACTAAACACCAATTTTTATAGCCCAAATATTTAGAAGAATATAAAGGGAAAGTATCAAAATAATTTAAAATTATTTAATGACTTTTAGAATTATGTGCTACAACCATATAAACATAATACTCTTTATTAGCAACATATTTAGTTATAGTGTATAAATTTACATTAAAAAACGCAGCAATTTTAGCTAAAGAGTAAAAATAATTAATACCTTTTTGGTAAATAGTAACCTCTCTATAATAACTTTGTTTTAATTCTATACGAAAAAATGTTTAAACGTTTGTTATTAAAAACTTTTTATTTTTTTTACGATCATATATAGTTATAGAAAATTTACCATCA
>Ga0209239_1000193_pt1 | contig 34843 bp, 31 predicted proteins | sample GraSoi013_2_20cm_FD_185824 | JGI IMG/M metagenome (GOLD analysis project Ga0209239, IMG submission 185824) | Grasslands soil microbial communities from the Angelo Coastal Reserve, California, USA - Sample 10_02_2013_2_20cm (SPAdes) (version 2) | ecosystem: Environmental > Terrestrial > Soil >...
GAGACAAGCCTACCGGAAAAGAAAAAGGGCAAGCTGCGTGACTGCAACCTACCTAAGAACTATCATACCAGATCGGAAGCCTTTTGCAAGAACTATTTTTCTTGCAACGCGGAACCTAGGTCGGGGGACTCTTTCTTCCGGGGCCACAGGACTCAACGGGGCGCCTGTTCCGCTCGATGCCGAATGGCACGCAACCACATCACGCGGATCAGCGCACTCCCGGGATAGATTGTCCGCCAATACGCGGCAAATTTCCTTTTCGTCGAAGCATCGGTCGCATAGATACGCGTCTCTGTAGTCAAAACGATTTCGCCGTTCGTTGCATCCTCCACGCGAAAATTAATGGCTGCAAGCGCGAAGCCTGGTGTGTGGAGCGCTTTGAAATCTTCCGGAGTAGGATCTTTCTTCAGTCGCGTTCCTTTGGGAGCAGCCGCGAGCGTGCCCAGTACGATCTCGCGGTCTGGCTCTTCCGCCAGTTTCATGAATCCTGAGCGTGTCGCGACAGCCAAGATCGGCTCATGACGTGGCAGGTTCAGAATACTGTCCGGCCCAGGCCGCCCAAATCGCCTGATCCACGTGAGCGTGCGGAATAATGTAATCTCATTCGCAGTCACATCCTGAATCGCGGCGAAAACGCGCTCGCGCGTCGTTTTAATCCGGACTCTATGAAATTCCGCGAATTGATACGCGGGGACAAAGTCGTCAAGCATCGTTGCCCGCGCTGCAATTTTCTTCTCCGGCGCGGGCAAATTCACACCGACCAAGAAAACGACAACTCCGCACAGGACAACGCCGACGCCGTACGGGCGGCTTCGGATTCCCAGAAATTTCAATGGACGAACAGCGGAAACACACCCGAGGAACACGGCGGTGAGGGCCGCGTACAAAAGAATCGTGCCAAGCAAATTCATGAAAGGAATCTTGGCGCTACAACTTGAAGAGTTCACGCATACGCTTGACTTGGGAGCGGCCCACGGGAATCTGCGTTTGCTTTTTGTCGTCCATTTTCAGCATGTAGGTGGCATTGAACCACGGCACAACTTCCTTGATGTGGTGAATGTTCACCAGGAAGGAGCGGTGCGGCTTCCAAAACGATTCGGAATCAAGCGCCTCGCCCAGTTCCTCGAGCGTGCGGTAATTGGAAGTTCCTTCGGCCTCCCGCGCCATCACCGAAATCATGCCGCCATCAATCGAAGCCCAGATCAAATCCTCGCCGTCTATCAGCAACAAGCGCTGCTGCGACTTGACCAAAACTTTGACCGGCGGAGATGAATTTTGTTTCGCCGCCCCAAGCTGGCTGACGAGCTGCTCCAGCCGCTCCGTTGCGGAAGTCTGCGTCTCCAGCATCTTGCGCGCCCGCGCAATGGCCTTGGCGATGCGCGCCTTGTCGAACGGCTTCAAGACGTAGTCCACGGCGTTTACGTCAAACGCCTGTACGGCGTACTGGTCAAACGCCGTGGCAAATACGACGTGGGGCATTTTCATCTTGCGTTCGACGATCTTTTTCAGCACACCAAACCCGTCCAGTCCCGGCATTTTTACGTCCAGAAATACCAGATCGGGCGTGTGTTCTTTGATCAGGGAAACGGCTTCCACGCCGTTCTTTCCCTGCCCGATTACATTGATTTCAGGGAAGCCTTTCAGAAGGAACGCGAGCTCGTCGCGCGCGGGCTTTTCGTCATCCACGATGATGGTGTTGATCGACATTTTCTCTGCTTCTCTGGATGCTTCTATGGACGGGCGGGCCTGCCTCGCCGTCATCCATCGGGCATTCGAAGCTAAAACCGAGTATAGGCGCACCGTGTCTCCACAGGCAAACCGCGGCTGCGCATGGCCTGGCGTGGAGAATTTCCCTTTTCCCGGTATCATGGGCCAGGAAACGGAACAGGAAAAAACAAAAATGAAAAACCTTTCAGCTTCTCCGCGCCCGAAGAAGGCCATCGTCCTCAGCAGCTCCATGATTTATAACGGCCCGGTTTTCGGGATTCGCCGCGACGAGATCATTGAGCCGAGCGGCGTCCGCGCGGTTCGCGAAATGATCACGCACCCGGGATCCGTGGTCGTGCTTCCAGTGCTGCCGGACGGGCGAATTGTGCTGATCCGGCAGTATCGCTACGCCGCCAAACAATTCCTTTGGGAGTTGGTTGCCGGACGAATCGACGCGGGCGAAAATCCCCACAAAGCAGCGGCGCGCGAACTAATCGAGGAAACGGGTTATCGCGCAAAGCGCTTTCGCATTTTTCTGGACGTTTTCCCGACGCCAGGCTTCCTGGAAGAACGCATGTTCCTCCTTCTGGCCGAGGGCCTGACGGCCGGCGAAGCGCGGCCTGAAGAAGACGAGAAAATATTCTCCCGCGCCTATAACCGCAAGCAATTGGAGGAGATGATCGGCGGCGGGAAACTTAGAGACGCCAAATCCGTCGCGGGCATTCTCTACTACTTCCGGTTTCTGGCACCGCAGAGCCGCCTTAAGAAGCTTTAAGAAGTGGACGCGCTTAAACCGATTTTATAGCGGCCATAGGGCTGCTTATTTTCGGCCGAGGCGACGATTGTCCTATTGACTGGGCATCCGATTCTGATAGACTCCGCGCAATTCATATCTTTAACAGCGTTAGGGTTATTATTCCACCGGCGCTGCGGAGCTAAATCTTCGAGTCCCCGCTCAGGAGGGTAATCGAAAGTGCAAGGAACTGTGAAGTGGTTTAATAATTCGAAGGGATACGGCTTCATCGGGCGCGATGACGGCCCAGACGTTTTCGTGCATTATTCCGCGATCACCGGCGACGGTTATCGCACCTTGCAAGAAGGAGACATGGTCGACTTCGAGATTGTGCAGGGGCCGAAGGGCCCGCAAGCTGCCAACGTGGCTAAGGCTGCGGGATGAGGAAGTAGGCAATTATTCGGCCGGCAGGGAGCGCCCCCCTGCCGGTCTTTTTTATTTAGAAACGGGATTTTCCTCGGTAACCGTGGCGAAAGTCCCGGCATGCTTCTTCATGCCAGCCTCAATCAGCTCGATTTTTTCACCGGAGTGAAGACCGTATAGCGCTTTCCAATCGCCCTTCTTGTCCTGAGCACACAACGAGCACGGAATCAGAAACAGAAGACACGTCTTCGCAGCCGACGTCAACACGAAGCTCTTCGCCATCGCGAATCCGGAGAAAAAGGCAAACGGCACGCGCCAGGCGACGAAAATGGGATGAAAGACAGGACTGGCGCACTCCCCACGGCTTGCGAGCTGGCCACGAAACGCTGCTTCGGCTTATCCCAGCGCAAGGAAAGCAGAATTTCCTGGCCCTCAGCGGCGGTTCCCAGAGAGGTTTTTCCGATGAATTGCCCATCGGCCTGAAGATGAACCGATACCAGGAACTCCTTCGAGCCGGGTGCTCTCTCAAGCATCAAGAAGGCTTGTACTTCCAAGCCACGACGTGCTTCCTTAAGTTTCAACGAGGTTTCCTTTCAGGCTCAACGGAATGCAGATCCGCTTCACCGTGAGCCTTTGTATGTTTTGTGCCTGGACCTGACGCTGGGTGCAGCGTACGGAGCATTCTTAGGCTGAACAAGCGACAAGGAGCGACAACTGCCATGGATGCGACAAGTGTCGTGCTTTGACGTGGGTGGAGAGTCGGATCACGGGTCAGGCGTCTGGGCTAGCCGAAATTCAGCGCGCTATCGTAATGTAAATACATGACTTAGGCAAAGTGTTGCTAAATTTCGGCAGGCAAACTTCGGTCCGCCAGAACTCTTCGACAGAACCGGGGTGCGAACCTTTTTGCCGTTGATTTCCCGCCGACGGTGAACTGCTGGCGGTGAATGGCACTATAATCTTCCGATCATGGACAACAAACAGATCGCGAGAATCCTGCAGGATACGGCACAGCTCCTGGAAATTGACGGGGCCATCATCGGCCGGTATCGCAGCTATGAGAAAGCCGCCGAACTGATCGATAGCTTACCCGATTCCATCGAACAGCTGGTCAAAGAGCCTGAAAAACTAAAAGAACTGCCGGGGATCGGCGACCGCATGGTCGAGCACCTCGAAGAGATCGTGAAAACCGGGGATTACGCGCTGCGCAAAAAACTACTGAAGAAATATCCTGCGACGATTCTGGATTTGCTGCAACTGCAGTCCTTGGGACCGAAGAAGGTGGCTTTCCTGTGGTCGAACTTCAAGGCTGGCACGGTGGGGGACGTGGAGAAGCTGGCGAAAGAAGGAAAACTTCGCGACCTTCCGGGCTTTGGCGAAAAGAGCGAGCAAAACATTCTGAAAGCCGTGGAGGTGTTCAAAAAATCGACGGGCCGCTTTCATTTGGACAAAGCCGAAGCGGCCGCGCTGGCAATCGCAGCGCACATCAAAGCGGCAGGCAAGGCCGCGGATTCCGTCACACCGGCAGGTTCGTTGCGGCGAGGAAAAGAGACCGTCGGCGATCTGGATTTACTGGTCACTCTTGCTGACGGCCACACATCGCAGAAGCACGTCGATGCGTTGGCCAAGCACATCCTTACCTTTCCGGGCATCGACCAGACACTGGCGCATGGGGAAAACAAGGTCAGCTTCACGCTGCAGGATGGCTTGCAGGTGGATGTGCGGTTACTCGAAAAAGAGAATTTTGGCGCTGCTTTGCTCTATTTTACGGGATCGAAAGAGCACAACGTGGCATTGCGTGGCCGCGCCAATGACATGGGGCTGACGCTCAACGAGTATGCTCTGGCTACGTTGAAAGGTGAAAAGCGGGTCGCCGGCCGCACCGAAGAAGAGATCTATTCGAAACTGAAGCTGGATTTCATCCCGCCGGAGCTGCGCGAAAACACCGGCGAAATCGCCGCCGCCGAAAATCACATACTGCCGCATCTGGTCACGTTGAAAGACATGAAGGGCGACCTGCAGATGCACTCCACGGCCAGCGACGGCAAGAACTCGATTGAAGAAATGGCGGAAGCCGCCAAGGAACTTGGTCACCAGTACATTGCGATTACGGACCACTCGAAAGCAGTCACCGTCGCGAACGGGCTGGACGAAAAGCGCATGGCCGCGCACATCAAGAAAATCCATGCTGCCAACGAGAAGGGTCTGGGCATCCGAGTTCTAGCCGGCGCCGAAGTGGATATTCTCAAAGACGGATCGCTCGACTACTCCGACGAAATCCTTGCGCAACTAGTCGTGGTGGTTTGCTCGATCCACTCCTACTTCAATGTGGACCGCGCGGCGATGACCGAGCGCATGCTTGCGGCCATCGAAAATCCTTACACGCAAATTATCGCTCACCCCACCGGACGCCTGCTGCTCCGGCGCGATCCCATCGATTACGACATGGAAAAGGTGCTGGAGGCCTGCGCCAAACACGGCGTGGCCATGGAGTGCAACTCCTATCCCGACCGCCTCGACCTGAAGGACGTGTATCTTCGGATGTGCAAGGAGCGGGGGGTCAAAGTGGCCATTTCGACCGACTCGCACAATACCGGGAACCTTGCGTTTATCCGCTACGGCGTTACCATGGCCCGCCGCGGCTGGCTCGAAAAGAAAAACGTGATCAACACGCTGCCGGCTAATGAATTTCTGGCCGCCCTTCGCGCAAAACCTGGGGCTGTCCGGTCAGGAGCGCAAAAGAAGAGGGCGGCGAAGGGAGACTAATATCGTGCCGGAGGCTCGGCGGCGCCTTTCCCCTGAGGGAACCTTTTGTCCCTTGCTGTCGTATCTTATAGGCAGAACGCCATATTACGGAGGGTATTGGATATGAACTTGCTTCTCCACCGCTCGGCTGTTATCCGGATGGGAATTGCCTGCGCGGCCCTGCTGGGCGCTTCCGCGGTCGCAGCCAGTGCCGAGGAAGTCACCAAGTCTTTTGCCGTGTCTGGACGCGCCAACGTGCGCGTGGAAACCAATGACGGCGGCGTGCGGGTCACCTCGGGCGATGCGAAACAGGTCGAATTTCGCGTCGAGTACCAGGGCTACGAACTGGGCAAGACTTTGCGCGTGGACGCTCATCAAGACGGCGACAAGGTGGAGTTGACGGTGCGCGTCACCGGCCATTGGGGCTTCTCCTTTGGCCATAATTCGCGGCGTTTGTACATTGAAGTTCGCATGCCACGCGAGGCCGATCTCCAAGTGGAAACCGGCGATGGGGCCGTACAGGCTGAGTCCATCAATGGCACGATCAACGTCCATACGGGCGATGGGTCGGTGAAGGCCAATTCGCTGAGCGGCACGATCGATCTGCACACGAACGACGGCAGCATTACGGTCGAAAACCTTAAAGGGGATATGCGGCTGCGCACGGGAGACGGCTCGATTGAAGCCCGCGACCTGGACGGCAAGGTGGAGGCTGACTCCGGCGATGGGCACATTCGGATCGCTGGCCGGTTTGATGCGCTCAATGTGAAAACGGGCGACGGCAGCGTGGACACGCGGGTTCTGCCGGGATCCAAGATGGCGACGAGCTGGACAATTCGCACGGGTGACGGAAGCGTGGACTTGGTCCTGCCGGCCGACTTCCAAACGAATATTGACGCCAGCACGGGCGACGGACACATCAGCCTAGGGGTCCCGGTCACCGTGGAAGGAACGTTCAGCAACTCGCAGATTCACGGCAAGATGAATGGCGGCGGCCAGCCGCTGACGATCCACACGGGTGACGGGTCAATCCGGCTGAGCAAGAGCTAAGAACTGGTTGCACGGCTGGCTGTGACCGAGAGACCGCTTGGGGCTCAGGAGAGCGCTAGTTGCAGTACTTGTTTGCTGTAAAATGTAGCTAACGGTTGTCCGTTTTTGGCGACTTCTCTTCCCACCTCTTGAATTGCAACCTATTGAAAACGCTGGAAGTTTGCTTGGTATCAAACCTGCCCTTTTTTCATCTAAGTCCCTGGGAGACTACCCGTGATTATCTTCGCTCTTCTGGCTGCCCTCGTTCTTCTGGTAGCAGTTACGCTGATCAGCTCCATCGATTTTTCCCGCACGCGCCGCCACTGATGGTCGATTCCTGCCGGAGGTAGCCCTTTCCCAGGGCTTTCCGCCTTGCCTTATTCGGCGCATAATCTTTCCGCCGAGTTCCAATAATGGGCAAAGGGAAAACAATGCCGCGCAACTCAAGTCAACCCCGGCCGTTTAGCTGGGAACTGTTCTTCCTTCTCTTCACGGCCCTTGGCTTTTTGTCGTTCAGCTACAGGTACCTGGACGACCTTGCCCGCGGACACGAGGGGACACTTGCGCGGCGTCTGCTCGAAGAGGGGACGGGAGTATATTCGGTCCTCGTCCTCTTACCACTTGTCCTTCGATTCGCTCGAATTTATCTATTCGAGAAAAAAGGCTGGCTACTGCTTGCGGCGAAGCATCTCGCCGGAGCTGTCGCGTTTTCTGCAGTTCATACCAGCATCATGGCCCTGAGCCGTCATTATATTTTCCCCCTTCTCGGCCAGGGTCCTTACGATTACGGGATTATGTTCTATCGGTATCCGATGGAACTCTCTAACGACTTGATCAGCTATACCGTGTTCGTGGTCGTTTACTACTACTTTGAGAGGCTACGAATCGCGCAGGCCCAGCAGCTTGCCGCCGCCAAACTGCAGACTGAGCTGGCGCAGGCGCAATTGGAAAATCTGCGTTTGCAATTGCAACCTCACTTTCTCTTCAACACCTTGAACACAATTTCTTCCGTCATGTACGAAGACGTTCGGGCCGCGGACGCGATGATCACGCAGCTGGGCGACCTGCTGCGCCTCACGCTGCAGGCTTCGCGAACGCATGAGATTCCCCTCGCGGAAGAACTGGAAATTGCGCGCTTGTATCTCGACCTGATGCAGAAGCGCTTCGAGAACAAATTGCAAGTGTCTTACGCCATCGACCCATCGTTGAATGACACCCTAGTGCCGCAACTCGTTCTGCAGCCGCTGCTGGAAAATTCGCTGCGCCATGGAATGAAGTCCGGAAACGGACCGATCGAGTTGTCCGTCGCTGCACACCGCGAAGATGGCAGCCTTGTTTTGCAAGTTTTGGACAGTGGTTGCGGGCTCGGAGAAACTGATTCTTCAGCTATATTCGGCCGCGGCGTCGGACTTTCGAACATCAGGGACCGGCTGGCGCATTTGTATGGCGATCGCCAACAATTCCTGATCTCGAACCGGCCCAGCGGAGGAGCAGAAGTGACTCTCCGCGTTCCCTTACACACTTCGGCGCAAATTTCCCAAGCTTCCGAATGAATTCGCAGTCTCCACTCCGCGTTCTCATCGTTGACGACGAAGCGCCTGCACGCCGCAAGATTCTTCGGCTGCTGCGCCAGGAGTCAGCTGTGGAGATTGCAGGCGAAGCTGACGGTGGCGAGGCGGCCGTGGCGGCAATCCGAAAGCAGCGGCCAGATCTGGTTTTTCTTGATGTACAAATGCCCGGGATGGATGGTTTTGGCGTAATTCAATCGCTCAACGCGGCGAAAATTCCGCTTCCGCGGGTCATTTTCATTACGGCTCATGACAAGTTTGCGCTGCGGGCGTTTGAAGTGCACGCTTTCGACTATCTGCTCAAACCCGTCAGCGAAGAACGGTTTCGTGAAGCGCTCCAGCGGGCAAGAGCTCAGCATGAGCAATCGGCCGACGGATTCGCTTCCCGCCTGGACGCGATGCTGGACCAGCTGCAGCGCGAGAAGACTCTTCCCGATCGCTTACTGGTTCAGGAAGATTCGCGAGGAATCTTCGTTCCGGTGAAGGAAATCTCCTGGGTGGAAGCAGACCGCAACTATGTTCTGCTGCATTGCGGGAAGAAAACACATACGCTGCGAAGCACCCTCGACGCACTGCAGAATTTGCTTGATCCCAAGGTATTCGTGCGCATCAACCGGGGAACGCTGGTGCGGCTTGACGCCATCCGTGAGCTACTGCCGTGGTTCCACGGCGAGTATAAAGTGATGCTTCACGACAACACGGAACTTCGCTGGTCGCGGCGCTACGTGACGCAGCGACCGGAACTTCTGAGACTCTCCTGAAACAGTGCGCAGCGGTAGACCGCAGAACGCTATGGTTGCGCCAGCTGAAACGATTCATTCATAGCGGAGAGCGACGATAGGGTCAATTCGCGTTGCCCGGCGCGCGGGGATGAAGCACGCCAGCAGTGCGACAAATACGAGGAGGCCTGCGACGCCGGCAAACGTGAGCGGGTCCGTGGGGCTGGTGCCGAAAAGCAGGCTGGTCATAAGACGAGTAATCCCGAGCGCGGCGGCTATGCCCAAGGCAAGTCCAAGGAGTGTCAAACGCGTTCCCTGACCCAGGACAAGGCGGAGGACATCGCGGCGCTGCGCTCCAAGGGCGATGCGGATGCCGAGTTCCTGGATGCGCTGTGTGACGCTGTAGGCGATCAATCCATAGGTGCCTACAGCAGCAAGAACCAGAGCGAAAGTTGCAAAAAGTCCCAGAAGAAGCATGGTAAAGTGCGCGCGGGAAAGCGAATCGGCGAGAAGCTGGTCCATGGTGACGATGGAAGCCATGGGCTGTTCGCGATCCAACTGTTGGAGCTCAGCGAGTATTCCGGAGACCACAGCCAAAGGGTCGTTGGATGTGCGCACTAGAATGGTCATTCCCGACATGACGAGTTCGGGATAAGGCCAATAGACGGATGGCTCCGCGGCAACATCGAGTCCCATTGCTCGAACGTCGCCGACGACGCCAATAATCTCCGATGGCTTCAGCTCGTTTTCTTGAAAACTCTTCATGTAGATGGCCGCTTTCTGTCCAAGAGGGTTTAGCCCGTTCATGTATTTGTCTACGAAGGCTTGATTCACGATGGTCACATGCTTTTCCTCCGCCATCTCCTGCTCGGTGAAGAGACGTCCGGAACGCAAAGGGATACTCATGGTGGAAAAGTAGTCCGGGCCGACGACGCGGACATTTGCGACGGGAAGATCCATCAGCGACTGCTGTGGCTGGCTCAGGATGTGGACACCCGTGGCCGAACCCAATCCCATGAGAGGAGGAAAACTCTCCATAGTGGCAGAGCGGACGCCGGGAACGGTGCTGATGCGAGTGAGCAACTGTCGGAAGAAAGCCATCAGCAGTGGATCTTTGGCGTACTTGGATTGTGGAAGGGTCACCTTGAAGGTTAACAGGTGGCCCGTATCAAACCCCGGATTGACGCCGACCAGCTTGACAAAGCTGCGAATCAGCAATCCGGAGCCGGCGAGAAGGACGAGTGCAAGGCTCAATTGCGCGACAACGAATGCGCTTCTGGCGAAGCCACTGCGCTTTCCGGGAGACGCGCCGCGCCCGCCCTCTCTAAGAGTCTGGGCGATTTGCGAATGCGCCGACATATACGAGGGCAGGAAGCCAAAGAGCAAGCCTGCCAACAAGGTGGCGCCAGCGGCAAATGCCAGGAGGCGAAGGTCAATGGAGACAGAAGTGAGATCGAGAAGATTTCGCGGGCTTGCGGCGAGGAGCGCGTTCGTACCCACGACGGTGAGCGTGACGCCGATTCCTCCGCCGATCAGGGCAAGCAGCAAGCTTTCCATCAGCAATTGACGAGCGATGCGCCAACGGCTGGCGCCGATGGCGGTTCGAACGGCGATTTCACGCTCACGGCTGGCGGCACGCGCCAGAAGCAGGCTGGAAACATTCGCGCACGCAATCAACAAGACGAACGCAACGGCGCCGAACAAAATCAGCAGGGCAGGACGGAGTTGGCCGGAAATCTGATCGCGCAGGGGGACAACGTTGACGCCCCAGTGTCCGTCAAAATCGGGATACTCGTGTTCCAGTTGCGCGGCGATGGCGCTCATTTCGGCCTGCGCCTGCGAATGGGTAACCCCCTGTTTCAGGCGCGCAACCACGGTCAGGAAACGGCCAATTTGCTTATGATCGTGAAACGATTGCGGGAAGACAAACGGAGACCATATGCGAGGCTTTGCGCCGGTGAGAGAGCTGTCTTTGATGAACCAGTTGAAATTCTGAGGCGCGACGCCAACAACGGTCTGAGGCTTTCCATTGAGAAGAATGGATTTACCGACAATCGCTGGATCGCCAGCGAATCGTTCTTTCCAAAGGCCGTAATCGAGAATGACGACGTTGTCGTGGCCAGCTTTACCATTCTCGGTAGTGAAACCCGGACCAAGGATAGGATTGACGCCGAGCAAGGAAAAGAAATTCGCGGAGACAGCCTGGACGACAACTTCCTCGGGCTCGCCATTTCCAGTGAGATTGTTCCGCACGTCGGCGATATAAGCCATGCTGGAGAAAACTGTGCTTCGGCTTTGCCAATCGAAGAAATTCGGAGGAGAAACCGTGTTATGAGGATTGGGGTGTTGCGAATTGGATTCCCAGACCATTACCAGGCCGCCTGGAACGTGGTACGGAAGTGGGCCGAGGAGAACGGAATTGATGACCGAAAAAACAGCGGTGTTTGCGCCGATGCCGAGAGCGAGCGTGAGGATAGCGACGGCGGTGAAGCCCGGGCTGCGTTGCAGCACGCGGAGCGCGTAACGAAAATCGCGAGCGCACTCGTCGAGCCAGCCAATGATGTCGACGGCGCGAGTGTCTTCCTTGAGGAGGGTGGTGTTGCCGAAGCGCCTTTGCGCTTCGTAACGGGCATTCTCGGGAGACATTCCTGCGGCAAGGTTGTCCGCGGTGCGCATCTCGAGGTGAGAACGCAGCTCTTCGTCGAGTTCACGGTCCAGTCGTCTGCTTCGCAGCAGGCCCTTCAGACGAGCAATGAAAGACACAGGACACCTCCCCTTCACGCGAATCGGAGAACCTGGGCAACAGCCTGAGTGAGGCGCTCCCAGTTCTTTTCTTCCTCGGCAAGCTGCTTGCGACCAGCAGAAGTGAGGCGATAGTAGCGTGCGCGGCGGCTGTTTTCCGTCGTGCCCCACTCCGCGCTGATCCATCCATCCTGCTCCATGCGGTGAAGTGCGGGATAGAGCGAGCCTTCCTCAACGCGCAGGAAGTCCTTTGAAACCATCTGGATATGAAGGGTGATGCCGTAACCGTGCGTGGGGCCCCGAGCGAGAGTCTTGAGGACGAGCATGGCCAGGGTGCCTTGGAGGAGGTCGTTTTTGGGCTTGTTCAAGGCCGCTCCTATAGATAGCTATGGGTAGAGACGGCCCAACGGACAAAATGTTTCACTGCAAGCCCACGTAAAAACGCCGTGCGGCAACGGATTGGCCCGTTCGTCCCCGGTCCAAGCCCATTTATCCCGGAGGTGTTGCGCGTCCCACTCTGTTCGCGCTATTCCTTCTTGCCATGAAAAACGCACACCTCTCCCGCACTGTTCCCATCTTGCTGTTCCTATTGCCGGCATCTGGTTCCTTCGCGCAAGGCAAACCGGATGCTGGTTGGCCCAATTATGGCAACGATCGCGGAGGCACGCGCTATTCCCCTGCGGCGCAGATTGATCGGAGCAACGTTGGGCAGCTTAAGGTGGCGTGGACGTTTCGAACCGGGGCGCTGCCTCATGATGAGGAGCTGGACAAAAAGGCGGCGTTTGAGGCTACGGCCATACTGGTTGATAGCAAACTCTTCCTGAGCACTCCGTACGATCACGTGATTGCTTTGAATGCGGAGACTGGCGCCAAATTGTGGGAATTTGACCCGAAGCTTGAATTGCCTTACGGCGCATCGGAAGTGACGTCGCGAGGCGTATCCGCATGGCGTGATTCCCATGCAAAGGCGGGCGCGCCTTGCGCCCTTCGAGTTTTCATCGGGACCCTCGACGCGCGCCTAATCGCCTTGGACGGAGCCACTGGGAAGCCTTGGGGAAATCGACCTCACGACGGGCGTAAGACTGCGTGATCCGGGCGACTATCAGGTCACTTCTGCGCCTGCCATTTTCAAAGACCTGATTATCACCGGCTCGTCGCTGGGAGACAATCGCGCTGTGACCGTGGAGCGCGGCATTGTTCGCGCCTTCGATGTCCGCACGGGCAATCTCCGCTGGACATGGGATCCCATCGCGCCGTGGGCTTATCAGACCTCGCCCCGGACCGGCGCGGGCAATGCGTGGTCAACTATCTCGGTAGACGCCGAGCACGACCTCGTGTTCATCCCCACGGGGAGCGCGAGCCCGGACTACTTTGGTGGTTTCCGAAAAGGCGACAACAAGTGGGCGAATTCCGTGGTGGCGTTGCGAGCGAGCACGGGCGAGTTTGTGTGGGGATTCCAGGTGGTACATCACGACCTGTGGGATTACGACGTAGCGTGTCAACCAACTCTGTTTACCTGGAAAGGCGGGACACTTGCGGTCGCGATCACAACGAAGATGGGCCGCGTGTTCGTCCTGAACCGGCTGACGGGTGCGCCGTTCTTGCCTATCCAAGAACGTCCGGTGCCGAAAAGCGATATCCCCGGAGAAGAGGCCTGGCCGACGCAGCCGGCGTCAACGATTTCGCTGGTTCCGGAAAAATTATCGCCCGAGGACGCTTGGGGGAAAGACGCTGAAGAGAAACAATGGTGTACGGAGAAAATCAGAGCCGCGCGAACCGGAGAAATCTTTACGCCGCCGAGCTTGCAAGGCACGCTGGTCTTCCCGAGTAACGTCGGCGGCGTGAACTGGGGCAGCGCCGCGTACGACCCGCAACGGCACTTGCTGTTCGTGGACACGAACCGTTTGCCGATTTTCGTTAAGCTCATCCCGAAGGACGAACTTGCGGAAGCGCGAAAGAACGCGAGCGATCTCGACCGGCTGCACGGTGAATTCGCGCGGCAGACGGGCGCACCCTTCGCCATGTTTCGCACCCCGCTGCTGGCGCCGAGCGGACTTCCCTGCAATGCGCCGCCCTGGGGGACTGTAGCGGCCGTGGATCTCTTCGAGGGAAAAAAAGTTTGGGACGTGCCGCTCGGCAGTTTTATTCCGGGGATGAACACGGGAACGATCACGCTCGGTGGACCAATGGCGACGGCGGGCGGGCTGGTGTTCACGGCAGCGACGATGGACAACGGCTTGCGCGCGTTTGATTCGGAGACTGGCAGAGAGCTGTGGAAATACGATCTTCCCGCGGGCGGACAAGCTACGCCGATGACTTACACCCTGAAGGGCAAGCAGTATCTGGTGATTGCCGCCGGCGGCCACGGAAAGCTTGGAACCAAGCAAGGCGACTATGTGATCTCCTTCACGCTGCCATGAGCAAATTGGAGGAATGGAACGTTTTCAGAGCGCGTGCGTATCTGCGGATGCCCAAATGAATATCAGTGCTGAACCGGCTCCCGCTCTTGAAAACGAAAAGGCATCCTTTCTCGCAGATGGAATGTTGATTGTTGTGCTCCTTGCAGTCGCGAATTTTCTATTGCATCTCTACTTCAACAATCGCTACGGCTACTTCCGCGACGAATTCGATTACATGTCCTGCGGTGATCACCTTGCGTGGGGATACGTCGACCAGCCCCCGCTCATCCCTTTCCTGATCCACATCTGCCGCGCCCTGCTGGGTGACTCCCTGCGCAGCATTCGCTTTATCCCGGCACTGGCCTCCTCCCTGTTGATCGTACAGACTGCCGCAATTGCCCGCGAACTGGGAGGACGCCGTTACGCCCTCCTCCTCAGCGCCGTCTGCGCGCTCATTGCGCCGCAATACCTCTCCAACGGAAGCCTGCTGGGGACAAACTGTCTCGAACCCAACTTGTGGATGGGTTGCGCCTACTTCGCCATCCTGGCCATCCAGCGAAATAGTCCACGATACTGGCTCTGGTTTGGCGTGGTCGCGGGTCTTGGCCTTGAAGAAAAATACTCCATTGCTCTCTTCGGCCTCGGCATCGTCGTCGGCCTGCTGTTGACGGAGCAACGTCGAGTCTTCCTCAACAAGTGGATCTGGCTCGGCGGGCTCGCTGCCCTCCTCATCTTCCTTCCCAATGTGCTCTGGAACATCAAGTACGACTGGCCGTTCATTCAACTCATTCGGGGCATCCGCGCGGAAGGCCGCGACGTGGTGCTGGGGCCGTTTTCCTACTTCTTCCAGCAGACACTGCTTGTAAACCCCCTCACTGCTCCGATCTGGCTCGCGGGACTGTTCGCTTTGCTGTTCTCTATGCGACTCAAGCCCTACCGCGCGCTGGGTTGGTGCTATCTGGTCTGCTACACGATCTTTTTCATGCTGCACGGCAAGAACTACTACCTCGCTCCGGTTTATCCCACGTTGCTGGCCTCCGGCGCTGTTGTAATTGAGTCCGCGATTCATCGCACGGCGAATGCCCGCCCGTATCACCGATGGTTGAAACTGGTCATCGCGCTCGTCCTACTGGCCAGCGGAGCACACCTTACTCCGGTGGTGGTGCCGGTTCTTTCTCCTGACGGCTTTCTGGCTTACACGAAATATCTTCCTTTCAAGCTCCCGGTAATGGAACACGCCCACGCCAGGGCCGCCCTGCCGCAGTGGTACTCTGACCAGTTCGGCTGGAAAGAAATCGTCGATGAAACTGCTGTCGCCTGGAATCGAATCCCCGCCGCGGAGCGCCAGGACTGCGGCATCTTCGCCCAGGACTACGGCCAGGCCGGTGCCATCGATTTCTTTGGCCGCCGCGCCGGACTGCCGCCAGCCCTCAGCGGCCATCAGACTTATTTTCTGTGGGGCCCGCGCGGCTACTCCGGCAACTGCATGATTGTCCTGGACGACAGAAGAGAGGTTCTCGAACGTCTCTGGGAACACGTGGAGTACGTTGGCACATCGGCTGACAACCCCTACGCGCTGGAAAAACAAATCGACGTTTTCCTTTGCAAGGGTGCGAAATTCGGAACCCTCACCCAGCTGTGGCCGAAATTGAAGAGATGGCGCTAGGCGTCGTTCACGACCTGGCGCGCCGCCAACTTCGATCCTGCACCTAGCCCGAATATCATTGCCCTTCGTTTGCCGCGCGTCCCAGAGGTGGTTTTGCTTTCTGCGATACAATCGTTCCCGGAAAAATGACGAAACCAAAAGCCCACGGCCCAGGGCTGCGGCTCATCGCCGCCTTCAAACTATTGAAAGGCCTGGCGCTTCTCGCGCTGGGCATCGGCGCGCTCAAACTTTTGCACAAGGACATCGAAGCCATCGTCGTGCACTGGATCAACGTTTTTCAGGTGGATCCCCACAGCCACTATCTGCAACTGCTTCTCGAGAAGTTGTCGATTCTCGATGACCGGCGATTGAAGGAACTCAGCGTTGGCACATTTATTTATTCCGCTATTTTTCTGACTGAAGGCGCAGGCTTGGCCTTTCGTAAGAGCTGGGCCGAGTATCTTACGATCATCACGACCGCTTCCTTGCTGCCGCTGGAAGTCTACGAGCTCGCAAAGCACGCCAGCATCGGCAAAGTGCTGGCGCTGGTGATCAATCTAGCTGTGGTGATCTATCTGGTTCTGGAGATTTGCAGGTCCAGGAAGCCCTCCTGACGGCTTCCTGTCTTGGATCCCGGGACCTGCTTCAGGAGTATTGGCGAAACTCTACGGAATCGTCAGCGTGTACCCTTCCCGCACGAATGTGGCGGCTTCTTGGCCTTGGTACCGGTAGATGACGATCAGGAATTTATCTGCGCCAACGGCCGGGTCGCCACCCAGGGCATTGTTGGTCACTACGAAACTCATTGCTCCGTCGCGGACCCGGGCGCGCAGCATGTCTGTCACGTTGACGGTCCGCCCTTGAATGCCATAGTAGGCGCGGATGATCTTAAGGCCATTCCAGTCATCGCGATCGCGATCGCGAGCACCGTATCTTGCAGGGCGGTCATCCCAGTCATCGCGCCGCGCCTCCTGCATGCGTACGTCAAACATGCGCACTTCCACGAAGCCGCCTTCTTTGTAGTCCCATTCGCGCTCGACGAAGCCACCCCTGTTGTTTTCGCGACGTCGGGCAAAGATGCGGAGCGATTTATCGGCCCCCACGGCGGGATCTCCGCCCATGGTTTGGTTGGTGACCGCGACTCGCCCATTCACGCCGCCGCGTCCGACGAGATCCTTAAGAATATCGGTGACATCCGTGCGTCGATTCTTGAAGCCGTACTCCGCGCGCACGATCTGCCAGCCTTCTTCCTGTGCGACTACTCCGGCGCCAAAAATGCCGGCACCAATCGCGAAAATAACCACAGCGATGACAAACAACACGTATCGATTTGCAAGCTTCATTCAAGACTCCTTCAGGGCGAAGGCCCTCCGTACTCTTTTCCTCACTTTAACCCTGATTCCGGCTCCCCGTAATCCCAATGCAACTGCAGTTGTCCTGAATGTCTACAGCGCCCGAGGGGCATTAATTGATTGCTGGTCCCCATTTCGTTTTCAGCAATGGAGTGATTATCGCCAATCGACATTGCGCGTTGCACGTCGCGATTAAAGGCAGGTAAACTTCGGGTCCTATGAAACGCAGATTCTTCGTCCTAGCCGCGATCATCCTTTTTGGTCTTCCGCTCCGCGCCGAACAACCCAAAGCCCTTTTCTACCTGACGCGTGACCACAAGTCCGTACGCTCCTTCTTGGCTCATGCCGACAAGATCGACATCCTCGTTCCCACGTGGTATTCCGTTGATGCGAATGGCCTTGTCTCCGGTGGCCCCGATTCGCTCGTACTCGAAACAGCCCGCCAGCACCATGTCCCCATCATGCCGATTGTGGTTAACGGCGAGTTTTCGCAGGAAGACCTGCACAAACTGCTTGCCAACCGGGCAGCTTACGAAACGATGGCTAGCAGGCTTATGGCCGCTTGCAAGGAGAACGGCTACATAGGCATCCAGTTGGACTTCGAGAACGTTCACTGGACGGACCGCAGTGCAGTCTCCACCATGGTTGCCAATGTCGCCTCGGAGTTTCATGCCGTCAAACTCCAGCTCACCATCGCCACCGTCCCGAATGCCCCGGGCGCGCCCGGCGAGGGCGGATTTTCCAAATGGATCTACGAAAATTGGCGCGGGGCGTATGACTTGACGGCCCTCGCGCAAAGCGTGGATCTCATCTGCTTGATGACCTATGACCAGCACACGCGCTGGACGGCGCCCGGTCCCGTTGCCGGATGGGCATGGACCACCGGCAACCTCGATTACGCTCTCAAGTTTGTGCCTCGGGAAAAACTCTCGCTCGGAATCCCGCTCTATGGCTATCATTGGTTCGCCGGCACTCCCGTAAAGGCTCCCGCGCAGCCAGGCTTTCCTCCCACGGACAAGCCCAATCCAAGCGCTGAGTACATCGCTACCGACGACGCATTGGATCTTGCCAGGGTCTACGGAGGGCGCATGGAATGGGATCCCGTCGACCGTTCTTCCTGGTTTTTCTTTTATCGCGATGACATGCGCGAATGGATTTTTTTCACCGACGCGCACACCTTCCGCGAGCGCTATTCCCTAGTGAAAGACCGCGGCCTGCAGGGATTCTGCTCCTGGGTTCTTGGGACGGAGGACGCCGGCATCTGGGATCTCTTGCCTTCGCACAAGTGAGCGGGCAGCACGCGATCGCTTCGCCTGCTGCGATTTGCAAATCCTGGGGTCTTCCCTCATCATTACTAATTTGTTTGGGGACGCAGCACGCTTCCGCTGCGGTGATTCTTGTCTTGAGTTCAGTCTTACCGTCGATCGCATTCTGATCGTCCAACAAAAAGGAGCGGCATGGAAAAGCCTTCCAAAATCGCGCCCGCGAAGGGGAAACTGGGGATCCTGCTTCCGGGCATGGGTGCTGTCAGCACCACCTTTATGGCTGGAGTGGAGCTTGTACGCAAAGGCAAGTCCCAGCCCGTGGGATCGCTCACGCAGATGGGCACGATTCGGCTGGGCAAGCGTACGGACGCACGGTCGCCACTCATTAAGAAATTTGTCCCGCTTGCCGAGCTGTCGGACCTCACCTTCGGCGGCTGGGATATTTTTAAGGACAACGCTTACCAGTCCGCGGCGAATGCGGGCGTCCTGAATCCGCAAGATCTGGAAAAGGTGAAGCCCTTTCTTTCCACGATCAAGCCGATGAAGGCTGCGTTCGATCACGATTTCGTGAAGATGATCGACGGTCCAAACATCAAGAAGGGCAAGAACAAGTACGAGATGGCGCTGCAAATCAAGGAAGACATTGCCAACTTCCGCAAGGCTTCGCGAGTTTCCCGCCTGGTGACTTGCTGGTGCGCGTCGACCGAATCGTTCGTTAAGCCCGAAGAGGTGCACTCCACGCCGGAAAAATTTGTCGAGGCCATGCAGTCCAATCATCCGGCAATTGCCCCTTCTATGCTTTACGCCTGGGCGTCGGTGACCAGCGGCGTGCCTTTTGCCAACGGCGCGCCCAACCTGACCGTGGATATCCCTGCGATCCAGAAGCTTGCACACGACCACAACGTGGCCATCTGCGGAAAAGATTTCAAGACGGGTCAGACGTTGATGAAGACTATTCTCGCGCCGGGCTTCAAGGCTCGCATGCTGGGGCTGGAAGGCTGGTTCTCCACCAACATCCTCGGCAACCGGGACGGCGAAGTTCTCGAGGACCCAGGTTCCTTCAAAACCAAGGAGGAGTCCAAGCTCAGCGTCCTGGAATACATTCTTCAGCCACAGTTGTACCCACAGCTTTACGGCAAGATGTGCCACAAAGTGCGCATCAACTACTACCCGCCGCGCGGCGACAACAAAGAAGGCTGGGACAATATCGACATCTTCGGCTGGCTTGGCTACCCGATGCAAATCAAGGTGGACTTCTTATGCCGGGATTCCATTTTGGCTGCGCCGATCGTGCTCGACCTCGTGCTGTTCCTCGACCTAGCGCAACGCGCGGGTATGCGCGGTATTCAGGAATGGCTCAGCTTTTACTTCAAGTCGCCGATGACCGCGCCGGGACTATACCCCGAGCACGACCTGTTCATTCAGTCCATGAAGCTGAAGAACACGCTTCGGTGGATGAAGGGCGAGGACCTCATCACCCACCTCGGCCAGGAGTATTACGACTAGTTCAGGCTAGCCAGCGTGGGCGGCAGCGGATTTTGCTTCGACGGCGTCGAGAACGCGAGCCGAATAAATCAAAGCGGCCCCAGCGTTCATGCTGACGGCAACACCCAGGGCTTCGGAAATCTCCTCCCTGGTCGCGCCAGCCTTCAGGGCGGCGTCCGTGTGGAATACAATGCAACCGTCGCAACGAGTGGTGACTGCGACAGCAAGGGAAATTAACTGCCGCGTCTTTTCGCCCAGTTTGGTCGTCTTCGAGTTGGCGGCGCTCAACGTCTGGTACCCGCGAAGCGTGTCAGGCGAAAGCTTGCCAAGCTCGCCCACTCTGCCACCGATTTCCTTATGGTATTGATTCCAATCCATGACCATGGTGATTTCTCCTGTCTTGAGAAGTTCGGATCGCGCGCGATTATACTCCCCGCCCGCGCGAATATGATATCTTCTCCAGTTCACCCGAACCTGCCAGGTGCTAAGGCGGTCCTAGCGGTGTGGCGCAGCCCTCTCCTCGTGTGCCGCCGGAGCAGTGGAACTTATTCCAAGGAGCTGTATTCATGAAGAGTTCGTATAACGGGAAGCCTGCTCCCTCCGAAGGCAAGCCGATCGGCTACAGCGGAGGCGAGCTGCAAGTGCCGGACACTCCGATTATTCCATTCATTGAAGGAGATGGCACGGGACGTGACATCTGGAAGGCGTCGCGGCGGGTGTTCGATGCGGCTGTGGACCACGCTTATGGCGGCAAACGCCGCGTGGCCTGGTTCGAAGTTTTCGCTGGCGAGAAAGCTTTTAAGACCTTCAACGAGTGGCTGCCGAATGACACCGTCGACGCGATCCGTGATTTTCGTGTTGCCATCAAAGGGCCGCTGACGACGCCCGTCGGCGGCGGCATACGCTCCCTGAACGTCGCGCTGCGCCAGCTTCTGGACCTTTATTCCTGCGAACGCCCCGTGCGCTATTTTAAGGGCGTGCCTTCCCCGGTTCGCGAACCGGAAAAAATGGATGTGTTCATCTTCCGCGAGAATACCGAGGACGTTTACATCGGCATCGAGTGGAAATCCGGCTCGCCGGAAGCGAAAAAACTCCTCGAATTTTTGAACAACGAAATGCTGAAAGACGGCAAGAAGCAGATTCGCTGGGATTCCGGCGTGGGCATCAAGCCCATTTCTCCGACGGGAACGAAGCGCCTGGTCCGCCGCGCCATCAAGTATGCCCTTACAAACAAGAAGAAGAGCGTGACGCTGGTACACAAGGGCAACATCCAGAAGTTTACCGAGGGCGGCTTCCGTGATTGGGGCTACGAACTGGCGCGCGAAGAGTTTCGCGTTCAGACCATTACCGAGCGCGAGAGCTGGATCGTCGACAATCGCGACAGGAATCCCTCTCTCACCGTGGAGCAGAACGCGACGATGATCGAGCCGGGACTCGAACAAGCCACGGAGGCGTTCAAGAAAACGGTCTACGCCGAAGTGAAGCAAACGCTGGACACGATTTACGCAACTCATGGCAAAGGACAGTGGAAGCAGAAGCTCATGATCAACGACCGCATCGCCGACTCCGTATTTCAACAAGTCCTGATGCGTGCGGATGAATACAGCGTTCTGGCCACTTCCAATTTGAACGGAGATTATTTGTCCGATGCCTGCGCCGCGCAAGTAGGCGGGCTGGGTATGGCGCCGGGCTCAAATATCGGCGATGGTTTCGGCGTCTTTGAAGCCACTCACGGCACTGCGCCGAAATATGCCGATAAAGATGTCATCAATCCGAGTTCTGTGATGCTTTCGGGCGCGATGATGTTTGAGTTCCTCGGGTGGAAGGAAGCCTCGAGACTGATTGAGGATGGCATCGCCCGCACCATTCAACAGAAACGCGTGACCTACGACCTCGAACGCCTGATGCCCGGCGCGACGAAAGTGGGCACCTCCGCTTTTGCATCCGCCATCATTGAAAATATGAAGGGCGCCGCTGTGGCCCGCTAGCAAAAGAAGTTTGTTCGACACACAAGGAGAGGCATGAGCAGAAAAAAAGTGACCGTCGTAGGCGGCGGATTCGTGGGCTCGACCACTGCCCAGCGCATCCTGGACATGGAACTGGCCGACGTCGTTCTGACCGACATTTTGGACGGCCCCCCGGCCGGAAAAGCGCTGGACATGATGGAATCCGGTCCAATCACGCGAACGGATTCGCGCGCGACGGGCATTTCCACGGCGAACGGTGACTATTCCGCAACGGCGGGCAGCGACGTGGTCGTGATCACCGCCGGGTTCCCGCGCAAGCCCGGAATGAGCCGCGACGAGTTGCTGAAAGCCAACTACGACGTCGTAAAAGCCGTCGTCGAGCAAATCGTAAAGCATTCGCCAAAGTGCACCATCATCGTGGTCACGAATCCCCTCGATGCTATGGCCCAGGCGGCGCTCAAGGTCAGTGGCTTCCCGAAAAATCGCGTCATTGGAATGGCGGGCGTTCTGGACTCCGCGCGCATGAGCACGTTCGTGGCGATGGAGTGCAAGGTTAGCGTGGAAAACGTGCACTCCTTCGTGCTTGGCGGGCATGGCGACGACATGGTGCCACTGCCCCGCTACTCGACCGTGGCGGGGATTCCCCTCCCCGATCTCCTGCCCAAGGAACGCATCGACGCCATCGTGGAGCGCACGCGCAAAGGCGGCGCCGAAATCGTGAACTTGTTGAAGACCGGGTCGGCCTATTACGCTCCCTCCGCGGCAGGTGTTGAGATGGTGGAGGCGATCCTCAAGGACAAGAAAAAAATTCTCCCCTGCGCCGTCTATCTCGAAGGCGAATACGGGATCAAGGGGCTGTTCGTTGGCGTGCCCGTCAAGCTCGGCGCGAACGGCGTCGAAGAAATCATCCAGATCAAGCTGACGCCGGAAGAAAACGCCGCGCTGCAAAAGTCCTCCGCCTCCGTGCGGGAGCTTGTGACGGTGCTCGGGCTGTAATTTCCACGAAGAGAACTCAGAGAGCGCGAAGTTCTGAGAAGAGAATGATGAAACGCCGTATAGCAGCCTTGATCGTGGGATGCTTGCCGCTTTTTGGCGTCGCATTCGCCCAAAATAGAGATGGCAGTGCAAATCCCGTTCGGGTCGCGCTCGTCAAGATGCCTTACGTGGGTGAACGGAATGTGCCCGATACTTCGCGTGGCCCCGATTATCTCGAGCAAGGCGGAATCCAGAAACTGCTCGAAGCTCAAGGCATCCAGACGAAACCGGTTTCGGCCACGGCGCTGACCGCCGACGAGGAGAAAGCCTACGGCTCCTGGAACAAACTCGCGCTAGCCAGCGGCGATCTCGCCAAACTGGTTTCCGAAGAGCGCCGCAGCGGCTACCTTCCCGTCGGGCTGCTTGCCAATTGCAACGGCATTCTCGGAATGCTTAGCGGCCTCCAGCATTCCGGTCCGAGCGCAAAGCCCTTGCGCGTCGGCATGGTTTTCATCGATGCTCACGGGGATTTCAACACTCCGGAGACTACGCTGAGCGGCATGCTCGGCGGAATGCCTGTCGCCATCGCTGCCGGGCAATGCCTTACGCGGATACGGCTCAAGGCCGGCCTCGAGCCTGCGGTGCCCACTCGGCACATCGTGGAGATGTGCGTGCGCGACACCGATCCCCTGGAACAGGAACTCTTGGACCGCTCTGACATTCAGCAGCTCACGCTCGAAGACGTACGCACGCGTTCCGCGAATCTTCACCGCGAGATGAAACGCCTATCTGAGGTCACGGACGTGATTTACATTCACGTGGATATGGATGCTCTCGATCCGCGCGAGGTGTCCGGCCATCCGCTGACCGTTCCCGGAGGCCCGACGAGCGTCGAGTTGGCGGCTGCTTTGACTGAAATGTTCAAATACGAGAAAGTGGCCGCATTCGGCGTCGCATCAACTCCATTCGATGATCACGATAAAGCTGGCCTCTCCCGCCAAGCCGCTTACAATCTAATTCTCGGCGCCGTGAAGGGAGTCCAGCAACGAAAAGAATAATCGACAGCTCCTCAGCTTCTTACCAGCCGAAGATTTTGCTGGCTCCATAGACCAAGGCCAGCGTAAACCCCGCGATCACCACTTCGCCAATCGCTCCCACTGCGAACGGCCGCAGGCCCTGCTTGCGCATCTCGCTGAAATTGGTACGCAGTCCAACGCCCGCAAACGTCAGCAGAAACGCCCAGCGCGAAAGATTGGCCAGCGCTCCGACTTGGTCCTTATTGAAAAAGTGATACGTCGCAAGCACCGAGATCAACAGGAAGCCAAGCACGAACTTCGGGAATTTCTGCCACAGGAACGCCGCTTTGTTCCCTACCGCCTTCGCCTGTCCCTGACTGGCCCAGTAAATGGCATAAGCCAGCACCACGAATCCAATCATCGCGTTCCGCGTGGACTTCACCAGCACGGCGAGTTTGCCGGCAGCATCTGAATAGAGCGCTCCCGCCGCTGTCGCTTCCGCCGTATTGTCCACGCCGAGACCGGCCCACAGGCCGTAAGCGCGGTCGCTAAGATGGAGAGCATGCCCAATCAGCGGAAAAGTGAAGAGCGCCAGCGCGCCAAGCGCGAGAATCGCCGCGATAGAAAAGGAAGAATCTTCGTCGTCGGCTTCAATGGCGCCTTTCGTGGCGATGATCGCACTGACGCCGCACACCGCCGAGCCGACCGCAAGCAGCGTCGTAAGTTTGGGCTTGAGCTTGAATAGCCTGCCCAGAAACGTCATGAACGCGAGCGAGCCGGCGATTTCAATGGCCACGAGAACCAGGCTGACTCCGCCGAGCTTCAAGATGTCGCCCAGCAGAAAACGTGAGCCGAGCAACACAATTCCAGCCTTCAGCCAGAATTCGTACGTAGCGACTCCCGTGCGGACAATTTCAGGAATGCCCACTGTATTCGAAATCACCAGTCCGAGAACGATGGCCCATAGCACGTACTCGATGTTCGGAAACGTCCAGTGATGCGCCTTGGCATACGCGCCAACATTTTGCTCCAGCAATTTGCCCGCATAGCCGACGGCGGCGAGCAACAGCACGCCGGGGATCACCCGCAGAAACCGCAGCGCCGGTTGCACCGGCTGAACCTGTGGAACCGTAATGACATCAGCCATGTTTCGTCATCTCCATTTGCAGAAAATCTTCACCAGGGGATGTGTTTGAAAACGCCTGTGCGTACCAGCAACGCTAAAAGAAAAGCCACCAGTACGGCCCAGGTGTCCAGCGACAGCTTCCAGCGATTTCTCGTCTTTGCTCCTACGGTTTCTGCACCCATAGATATGCTCCTAACGATTTAACTTATCGATCTGCGTTCACCATCTGGATCTCTTCGATTCCGGTCCCAAAACGATGCGCTGATTTCCGCAACATCGCGCGACGCCACACGGCCGACAATCAACAAAGCCGGGGCCGGAAGTCTCTCTTCGCTCGCAAGCCGCGCAACGCTCGACCACCGCACTTGCTGCTCGGAACCACTGGCGCGCGACACGATCACGCACGGAAGGTCCGCCGGCAGCCCGCCCGCCAGCAATCGATCGGAGACTTCCGCGTAATCCGCGCCGGGCATGTACAGAACAAGCGTGGTGGTGCTGGTAACGCATCCCCAGTCCATCACGCTGCCGTCGCTTCCCCGCGAAAACGTCGTAAAGACGATCTGCGAGGCTACCCGGCGATCCGTCAGCGAAATTCCCGCCGTTGCCGCGGCTCCCAGCGCCGCGCTAATGCCCGGAACGATTTCATATTCAATCCCGCCTTTGCGAAGCGCTTCGATCTCCTCCCCTGCGCGCCCAAAAATCGTCGGATCTCCGCCTTTCAAGCGGACAACGGTCTGGCGGGTCTGCGCATAGGAAACCAGCAGCGAGTTGATTTCATCCTGCGTAAGAAGCTTCTGGCCGGCGCGCTTACCGACGTTAATGACCTCGGCACCGGGCGAAATCAACGCCAAGACGCCATCACTGACGAGTGCATCGTGCAGAACGACATCGGCGCCAGCCAGCAAACGCGCCGCTTTCAAGGTGAGCAGTTCGGGATCGCCCGGCCCCGCCCCAACGAGATAGACCTTGCCACTCATGCCACGCACTCTCCACGGCCGAGCTTCAACGAATACGTTTCCGTGTCTCCCCAATCCACGAAAAGATCCTCAGTGGCGCTGTTAACTTCAGCCAACGGGCGGAGGCGCTCCTTAATGGTTGTGTCCGGCGTGCGCGTCACCCACGCGGAAAATGTTTCCGCCGGTTGCCGGTCCGCCTGATAGAACGCCAGCAGTTCACGAATAATCGCGGGGACGGGCCGCGCCGGCACGGACATGATTTGCCTGCCAAAGCGCACCCCATCAGCGTTCACTTTCCCACCCAGCAGGAGTTGGTAGTAAGGCGCTTGCTGTTCACCAACTTTCCTGACGTTGCCGTAAAATCCGATATCGGCGATGTGATGGTGCCCGCAGGAATTTGGGCAGCCGCTGATCTTGATGCGCAGTTTTTGGATTTCTGGATCGCTGTATCCATCCAATTCGCGGGAAAGCACGTCGGCTAGCGTCAACGAGCGTGTGATCCCGAGGTTGCAAGTAGTCGCTCCCGGGCAGCCGGTGACGTCGGAGATAGTACGCGCTCCGGGCGTAGCTAGGTCCAGTGTGCCAAGCTGGTCGTAGATTGCCCGCACGCGGTCAAAAGGAACCCATGGAATAACAAGATCCTGATTGACGGCAATCCGCACGCCCGTTAGTTCGTTCTTCTCCAATACATCCGCAAGGCCACGCATCTGATTGCTGTGGAACGTCCCAGCCGGCAGCTTGATCCACACCGCACCGTATCCCGTTTGGCGCTGAGACATCAGGTTGTGCTCCGCCCAGCGGTCGTACTCGGGATCGTTCTGCGTTTCCGTCGCAAATGACAAAGATGCCCCCGCGATCGTGACCAGTACAGGCCGGATAGGCGTAGGCACGGTGAAAACCTCCGCAGGAGCCTGTGAGACTTTGCGCTTCTCCGCCACCAGGCGGCGAAACTCCTCGATTCCCTTTGCGCGCAGAACGTACTTCAATCGTGCCAGCAGTTTGTTCTTGCGATTCCCCGTTTCCGTGAAAACGCGCAGGACAGCCTCAATGGTCGGGAGCAGTTCTTCCTCGGGCAGAAAGTCCGTCAGGACCGCGGCTTCCGTGGGCAAGCTTCCCAGTCCACCGCCGACAAGGACTTTGAATCCACGGCGCGAAGTCCCGTTGTTGCCCCGGACTTGCGCGATGAGTCCCACGTCATGGATTCCCGCCACGGCGCATGCGCCATCGTCCTCGCAGCCCGAAAAGGCAATCTTGAACTTGCGCGGCAAGTCGTGAAAATCGGGATGGCGCAGGAGATATCGCGACACGCCCAAAGCGTACGGCGTCACGTCGAACGCTTCGCCAGGGCAAATCCCTGCCACCGGACAGGCCGTGACGTTGCGCACGGTGTTCCCGCAAGCCTCGCGCGTGGTCAGTCCCGCATCAGCCAACAGGCGCATCGCCGCGGCTACGTTTTCGAGTTTCACAAAATGGAATTGCACGTTTTCGCGCGTGGTGAGGTGCCCCCGGCCGGTGGAGTACTCGTCCGCAATGTTCGCTAGGACGCGAAGCTGCGCAGGTTTCAACACGCCCGCCGCGATCTTGACGCGCAGCATTTGGAATCCCGGCTGCCGCTGGCCGTACGTGCCGTGCTTCAGGCGAAAGGGGCGGAATTGTTCCGCCGTGATGGCGCCGCCCTGCAGTTGTTGCACGCGCTCTTCAAAGCGCGCGATTTCCGCTTCGATGGCTTCGCGGCTGTGCCGCTCTTCGATTTCCGCTATAGCAGTTAATTCCGTCACACTCATAAATCCGTGGCCCCCAAGTTTCTCGGCACTGAAAATTTCCGCTCCAAAAACAAAAAGCCCACGATGCCTAGGTCTCTGGCACGTGGGCTTCGGAACTCTATGATTCAGCTACCGCTAAGTCCGGAAACTCCTCTGGCCAGAGATGCGTGCCTTGCGACACGCAGCGTTACACGCGCAACAGCAACACATCATCTGGCAATAGGTCTTCATGAAGCTAAAGAATACTTTCCCCTACGCTCCCCTGTCAAAGGGAAGCTCTCCACAAAGATTAGATGCACCGCATTCAAAAAAGTAATCAATGAAAACAACAATTACTATGGCTTGGCGGCTTCCGCCGGGGGTCCGACCAGAGTGGCACTCTTGATGGAATCCAGCTTCGGCCACCCTTTGTCAAGATACGCTTTGCCCAGCTTGGAGATTTGATCCTGCTCGGGGCCGGAGCTCTCGCTGTATTGGTCGTAAAACATGTCGACAACCTTCATTCCTTGCCCATCCACGACTCCGAATGGCGAGAAGCCTTGGCGGTCCAGCCCGGCATTATCTTTCAGGTTGATGAAGATTTGCGTCGAACGCGTATTGGGCAAGCTCGTCTTTGCGTACGTCAGGTAGCCGCGCTTGTTGGACTGGATAACCGGCTCGTCCTGAATATTGGCATTGTCCCACGCTGCTGAAACGGGCGGATAGGCGCTGATCCCGAACTGCACCACGAAGCCGGGCACCACGCGGAAAAAGCTGGCGTTGTCATAAAAGTGGCGCTTCACCAGATTGTAAAAGCGGTCCGCGCCGATGGGCGCCCACGCACGGTTCACGGTCACGGTAAAATCGCCCCGCGTTGTCGTGAACTTGACCTGAAACTTTTCCGGAGCTTTGTCTTTGAGGAGCACAGGGCGAAGCAGTGCGCGGTCATAGCCCGCCTTGCGCGGCGTTTCTGCCGGCGCGCTCGCGGCTGCCTCAGGTTGCGCGGGCGCTGCGGCCGGTGTCTCGGCCTTTGGCCGGGCAGGGGCCTCCGCTTTGGGCTTTTCCGGCGGCTGCGTTTCGGCGGTCTGCTCTTTCGCCTTGCATCCGAAAAACAGCGTTCCCACCACCACGGCGGCGACAAACCACTTTACTTGCTTCATTTTCCTAACGCCCCCTATGCGTGCGATTGAAAATGTTTCGCATCGCTCTACTTCCCGGCATTCAGTTCCCGGCTGACCCGCTCGACTTCCGTCATCACGCGAAGCGTATTTTCACCGAGAATCTTCCGTACGTCACCCTCGGAGTAGCCCTTCTGCAACAGCGCTTCCGTGATCTTTGGCAGCTTCGTGGCATCCTCCATCCCATACGGCATGTTGGCGCCATCGAAGTCTGAACCTAGGCCCACGTGTTCCACTCCGGCGACTTTCACCGCATGATCGATATGCTCGATGATCTTGCCGAACTCCACACGCGGTAGTTTGCCCTGCTCCACGTATTCACGCGTGATGTGGTCGCCCTCGATGAGCTGGCAGCCCTCATTGTCGCCGCAGCGTTTTGTCACTTCCGCGCTGATGGACTTATTGATCTCCGGATCGGCCTTTTCCGCGTCGCGAAACTCCTGACTCAGAAACCCGACGTGGTAGTTGATTTGCACGACTCCGCCCTTTGTTGCAAGATCCTTTATCATCTGGTCCGTCATGTTGCGCGGCGCGTCGCAAATCGCGCGGCAGGATGAGTGCGAGGCGAATAAGGGCGCCTTGCTGACTTCCAGCGCGTCGTAAAACGTCTTGTCGCTGACGTGGGAGATGTCCACGATAACGCCGAGACGGTTCATCTCGCGCACCACGTCTTTGCCAAAATCCGTGAGGCCATTGTGTACCGGCTTGTCGGTCGACGAATCCGCCCATTCGTCGTTGCCGCTGTGCGTCAGCGTCATGTAGCGGACGCCCAGCGCCGCGTAACTACGCAGCACGCCGAGGCTCGCATTGATCATGTGTCCGCCCTCGACTCCCATCAACGCGGCGATCCTGCCTTGCTTCCGCGCCTCGCGCACTTCCGCGGCAGTCGTAGCCAGAACCATGTCATTCGAATGCTTGCGAACCTGTTCCCGCACCGCATCGATCTGCACCAGCGCGCGGTCCACGGCTTCCGGTCCGGTCACTTTGCTGGGCATCCAAATGGAAAAGAAAATCGCGCTGAGGTTCCCTTCGCGCATGCGCGGAATGTCGATGCTGCCGGAGGAGCTGCGCGTTCCAAGGTCAAATTTGCCGTCGAGAAACCGCTGCGTCGTATCGTCGTGCGTGTCCACCACCATGGACGAAAAGTGCAGCTTGCGCGCCTTTTCCGATATCGAATCCGCGGAGATGGCCAGCCCGGCCAGGCAAACCGAAGATACACACACGACGACGAGCAACAGTGCGCGAACCATGCCTTCCCCCCAGTGAAGCGATTGATGGTAACGGAAATTGGTCTAGTGCGCCACGTGATTAGCCGACAAGCCAGCTCAGCAGCGCCTGCTTCCACGCATCCCGATTGACTTCAGCAATGGACTCGGTCAGTGGAATTCCCTTGGGACAAGCGTGCACGCAGTTTTGTGCGTTGGCGCATTCCTGAATTCCTCCCGGCCCTATGATTGCCGCGATCCGCTCGCTCTTGTTCATCGCTCCCGTGGGATGCATATTGAAGAGACGCACCTGGCTGATGATCGCTGCGCCCACGAACTGGTTGTGCTCATTCACCTGTGGGCAAACCTCTAGGCAATTCCCGCAAGTGATGCAATTCGAAAGCGGATACCCTTTTTCCTGCACTTCGGGCGAGACCCGCGGTCCCTCACCAAGATTGTAAGTGCCATCAATGGGAATCCAGGCCTTCACGCGCTTCAGGCTTTCAAACATAAACTGCCGGTCGACCGCCAGATCCCGCACCAGCGGGAACTTGGACATCGGCTCGATTCGAATCGGCTGTTCGAGTTGATCCACCAGCGCCGAACATGCCATGCGCGCCTTCCCGTTAATCAGCATCGCGCAGGATCCGCAAATTTCCTCCAGGCAATTCGAATCGTAAGTGATCGGCGTTGTCTTTTTCCCGTCGTGCGTAACGGGATTCTCCGCGATGTCCCGCAAGCAAATGATCACGTTCATCGACGGCCGCCATTTGAGAGAAAATTCCTCCCATCGCGCGGCTTCTTTCGGCCCCGCTTGCCGTTTTACTTTGACGATGACCTGTTTTGTTTCCGCCATAATTCCTCGGCCGATTCCCGCCTCGTTCCTAAGCTTCTACACTTACTTCGCGGCGTCGTAACGCCGCGGCCGCGGCTTGATCAAGGAAATATCCACCGGCTCATACGTAAGCTGGATGTCGTTATTCACCCACTTCGCGCGCGTGGTCTTCAACCAATTCGCGTCGTCGCGTTCCGGAAAATCCGGCTTGTAGTGCGCCCCGCGCGATTCGTTGCGAGCCAGCGCGCCTAGAGTGATCACTCGCGCCAAAACAATCATATTCTCCAATTCGCGCCCAAAGTTCAGCGTTTGGTTCGACCACTTCGTGCGGTCGCTCAGATTGATCTTCTTGTAGCGCTCTTGTAAAGCGCGAATCTTTCCGTCGGTCATTTCCAAATCCTTGTTGATGCGCGTGACGGTCACGTGCTCCGTCATCACCTGTCCCAGTTCGCGCCAAATTGTAATGGGATTCTCCGAGCCATCCTGGTTGATGAGCTTATGATTTTTCTCTTCCTGGCGTTTTCTTTCGCCGTCAAAAACTGCAGCTGGTGTGGACTCCGCGCTATTCTCGAGATTCTTCGCGTACTTCACCGCCGCTGGTCCCGCGATTCCTCCGCCAAAAATGCATGACACCAGCGAGTTCGCTCCCAGCCGGTTCGCGCCGTGATACTGGTATTCGCACTCGCCCGCCGCGTAAATTCCGGGAACGTTGCTGGCCTGATCCTCGCCATTCACCCAGATTCCGCCCATCGTGTAGTGCATCGCCGGAAACACTTTCATCGGTTCGACGCGGGGATCGACGCCCAGGAATTTTTCGTAGATTTCCAAAATTCCTTCGAGCTTGCGGTCCAGTGTTTCTCGCGGAATGTGCGTCACATCCAAATAAACGGCCGACCGCCCATCGATCCCCAATTTTTCCTGATACACGATGCGGTGAATCGCGCGCGTGGCAATGTCGCGCGGAACCAAATTGCCGTACTTTGGGTACCACTCTTCCAGAAAATAAAACCGCTCCGCCTCCGGAATGCTTCTCGGTGCCCGCTTCTCCGCGGGATTCCGCGGCACCCACACGCGCCCGCCCTCGCCGCGAGCCGATTCGCTCATCAGGCGCAGCTTGTCTTCGCCGGGGATCGCCGTCGGGTGTACCTGGATGAATTCTCCATTGGCGTAGTCCACGCCCTGCTGAAAAAGCGCGGCCTGTGCAGAGCCCGTGCACACCACCGAATTCGTCGAGCGTCCGAAGATCGCGCCGTTTCCGCCAGTGGCAAAAATCACCGCGTCCGCCGCGAACGTTTTTATTTCCATCGTCCGCAAATCCATCGCGCAAATGCCGCGGCACACGCCACCGCCATCGATCACCGCGGAAAGAAACGTCGCTCCCTCAAACTTTTTGACTTTGCCTTCCGCTTCGTGCCGCCGCACTTGCTCGTCCAGCGCGTAAAGCAATTGCTGTCCAGTCGTCGCGCCAGCAAACGCCGTGCGGTGATACAACGTTCCGCCAAATCGCCGGTAGTCCAGCAATCCTTCCGGCGTGCGATTGAACATCACGCCCATGCGGTCCAGCAGATCGATAATTCCCGGCGCTGCCTCGCACATTCTTTTCACCAGCGGCTGATTCGCCAGGAAATCCCCGCCATAAATCGTGTCGTCAAAATGTTTGTCGACCGTGTCGCCTTCACCCTTCTGATTTTTCGCCGCGTTGATACCACCCTGCGCGCAAACCGAATGTGAACGCTTCACCGGCACAATCGACAATAAATCCACCGGGATTCCCGCTTCCGCAACGCGGATGGTCGCCATCAGTCCGGCCAGACCGCCGCCTACCACTATGATTTTGGGCTGTCTCATTTGTTTGGCAGGTATACCGAGAAGGGATGCCAGTCGTATCGGAAGCTAATAATGATCAAAATTCCCACCAAGCTGAACGCCACTCCCACCAGCGCGCCTAAACGTCCCGCGGCCTGTTGCGCTTTAACGGTAGCCGCGAGTCCCCATTTACACAAAAAATTCCAGATGCCCGCCCCGAGATGGAACGAAGACGCGAGCACCCCAATCACAAAGAATGTCAGGTACCACGGATTCCGGATGTCCGCAGCTACATTCGCATACGTCGACCGGCCATGCGTCAGCCAGCGTTCGGTGTAAAGATGCCACCCAATGTAAGCAAACGCGATCAGTCCCGTATAGCGCTGCGTCGTGTACAGCCAATTCCCTACCCATGGATACGCCGAAACATTTGATTTCCCGCGCAGCCAAATGTAAATCCCATAGCCGCCATGGAACAGCATCGGCAGAAAAATCGTTCCCCATTCCACGATCAGCCGGAACGGAATCGTCTGCAGCTCTTGGGATACCGTGTTGTATTTTTCCGAACTCACCAGTGCGGCGCTGTTGGACCAAAAGTGTTCCGCCAGGAATGCGCCAACAGGAAGGATGCCGGTAAAGGAATGCAGCTTTCGGAGCAGATAACTTGTGTCAGGCCGGGTTGCCGTCGAAGACATGCCCTCTCCGCCGCGTAAGTCCCAGCCGGGTCACGCTGCATGACTCGGAAGGAGCGTAGAGAACCGCGGCAAAATCAGTATAGGCAGATGGTTGAGCCTATGCAAGTTTGACTGTTCTTTCAGCGAGCACAAACAATTCGAAATTTTCTTGCCGTGAAGTCACGAGTACCGGAAAATAGTACCCTGACGAACGGGATTTGCTGGGCCACATCTCTCCCGGCCTCGGCTGCAAGATTCCCCACATTACCATGACCGCGACAACGAGCTTGGTGTCGGAGATGGAGCGCATCGCCAATGCCCTCGGTGCGGAAGTAGAGGGCGCACCGGGCGTTTCTCTTTCTGTCGTGGCGGAAAAAATCGCCAAAAACCTCGGTGTCAAACACGATGAAGTAGCCATCCTCGCGGTTTCCACGCGCTGGCGTCACCTTCACTTTCTGGTTCCAGAAGCTTTGAAAAATGTCGGCTTTGTTCCGCTCTCCAGCAATTCGGCGCTCGCCGCGCGCACCGCCCGTGAGAGCCGGCCCGAAATCGAAAACAATTTCGCTGCCACGCGGCACGCCACCGTTTTCGAAAGTGTGAAGTTCGCTTCGGATGCCTCTGGAGCGATCCAGAAGATGGTCAGCGCGCCGATTTTGCTGGATGGCAAGGTCATCGGCGTCATCCAAGTCAGCCGCAAAGGCGCAAATCCGCACAGCGCCGGACCTGACTTTACTGCTCAAGACCTCGGAAACATTCTGGCTCTCTGCAAGCCGCTCGGCAAAATGCTGCGTCACGTTGCCGGCGAATGATCTCTGGTGTCCACGGCTGTCATCGCGCGTTCACAATTCTTTCGCACTTTGCGCTCGCAGATTCGGAATTGCGTTGACACTGCAATACCTTCTTGTTACTTTTCCACAGCGGTTGAATTTTTCGCTCCCACACTAAATCACGGAGGCACGGCAAACCGGCACCATGGCGTTCGTTGCGAAGAAAATTTTCCTCACCAAAGGCGTCGGTAAACATCGTGAAAGACTTTCGAGCTTCGAGCTCGCCCTCCGCAACGCGGGCATCGCCGCGTGCAACATCGTTCGCGTCTCCTCGATTTTCCCTCCCAACTGTAAATTAATTTCCCGCAGCGAAGGGCTGAAGCACATGAAGCCCGGGCAAGTGGCGTTCACCGTTATCAGCGAGAATTCCACCAAGGAAGCGCACCGCCTCATCGCCGCCAGCATCGGCCTGGCGCTGCCCAGTGACAAATCCATGTACGGATATTTGTCCGAGCATCACTCGTTCGGTGAAACCGAAGAAGTCGCCGGCGAATACGCCGAAGAGCTGGCCGCCGAAATGCTCGCGACCACTCTGAACGTGGAATTTGACCCGGATTTGTCCTTCGATGAGAAAAAAGAGGTCTACCGCATCTCCAACAAAATCGTCCGCACTATGAACGTCACGCAATCCGCCGTCGGCGACAAGCGCGGCCTTTGGACCACTGTTCTCGGCGCCGCCATCCTCATCGGCGAGGACGATTAACTTGTAGTGGCGGATCTTCAG
>Ga0209239_1000195_pt1 | contig 34635 bp, 28 predicted proteins | sample GraSoi013_2_20cm_FD_185824 | JGI IMG/M metagenome (GOLD analysis project Ga0209239, IMG submission 185824) | Grasslands soil microbial communities from the Angelo Coastal Reserve, California, USA - Sample 10_02_2013_2_20cm (SPAdes) (version 2) | ecosystem: Environmental > Terrestrial > Soil >...
TCGTTAGGCAGCACAATTTCAGAACGGAATTCGCGCCTGAACTGATTTGCCTTCGTCGAAATAATCGCGCGCGATTAGCCTGGCGCAGTCGCCGCGTGACGAAGATTGACAAACCAGGCTTCTTGGGTTTGACTAGCGCCGGTAATTCTTCCTCGCCAGCCATTCTCTTGCGAGGCGCTGTTCCAAAATTACAGCATTTAGTCAGGCAACTTCAGGTCGAAAAATAACTCCGCACGTATGGCGGGACATAGTAAGTGGTCAAAGGTCAAGCGGTTTAAAGGCGCGATTGACGCCAAGCGCGGCAAAATCTTCAGCAAATTGTCGAAGGAGATTGCTATCGCGGCAAAGACCGGCGGAGGCGATCCCAATAGTAATGTCCGTCTGCGCAGCGCAATCCAGGCTGCGCGCACGCAGAGTATGCCGAACGATAACATCGAGCGCGCGATCAAACGCGGCACGGGTGAAGGTAAGGACGGGCAGCAATTCGACGAGATCGTATACGAAGGTTACGCGCCGGGAGGCGTGGCAATCATTGTCGAAACGGCGACCGACAATAAGAACCGCACCGGGGCGGAGATTCGAAGCATTTTCAGTCAAAATAATGGCAATCTCGCCTCCACCGGAAGCGTTTCGTACATGTTCCACAGGAAAGGCCAAATCACCGTCCCGCGCTCGAGCATCGACGAGGATCGATTACTGGAGATTGCCTTGGAGGCTGGCGCAGAAGAGTTGACAAACGACGACGATCAGTATGTTATTCTCACTTCCCACGATCAGCTATACGCCGTAGCTGAAGCGCTCAAAAATGCGGGCGTAACCACCGATGGGCAAAAGTTTACATTCATTCCCGATACAACTGTTGCGGTGCCCGACGAAACCGCCGCGCGCCAGGTGCTCCGTTTATGCGATGCGCTTGAGGACGACGATGACGTGCAAAACGTCTATTCAAATCTAGAAATTCCCGACGAATTGCTGGCCAGGTTGCCGGCCTGAAAAACTATTGCTTGCAGGAGACGTGTTAAGGCGGTGCTGCGCCCCGAGATTTTAGCTTATGAACGAAGAAAACGAAACCCAACCTGTGCCGACTGAGTCTGCCTCGCCGGAGCAACGTCATCATCGCCCGCGCCGTCGTTTCCCGCGAAAGCGTTACCGGGGCCGGGACGATCGGTTCGGACGCGATGATTCTGCAGAGTCGCCAAATTCTTCGTCAGTGAATTCCGATCCTGCCGGTGCGGTTACTGATGTCCAGACCCTCGACCGACCGGCCGCAGGCGCGCGAGAGGGAGGAGAGCCAGCTGCCGAAGGTGGCGAACAAGTTCAGGCCGAACCGGAATTCGGCGAAGGTATCATTGAAATTTCGGGCAAGGGTTTCGGATTTTTGCGCGACGCGAAGCGCAACTTCGTGCAAACGCCGCAGGATATTTTTGTAACCCCCGAAATTGTTCGCCGTTTCGCCTTGCGTGACGGCATGTGGATTTACGGTGAAACCCGGCGCGGCAGCCGCGGCCCCCAATTGGTCAAGCTGTTGAAGATTAATGGTGAAGAGCCAACGAAATATCAGGGTCTCACGCCATTTGAGGAATTGACCACAATCAATCCGAACAAACGAATCAAGCTCGAGACAGTGCCGGATCGTTTCACGACGCGCATCATGGATTTAATGACGCCGTTGGGAATGGGGCAGCGCGGTTTGATTGTCGCGCCGCCGCGCACCGGCAAGACAACACTGCTGCATCACATCGCCGAGGCAGTGGCAAAAAATCATCCGGAGGTCATTCTGATCATCCTGCTTGTCGATGAGCGTCCGGAAGAGGTGACCGATTTTCGTCGTTCGCATCCAACCGCGGAGCTGATGGCCAGCTCGAATGATGCCGACATCAAAAGTCACACACGTATTTCGCAATTGGCGATCGAGCGCGCGAAACGGCTCGTCGAAGCAGGAAAACACGTGTTTATTCTTCTCGACTCAATCACCCGCACGGCTCGCGCATTCAATAATGCGATGGGCGGTGGAGGTCGCACAATGAGCGGCGGTATCGATGCGCGGGCCATGGAGACTCCGCGCAAAATCTTCGCAGCCGCGCGTAATACCGAGGAAGCAGGTTCTCTCACAATTGTTGCTACGGCACTGATCGAAACCGGCAGCCGCATGGACGAACTGATCTTTCAGGAATTCAAGGGCACCGGAAACATGGAAATGGTGCTCGACCGGAAAATCAGCGACCAGCGGATCTATCCTGCGGTGGACATTTTTCTATCTGGCACACGGCGCGAAGAGTTGCTGCTGCAACCGTGGGAGCTGGAGAAAATTAATCTCATTCGGCGCGGCCTGGCTGGACACAAACCGGAGGAAGCGATTCAGCGATTGTTGATGTTTGTAAAAAAATTCCCGACCAACGCTGAGATGCTCAAGGGCATTCCGGGCTGATTGGTTCGCAGGCGATTGCCGGTCTTAACGCGATCGGAGACGGTTCACAATTCGCTGTGCGCACACGAAGGTTCTCCAAGAAAATCTACCGAAAAATCTTTGGGAGAAAGCGGCGGCGCGAGATTTCCGAGCTAAGCACTTCGAGGATTCATCAAAGCGTCCTTCGCGCGATCGCGACCGCGCCCGATATGCCATCGAGCGGAGAGTACCTCGATGTTGGTAGCGGGACCGGGGAATTGTTGCGGCTTGTTCGAGCGCATTATCCCTTTCGTTCTTTTGGCTGCGATTACACGGATAAGTTGCTCTCTATTCCGGGTCCCAGGATCGACACGGTCGATCTGAATCGCCAACCGCTTCCGTACAGCGATAATCGGTTCGCGCTGGTTACATGCATCGAAACAATCGAGCATTTGGAAAACTATCGGGAGACCGTCCGCGAAATTTTCCGTGTTCTACAACCGGGGGGCGTCGCAGTATTCTCAACCCCGAATATTTTGAATCTGCGTTCCCGTCTGCGCTACCTGTCGTCTGGCTTTTACAATTTATTTGGCCCTTTGGCGCCGGACGAATCCGACATTCACACCACGCGTGGCCACATCAACCCAGTCAGTTGGTTCTATCTATCGCACGCGCTTCTCAGTGCTGGTTTCCAGGATTTGAAAGTGACAGTGGATAAGTACCAACGCCGCTCCCTTCTGGCATTTCCGTTCCTAATCGTTCCTCTGCGCGCCACAAACTGGATCGTTTATCATCGTGATAAGAGCACCTACGGCACGCTGGACGAGCGGAATGCCTGGGCCGTTCGAGCGATGAATTCGCGGGACCTGCTGCTTGGGCGAACGTTAATCGTTACCGCGGTTAAGCCGGTGTAATGTGCCGTTGGTAGAGTGCGTGAATCGCGTCGCGACCATCGAGATAATCGCGACGGAAAGCGTCGAATTCATGGTAGCCAAGACGCATGCCAAACTTTTGTTGTTCGTCTGGATCGCTCGGAAGCTTTGAACCGCCTCTATCGTCATATCGACGCAGTACAAGTTCGCAGCGGCGCAGGAACGCATAAGAGCTTTTCAGCTTCGCAACCTCCCCACTGTTCAGATGTCCGTGCTCGTGCAATCCATCGGCGGCGCGCTCCCAGTTTTGTTCCCAGATATTTTCGCGGATCTGCAATGCTTGAACGAGAAACTCCGCTTCTATGATGCCGCCGCTTCCGGTCTTCAAATCGAGAAAATCCGATCTGCTTCCGCGCTCACGCCGAATGCGCTCAAGCATGTCGTCGATTTTAATGAAAAGATCGGCATCCTGGCGTGCACGACTCCATGCGCCTTTTGCAATCTTCATGAATTCGCTTTGCAACGATCCGCTCACACTGCGTGCGCGAGTCAGCGCCTGCAATTCCCAAGGCTGGGCTCGGCCTGCGTAGTACGACTCGTAGGTTTCAGGAGAGCAGACAACCGGACCTTTTTCGCCTTCAGGACGCAGCCTTGCATCCAGCGCCCAGATGTTTCCCTCTGCGGTCGGCTGCGCCATGGCGATCATGAGATTCTGGGCGGCGCGAACGTCGTCGCCCACAAACAAGACGTCCAGGTCCGCGCCGTAGCTGATCTCGCGTCCTCCAAATTTTCCGAGCGCGATGACGGTCAGCTTCTCACTTGCGAGAAGCTTCGCGACAAAAATCAGGCACGCTTCCGCGACGTCGGAAAGCTCGGCAAAAGTCGCCGCTGGTTGGATAAGTCCCAGCACGTCGCGCAGGATGATGCGCAAGAGTTGCCTCTGCCGGTAGGCGCGTATCGGGTTGAGATTGTTTGCATCCGCGCCTAACGAATCGAGCCGCTTTAAATTTTCTGTCACCGACCGCGGTTCACCAAATGTTGGGTCTCGAGTGATGTCCTCTAAAAGCTGCGGACGGCGAATCAAGAGCTCGCTGGCGAAGCGGCTGGCATCGAAGGTCTTAATAACCAGCTCCAGCAATCGAGGATTTGCCACCAGGAGCTCAAAGAACAGGCTGCGCAAACCATAACCTTCCACGAGGCGAACGAATTGATTCAGTGTCGCATCCGGGTCTGCAGTCTTTGCGAGCCATCCTAGCAAGTCTGGACGCAGCTTGCGAAAGACCTGGCGTGTGCGCGGCGCGATATGGAAACCGGCAGCGCCCTGTACGAGAGCAGAAAGCGCCTTCGTCGCGCGTTTCTGATCGCTGAAAATTTCGAGATCGTTTGCCTCGGACGATCTGGCCGGACCCGTGGAGGTTCCTGAAACAATCCGTTGAAAAATCGGACGCACTGCGCGCATCTTTTCCTGCAGCGCCGCAGTGAAATCTTCACTAGACCGAAAACGGAGGCTGAGTGCGAGGCGTCGCAAGGCTTCCGCCTCTCGAGGAACGATATGCGTTTGCTGTTCGGCCTCTATCTGCAGACGATGCTCCACGCGGCGGAGAAATCGGTAAGTATTATCGCAGGTCAGCACTTCCTCGCGCGGAAGAAGATCTAATTGACGAAGCCCTCGCAGCGCTTTGAGCATACCCGGTTCCTGCAGAAACGGATGACGCGCTCCATGGATAAGCTGCAAAGTCTGCACGATAAATTCGATCTCGCGAATCCCTCCGCGTCCAAGTTTCACGTCGCGTTCCAGCTTATCCGCGCCGACGATGTCGCGCTCGATGCGTCGCTTGATACTGGCGATTTCGTCCAGCAAGTCGGACGACGCGCTTTTGGGGTAAATGAAAGGCTGATGTTGCCGTAGAAATTCGTAAGCCAGCTCGCTGCTGCCGCCGATTCCGCGCGCTTTAATCAGCGCAAGGCGTTCCCAGGTTTCGCCGAACCCGGCATAATAATTTTCCATGCTCTCGAGCGAGCGGGCCAATGGCCCCGCCGAGCCTTCCGGTCGCAGACGCAGATCGACGCGAAAGAGCGAGCCAGCCGGATGCTGAACTGAAAACGTTTCGAGGATTCTTTTTCCCAGTCGGTTAAAGAATTCGTGATAGGAAATGTGTGTTGTGAGCTGTCCTTCCTCACTGTAGAGAAAGAGAAGATCGACGTCTGAGCTGTGATTTAGCTCGCCGCCGCCAAGCTTGCCTAATGCGAGAATGGCGAATTCCGCCTTGGGCGAACCATATTGTTGGCGCAATTCCATGTTCCAATGCTCGAACACATTGCGGATACAGATTTCTGCCACCTGCGACAGCTCACCGGTGGTTTCCTCTAGCGACGCTACGTTTGCAAGCTCGCGTACGGCGATGCGCGTCATCTCACGGCCCTTCCAAAAACGAAGGGCAGAAAAACCCTGGTCTGCGATCGAGTTGCCAGCCGACCTATGCAAGTAGCCCAGCATCTCCGCATACCCGCGAGGCGCACCGCAGACTTGCGGCTGGCAAAGCCACAGAAGGCTGTCCGGATCGTGTGTCAGGCGCGCGGCGCAAATACTGGAGACAGCAAGAAGATGAATCAGGGCAGCTTCGCCCAACGGAAATTGTTCGACGACATCGATAAGAGACTGGGCGGTTTCCGGCCAATGTTCGCTAAGATGAATCAGGGCAGTTTCGACCTGTGCCGGGTTAATTGAAGCGGCAGCTTTTTCGCGAGTCCAATGATCACTACGAGCCATCGTGCAGAATGATCAGCGCTCAGGGCGTAGGCGCCAGAACGCGAAGCGCTCTCTTCCGAATTCGGAAATCAACCGGGCAATTGCCCGCGAGTTCGCCATCGAGCTCAAGAGGAACGTCCTGTTCGCTCGTTATGCGCAATTGCCGCGTCTGAAAATATTCGATTTCCGGAACCTTAATGTCGGAGCTGAATACGACGTCCTGGAGATACTTGACGATTTCGAGATAGCCGAGCCGTTTGAAGACCACGACATCAAACAAACCATCGTCGATGATAGCGTGTTTAAAAAACGGGAAGGGCCCTCCGTAAAGGCGTCCGTTGCCAATGAGAACGAACGATCCTTCTTCCACAGCAGTATGCTCCGACTCGATGAAGAGCTTCGGCGGTTGCCGTGCCGCGATGTGGGTTGCGGAGATGAGATAGCTCAGCGGCCCGAAACTGCGTTTGAAAGCGAGGCTGGTCTCTTTGACTACCTGTGCGTCCAGCCCCACGCCGCCAAGTTGGACAAAATCTTTCCCATTCGCACTCGGCAGATCGACCAGACGGACGTTTGTGCCTTCGATGATATCCCAGCAGCGCTGGAGATTGTGCAATGGCAAGCCAAGCTCCATCGCGAAAACATTCACACTTCCCATTGGGAGCACGCCTAATGTGGCATTGCTGTCGGCGAGTCCGTTTGCCACCTGGCTAACTGTTCCGTCGCCGCCTGCCGCGACGATCCGCCTAAATCCCGCTTCGACTGCGCGCCTGGCCAGCGCCTTCGCGTCGCCAGAATGTGCAGTAATACGGACGGGGCACTCACCAGTGAGTGATTCGATGCGTTCCTGCCAGCTCCGAATATGTTCCGGGCTTCCCGCGGTTGGATTGAGAATGACAATCGTATCGGTCACAGGGAAAAGTAGCAGAGGGCTTTCACCTTTTCTTCAAACTCGGACTGCGTAACGTCTCACGGTGAAAAGATTACGCCTGGTTTCATTGATCGCTCTAGGGGCGCTGATTGGACTTGGCGCGATTCTCTTGACCGGCGTGAATCTGTATGTGCAATCCCAAGGTACACACGCGAAGATTCAACAGGAATTGAGCCGACGCCTAGGCACCACGCTGGGAATCCGTAGCATGAGTGTAACGCCCTGGGGAGGGCTGGAGCTAAGCGGTATCACGATTGGGCAAACTTCGCCAGGTGGTCCGAAACATTTCCTCGAAGCAAAGACATTTCGCCTGCGGGTTCGATTCCTCTCCCTTTTTTCCCGGCGCCTGGTGATCAAAGAGGTCTCGCTCATCAATCCAAACGTCGTTTGGCCGCAAGACGCGGAAGGAAAATGGAAATTACCGAAGTCACGAGGAACAAAGGCAGCGGCTCCAACTGTGTCCCAGCCGGAAGTAGAAAGCGAATCCATTCAAACCTCTCCGACACGGACCGCTCCTATTATTGCCAATACGCCGGCGAATCTTCCTTCTCCGGTTCAGGCAACAGTCAACGATCAACCTCCCAAACAGGAACCCAGACTGGCGATGCCTCCCGAGGTTCGACGCGTCAGTATTAAGAACGGGAATTTCACTTTTCTTGATCATGCAGGCAAGCTCCTTGCGAGTTTTAGTGGGGTAGACTTTCGCACCAGTATTCGGAGCGCCTTGGCGCTCCATGGCGATACGAAGGTGGCGAGAATTTCCTTGCAGAACCGTTTTTTTCTGGAGCAACTGCGCTCTCCACTGCGCTACGAGCCGGATGTGCTGGAGCTTTCCAAGATTTCCGCGCGCGCCGGTAGCGGTGAGATCAACGGCTATTTTGCGATGCAGCCGGAAGCGGAGGATTCTCCGTTTACGACGAGCGTAAAGTTTCGCAATGTGCTGGCCGATCAGATTATCGCAAACGCGGGCGGCCCCAAAGGAGTCGTGCAGGGTAAGTTGGAGGGAAGTTTCCAAGCTTCCGGCAAAACGGCCGATCCAGAGGCGTTTGTGGGAAAGGGAGAAATTTCCCTGCGCGAGGGCCGCGTCCAACAATATAGCTTGTTGGTATTACTAGGGGAAGTTCTTCAGATCGAAGAGCTAAGAGAGCTTCAACTCGAGCAAGCAGAGGCGAGATATCACGTGAATCCAGGCTTGGTCACAATCGACGAACTGATTTTACGCTCCCCGAATATTCGTCTCACCGCGTCGGGAACCGTTATGTTTAACGGCAGGCTAAAACTCGATTCTCAGCTGGCGATCAACGACAAAATTCGTAGTCAGCTTTTCAAAGCGATCCGCCAGAATTTTAAACCGATCAACGAGCCGGGCTATTCTGCGATTGATTTTCAGGTTGGCGGCACGATCGATCGCCCCAGCACAAACCTAATGGACAGACTGGTCGGTCGCGATCTTAGCAATATGATCAACAGCTTCTTCGGCGGCGGAAAAAAGGAGCGAGCAAAGAAGAAAAAGAAACAGATCGAAGAAGCAGTGCCCGCCGTGCCATCAACTTCTGCTTCGCCGCAGGAAGCGCTGCCTGATGCGACTGTAACGCCAACGCCGGCCTCTTCGCCATGAGAGTGATCGCCGGCAGCGCCGGCGGGATTCGCCTGGCAGTTCCGGAGCGTGGTGTGCGACCGACGATGGACCGTGTCAAAGCTGCTATCTTTTCCAGTTTGGGCGATGCCGTCGTGGAGGCACGGGTCCTCGATCTTTTCGCGGGCAGCGGCGCACTTGGAATTGAAGCGCTCAGCCGCGGCGCCTCTTCTGTTGTTTTTGTCGAGCAAGACGGACAATCGGCGGAGATCATCGAGCGCAATCTCGCCAAAACAAAGTTGAAGGGACGGGTTCGACAGCGGGATGCCTTCGATTTCCTCCGGCATGCCTCCGGCTCAGAACTGTTTGATATTGTCTTTGCCGATCCGCCCTACGAAAAGACGGAAGATGGTGAGCGCTTCACCGAAAAACTGCTCGCAAACGAAGAATTGCCTCAGTTAATGGACGCAGATGGAATTTTCGTTTTGGAGAAAAGGCCGGCTGAAGCTTTTCCCCAAATGAAACAGTGGCATTTGGTTCGCCAGAAAACATATGGCGCCACCGAAGTCTTGTTTCTTTCCGGAGTCCGCAATCAAAAAATTCGGAATCGGTAATTGAATGATTCGTTTCATCTACAATTTGTTTTGGCCAATCGGGCTGTTGTTCTTTTTGCCGAGCTATTTGGTGAAAATGATTCGTCGAGGCGGCTACGGCGAAAAGTTCGGACAGCGTCTGGGAATTTACGATTGCGAAGTATGCGTTCGCCTGTCGAAGCAAAAACCGACATGGTTGCACGCGGTAAGCGTAGGGGAAGTAAATGTCGCGTTAAAGCTAGCCAATTCATTGCGCGCGCTCGAACCAGCTTTGCACTGCGTTCTGACCACGACCACCACGACTGGTTTCGCTCTGGCAAACAAGAACGCTCCGGCCTGGATCGAGGTCATTTACACACCGCTCGATTACTGGCCGATCATGCGGCGCGCATTTGCGGTGATCAGGCCGACGCGAATCGTGCTGGTTGAAGCGGAAGTTTGGCCAAATCTTGTGGCATTGGCGCACGAACGCCGAATTCCCACGATATTGGTGAACGCGCGCTTGTCGCCGAGATCCGAGAGAAGATTTCGCCGGTTCCGATTTTTCGTGGCGCCCACTTTTCGACTGTTGGATCTGGTTTGCGCGCAAGAGCCTGATGATGTTGATCGATGGGTCGCGATCGGCGTTGCGCGCGATCGGATTCGTGCCGTTGGCAGCATCAAATACGATCCCAATGGGCGTGATCACAGGGCAGAAGCACAGGAAAATACGCGAACAACCAGCGTGAGCGATGCGGATCGACAGCGTCCAGTGTTGTTCGGCGGCAGTACGCATCGGGGCGAAGAGGAAATTCTGGCCAGAGTCTTTCTGCGCTTGCGTCAGCAATTCTCGTCATTGCGGTTGTTCATTGCGCCGCGCCATGTGGAACGGCTCCGCGAAATCCGCGCGCAACTCGCTGCTCTGCCGTTACGCGTGGCGCTGGCGAGCGAAGTGGCGATTGATCGCGAATCAGATGCGGACTGCATTCTTCTCGATACAACAGGTGAACTTCAGCGCTGGTATGGTATTGCCACCATTGTATTCGTTGGGAAAAGCCTGACCGCGCAAGGCGGGCAAAATCCAGTGGAGCCGATCATGGCCGGTAAACCAGTCGTGTTTGGTCCGCACATGGAAAACTTCGCGACACTTGCGAAAGCACTCGTGTTGAAGAAAGGGGCGATCCAGGTTCGCGATGCCGATTCACTTGAAATGACGATCGCCGGGCTTCTGCGCGACGGCGATGCGCGCGAGCGCCTTTTGGAAAACGCGCTCGACGTTTTGAGCAAGCATTACGGTGCAACTGCTCGCGCAGCGGCGTTGATTCACCGATTTCATTCGAGCCTTTAGCCAGGGCTCTATGCGCGTCTAAACTGAAAGAAAAAGGAGATGGCAATTTACCTTGCGTCCAGGAGTAGCAATTCTGATATTGCTCGGTTTTGTGACCCTATCGTCTAGAGGCCCAGGACACCGCCCTTTCACGGCGGTAACACGGGTTCGAATCCCGTTAGGGTCGCACTGGTTGATGCTCGTGATCGGCGGCGTGCTGCTTGTACTGGTCGCTGCGTTCGTGGACCTGACGCCCGTCGTGGACCAGAATTTTTTCTTTTCAACGAATGATCCCGGAATCCAGCAAACCAAAAAGATCGAGCAAAGTTTTCCGTCGCAGCCAGAAGTGATTCTGGCGGTGTCGTCACGCGATATTTCTTCGCCACGATACCTGAGTCGAATTCAAAAACTCACCCAACGAGCCCACACCATCGGTGGAGTGAGCGCCGTAAAGAGCCTCGCTGAGGGACCTAAAAGCCTTGAAGATGCACTGAAAAGCCCGTTCTGGAGCCGCTTGTTGATCGCGCACGACCGGAAGTCCAGCAACGTGATCATTTTCATGAAAGGCAGGCATACGGAAAAGCCGATCCAGCGCCTCGAACAAATCGTGCACGAACTGAACGCGCGAGATTTTCGGATTCACATCGCGGGTCCGCCGTACGTCGTTGAAATGCTCCGACGCAGTCTGGCGCACGATTTCCGCTACTTCAGTCTCACGGCGGTTGTCTTGTTTGGCCTAACGATGGCCGCGCTGTTCCGATCAATCCGGCTGTTTGTAGGAATGCTTTGCACATGCAGCAGCGCTGTTTTGTTGACGTTGCTCATCCAATCGATGCTCGGCGACAAGATCGGCGTTTTGACGGTCAACCTCGGTACGATCGTGTTCGTCATCGCGCTTTCACACCTGGTTTACATGACCTTCAACTGGCAAACGCTTGCCGATCGCGCGCATCGTCTGGACAAGGAGTCGCCCGATCTCGCAGCCGACGCGCGGCGCATGACTTTTCCGCCTTCGTTCTGGTCGATGGTTTGCGCATCGTTAGGCTTTGCCAGTCTGTTAATTGTTCAGGCAAAGCCGTTGCGCGAATTGGGATTTGGCGGAGTGCTTGGCACAGTTGTCGCGTTCGTTTGCGCTTATTTGATGTATCCGGCGTTCCTGCGCTGGGCCGTGCCGCGGAAAAGCAAAATCGTCGAGGCAGAACCTACGCATGCATTTTGGTCGCGCCGGTTTGCCTTGCTCTCGTTAGCCGTCATTTTGCTGGCAGTAGGTTTGGGACTTGGTCTGACGAGGGTGAACACTGACCCGAGCCTTATGGCTTATTTCAAGCCGAATCGGGAACTTCGCGACGGACTGGAATTCGTAGATCGGACCGGCGGCTCCAACCCGCTGACACTGGTCGTCTCCGCGACGAGCGGCACCAGGCTGAACACGGATGAGGCCTACCAAAGAATGTGGAGGCTGCATGGCGCGCTGGAAAACGAGAAAGATGTTGGCACTGTAATTTCGTTGCCAACGCTTCTGGCCGAAGGCGATCGCACGCCGTTTTCGTTTCTCATAAGCTACGAAAAGATGATGGAGATCATGGAGCAACCGAAGTATGCGCGCGTGGCCAAAAGTTTTGTCAGTAAAGACCGTGCGGACGCGGTTTTCACACTCCGGATGATCGAGGCACGCCGTACGAAATACCGTGTCGATGTTGTGAACGATCTTCGCGCTCTCTGTCGCAAGTATGGATTCAAGGCTGACCTCGTCGGCGGTATTTATTATTTGCAAGGTCGGCTCGCCAAACTCGTCGCTGAAAGTCTCGTGACCGGATTGTTCTGGCTGAATCTGTTGTTCGTTGTGATCGCGCTGGTTGTCGCCCGATCTGTCCGCGGTGCGGTAGCGATGATCGCGAGCCTGACGCTTGTGCCGCTGTCGATGCTTGGAGGGATCGGCTGGTTTCATGTGCCGGTGGACGTCATTTCGGCGCCGGCCACAAACGTCTGCATCGGCATTGCAATCGATTCGATGATTCATCTCATGTTCGGGGTCCGCCGCGCGCAACGCGACGGAAAGAAAGGGTGGAACGCCTGGGTCTTCGCGCGCGAAGAGCAATGGCGCGGGATTGTTTATTCGGACGTGATTATCGCCGCGGGTTTCGCCATTTTCGTGCTATCAGATTTTCCACCGACTCAGCGTTTTGGCCTCGTGGTGCTCGCTGGCTGCATCATAGACATCCTGGCAAATCTGTTTGTATTGCCGCTGCTCGGTGCGGCGCCCTTGAAAAAGCGCGTTTGAGGATACGTCCACAATGCATATTTTGAAGCCGATGCAGGCTGCGTTTTATCAATCTGAATCCGATCAACCGCATCCGGGGCGGGCGCGTGCGATCGTCAAAGCGCATCCGGAAGTCCGGCAACTGATGGTGCGCAATCCGTGGACGGCGCTCATTGCCGCTTCAATCGTAGTCATGCAGACAGCCATCGCGTTTGGAATGGGAAAACTCGGATTTGGTTACTGGTGGCTGAGTCTTCTCATTGCCTATTGCGTCGGTGCGTTCGCCAATCATGCGAATTACGTCATTATTCACGACGCAACTCACAATCTGATTTTCCGGAACAAAAGGTGGAACAAGATGGTGGCCGTCATCGCCGATCTTCCCAATCTCGCGCCCGGCGCGATGGGCTTTCGTGTTTATCATTTAAAGCATCATTCTCATCAGGGTGATTACGAATACGACGCAGACCTGGCGAACCATTGGGAAGCGCGCCTGGTAGGCAACAGGTGGTTCACGAAGGCAATCTGGCTCATGCTCTTCCCATTTTTTCAGCTGACGCGCCCGCCACGATTGAAGGCGATTACGATGTGGGATCGCTGGTTCTTCATCAATTTTGCGTGTGCCGCGCTCTACGATGTGGCCGTCATTTATCTTTGCGGTTGGCCGGGATTTCTTTATCTCGTGTTCGCGTTTTTCTTTTCGATTGGGTTGCACCCGGTTGGGGCTCGCTGGATCCAGGAGCATTACACTTACGATTTCGACCAGGAGACATTCAGCTATTACGGGCCAATCAATCGCGTAGCGCTAAACATGGGTTATCACAACGAACACCACGATCTCCCCTCGATCCCGTGGAACAACCTGCCGAAACTGCGCGCGATGGCCCCGGAATTTTACAGCGATCTGAAGTATCACTCGTCGTGGAGCCGGTTGCTGTTCCAGTTCGTTTTCGATAAGCGATACAGCCTGTATTCCCGGGTTGAACGAATGAAACAAAAGGTCGACTATCGCCGGGTCCCCGACGCGACACCCAGCCAAATTGGCAGCCTTGATCTGAGTGCGAGGCCAATTAGTTTTTGATCATGGCAGACCGACTATACGTCTCGAACAAGAACGAAACAGTCCGGATGTTCGAGAGCGATTTCATGGAGTTTTTTTCACGGGTGCATCCGGTGATTCCGTTGGCGCTGTATTTGCCGGTGGTTGGCTACATGCTTTACGTGTCTTTGTGGCGACGGCAACTGTCGTTTGTTGCCGTAGCGGCGTTGTTTTTGCTGGGTATTTTGCTCTGGACGCTGATCGAGTACCTCATTCACCGGTACGTCTTCCATTACGAACCGAAGACTCGTTGGGGAAAGCAGCTGCACTTTGTGATTCACGGAGTGCATCACGATTATCCTAACGACGCGCGCCGGCTCGTTATGCCGCCAGTCATCAGCGTCCCGCTAGCGTTTCTTTTTTTTGGTCTATTCTTCTTAATTTTTGGAAGCCTGGCGCCGGCGGTGTTTGCGGGGTTGGTTTTCGGGTATCTCTGCTATGACATGCTCCATTATGCGACGCACCATCTCGCCATGAAAAGCGGCGTGTGGCTTTGGCTGAAGCAGTATCACCTCCGCCATCATTTCAAGGACGATCACGTCGGATACGGCATTAGCTCGCCGCTATGGGATTACGTTTTCCGCACGACGCGGAAGTAGGCGGCGGTCCATCGCACCCTGAAGCCACCGGTTCGCCGCACGACGAAATCCGTCCGGTGACGGACCCGTGGCCGGTCGACAAAAGCTGTTGCAATGAGAATCAAACAGCCCACAGGGCCGATGGCTACAAATCGACTAAAGTCTTGTCCGGAATCCTAAACTCGCTAAATTAGCTGCCCCGACACGGAACTCTGCGGATGTAGCAGATAACTTCGTAAGGAAGCTGTGAAGCACAAAAACCCTCAACTTTGCTGGGACGGGCCGTCCGTAGGGACGGGAGCGAGCGAAAGACAGTGTACCATTTGATGAACCAGGACCCGGCAAAACTTAGTCTGAGCAATTTCCTGGCGGGTGAAAGCAATGATCCGCTGCAAGCTCCAGCGAGCTTTACAAACTGGATGCGCGTCGGCGCGTGGGCGGTTGAATTGTATGAACCTGAGCTGCTTGGCACAGCGGATGCGCGCACAGTGATCAGTTACGGCGGCAGGCCGCGGCCGGTGATTAATCTCTGTTCGTATAATTATCTCGGCCTTGCCAATCATCCCGAGGTTCTGATCGCGGCGCACGAGGCGCTCCGCACCCATGGATTGGGAGCTTGCGGATCGCCCATGCTTTCCGGAATGACGGATCTGCATCGGGAGCTCGAACGGCGCGTCGCAAAGTTTCTTGGACGTGAGGATGCGATGCTATTCAACAGTGGATTTGGGGGCGCGCTAGGCACGATCTCCGGGCTGCTTCGCAAGACCGACGTCGCCCTTCTGGACAACCGCTCGCACCTCAGTTTGCGCGATGGCGCGGTCCTGTCCCGATGCCGCACCGAGAAATTCGAGCATAACGACGCGGGTTCGCTTGATGCCGCGCTGAGCCGTCAAAAAGGGCGCCGCCAGCTCGTGATAGTGGAAGGCATTTATTCGATGGATGGCGATTTCGGCAACCTGACGGAATTACTCGCTGTCGCAGAATCTCACGGCGCGAGCGTTTTTATTGATGAAGCGCATTCCATGCTGGCATGTGGCGAACATGGTCGCGGGGCGGCGGAAAAGTTCGGAGTGGAGGACCGCGTTCCGCTGGTTTATGGGACCTTCTCCAAGGCTTTCGGAGCACTGGGAGGCTTCGTAGCCGGTTCCAAGGAGACGCTGCAATACCTCCGATTTTATGCGCATCCGTATGTTTATTCCTGTGCGCTGCCACCCGTGGTGATCGCGGCAATTCTAAAAGCGCTGGAGCTCGGCACGAAGCAGCCGGAATTGCGGACCCAACTTTGGGAAAACGCCGATTACTTCCACGCGCAACTTCGTGGTCTCGGATTGAATACTGGGGGATCGACGACATACGTGATGCCGATTGTCATTGGTGATCGGGAGCGCATGTATCGGCTGGGACATGAACTGCGACGCCGTGGTCTGTGGGTTGCTCCCGTTGATTATCCGGCTGTGCCGCAACATCGGATATGTTTTCGTGCTTGTGTGACTGCCAAACATACGCGCGCAGATCTGGACGAAGCCTTAAACATCCTCGCGGACACACTCGTTCCAGTGGCACTGCAAAAGCAAAGCGCCTGATGCGCGCTGGCCGGAAAGATGTACAAAGCTGCCGGGTTTGATTCGAGGCGTTAACCACAGCATCGCGACGGCCGGTGTAATTATTGATGCTACGACAAACAGACGCGCCGCGCTCAGGCGTCGAGGCTACATACAAAGCGCGCGAGGTCGAAGGAGTGTTCGATCTCTATTTCTACAGGCCAATAGGGTTTTGGTTGGCCCGGTTTTTTGCGTGGCTCAAGATGACGCCCGCGGGAGTGAGCCTCCTGGCCGGCATCTTTGGCGTTGTTGCCGGACACCTTTATTACTATCGCCATCTAGGCATCAACGTGGTGGGGATGATGCTCCATGTTTGCGCGAATACGCTCGACAACGCGGACGGCCAGCTCGCGCGTCTGACCCATCGAGAAAGCCGCGAGGGCCGTATCATCGACAGCGTTGCCGACCACCTGGTCTTTGTCAGTGTTTACTTGCACTTGACTCTCCGCTGTCTGTTCGCAGGCTCGTCGCCTGCCATCATTCTTCTCGCGTGTGCTGCTGGGATCAGTCACGCATTGCAAGGAGCAGCGGCTGACTATTATCGCAGCACCTATCTTTACTTTGTAACGACGGGAGCGCGGACGAGCGTAGATTCGTCGTCCGGCCTGCGATCGGATTACTCGAAGTTGACCTGGCGTCACACACCGTGGCAGAAGCTTCTGCTTGCGTTGTATTTGAACTTTACCCGCCAACAGGAAATGCTGGCGCCGCGCTTAAAAACGTTGCGTGATGTGGTCCGCCAATTGTTTCACGGCGAAATTCCTGAACGGCTAAGAACGCGTTATCGAAATTTGGCCCGGCCGACGCTCAAGTGGTGGCGACTCTTGATGACGAATGTCCGGATGCTGGTCTTGTTTGCGCTTCTGTTCATCAGCCAACCAGTTTATTACTTCTGGTTTGAGCTCATCCCGCTCAATTTACTCTTCGTTTACCTCCTGTTTCGCCAGGAAGATATGGCCGAGTCGCTCCTGGAAACGTTAGAACCCGCTTGATAGGCCCTTTGTCATGTTGAGCGGAGCGAAACATCTCTGTCTATTTCCGTGGGCGACTCGGTCCAGAAATGATCCGAGATTCTTCGCTTCGCTCAGAATGACATTGTAGCCTTTCGCCTCCGTGTCGAACATCGAAATTTCAGAAGTGATCTCGCGCCGCGAGCGCAATGCGTTCATCAAGTTTCCATGGCGAATTTATGTCAACGATCCAGCCTGGGTACCGCCCCTAATCATCGAACGCAAAGCGTTCCTCGATCGTAAACGGCATCCGTTCTACAGACATGGCGACGCCGCCTTATTTCTCGCGAGGAAAAACCGCAAGATCGCTGGCCGAATCATGGCGAGCGACGATCCGAATTACAATGCATTGCATCAATCGAACGTCGGCTGCTTCGGCTTGTTTGAGTGCATCGACAATCGCGATGTGGCTGCTGCGCTCTTTGAACGCGCGGAGAATTGGCTTCGCGAAAGAGGACGCACGGAAATCATGGGACCGATTGACTACTCAACGAACTATATCTGCGCTCTTTTGATTGATGGGTTTCAGTTTCCGCCAACCATATTGACCGCGCACAATCCCCCGTACTACAAAGACCTGATCGAGAGCTGCGGTTTTACAAAAGCAAAAGATTGGTACGCCTGGTGGTTTGCCGACCCGGCAAGAGCCGCGGCGCGTTTGCGACCTCTGGGCGAACGTTTTCGAAAGCGTTTGGCTGTCACGATCCGAGCTGGAAACCTCAAGAATATTCGCGAGGAAAGCAGACGGCTCCGTCAGATTTACAATCAAGCGTGGAAAAACAACTGGGGTTTTGTGCCGTTCACGGAAGCAGAGATCGAGTTTATGACGCAAGAGCTTAGCCAGCTCATCATTCCGGAGTTCACGCTCATTGCGGAAGTTGGCGACGAGCCAGCCGGCTTCATCCTATGTGTGCCAGACATTAACGTCGCCCTACGCCATATCAACGGCCGGCTTACAACTTTTGGATTTCCAATCGGGCTTCTAAAACTCCTTTATTACAAGAGCCGTATCCGGACTGCGCGGCTTATCGCGCTTGGCGTGATCGAAAAATATCGCCGCGCTGGTATTGCCGAAATGCTTGTGCTGCGAATTGTCGAAGACGCAATGATTAAACATGGATTCACTGGAGAACTCAGTCTCACGCTTGAAGATAATTTCATGATCAATCGTTTTCTCGAAGCGATTGGCGCCCACCGCTACAAGACATATCGCATCTACAGCAAATCCATTGCGTAGGTGGGGCGAGCTTATCGAGGCCCGGTTACTCGCCTGACGTTTCTTCTAATTGGATAGGGATCACAACTCACAAATCTGGATCGTGCACAGCATGCGTCATTGGGATGTCTAGTTTGTCGCGCTCGGCGACGTAACATCGGCGTTACCTTTCTAATCTAGCGCGGCGGGGCTGCCCGATGGAGTTTCCGATTAAGATAATCAGCGAGAGAAAGAGGAAAACATTTGTATGAAAACGATAATTTTACCGATCAGCCATTCGCCTTTACGATGCGCGTTGATTCTCATCCCACTCGTCCTAATGTGTGCTGCGCTTTTGCCGGAGGCCAGAGCGGTGACCCCGGCGCCGGATGGAGGCTATCCCGGCTTTAACACAGCTGAGGGAGATGGCGCGCTCCAAAGTCTTACCAGCGGCACCTCGAATACGGCCATTGGATTTGACGCTCTTTTTAGCAATACCACTGGCAGTAATAACACGGCGGCTGGTATTGGCGCACTCGGTAGCAACACGACTGGCAGTGATAATACGGCCAATGGATTTGGTGCTCTGCTTCTTAATACAACTGGCCCCAACAACACCCAGTTGGTTTTGAAGTGCTATTTGCCAACAGCACTGGCTTCGAGAATGCAGGCACTGGTTCGAGGGCGCTCTTTGCAAACACCACCGGTTTCCACAACACGGCCGATGGTTTTTCCGCGTTAGTGAGAAACACAACGGGAAACCACAACACAGCCAACGGTGACGTCGCGCTCAGTAACAACACAACGGGCAATTTCAATACAACAGATGGCGCTCATTCGCTGGAAAACAATAGCACCGGCAGCGCCAACACGGCCTTAGGCTTTGGGGCCGGCAACAATGTCACCACGGCCGGTAATGTTATCTGTATCGGTTCCGGGGTCGTAGGTGCGAATGTAAGCAACAGCTGTTTTATCGGCAGCGGATTTGGCCAGACCTCTTCAGGGGAGCTGCGGTTTTCATTAATTCAAGCGGCAAGCTCGGCACGATCACTTCCTCCCGGAGGTTTAAAGAGGAGATTCGGCCAATGGCACAATCCAGCGAAGTGCTTTTCGCGCTTAAACCGGTCATCTTCCGTTACAAGAAAGAAATAGAGCCGCAAAAGATTCCGCAGTTTGGCTTGGTGGCTGAGGACGTGGAAGCGGTCGACCCCGACTTGGTTGTACGCGATGAGGACGGCAAAGTGAACACTGTGCGCTACGAGGCGATAAACGCGATGTTGCTGAATGAATTCCTCAAAGAGCATCGCACTGTGCAAGAGCTTAAACAGGAAATTTCAGCGCTCGCTGCGACTGTGAAAGAACAGAGCGCACAAATCCAGAAGGTGAGTGCACGGATTGATGCAAGCGAACCTACTCCGCAAATCACTCTGAACAGCCAATAAACAGCCAGGGCGATAGACCTAGTCGCTGAACTCAATTTTCATCGAGCAAACTTCCCATGCGCGCAGCCGGGGACGTGCTTTTGCCGGTTTGATTGATCTTGAGTGTGTGACCGAGGATCAATCGTTTTCTCGAGGCAATCGGATCGACCAGATACAAGACGCATCGAATTTACCGCAAACAGTTACCCTGCTGACAACGACTGCCAAATGAAGCTGCGGCCGCCGGGGCTTCGTAAAACGGAGCTTCGTCTTGCTGGGGGGCCGTCAGATCACGAATGCGCTCGTGCCCGCCGCGCCGCATCAACGTAGGGCCGACCTCCATCGACGATCACGTTTGCGACCACGGAATATGTCTCCTCATCGTCGATCGCCTGCGGATGCAGCAGCGACGGAAGCCGAGTCACGATCGTCAGGAGCGCGATTCGCGAGCACCGCCCACCAAAATCGTCGAACATCGTTCGTTAGGCCACCCATTAGTTCGCGGCCCACCTTTGATACACAACACCCTCGGCAGTTTTCGCCACCGGTCGGTATTGTTCTGCTAGCAATTTCGCTAAAATCGGAAAGTTCTGCACCGGGTGCGGCTGCCGAAGATCGGTCTGGACGTCAACGATGTAAGCCGGCGGATGCTTCGCAAAATCTTCTTCGAGCTTGTCCCACGCGCCCGGCACGATCCACTTGCGGGTATCGACACCGCGCAACACTCCGCCGAAAACATGGCCCGTGAGCGAAGCCGCTTCGATGTAGCGACTCGCCGGTCTTCGCCGAGCCTCAAGATAAATTTCTGCCTCCTGGCCCCAGACGAAAATCCTGTCGTTAGGCGCAGAATGCTCGGACAAATATTGGCCAGCCTCCGATGGTTTGCGTCGCGTCGCCAGCTCCAGCCAATGCACGAACGAAAACGCGATCACGGTGAGGGCGAGCCAGGCGCATGTGATCGGCGGGCGCAGCAGCCAATAAGGCGGTTGGATCTTTCGAAACCAAAGTTGCGCGTAGAACGGGGCCGCGAGCATCACCATCGGCGGAATCAATTGGATGTAGTAATGAACGTAAAAGCGGCCGCCCGCGGCGGTGCCGACAGCGGAGGCGGCGAGCAGTCCGAGGAGCGCGGTCCGTTCAGCTTCCTTTTTGTCCCAAAGACCGCGGTCGCGGCACGTCATGATGGTTCCGATCACCAGCGGCAGGCACACTGCGGCAAACGCCAAAGTGCAGAAAATTCCCGTGGTGTAGAACACATGCGGAATGGAATTATCTGTAAAAGTGCGATCGAACGCCTCGCGCAAAATTCCTTGTTGCCAAAGGACGAACGCGACGGCGCCGAGGGTTCCGAAAAATCCTAGCGTGAGCAACGCCGCGTGAGTGACCGATTGCATTCCATTCAAGCCTCGGCTCTTGCGATAGTCCGGCAGCAGCAAATAGATTCCGAGTGGAACCGCCGCAATCGCCGCGGGTTGTTTAAGTAGAAATCCTGCGCAAAGAAGTGCGCCCGAAAAAACCAGCTCGGGCCGCGCGCGCGATGAGCTTGGCCGGAACGCAATCGCCCATCCCCAGACGATCGGAAGATTCATCAAGAGCTCGCCGTTGAATGCAAGATTCTGCCCGCGCGCCCAAGGTTGAAAAATGCTGTAGAGCAGCGCCGCGATCAGTCCGGTTTCGCGATCGAACAACGCCCTGCCGATCGCATACAAGCCCGCCATCGTGCCCAGCGTCCAGACAAGCGCGGCCACGTGCAGCGCCTTCCAATTATACTTTCCCGCCACTTCGAAAATTGCCGCGTAAGTCCAAAAAAGCAGCGGTGGCTTGCGCTCGACCGCATCGACGTAAGGCCGGCCGCCATCGACAATCTCGTTCGCGACGACCGAATAGATCGCTTCATTAATGATTGGCTGCGGATGGAGCAGCGATGGAAGTCGGGTCACGACCGTGAGCAGCACAATCCCAAGCGCGGCCCAGTGGAACAGTCGCAAACTATGATCTTGTTTATCCACGATCCGCGTCGCCACCGATGATCAACAGCTCTTCCGCTATTAGATTGTCAAATCCAGCGTCGCGCGAGGTAACCTGCTTAAATGTGCCGTTCAACATTCCGTTCCGTTACTTCGTCTAGGTAGGAGGACGATAAGTGCGCAGAGAAACTGGTTGTTGGATTCGGTGCGGTTCGATACAAAACATATCGAATTTACCGTAAACAGTTAACCTGCTGACGCCGACTGCCAAATAAAACTCTGGCCGCGGGCCTTCGTAAATCGGAGCTTCGCTTACTGGGCGAACGCCAGATCACGAATTCGCTCGTGCCCGCCGCGCCGCATCCTTGACACCCGACTTGCCAGCATCCCCGCCACTTCCCGGCCGGCGTATTGCAGGGGATGGCTCACGGCCAGTGAGGCCTGTGCGGTGCAATAAACGCCGCATCTCGCCTGGCAATCCTTCTTCCGGTTGTAGCCCAGCAGATCTTCCCGCGTGATCTCGAGAATGTGCCTCTCGGTTCGCACCTGGCTGCAGAGCCAGAACTTGCCGGTCGATGAGACGAAGAAATATTTATAGCCCGCGATGCAGGTCCATTCGACCGGTTCCTGCCGCAGCATCTTCTTTTGGTAAGCGAAAAGGTTCCAGCTCGAGTGAATCTTCTCGCCGCTGCGCTTCAGTTTCTCCTGGTGCTCGAGAAAGCGGAGCAGCGGCTCGCTCGCACTTGCATCGCGCAAGGCGCGGTCGTGCACGAGATCGTCGTGGACCACGCGCGCATGGACCGGGATGCCCAAGTCGAGGCAAGTGTCTATCACCTGTCCCATCTCATCGAGCGTCTCTTTGAAAAGGACGCCACTGACTTGCGGCTTGATCTTCGAATCTTTGAACCAGTCGAGCTTGTGCACGATCGACTTCATCGCTTTGCGTGTGCTCGCGATCGGCGTCATCCGGTCCACGGAAATTTGCAGTCCATCGAGGCCCGCTCCTTCAAGGTCCGCGAGGAGCTGGCGGTTCAGGAGAAACCCGTTTGTGGACATGCTCACTTTGCGAAAACCGAGGGATTTTGCGTAACGCACTACCTCCACAATGTCCGGATGCTTGAGCGGTTCGCCCCCCTGCAGACCGAGGCGCATGACGCCGAGCTGCCGAATGTGGTCCATCCATTTCTTGAGATCGGCCAGGACCGGATGCGGAATCGAGTTGTTGAACTCATTGCAATAATGACAATCCAGGTTGCACTGTTCGGTCACGTACAGGTGCGCAGCCCACGGTTTGGTGTCAAAAACGCGAGGGACCTGCCGGAGATCGAGCATTCGTTCCCCTATCACAGTCATAGACGCGGTGTCAAGCAACTAGGCTACTTCCTAACCCTGTTGGAAGCGATCGGCCCGGACAAAGGAGAAGGCGTGTCGAATCTGGCGGGGTGCACTCTGGGTTCGGAGGGCCCACAGTGCCCAGGCCACACGTGCCAGGTGAACGGCAGCCCGTGACGGCTTCCCACCAGGCGATGAGTTTGAAGACTCCGGCCACAGTGCCGAGGATAAGCCCGAGCGCGAGAATCCAGACGTAAATATTCCGCCGTCCGCCCACGAGCCTTACAAATCGCTCAAACGCTTCAAGCTCGTCGATGAGTTTGCCGATAGTGAAATTAACGCTTCCTTTGGCAAAAACGTCGATGCCTTCAGCCACGAGCAACAGAAGCAAAACCGAAGGCGCGTGGCAGTTGGCCGGAAACTGAAAATGCCAGGCAATGGCAATTTACCATGACACTTGGAATAATACATCGAACCAATGCTTGATTTTCCCGCTCCTCGTTGTCTCCACCTATTATGAATGTTCGGGCAACGACATTGCAAAACAGCACTGCAAGACATATCGAAGCTTGAAGAGAACACTGACCTGATGAGCAAGCCCCAAGACGGTTTCGTTTCACGGTTTTTGAACCGGCCGATTTCCCGTCGGATAACGAGCGTTCTACTCAAATTTCCCATCCATCCCAGCACGTGGACAATATCGATCTGTGGTTTGCCGCTCATCGCCGGTGTATTCTTGGTACGCGGCGATTACGTGAGCATCGTCATCGGCGCGGCCATCTTTCAAGCCTTCAGTATTCTTGATGGTTGCGATGGCGAAATCGCGCGTGCCAAAAATTTGGAATCAAAGTTCGGCGAACGATTGGATTACTTCTGCGATTTCATGGCGAGTCTTCTCTATGTTCTCGCTTTGGGGTTGGGCCTTCGTCGTGTGACCGAAGGGATTATTTGTGCAGTCCTCATCACGGCAAATGAGTTGGTCTTGCGCGCCGGGAAGGGCCGAATGTCAGTTTCTTCCTCCAAATGGCATGAGTCGTTTTACACCCGGCATCATGGAATGATTGGGCATTCCGGCCTGCTTCATCTGGGCGAAGAATGTGTGTGGTGGCTCTTTCAGTTAACAAAACGTGACATGGCAATCCTCGTTTTTCTTTTGCTTGCGCTACTCGGCCTGGCTGACTGGATTCTTAATCTTTGGACGATTGTCGCCGGCGCGAGCCTGATCCTCAGCGCAATCGCCGTGATCAGGGCGGGTAATGGTGGTGGCGATATTGTAACGCGCCAGCCGCGATCGTAATCGCCCGCAGGCGCCAAGCTCCGCAGTGATGAGCCATCCTAGGTCAGCGCGCTTCGCATCCCTTTGGCCATCTGTCTCTCTGCATGTTGCAGCATCTCCGGGGTGTCCACGTCTTGCCACCAGCTTTCGCCAATATCTATAGCACGGACTTTATTGTCGCGGGCCATCAACCGAACTCCATCAGCGAGGCTGCAATCACTCTGGCCGCTGCCGGACTTCGCTCGTTCGAGATATTCGAAGATTTCGAGTGGGCAAACAAACAGCCCGATATCAATGGCATCGTAATCGCGCAGTTTTTTCCCGATGTCGGTGACTCTGTTTCCCCGTGTTCGGACTTTCATCGCGTCTTCCAAATCGAAGATGGAATCGAGTTTCTGGTCTACCCCGATGTTAAGGAAATCGGAATCGAAAGAGGCGAGCAGACGATCGACGACGGCATCGTCGAAAAGATGGTCGCTCATCGTCAGAAGAAACGGTTTGCTGACACGGTCAGCGGCGGCAAGAAGCGATATGCCATTCTGTTTTTGCCAGTCACGGTTTTCGATGAAGGACGCGCTAAAGCCAGCAGGAATCAATTGCTTGACCTGCTCGATCATACGCCCGCTTTCGTAGCCGACCACGAAGTTGACGGTTTTGATCCCTGCGCGGATCAGGGCATCTAGCGCATACGAAATCAACGGACGGCCAAGCAATGGGACCAACGGTTTTAGGAAAGTGCTGTCCGATCCGCGCAGACGCGAGCCCTCGCCGGCCATCAAGATGACGGCTTCGGAGATAGCCGTCATATCTGGTAATGCCTCTTCAATCCCCACAATCGGAGGCGTTGCGGAAGAAATCTGAAAATCAGCGGAGCAATTTTTGATTGGAATGCATTGCCAACGGTTATACGCGGCGGAGGCCGAGCAGCGTTGACCAATCTGAGAACATGTCTGGCAACGAGGTCTGGGGTCGGCGCGCTCTTCATGTTCCGTTCAGCGACTTCCCAGGTCCTCGCGATTTTTGTATCGTAGCGGGGACTAGCCTGGGCGCTCTTGATCACGCCCTGGTTAAATTCGGTCCGAATGTCGGCCGGCTGAAGATCCACAACGTGCACGCGGGAATTACCGAACTCGAGCTGGATTGACATGGTAAAGGATGCCATTGCCGCTTTCGCGGCGTTATAAGCCGCCATGAACGGCACTGGAAGCCGGGAAGCTAACGAAGTGACGTTAATGATCAAACCTTCGCCACGCGCCTGCATGTGGCGCAGAGCGAGTTGCATCAATTGGATTTGGCCGAAAACGAGAATTTGAAACTGGCTCGTAATCGTTTCCATCGGAACAAGCTCAGCGGGGTCAAAGTGACCGGCCCCTGCATTGTTAATCACAACATCGAAGTAACCAGCTTCGGTCAGTGCGGCGTTGAATGCCGCGTCGAGGGAAAGCGGATCGGTGAGATCAAGACGGACCGGATGCGACCGCGGCATTTTGGGGATCCGTTCCAAATTGCGCGATGTGCCCCAGACCTCGTGATCGTGCGCCACAAGTAATTTAGCAATGGCGAGACCAATGCCAGAACTGGCACCAGTGAGAAAGACCCGCTTCATCACAATAGTTTGGTCGAGCGCCTGTGGCGTAACCATCCAACGCCGAAAATTGCGAGGAAGACAAGACCGGCCATGACTTGTCCAGCCATTCCATCCAGAAACAAACGACACATCAATGCCGGGACAACAGCTATGATTGCGGTAAGGATCGGTGGACGGATGCTACTCCACGGATTGCGCCATCGAAAGACCAGCCGCAGCACGCCGTAACGCAAGATCCCTTGGATTACGTAGGGCAGCAGAATGCCAAACGCCGCGCCGGTCACTCCGAATCGAGGAATCAGCCAGAGATTTGCGCCGAATGCTATGGCGCAGGTGACCGAAGAATTCAGCAGGTTCAAGTGCGGACGTTGCACCATAATTACGGTCTCACCCAACGACACAAACGCGTTCGTGGCACAAGCGATTCCGACGATCCCCAGCCAGGCACCGCCTTGCCTGAACGCCGAACCGTAGATGAGTAAGATCGCCGATCCGCTGAGCATCATGAGGGCGACCAATGGTAACAAAATCCAAAGCATCCATTCGGCCAGACGAGCATAAGTGGCGGCGGCGCGTTGCTGATCGCCGGTTGCAGTCATGCCGGCAACGACTGGGGCAAAGATCGGATTGAACGCTTGGTTGACCTTGCGTAGGCCGCTCGCAAGCCCAACAGTGGCACTATAAACGCCAACCGTCGCGAGGGTCACCCCGGGAGCGCGGCCGATGAACCATCCCAGCATCATAACGTCCAGCTGCAGGATGAACGCGTTAAACATCTGATAAACGCTGATGGGAGCGGCATAGGCGAGCAATGGTTTTGCTTCGGTCCAAATGGAAACGGTGTCGCGCGCTGTCACACCGCTGAAGAGTCTTGAGGCAAATATGAGTGCTACAATTCCCGAAGCCGCGGTTCCGGAAACGGCGGCCACCTCCGGTGCGAACCTTGTGAATCCAAAGCCGAGCGCGATCAAAAGCGCCAGCGTCGTGATGGCAGGCTCTGTCATGCCTCGCGAGTAGATGTCATGCTTCATCACCTTCATGCCGCGCGAGATGGACGTACAAACGCGGTACAAAGCGATGCCCGGCAGCGCGCAGAGGACAAAGGCCAGCGCGGACAGCATCTCGCGCGGAAATTGCAATCGATCGCCAAACATTTGCAGAGCCGTGATGCCGATGGCTGCGACGAGAGTCGACTGGGTTAGAACCAGAACAACGGCTGCCCGAAACAGCGCGCGACTGCGCGCGAGATTGCCGGTCGCTTGCGAACGGGCGATAAAAGTCGTGATGGCGTTATCGAGTCCGAAGACCGCAATTTTGCTGGCCAGATCGGTATTCGCCCAGGCAACCGAAAACGTTCCCAAGGCAGCCGGTCCGAGGAGTCGCGCAACGAGAAACGTGAATATGCCGCGGAAATTCGACGCCAACATCGCGATCGTGTTCAAGTAGGCACCGCGTTTGAGCTCTGCGCCGGTTTTGTCTACGCGCGCTGGTGCATCCGCTGCTGGCGGCGGGATGTCGAGCGTACCCTCTATCGTGCTCATTGGCTTCTCGCCGAGCAGGTCATAGGCTTGGGCGATTTCAGCGTTATCTGTCATACTTCATGAAAAAGAATGCCTACGCTACAGTTGAGTGCTCGGGTCCGCCAAAATTTTCTCGCAAAGCGTCTTGGTCACGCATCAGTGGGTGACCGTAGCCTTTATTGCATCGACCAGTGGCCGTCGCTACACTTGGGGTCCATTTCGCCCAAACAGCATGAGCATTCGAGCGATCACGTGTGAGCAGAGAGGGGCGAAAGAGACTCTCCTGCTTGCTAGCATAAAACCGCGAAAAAGCCGCCTTTTCCCCGACCTAGAAAGTTTTCGCAAGGATTGACTATCTTTGGAGGGCAAGAAAATGGATCTCCCAGCCGGTATTCTAACTTTACAACGCACGGATCGCTGGGTTGGTGTGCCGCTTTGCGCAATTCTAACCCTTCTCAGAAGAATCTTTGAATGTGCCAGGCGTCCAGGCCCCCACCAGGTTCGGCGCATTCTCTTCGTCAAGTTAGCGGAGCAGGGCTCTACCGTTCTCGCTTATCCTGCAATTCGTCGTGCGATCGACATGGTGGGACGTGAAAACGTTTACTTCGTTGTATTTGAAGACAACCGTTTCATTCTCGACGCAATGGACCTCATTCCCGAGGGAAATGTGATAACGATCGCTACGCACAGCCTTTTCGGGTTCACGTTTAGTACGCTGCGATCAGTGCTCCAGGTCCGCAAAATCGGCATCGACGCGGTCGTTGATATGGAATTTCTGACACGCTTCTCCGCAATGCTGACGTTCGCTACCGGCGCCAAAACGCGTGTAGGTTTTCATACTTTTTTTGGCGACGGACCGTACCGCGGCGACTTAATGACCCACCGGCTCTTATACAATCCACATCTCCATACAAGTCAGATGTTCGAAGCAATGGTTGAAGCATTGACCCGGGATCCGGCAGTGCTTCCGACCTTCGAGTTTACGCCTTCTGCAAGTCAACCACTTCCAAAGTTTCGGCCTTCCCTGTCCGAAGTTGCGGAAATCGATGCCCTGCTGCGGCGCGAGAATCCTCGTATCGGTTCTGCGCCACTCATCCTGCTGAACCCGAACGCAAGCGACTTGCTGCCGTTGAGACGGTGGCCGGCGATGCGTTATGTCGAACTGGCCCGGCGATTGCTCGAACGTTATCCAGACTTGTTTATTGGATTTACCGGTTCCCCGGCAGAAGCCGTTCCCAATAACCGGCTCGCAGATGAGGTCGGTTCAAGCCGCGTTATCCCGCTTGCCGGCAAAACGACTCTGCGTCAAGTCCTCGTGCTTTACACCCGCAGTGAAATTTTGGTGACGAATGACAGTGGCCCGGCTCATTTCGCCTCGATGACGCCGATTCACGTCGTCACTTTGTTCGGGCCAGAGACACCCGCGCTGTTTGCGGCGCGATCGCCAAACGCGATCGCCTTGTGGGCCGGCATCGCCTGCAGCCCGTGCGTGAACGCCTACAACAACCGGCAATCGGTCTGCCGCAACAATCTTTGCATGCAAGCAATCACAGTTGATGATGTTTTTCAAGAAGTTACGGGCATTTACGATTCTCTTAAGAGGACCACATCCGGAAATTAATCTGCCGAATGATGGGTGCCCCAATTCATAGCTCGCGCCAATTTCGCTTCGCCGCGCTTGGGATAATCCTCCTCACAGTTGCGATTCGCCTTCCTTCTCTTTCGCATCCTCAGCCAATTGACAGCGAAGCAATGTATTCAGTGGTGGCGAACGAGATCGTCGACGGAGATCGGCCGTACGCTGACGCAGTAGAGCGCAAGCCGCCACTTCTCTTCTGGACGTACGCGGCAGTGTTCACAATAGCAGGCAAATTCAATTGGAAAGCGCTTCATATTTTTGCACTCGTGTGGACGCTATGCGCGATGGCAGGCCTCTATGTAATCGGCTGCGAGTTATTTGACCCCAATACCGGTTTGATTGCTGCGTTCTTCTACAGTGTTTTCCAACCCTGGTGGACGTGGAAGAACCTCTCATTCGACGGCGAGATGCTAATGAATCTCCCTATCATCTGCGCGTGGGCAATCGCGCTGCTCCGCAGTTCGTCGCGACTGCGACCCGAACTCTTTCTAGCTGGGGCGCTTCTCGGCGTGGCCTTCCTGCTCAAACAGCCGGCCGCAATAGCAGCAGTTCCGCTCGGCACTTATCTACTTCTCCCGAGCTATCGAGCTAGCCGCAGTTTGACGCCAATGCATTCGATTATTCAGGCGGCTACGCTCACGGCAGGATTTTTCGCGGCCCTCGGTCTGGTCACGATTGTGCTTTGGAAGCAAGGCATTCTCCATGACGCGTTTTACTGGACAATTGCCGATCATGACGTTCCGCACGTTTTCTGGCAGAAGGGAATCGTGAATACGCTGACCTTCCTCGGAGTCTGTTCGCCTTTGGTGATCGGGGCGATATTGGCGTGCCGGGATAAGGATGAAATTTGGGCTGGGAAGACGGCGGAACGAACAGCGCTTCTAGGATTGCTCGCTGTCTCGGCGATTGGCGCTGCAGCAGGCGCCCGCTTTTACCCTCATTACTATGTCCAATTGGTACCTCCGCTCGCACTGCTCGCAGCGCCCTACTACGCGCGACTTTGGTCCCGCAAGATGCAGCCGCCCCAATGGTTCCTGCGACCTGGAGTGACCTATGCCTGGCTGGCTCTTACGATCATTGTCTTCTCAATCAAACACTGGACGGGGCTGGCGTCGCGCCGTGCGCCGTCTGAGGCGGGACGATACTTATTCGCGCATTCCGACCCCGCTAACAGGATTTTCGTCTGGGGCCAAAGTCCCGATATTTATCTAGACGCTCACAGACGTCCTGCCTGCCGTTACATCACAACCTTTCCACTCACGGGTTATGTTTTCGGCGGACCGATCCCCGGTTTCGATACTCGCAGCCGGATCATGCCGGGCGCCTGGACCATTCTGGAGCAAGATTTTGCCAGGCATCCGCCGACCTACATTGTCGATGTTCAACCCGACCCGAAAAGTGCGCAGTACCCAGTGAAGGACTTTCCGATTCTGGCCAAACTCTTGGCGGAACGGTACGAGCCCGTGGCGCAGACTGCCGAAGGCGTGATTTACAGGATGCGCTAGGTTTGGTTGCGCTCGACCGTTGATTTTTCTCTCGCCTTGATTGAGGAGGACCACGGGCGACCGTTTGTGGTCGATGCACTTAACGCGCAGCAAAGAATGGGCGAAGTATACCAAAGGGCACTTAGCCGCCCGTGTGGCCGCTGGAACTCTAACAATCGTGGAGGTTGATCAGCGCACCCATTGCAGCCGATAGGCACATAATGCCATTTTGGCTTCCGGACTGTTGCTAAGCCAGTCGCTTCGAGTGCCGCAAACAGATAATGAATTTTAACTCCTGGCGGGTAGCATCTACCAAGAATATGGACCACGGAGCAACTCGCTGAACGCGGATAGAAATTTTTTATGGAGCTGGGGCCGGGGAATGTCTTCTTAGCTGGTTTATTGAAACTTATTAGCAAAAGGCGCGGAGATGCCCAGCGTCGACATCTGGGAATCCGTGCGCGCATGTGCGGGGAAGATCCGTGCCCAGGACTAGCGCTCGGCTGCTGAGAATCATGTCCTGGCGACCTGCGGCGACCACCACAACGCCTGCTTCGTCCAGTCGAGGGCGAGCGTTAACACGACGCATAGCCGATTATTTTGGTTTATCCTACCCGCACGAATTCACGTCTGCGGCTTCACTTTTCATTGCGCTGATCTTTCTGAGGGTCATTACCGTCACGCACTACAAGTTTGCCATCGATGAGTCGCAACATCTGCACGTCGTTTGGGGTTGGGCTCGCGGTTTTGTTCAGTATCGCGATCTGGCTGATAACCACATGCCGTTGTTTCAGATTCTATGCGCACCGATTTACAAACTGATCGGCGACCGCGGAACCATTCTCTACTGGATGCGGGTCATCTTACAACCGCTCTACATTGTCGCCTTCTGGTGCACCTATCGGATCGGATCGCTGCTTTTTTCCCGGCGCGTCGGTGTCTGGGCAGCCATTCTAGTGGGACTTTCCTTCGATTATGCTTTTTGTTCAGTTGAATTCCGGACGGACAACCTTTGGGCTCCGCTTTGGCTGTTGTGCTTGTCGATACTACTCGGCGGCACATTGACAATGCGGCGAGCGCTGATCGCGGGTTTCCTCATGGGTCTTTGCTTTGGCGTCTCCATGAAGACAGTGCTTCTCGTCATGTCTACCGTGGTCGGCGGCTCGATGACTCTGATTTTCGTCGGCCGCGAGCCACTGGGTATCGGTTGGGGGCGGATTCTCGGCGCGTTGGCAGCGTTCTTCGCCAGCGCGTTGATTGTTCCTGCTACGATCATGGCCACGTTTGCGCTCTATGGCATTTGGCCGCAGTTCCGCTATTGGGTTTTCGATCACAACGTCGTACCCGGTTTGACCAACCATCCCGCGTGGTGGGTGATTATCTTTGCTGTCGGATTCCCACTCATCGCTCTCGGGGCGCGTTGGGTTGTCGCCGCGACGCCCGAGACCATAGTGGCGGCGCGCCGGAGTTTTGTCTTCGTCACGGCCGGCTTCTTCTTTACCGCGCTCCTTTCCTTTTGGCCCTTTCTGTCGCGGCAGGACTACCTCCCCTTTTATCCGCTCGCCTTTGTCATTTGTACGGGCGCAGCTCTGACGATTTCGGATCGCTGGGCCCGGAATCGAAATATCGCGAAGATCTGGCGCGTCATGCCCGTGCCCGCCTTGTTCGGTGTGTGCGAATTATTGGTGGCCTTGTTGGTTCACCCTTTCTGGGAAGACAAGGCGAAACTGGAGAGCGGTCTTTTGCGGGACGCGCTCAAACTTACTGAACCGGGTGACTTCGTTTTTGATCGCAGGGGAGAAACGGTTTTCCGGCAGCGTTGCTTTTATCCCATTATTGAGACGTTTACCGAGGAACGCATTCGGCGTGGATGGATGGCAGACAATGTGATCCAGCGTTGTATTGATACGCACACCTGCGTCGCCGTTTTGCCAGGCGCCATGCCGTCAGCCACGTTGCGTTTTCTCGAACAGAATTATTTGCCGATTGGAGACAGATTGCGGGTGGCAGGTGTCCTGTTGCATTCACCCACGGACGGGAAGCGCTTTGCTTTTGAAACCGTTATTCCGGCCTCGTACAAAATCATCGCGCGCGACGTTGGTACTGTAATGGGGGTGCTCGACGGCGAGCGGTACGAAGGAAAGGAGCGCTTTCTTTCACCGGGCACTCACACCTTTGTGCAAACTTCCACCGGACACGACCTCGTGGTCTTCTGGGCGCAGGCCGTTGATCGCCATTTCAGACCGACCGAGTGGTAATACCTCGCCTGACAGCTGAATTAAATTGCCAGCTCCCTTGCTTTCCCTTCTACTAACCAAGGTGTCCCCTCTAACTTTAACTGCTCCGACGTTCGATACCCGCTCGAGGTTAATGCTGATCGCGCCACACCCGGACGATGAAGCGTTGGCATGCAGCGTCATTCTCCAGCAAGCGGTTCGCGCTGGAGCGGCCATTCGCGTTGTCTACGTGACAGATGGGGATGACAATCCCTGGCCACAGCGAGCAGTCGAAAGAAGATGGAGCTTGAGCGCATCGGATCGAAAACGCTGGGGAAAATTGCGGCGTTCAGAAGCGCTGGCCGCGCTGGGCGTCCTCGATATTCACCCTGCGGACGTTCAATTCCTTGCCCTGCCAGACCAGGGCCTGACAGATCTTCTCTTGCGTGATTGCAACAGCGCTCTCACGCGACTCATTCAAGTGATCGACGATTGGTCACCCACAGACATCCTTGCGCCTTCACTCTCCGACATTCACCCAGACCACAACGCCGTTGCCGTGATGATGCGGCTCATCTTCGCCGACTTTTTGGCACCGCGAGTCTCGCAGTGGAATTATTTGGTGCACGGCCGCAGCCCCGCGTTTTTCGACCGCGCCGCGGAATTATCGCCATCCGAAGTGGAGACCGCAACAAAACGTGACTCAATTCGCCGCCATCAAACGCAAATCAAACTGTCGAGGCGACGTTTTCTTAGATACGCTACGCGCCCGGAACGTTTTCTTCGTGTCGAACGCGAGAGCGCTATCTGGTGCGATGGAGCCGTTCATTCCGTTTCTCGAACACGCGACAACCTCAATGTCGATCTTCGCTTTACGGCCGATCCGTTTCGTATGCAGAGGAGCAAGCTTTTCATTTTTGGTCGCGACTCCCTTGGGCGAATACGTGCGTGCCTGATCCGTCTTCTCGGCTGCTCGGCCGATCTTGAAATGCTGGATTGCGCGACGAATCAGAGAATTGGCATCGCCCGTTACCGGGGCCATCCATTTGCCGGCCAGTTCACGCTTCCATTGCACCTGTTTTCGCCGATCCACGATTTGTTTATCAAAGTCGATCGGCGTCCGTGGTTCTTCGATGAGGCCGGTTGGATCGAGATTCCAAGTCTGCCGAGTCTAGAGGTTACTCCGCCCATGATTTCCGCTGAGGCATATTCGCTTGCGGTTCGATCTTGCACTGGAATGGCGGGTTATGGGACCCAAGAGAAGGTCGCGAGTGTTACGCGAAGGTCCTCCGGGCACAATTGCTTCGGGGGCAAGTTCTCGTAGGCTGTTCGCTCTTTCAATCATCGCATGAAGCTTCTCGGTAAAATCGGTCGCGAATTTTCCGGCTACAACATCTTGGAATCGGCGAAGCGTCTCCGTGATCGCAAACCGCTGCAATGCAGTCTTTATGTAACGGACCAGTGCAACCTCGATTGCGCTTATTGCACCGAATACGACAATAGCCGGCCGCACCCGAGCATCGACGATTTAAAAAAATGGATACGGAAAATTCGCGAGCTTGGCACCATGCGCATCGCTCTCGTCGGCGGCGAGCCGCTCGTGCATCCGAACATTGTCGAACTCGTTCGCTACTGCCGCGAACTCGGGTTTGCCACGAGCTTGACCACCAACGGTTTCCTTCTCACGCGTAAACTGATCGCAGAACTGGAAGACGCCGGGTTGCAGGTCATGCAAATCAGCGTTGACCGGATGACGCCGAGTGCAATTACGAAAAAGTCCTTCAAGACAATTTTGCCAAAGCTCGATTACTTTAATGACTCAAAAATCAGTCTGCATATCACTGGAGTGATTTGCGCCGATACCTTGCCCGAATCACAAGCAGTGCTTGAGACCGGATTGTCGCGCGGAATTCCGACAGAAGTTCGACTCGTCCATGCGGACCCATTGAATCGGTTTCGCGTCGACCGCGGGTCGCGGGAAGAACTCGAACGCTTCATCGATTCGATGATCGAACGAAAGCGCCGCGGAGAGAAGATTC
>Ga0209239_1000197_pt1 | contig 34562 bp, 33 predicted proteins | sample GraSoi013_2_20cm_FD_185824 | JGI IMG/M metagenome (GOLD analysis project Ga0209239, IMG submission 185824) | Grasslands soil microbial communities from the Angelo Coastal Reserve, California, USA - Sample 10_02_2013_2_20cm (SPAdes) (version 2) | ecosystem: Environmental > Terrestrial > Soil >...
GCGAATGCGCTTCGTTTGCGATCGATCAAATTGTAAACGACCGGCAATTCGAAGAATCATTCGCCCTGCGACGTCAGGAGACGATTGCCAGACTCACTAACCGCAATCGCAACTCTTTCCGCAATTGCACGCCTTACCATCGTTCATGGGGCAATTCTTGCCGGTCTTCTGACAGCTCGGCTTGTCTGCCGCGAAAGCCACTGTACAAATCGCAGCGGTCAGGATTGAAAACAGGATTTTGAGATAATTCTTCATAGCCAACCGTCGCTCGCGAGTATCGCGAACGCCAGTCAAAAAGGTTAGGTGCGGGAGCAACCCCGCAAGCGAGGCGCTTGCCCTACAACGATTCGTCCGGCAGTTTGTCGCAGAAATGCCGAAGACCTTTTTCATCACCACAGCAATCGATTACACCAATTCGCCGCCGCACATCGGACACGCTTACGAGAAAGTGTTGGCCGACGTGATCGCTCGCTACCATCGGCTCAAAGGTGACAGTGTCTTCTTCTTAACTGGCGTCGATCAGCACGGCCAGAAAGTGCAGCAGTCCGCTGCGAAAGCGGGCGTTCCTCCAGTTGAATTCGTGAAAGAGATCACGCAAAAGTTTATCGACCTTTGGAAGAAACTCGACGTGAAATACGACGACTGGGCGGAGACAACCAGCGACCGGCACAAGAAAGTCGTTCAAGGAATTTTGCAGAGCCTGTTCGATGCCGGCCAAATCTACAAAGATAAGCAAGCTGGCTACTACTCAATCCGCCAGGAACAATTCCTCACCGACAAAGAACGAGGTCCGGATGGCGAATTTGGCCCAGAGTGGGGACAAGTCGAGTTTCGTGAGGAAGAGAATTACTATTTCAAGTTAAGCGATCACAAACAATGGTTGCTCGATTACCTCAAGAAACGTGACGACGCGGTTATTCCCGATTTTCGTCAGACGGAATTGCGAAACGCTGTTGAGAAACTCAGCGGCGATCTTTGCATTTCACGCCCGAAATCGCGGCTCGACTGGGGAATCGAGCTGCCGTTCGACAAAGATTTCGTGAATTACGTTTGGTTCGACGCGTTAACGAACTACATCAGTTTCGCTGGCTACGATCCGAAGATCGACAAGTACGAAAATCAACCGCAGGAATTTCGCGATCGCTGGCCTGCTCTGCAAATCATCGGCAAAGATATTCTCGTTCCTGCGCACGGCATTTACTGGCTCATCATGCTGCATGCGATCGGATTTCATGACGAAGCGATGCCGCAACTGCTCGTTCACGGTTGGTGGAACCTTGGCGGAGCAAAGATGAGCAAGAGTGCGGGCAATGTTATCGATCCATTCGCGCTAATCGAAAAATACGGCGCCGAAGCGCTGCGGTATTATCTGCTGAGTGACATTGCGACCGGAAGCGATGCGGATTTCAGAGAGGGATCTTTAGTTGCAGGGTATAATCATGCTCTTGCAAACACGCTGGGTAATCTCGCGAACCGAACGCTGAATATGATCCACCGTTTTCGACACGGTACGATTAAGTCGATCGGTCTTACGGCGCTGCCGGACAGTGAAGTACGATCTCACCTGCAAGCTTGGTCTGACGACGAACTTAAAGCTGGTCAGACATTTTATAGAAATAAATTCGCTGACTTTCGTCCATCGAATGCTTTAAGCGCACCGCTTGCAAGGGCGCTTGCAAGCAATGCACTCGTAGAAATTAGTGCACCCTGGAATCTAGCGAAGAATAAGCAGCAGGAAAAACTACTGGACGCGGTTCTCTATCATCTCGCTGAATCTCTTCGCATCATTGCCATTTGGATTTCGCCAGTACTACCGCGAGGGGCCCATGGAATTTTCGATCAACTGAATTGGAAGATGGAACGTGAGTTGAGAGGAAAAGAGGAACGGTTTTCGCTCAAGGACGCGGAGTGGGGGAGATTGCCGGATGGGCATGTCGTTGGAAAGCCCGTGCCGTTGTTTCCGCGGATCGAGATTTCCGGGTAGCGCACGCGTGTGCCGGTCTTGGCGCCCGCCAAAACAATCTTTCCTTAAGACAAAATTCGCGATGTTGCGCAGCGCGAAAAGAAAGTTCGCGATCGGGGCGACGCGAGCCCCAGACACCCCATACTCGCGTGCTATCCAGAGTCGGCGGGCCCGGCGGTCGCGCCCTACCTACTGCGCGCACTCTTCAAATGCGACGGGCTCACCGCTCAGTTGAGCCAGGACTTCGCCAGCGAAATGGAGCGAGCCTGTAATCAAAATTGGATCTGGTTTTCCGCGGGCTAGCGTCAGCGCTGGACCAACAGACGAAGTGATAGAGTAGGGGAGTGTTGGACTGATCATGGAAAAGATTTGCGCAAGCGCGTCTGGATCAGCGGCGCGCTCGCTGCGAATCTTCGGCAACAGAACGAACTCACTAATCGGAGCGAGCGCTTCGCAGATACCGCGCAAGTTTTTATCGGAAAGGATTGCAAGGACCAGCGTGGCTCGCCGATCGCCAAAAATCTCGCGCCATGTTTCTGCGAGCGCACGCACGGCGGCGGGATTGTGCGCGCCGTCGATGACTGTGCGCTCGTCCCATCTTTGGAAACGCGCAGGCCATTCGATGCAGGCGAGCCCGCGCGCAATCGCTGAGTCGCCGACATCGATTTTCACTGCGCGAAGTGCGGCGGTTGCCAGAGCCGCATTTTCTTTTTGATGCGACCCGTCGAGTGCGATTGGAGCCTTGTTATAAGGTTTGGTCACGAATTCCAGCGGCGCTCCGCACTTGGCGGCACGTGCGCAAATCTCTTTTTCGGACTCCGGTCGCTGTGAGGCAGAAACAACGGGAACACCTGCCTTGATGATGCCAGCTTTTTCAGCCGCGATTTCGGAAATTGTTTTGCCCAGCCATTTTTCGTGATCGAAATCGATTGGCGTAATCACTGAAACATCTGATTGAATGGCGTTCGTAGCATCGAGCCGGCCACCTAGACCGGTTTCCAGAATGACGATCTCGACTCTCGTGTCCGAGAAGTGCTTGAGAGCGAGCGCGGCCACCACTTCGAAAAATGTCGGATGCGGATCCCAGTGTGCGACAAGATAGCGAATAGTCGTTAGGCCATCAGCGACCGCCTCTTCAGAAATCATGTCGCCGTTTACACGAATGCGTTCGCGAAACGTGACAAGGTGAGGGGACGTGAACAGGCCCGTGCGATATCCTTGTGCGCGGCAAATCGAATCCACCATGGCACAAACGGAGCCTTTGCCATTCGTTCCGGCGACGTGAATGACTTTCCAAGGAGCAGCTTGCAAGACGTCACTCTTTGAAAGTTCATCGAGCAAGCGCTCGATGTTTTCCAAGCCAAGCTTGATTCCGAAGCGCTGGAGGCTGTAGAGCCAACTGAGCGCGTCACGATAATTGGTCGCCGCTTCTTGCGACGAGCCAACCCTGACGGGTTTCCCCGTCCAGCTCGCTCGGCTCCCGCCGGCTCGATTCACGGCGCGACAGTGAAGTAATTGAGCAATCGGCTGATCTGCTCACGCATTTTCTTGCGGTGCACAATCATGTCGATCAAACCGTGCTCGTCGAGAAACTCGGCAGTCTGAAATCTTTCGGGCAAGTCCTGGTGCGTGGTTTCCCTGATGACGCGCGGGCCGGCGAAGCCGATCATGCTTCTGGGTTCGGCTAGAATGACATCGCCCAGTGACGCGAAGCTGGCCATGACGCCGGCTGTGGTCGGATTCGTCAGGACCGAGATGTATGGAAGTCTCGCTCCTGCATGGCGAGCGAGTGCGCCGCTTGTTTTGGCCATTTGCATCAAGCTCAACATTCCTTCGTACAAGCGAGCTCCGCCGGAAGCGGCAACGATGATCACTGCGCAGTGCTCGGCGGTTCCATATTCAATTGTGCGGGTAATTCTTTCGCCAACGACCGAACCCATGGTCGCGGCCAGAAAGCCGAAATCCATCACCGCGATTGCGACTTTGTAGCCGTCAAGAACTCCGTGCCCGCTGATTACAGCATCAAGAAGGCCGGTACGTTCCTGATAATTCTTCAGCCGGTCTTTGTAGCTCGCCATTCCTTGAAAACGCAAGACGTCCACTGATTTCAAGCCGGCGTCCATTTCCACAAAAGAGTCCGGGTCGAGCAGATTCTGGATTCGTTCCTTGGCCGGTTGGACAAAATGATAATCACAGCGTGGGCAGACCCGCTGGTTCTGCGCGAGCTCGATCTCCGGCACGACCTCCGAACAGCCGGGACATTTTTGAAAGAGGCCGCGCGGAATCTCCTTCTTCTTCCCGCCTTCTGCCTTAATTGCCGGTTTTTTGAAGATGGCCATTGCAATTTATGCACGCGCCGCCGTCGCAGCGTAAACAGAGATCGCGCCCGAACGTTTCAGGATACGCGCGCACTCACTGAGGGTGGAACCCGTTGTAAGAACATCATCGATTAACAGCACGCGTAAGCCTCGCACGTTCGCGTTCCTTCGTAAACGAAACGCGTTATGCAAATTTTCCATTCGCTCCGCGCGATCGAGCGCCGTTTGCGTAGTTGTGTATCGAATACGCTTCAGCACGGGCTTACACGGAACCGATACCCGCGCAGTTAACAATTCGGCGAGCAGGCTCGCTTGATTGAATCCGCGTTCCCGCTGGCGAGTTGGGTGCAATGGTACAGGCACGATTATGTCAAACTTGCGCCCTCGGAGACGCTCATCGTCAAACGCTGCGCAGAGCCAACGTGCTACGAGATGTCGCAAATGAATCTGACGGCCGTACTTAAAATCATGAATGATCTGGCGGACAATACCGCGGCCGCGGTATGCGGCCACTGCTGCATCAAAGTAAATTGTGCGATGGGCGCAGTTGGCACATGTGAACACGGTCGCAATAGCGCCATCGAAGGGTTCGGAGCATTGCTGACAAAACGGCGCGACGATACGCATGGTTTTTGCTTCGCATTGCTCGCAGAGATATTCGCCAGCCCGAGTCTTGCCGCCGCACAGGGTGCATATCGGCGGGTAAAGAAGCGACACCGCCGCTTCGAGCAATTCAAACTTGCAAAGCGCGATCATATTTCGCCCAGATGCGCATTATTACCCAAGTGAGGGCGGCTAGACCAAGCGGGATAATTCCCACCAGCAAATTCTTTCCCACCCAGGGAAGTCCAGGTGTTCGCTGACGAGCTAGTAAGCTAAAGGTGCCACTGCCAAAGATCCATCCGGCATGCAGTCCAATTGACAGCCATAACGAATGAGTAAGCACGCGCGCGTCAGCGAGAATCCAGCCGATGACAAATAATGTTGTGAACGCTGAGATGAGCATCATGGGGTCCCCAATTCCGTCAAATGCGTGGGCAATCGAACTGAAGCCGGACGTCCATGTTACTATCTCGGACGTTCGCTCCGGAGCTTTTAGAAAATGCACGGCTGCAAAACTCACTGAAACGGCAAAGATCGCTATGTACTTCCGGCCGGTTCTGAGTAACAGGCCCAAAACGATCCCGCGAAAAAAAGCCTCTTCAATGAACGGAACCGTGATTGATGCCACAAGCATCTTGCCAAAACGAGGCCAGGCAAAGCTGTGCCGAAACGCATAAACATGAAGTGAGATGAGAAGAACCCCGCAAAAGAGCAGCGGGACCACCGAGACAACAGCGCCCGCGCACAGATCGCGAGCCCAACGCGAATTAGGTGCAACGTCCAGATCAGCCAGGCATCGCACGTGGCTTATTCGTAGCAATGGCCAGAGCAAAAGTACGGCGGCAACCAAAAGGGCGCGATGAAAGAATGTTTCGAAATCGTACTTTGCCAGAAACGAAAATACGCCGTGCGCTGCAAGCGATTGAGCAGACCAAAAAAGAATTGGCGCAAAAATCGCCCCGATGACAACTGTCGCGATAAAATATGCCGCCAATTTAATTACGTCTTTCAAGGTCGCTAATGTAGGGTTTTACGGCGATGCCGATTCAACACATATGGACGGACAGAAATCAAGATGGCAGAAAGCGCGAGGTGCGCGCGACGAAGTTTGGCGGCGCATGGCGGGTTCAGGCGAAAATGGCCGGCGATCTTGACTGGACCTACTACGATCGTCCGTTGCTGGAGGATTTGTTAACATTGAGAGAAGTCCTTATGCGAAAATACCAACGGCGACGCGCTTCAGTCGAGGACGTTGCCTCAATCGAGAAGCTAATCCAGGAACAGCGCGCCTATGAGTGAGCGGAACGCCAAGATGCTGGGCGATTCTGGACCGAACCTTGGCGGATAACGACTTCAAATCCCAGGTTCCAAATCCCAAACTCCAAATAAGGATCAATCCCCAAATCTCAAAATGAACGGCGGCAGCAAGCCACGCGACCTGGAGGAGAGAACATTCGAGTTTGCGCAGTCAGTGCGGGCTTTCGTGAAACAATTGCCAAGGACCGTGAGCAACACTGAAGACATTAAGCAGTTAGTGCGCGCTTCCGGCTCTGTGGCGGCCAACTGGAGCGAAGCGGATGAAGCCCTGAGCAAGAAGGGTTTTCTGATGCATGTGAAGATTTGCCGAAAAGAAGCGAAAGAGAGCAGGCTATTTTTGCGATTAGTCGATACGGGCTTGGCAAAAAACAACGCGCGTGAGGCGCTAGCAGCTGAGGCTCGCGAACTGCCCCTAATTTTTTCGTCGATTATCTCGAAAAAGCGGATAACCGCTTCCTTTTTGATTTCATGATTGAACTTTGCCTGAGATTTGGGAATTGGGATTTGGAGCGTCTCGAACGGTTTACCAATTGAAATCTTGGTATAGTCACTTCTGAAGATTCCCGGCTGTCATGACTGAATGGAATACAAAAGCTCTGATTGAAGCCGACAAGCAATTCGTCTGGCACCCGTTTACTGACATGCGTGAGTGGTGCGCCCCGGGGCATGAGCCACTGATTCTGGTCGAAGGGCAGGGGGCAATGCTGCGTGATAGCACAGGTCGCGAATACATCGATGGAAATTCATCCATCTGGACGAATATTCATGGACACAATCATCCACACATTAATGCGGCAATCCGTCGGCAGCTTGATCGGGTTGCGCATACTTCGTTCCTCGGCTTCACGAATCCGGCCGCCATCGAACTCGCGCAAGCAATCGTTGAACTTTTTCCAGATAACCGCGCGAGCAGAGTTTTTTTCTCTGACGACGGCTCAACGGGAATCGAGGCCGCTTTGAGAATTGCCGATCAGTATTGGCGGCTACGGCATTCGAGAAGGCATCAGTTTATTGCTTTTCAGAACGGCTATCACGGCGACACAGCTGGAGCAGCAAGCTTGGGGGCGGCGACAATGTTTCAGATCGGAGCGACCCGCTGGAACTTTCCGGCCATGCAGGTTCCAAATATCAAGGCACTGGAAGCCCTCGCGCCGGCCGAAATAGCGAAGACTGCTGCCGTTGTGATTGAGCCGCTTATCCAGGGAGCCGCAGGGATGCGCCTCTGGCCCCCTGGCACACTGAGAGCTGTTCGCGAATGGTGCAATCGGACCGATACCTTATTGATTGTTGATGAAGTGATGACCGGATTTGGCAGAACCGGTCGGATGTTTGGGTCCGAGCACGAGGCGGTGATTCCAGATATGATGGTGATGGCTAAAGGATTGAGTGGAGGGTATCTTCCGCTAGCTATTACTTTGGTAACGGCAAAACTTTTTTCAGCCTTTGATGGGGCGGTAGCGGAGGGCAAGGCCCTTGCTTATGGCCACAGCTACACGGGAAATGCGCTTGCTTGCGCGGCAGCCAAAGCAAGCCTGGAGATTTTCGAGAACGAACGCGTCCTGGAAACTTTGCAGCCGAAAATCCGGCACTTAAGCGCGGCCCTCGCTGATCTGGAGAAACTGACAGGCGTAAAAGAAGTGCGGCAGTGTGGTTTTATCGCCGGAATTGAGATGGAGGAATCGCCGAGCGGCGCACGACCCAACCTGGCCGCGGCTGCTTGCGTCGAAGCGCGTCGCTACGGACTGCTGACCAGGCCGATAGGGAATGTCGTCGTTCTCATGCCGCCATTATGCATCACGATGGATCAGTTGACTAAAGCTGTAGAGGCTCTTCGTGTGTCGATCGCCGACGTATGGCGTGGCTCCGGTGTTGCCGCAAAAAAGAATGCCGAAGAAGTTACGGCTTGATCAGCTTCTGGTCGGTAAGGGATTATTTCCAAGCCGCGAGCAGGCGCGGCGCGCGGTGATGGCTGGCGATGTAAAGGTCGGCACACGAATTGCAGTGAAGCCATCTGAGCTGCTCGAAGAAGAAGCGCCGATCTCAATAAAGCCGATGCCCAAATATGTCGGGCGAGGTGCTCTGAAGCTGGAAGGCGCTCTCGACTATTTTAAAATCGACGTACACGGAAAAACGGCGCTGGATATCGGTGCTTCCACCGGCGGTTTTACGGATTGCATGCTACAACGCGGCGCCGGGAAGGTCTATGCGGTTGATGTTGGCCATGGCCAATTGAATTGGAAACTGCGTAACGATCCTCGTGTGATTGTTCTGGAAAGAGTCAATGCGCGCGCTCTTTCTCGCAGCCACGTTCCGGAGCCTGTCGATCTTTGCGTGATTGATGTTTCCTTTATCTCGCTGACCTTAGTCTTGCCAAACGCATTCGACTTGATGACCCCAAACGGCGTGATTCTTGCATTGATCAAACCACAGTTCGAACTGCAACGCGGGGACGTAGGCAAAGGCGGAATCGTTCGGGACCAGGAGCTGCACCGAAAGGCCCAGGACAAGATAGTCGCGTTCGTTATACATTCAGGCCATGTGGTGACCGGACTTGTTCCATCGGCTATCAAAGGCGCGGACGGCAACCAGGAATTCTTCGCATGCATCCGAAAACGATCGGCATAATCGCGCACCCACGAAAACCGGGTGTCGGTGACCTAGTCAACGCAATCGCCCAGGAGTTCAGTCGTCTTTCGATCACCGCTTTGCTGGAAAAAGAAACAGCGCGAATTGCTGGAAAAAAATCCGAATATTCAATCGTAGAACTCGGCGCGGCGACGGATCTTCTGGTTGTAGCCGGGGGCGACGGAACGATTCTGCGCGTAGTGGGGCAACTCGGCGAGGCCATAAAGCCGATTTTCGGCATTAACGTGGGCTCTCTCGGTTTCCTGACGACGGCAAGTTCTGCGACTTACCGCGAGGCAGTGGAATGCCTGGCGAAAGATCGGATCAATTTTAGCCAGCGGGCGCTACTTGAGGCTCGGGTAAGACTTGGCGAGAAACAGACCGCCAAAATGCTCGCCCTAAACGACGCAGTATTGAGCCGCGGCGAGCTTTCGCGCCTGGTGCTGTTGCGCACGCGCGTGAACGACGAAACACTCACTGAGTTCAATGCCGATGGCTTGATTGTTGCAACGCCCACAGGTTCGACAGCGTACTCGCTGTCCGCCGGCGGACCGATCCTCGATCCGGAGTCGGGTGTTTTCGTGATCACACCGATTTGCCCACATGTTCTCACGAATCGATCGATCATTGTGGCCGAGGGATCGACCATTGAGATTGAAGCGAGCGATCCCGATTATCCGGTGTTCTTAACGTTGGATGGCCGCAAGCCGATACATGTCGAGCGTGGATCGGTGGTCACCATCCGTAAGGCAAAGAAGACACTGCCGCTGGCGTCACTGCCTGATGCCTCGTTTTTCAGCGTGGTGAGGCAGAAATTAAAATGGAGCGGGAGCAATCTGTGAGAGCGGTTACGCCAAATAGACCCGCCCATGATCTGCTTTTTTGCATTCTTCTCAGGTGAGCAAGTGGATTAGACGGAATAATTCCAGAAAAAAATAGGAAGAAATTCCATCGGTATCTCGTTAGGTCTGCGCCACGTTAAAACCTATGTCGTTCGAACAAATATCCTATCTGGCGCAAATTGTTGCTTCGGTTGGCGTCATTGTATCTTTGATCTTTGTCGGTTTACAGATCAGACAAAATACTGGGGCGCTCCAGCGTAACGAGCACAATTCCACAATGGCGCAATGGACAGTGATCCGCATGGCCATAGCCCGAAACCGCGACATTGCAGAGCTCATGACGGCTGGCCTGCGTGGCGAGCGCGTCATTGATGCGGCCGATCAGCTAAGGCTGGAGCAGATGCTGGCCGAACAAGCTTGGGCGGCTTTTCACATTTGGGACAGAACGCAGCGTGGTATCTTTCCGAAGGGGACTTTCGAAGCGACGGGTGGGGCCCTCCTATGCGGCTTGCTCAAAACGGCGGGTGGCGGGACTTGGTGGCGCACTGCCAAAAAGATCGGATTCCCTCCCGGGTTCGTCTCGGACGTCGACACCGTGCTTGCCAGGAACGGTGAAGAGGCTGTCGGCGTGAATTCGATGAAGGAATCGTCCAAGACCTAACGAGGCGAAGCAGCGAATTGCGCAGACCGTCGTTGTGCCTAGCCTTCAGTGTGTAAGAACGTCGCTCTAATTCTCACGATCGCTGATCTTGGGTCTCGTTAGGTCGGCAATCAATTCCCCGAAAATCATCCCACCGATTTCGAGGAGATTTCTGGGATCCGCGCGCGGATTCGTTTAAGTAATCTAACCCCATGATTAGGTTGCTCGCGGGATTCTTCGCATTCGGAACAGCTATGTGCACTCTCACGATAGTGTTGCTTATTTTTCCTGGGAGCCCGTTGGATTCCCTTTGGACGCTCAATCCAGATGCCCGTGTGGCATTTCAGTCCCTCGGCAAAGGGGCGATCTGGCTTATGTTTGTCGTGGGAGCAGGTTGCGCTTTCGCAGCCATAGGGCTGTGGCGAAGATCTTTGTGGGGAATACGGATAGCGTTAGTTATTCTGTCACTCAATATTTTCGGCGATCTGTTGAATGCGGTAGTCCGTCATGATTACCGCGCACTAATTGGATTACCCGTCGGCGGAGCGATGATCTTTTATTTGGCCCGAAATAAAACGGCTGACAGTTTCATCGTCAACATAAACACACTTCAGTGGGGCCGGTGTCGGTTTTGTCAAACATCGGTGTGAAAGCTGCCGAAGCGGACCTTGCCTGGCTTGTGATTTTATATGACATATATTGTCTGATGTTGTTGGCACCGGATCCGGGGGTCGTGGGTCAGCTGCTTTTTTTCAGGAACCGATTCGCCCTCTCCATTTGGCTCGCAAGGCGTTTAAATAGCGGGACCAATCATCATCGCCATCGCCGCGAGCCTTGACGTTCCGCCGCCGGCTGGTAGCGTCGGCCCAACCTTAATCCTGTATACGATGAATACTTCCAGCAGCGTTCTTATTCGTTATTCGACACTTGGCCTTTGTGTGCTTTTTGCCTGCGCCGCGCCCGTTCATGCGGCACGCGAGGAAACATCGGGTAGCATCCAGCAAGCGATGACACCAGAAGAATTCAAAGCCGCCGGTTTGAGCAAGCTTTCGCCGCAGGAACTAGAAAAGCTGAACGCATGGCTGCAAGGCTACAGAGAAGTCGCCGAAAAGAAGGCCACAGAGCGGGCCGCGAAGGTCGAGCACACCAAGCTCGATATGCTGGTAAGCCGTGTGGATGGAACATTTAACGGACTGACCGGCAGGACCGTGATCCGTTTGGAAGACGGAACTGTATGGAAACAGGCTAACGCCGACGACCGATATCGACCAAAAGTAACTGATCATCCGGCAGCCGTCGTCATTCACGGAATCTTCGGATACAAGATGCAAGTTGAGGGAACCCAGGAGTTCTACGTCGACCCAGTCCGGAATCCTTAGGATTTCTGAGTTCCGTGCTACAGGAGCCCCGGCGCCACCTGCGAGTATTCGTCATGATGAGATTCGTGGCGTTATATACGTAAGGACACTTGTTCTAGCATGTTAGCTAGGTTATTACGGCATATCTATTACCCGACCCAGCTACCCAATGCCGCGGCGATCACCCTCCGGGCTTGAGAGTTTTGGAACCAATGGTTGGATTTTCGGCCGTGCCTGCATGTTGCCCAGGACCGCCTTTTGGAACCCTGTTCTCCTATTCCAATGGAAGTTCGATACGCTCTTCAGGTTCTCGCGGAACAAGACCGTTTCGCGCGATGATTCGCACGCACGTATTCCAGCGGAGGATCGCGTCATCGTAGCCAGGCGGACGAATGGATTCGGCTTTTTCGAAACAAGTCATCGCCTCGCGCAAAAGATCGTGAGCTTGAAACCGGCAATCTGGCGTGTTCTGACGCAGTTTCATCTTCGCGCGGCGTTCGGCCACGATTCCGGAATAATACGCATGGTCGTACCCTGATTTCATTCGCGACAGCAATTCCTTGGTTTGCGTATCGCTGACGCCGTAACCTTTTTCGAAACGGTCGGTCAATGCGAGCAGGAGCGTGATAATTGCCTGCTGATTTTCGGGGTCAACATGGAGAATGTCGAGGCAGATGCTCTCCGCTTCGCCCGGTTCGTTGAGCAAACGGTAACGCTCGGCTTTTTCAAGCGCCGCCGGGATTGCGTCCGTGTGGAGCGACTTCAGTTCGGGCATGGTAGCAAGCGTAATGCGTTAAATCGTTAAATCGTGAATCGCCCCAAAAGCAAACCGAATTACGAATTTCGGTTCACGAATTACTTTTTTTCTTTAACCATCGCCAGATCCAACCAAACGGATCGTAAAAATCGTCCACTACGCGTTCCTTCAGCGGAATAATTCCGTTATCGGTGATTTCAATGTTTTCAGGGCAAACCTTCGTGCAACATTTTGTGATATTGCAATAGCCGATCCCCTGCTTGTTTCGCAATTCTTCGATACGATCCTCGGTATCGAGCGGATGCATCTCCAGCGCGGCGACGTGAATCAAAAACCGCGGCCCAATGAATCTCTCGTGCATCTGGTGGTCGCGCAGCACATGGCAGACGTCCTGGCAAAGAAAGCATTCGATACATTTGCGGAATTCCTGTACACGATCGATGTCTTCCTGTTGCATTCGCCATGTCCCGTCAGCCGCATCAGGAGGTCGAGGCTTAAACGGCTTGATTGTTTTTTTCACGCTAAAGTTCCAGGAGACGTCGGTGACTAGATCTTTCAACGTCGAAAAAGCTTTCATCGGTTCGATTGTCACCGGTTTTTCCAATGGAAGCTCGCTGAGTCGCGTCATACACATCAGTTTGGGCATTCCGTTGACTTCCGCTGAGCAGGAGCCGCACTTGCCGGCCTTACAATTCCATCGGCACGCCAAGTCCGGCGCCTGTGTACGCTGAATATCATGAACGGCATCGAGTACGACCATGCCCTCAGCAACTTCTGCAGTGTAATCGCGAAATTCGCCGCTGTTCGCGTCGCCTCGCCAAATCCGAAATGTGGCTGTCGCCATGACCAAAAAGTTAAAAGGTTAAAAAGTTGAAAGGTTAAACAGTGTCTCTGAATTCATAGAGCAGTTCGTCTTCACCAGCAGATTCGCGAACGGTCAGCGAAACTCCGGCTTTGCGCTCACGAAGAAACCGAATGTACCCGTTTATGAGACGCTGCACTTCTTTCGCTCGTTCCTTCAGCTCGACTATCTCGGTTATGGGAAGGTAATCCTCATCCTGACAAACATTCAGATCGTCTAGTAGTTCTGCGAGCGAACCGCGCGATTGAAGCTGGAACTTGATCTCGTCGAGGTAGTGATAACGTCCGTGACCTTCAGCGATATTGTTAGTCAACGAAACAGCAGCTCGACGGATCTGACGACCAAGTTCGTACTTTTCAAAATCCGGGAGTTTCCGCGCAGCTGCGTACATCCGTTTTCGGAATTCTCGAGCTTTTTTATAAACGTCGAGGTCCTCAAATGTTCGAAATGTAGCGTCCTGATGTTCTGGCATTCCTCTCAACTTTTTAACCTTTCAACTCTTTTAACTTCTCTCGCATCATCGGTTCTCTTCGATTACCCGTTTGAGATGGTCCGGCATTTCCGGCAACGGTTCCAAGCGGACTTGCATTGAGCCGTCCGTCGCTTTCGCAATCATCGTGTTCACCTTGGCAAACTGCTCGTTCTTGTCGGGATAATCATCCCGGAATTGCGCGCCGCGACTTTCCTTTCGTTCCAGGGCAGCAAGCGTGATCGCTCCAGAAACTGTGAGTAGATTTTTTAAGTCGAGCGCCGTGTGCCAACCTGGATTGTATTCCCGATTGCCTGTGACCGCGGCCCTTTCGGCGCGCTTTTTCAAATCATCGATCTTCTCCAAAGCTTCGCGCATTTCGCTTTCGTTACGCACGATGCCAACCAAATCTTGCATTGTGTCCTGCAAATCCTTTTGCACCTGGTAAGGATTTTCGTCATCACGTCGCTCGAACGGCGCGAGCGCTTCGCGCGCGACACTTTCGATTCTGCCGTCGTCGATCTTGCCTAACGAATTTTCTTTCGCGAACTTCGCAGCGAATTCGCCGGCGCGTTTTCCGAAAACCAAAAGATCGGAGAGCGAGTTGCCGCCCAGGCGGTTCGCGCCGTTGATGCCGGCGGCGCATTCGCCTGCTGCGAACAAACCAGGTACCCGGGACATTTGCGTATCGGGATCAACGTGCACGCCGCCCATGATGTAATGCGTTGTTGGCCCAACTTCCATCGGTTGCTCTGTGATGTCGATGTCGGCCAGTTGTTTGAACTGGTGGTACATACTTGGCAGTTTGCGCTTAATGTGTTCGGCCGCGTTCGGCAGCTCTTGCTTGATCCAGGAAATATCGAGAAAAACGCCGCCGTGCGGACTTCCCCTGCCCTCTTTGATCTCACGCACGATGCAACGTGAGACATGATCGCGGGTCAGGAGTTCCGGTGGCCGCCGCGCATCTTTGGCGCCCTGACAATAACGCCAGCCTTCTTCTTCGTTGTCCGCAGTTTGAGCGCGATAATTTCCCGGGATCGCATCGAACATGAAACGGCGACCCTCCTTATTCGTCAGAATCCCGCCTTCGCCGCGCACGCCTTCGGTCACCAAAATTCCCATCACACTCGGCGGCCAGACCATGCCGGTGGGATGAAACTGGATGAACTCCATGTCGATCAGATCTGCACCTGCGTTATAAGCGAGCGTGTGACCGTCGCCAGTGTACTCCCAACTGTTGCTGGTAATTTTGTACGCCCGCCCAATTCCGCCAGTGGCCAACACCACCGCTTTGGCGCGGAAAATCTTGAAGCGTCCCCGTTCGCGTTCGTAACCAAATGCTCCGACCACGCGGTCGCCATCTTTCAAGAGGGAAAGAACGGTGTGCTCCATATAGACATCGATGCCTTGGTGCACGCCGTGATCCTGCAGCGTGCGAATCATCTCCAAGCCCGTGCGATCACCCACGTGTGCTAAGCGTGGATATTTATGCCCGCCGAAATGCCGTTGCAGAATGCGCCCGTCTTTCGTGCGATCAAATACGGCGCCCCAGGCTTCGAGCTCTCGTACGCGATCAGGCGCTTCTTTCGCGTGTAACTCCGCCATTCGCCACTGATTCACGTATTGCCCGCCCCGCATGGTGTCGGCAAAATGCACTTTCCAGTTGTCGCGTTCGTCCACGTTTGCGAGTGCCGCAGCGATTCCGCCTTCCGCCATTACGGTGTGCGCTTTGCCTAACAAGGATTTGCAGACAAGTCCGACGCGCACTCCAGCAGCGGAAGCCTCAATCGCCGCGCGCAGACCCGCGCCTCCAGCGCCAATCACCAATACATCGTGTTCGAACGTTTCGTACTCGGGCATGAGAAGAGGTGAAAAGAGTTACACGTTAAAAAGGCAGACCGTTTTAACTTTTTAACATTTTAACGAATCACTTGCGGCTATAAGAGCCGCCAATCATGCCAAACACCCATTGCGCAAAGTCGCACGTAAAGATCGGCAAATCCGACCCAGAACAAACTGAGCCATGCCCAGAGCATGTGGCGACGATTAAAACAGCTCACGCATGTGTACGCCCGATAGCATGTTGGTGATTTGGAGAATTGATCTAAAAAACCGCCGGCCAGATGCCGGAGCGAGTGACAACCAACAGTATAACCGGCGAGCAGGACGAGATTGATTGCCAACACGATGGTGCCGATGCCGATTCCAAATCCGTCCGCAAACCACAGCGCTTTCCAGACATCGTACGCTAGAACCAGCAGAAAGAAGAGCGCGAGGTAGAGAAAGTAGCGATGAACGTTTTGCATGATCAACGGGAACGAACGCTCGCCCCAATAGCTTTTTCTCGGCTCGCCTACCGTGCATGCCGGCGGATCCGCCCAAAATGCCTTGTAGTAGGCGCCGCGATAATAATAGCAGGTCACCCGAAATCCACCCGGCGCCCAAAGAACCAACAACGCGGGAGAGAAGATTAGCCAATGCGGCCACCAATTAGGTTTTGGTCCAAACCAACTGTGGGGGGAGTCGCCGAGTATTTCTGGCGAATAAAAGGGCGAGATGTAATTGCCGAAAAAATAATTTTGTCCCTGAAACGCCGCCCATGTGGAATAGACGATAAAAATCGATAAGCCTACAAAGACCAGTAACGGTTGCGTCCACCAAACGTCAGCGCGCATCGTTTCTCCAAACGATCGGCGTGGCAGCGCAGTCGTTCCGTTCATTCGCTATCTGCTTCTTCCACCGGCAGCTTTGCTTTTTTCCATGCTTCCCAGCTACCAGGAACATTCCAAAGATCGGTGAATCCTTGCGGTCTCAGAATACTGGTAGCGAGGCTCGCGCGATAGCCACTGCCGCAGTAAACGGCGGTCGGTTTGTTGCGATCGAGTTCAGCGATTCGTTTGGCAAGTTCTGGCACAAAAATGTGCTTTGCGCCAGGAACATGTCCCTTCTTCCATTCGCCCGGCGAACGCACATCGACAATCTGCAGCTGGGTCTTCCGCTCGTTCAGTTCGTGCACGCTCATCTGGCCTATTCTTTCCAGCGGGAATCCCGCCGCGTCCCATGCTTTCATTCCACCAATGAGGTAGCCGGCGAATTTTGTAAAGCCGGTGCGCACGAACAGGCGCACGATTCGTTCAAGATCGTCATCGCTTTCCATGACGAGAAGGATCGGTTTTTCGGAGTCAAGCATCCATCCCGCCCAGATGGAGAGAATTGGCGTGCCGCCAATGTTGAGCGCTCCGGAAATATGGCCGCCTCCAAACGCAAGCATGGTACGCACATCCACGAGAACGCCCGCCTTCTTGTCGATTGCTTCCTTGAACGCCTTGGGCGGAAGAGCAGGAACGCGTGGAAGGTTTCCCAGCACCTTTGGCCCCTCCGCATTCAGTCTTTTCATGATTGGATAATAATGAGGGACCGGCGGCGCACTGTTGATCGCGTAATCTGTGAAACTTTTCGGGTCGCTGAATTGCAAAAATTTATTAAATTTTCTCTCGTAACCGATCGTGCTGCTCAACCGCGATCCAATGTCCGCTCCGCAGGGTGAACCTGCGCCGTGATTGGGATAAATCATCACGTGATCGGGCAGATTTAAATAGAAGTCGCGCAAAGTATGAAACTGTTGTTCCGCGAGCTGCTTCGTGTGTTTCTCGCCTAACAAGTCCGGCCGACCAGCGGATGAAACGAAAAGCGAATCGCCGGTGAGCACTGCCCAGGGCTCGTCCGGATGATCTGCTTCGGCCAGCAGATACGACATATGCTCCGGCGTATGCCCAGGAGTATGCCGAGCCGTGACGAGCACTTCGCCAAATGTGAAGTGATCGCCATCCTTTATCTTTTCAGGTCCAAAGCCGTATTCAGCGCCGCCTTCTCCACTGGAATAAATCTTTGCCGATTCAAGACGCGCAGAAAGCTCGCGTGAACCGCTGACTAAATCGGCATGAATATGCGTCTCGAAGATATGCGTGATCGCGAGCCCCGCTTCGCGTGCCATCTCAACATAAACCTCAACATCGGCTCTCGGATCGAAAATCGCTCCCACTCCTTCGTCGTCGTCGCCAAGCAAGTACGAAAGTTCGGCGATGCCTTCGGTCTGGATTGTTTTGAAGACAAGCGACACGCCGAGATTTAACGCGATGCCCGAATGCCGCGCAAGCTTGCAACTTGCGCTACATTTCATTGGCGCCTCGCAGAGCCGCTACGGTGCCACCGTCACTTCGATCGGCAACAAATGATTGATCATGTAAGTGCCTCGATCAGGATCGCGATGCACCGGTTGCGTTCGGCCAAGTGAATCAGTCGCGCGGGCAACGAGCGTTTGCTTCCCCAGGGCGGTTGGCGTTTTCCAATTGAATTCCCAAAATCGCCAGGCATTTGCTTTTGATTCCCCGAGTAGTGTCGCCTCTTTCCACGTCGAGCCCCCGTCGGTGCTCACCTCCACTCGAACGATTTCGGCATCGCTTGCCCAGGCGGCACCGTGAATCCGCATGGTGGAATTCACGGGAACTGTTTCGTTTTGGGACGGCTTGGCGATTTCTGCCTTGACCTGCAGTTCTGTGACCGGACTGAGCTCGGCGGTGTCCTCTCGCCTTTTCCAGTACGCATAATCCAGGGTCTGATAATAGCCGGCGAATGGCCGGTCCGTGACGATGATGCGTTGCAACCATTTTACGGAGGCCATGGCGTACCAGCCAGGCACGATCGCGCGTACCGGAAACCCGTGTTCTGGCAGAACATCGTTTCCATTCATCCGGTAGGCTAGCAGCACATCGCGTTGAGCTTTCTCCAATGGAATGGAACGGGAATACCTCAACTCGCCTGGAGGGCTTTTCGGATCATCGAGCATGCCGTGGTCTACTCCTTCGAAAACAACCTCGCGTGCGTTTGGCCTAACAACTGCGCGATGGAGCAGGACCGATAAAGGCACGCCAGTCCACTCAGCAGTGCCGACTGCGCCCAATTCCCATTGCACTCCTTTTACTTTCGGTTCGAGAAAATGTCGATTGTTGCCGGCGCACTCCAGCGTCACGGGGACCGTCAACGATTCTAACTTGAGCAACTCTTCGTAATTAAGCGCGAATGGTTTTTCGACTTCGCCTTCCATGTGCAGCCACCACGCGTCCCTGTCGATCTTCGGAATCGGGAAATGCGTTCGTACGTAGAATGATTTAGTCGGCGTGATGAAGCTCTCGACCGTTTTAAATGGCATCTCCAAGTTAAGCGGCGCTTCGCTCCGAACGATTCTGCCGTCGCGCAATTGGATGTGGTTTTCTGGCATGAAGTCTTAAAGCACAATACTAGTCTCGCTGTTGAGGCGGCATCGGGATCCCGATGTTGTGCTCAGCTGCGAATTCGATCGCGCGCGAGTAGCCGGCATCCGCGTGACGAAGAACACCCATGCCAGGGTCGCTGGTGAGGACACGCTCAAGGCGGCGTGTGGAGTTATCGGTACCGTCGGCGACGACAACCATCCCAGCGTGCTGTGAGAAACCGATGCCCACGCCGCCGCCGTTGTGGATCGACACCCAGGATGCGCCTGCTGCAGTGTTAATCAGCGCATTAAGCAGCGGCCAATCTGCGATAGCATCGCTGCCGTCGAGCATCCCTTCCGTTTCGCGATTGGGCGATGCGACCGAACCGGCGTCGAGATGATCGCGTCCAATCACAATCGGCGCTTTGATTTCGCCACGCTTCACCAATTCGTTGATGGCAATGCCGAACTCGGCGCGTTCGCCGTATCCGAGCCAGCAAATCCGAGCCGGCAAACCTTGAAACTGAATTCGTTCACGGGCGAGCTTCATCCAGCGAGCGAGCGTTTGGTTTTTCGGAAATAGTTCGAGCGCGAGTTTGTCCGTGCGGGCAATGTCGTTGGCATCACCGCTCAATGCCACCCAGCGAAACGGGCCGCGTCCTTCGCAAAATAGCGGGCGAATGTATTCCAGGACAAATCCGGGAATGTCGAACGCGTTTTTGATTCCGGCTTTTTTAGCCTGCGCACGAATATTGTTTCCATAATCGAACGTAACTGCGCCTTTCTTTTGCAGAGCGAGCATGGCCTCAACATGGACAGCCATCGACTGCATTGCGCGATCGACATATTCGTCAGGATTTTTCTTGCGCAATGCGAGTGCGTCCTCGAGCGACATTCCGTTCGGCACATAGCCGTTCAACGCATCATGCGCGCTAGTTTGATCGGTGACGACATCCGGAACAACTCCGCGCCGGACTAGTTCCGGCAAAACATCGGCGCAATTGCCCACAAGTCCCACCGAAAGCGACTGTCGATCCTTTCGTGCCTGGTCGATCAACTTGAGCGCGTCATCAAGCGAGTGCGCGATCTTATCGCAGTATCCGCTCTTCAATCTTTTCTCGATTCGCGCGGGATCCACTTCCACGCCGAGAAAGACCGCGCCGTTCATGGTTGCGGCAAGCGGTTGCGCGCCACCCATCCCCCCGAGCCCTCCGGTTAAGACAAATTTTCCTTCGAGCGAACCACCGAAATGTTTGCGTCCGGCTGCGGCGAAAGTTTCAAACGTGCCCTGCACAATTCCCTGACTGCCTATGTAAATCCAGGAACCGGCGGTCATTTGTCCGTACATCGTCAGGCCAAGCCGTTCGAGGCGATTGAACTCTGTGTAATTGTTCCATTGACCAACGAGATTCGAGTTGGCGATGAGAACGCGCGGCGCTTCATCGTGCGTCTTGAATTTGCCCACCGGCTTCCCGGATTGAACGAGAAGCGACTCGTCGTTTTCTAGCTCGCGCAGAGATCGAACAATCGCATCGAAAGCTTCCCAGCTCCTGGCAGCGCGGCCGGTGCCGCCATAAACCACGAGTCGATCAGGATCCTCCGCCACGTCGGGATCGAGATTGTTCATGAGCATTCGCATCGCCGCTTCCTGCTGCCAACCCTTGCAACTTCGCTCGCTTCCGCGTGGTGCCTGGATAATTCTCTTTCCGCTCATAACTCTTCGTCCTCGCCATCAAAGTCACCGCGGCGAATCGCTTCAGCAACCCGCGCAATATCATTCGCGAGCGACCGATCTCGCGTTAGTGGCTGCGCGAATTTGCGAACAATGGCAAAAGCGCGTTCGACGCCTACGCCGCTTTTCAGCGGCCGCCGATGTTCCAGGCCTTCCGCGGCAGCGAGCAATTCGATGGCAAGCAAGTTTTCCGCAAGATCAATAATCGATCGTAGTTTCAATGCGCTCGTCATTCCCATGGAAACGTGATCTTCTTTTCCGCCCGACGTTGTGATGTTGTCAATGCTTGCCGGATGCGCGAGCACGCGCGCCGCATTGACGAGGGAAGCCGCCGCGACATGCGCAGTCATGAAACCGGATTCGAGGCCCGGTCGTTGGGCCAGGAATGCAGGCAGTCCTTCGTTCTTGTCCGGATTAACCAGACGATCAATTCGCCGCTCGCTCATGCTCATTAAATCGACAATTGCCATCGCCGCGTAATCGAACGCAAGGGCCAGCGGCGCACCATGAAAATTCCCGCCCGAAATGACATCTCCTGCTTCAGCAAAGACGAGTGGATTATCAGTCGCCGACGCTGATTCAACCAGCAGCACATCTTCGCAGTGCGACAATGCACCGCGCACAGCGCCGTGTACTTGCGGCATGCAACGCAGGCTGTAAGCGTCCTGGACGCGTGGATCGTCCTTTAGATGCGACTGACGAATTTGGCTTCCCTCCAGAAGCGTCAGCAGATGTTTTGCCGCGGCTTTTTGTCCAGGGTGCGGCCGGGCGTCTTGCAAACGAGCATCAAACGCAGCGGGAGTGCCTTTGAGCGCCTCGAGGCTCATCGCGCCTGAAACATCCGCGAGACGTGATAGCCGTTTCGCGCGAAGAAGTGCAAGCCCGCCGACCGCATGCATGCCTTGGGTGCCATTTAACAGTGCAAGCCCTTCTTTTGCCTCCAGGTGCAGTGGTCTTAATTTCGCGCGGTGCAATGCTTCACCGCTTTCCATTCGTTCGCCGTCGAGAAACGCTTCGCCTTCCCCGATCAATGTAAGTGCCAGATGTGCGAGTGGCGCGAGATCGCCACTGGCGCCGACCGAGCCTTTTTCTGGAACGACCGGATGCACGCGCCGGTTCAGCAGCTCACAAAGCATTTCAATGATCTCTGAGCGAATACCGCTGAAGCCGAGCGCGAGCACGTTTGCGCGCAGCAACATCATGGCTCGAACTTCGGGCTCCGAAAGCGGTTCACCGATGCCGCAGGCGTGGCTTCGAACGAGATTGAGCTGGAGTTCGCTCAATGCCTCGCGCGGAATGCGAACGTCAGAGAGTTTACCAAAACCCGTTGTTACACCGTAAACGACGGCGTCGCGCGCAATGATTTCTTCGACCACTTTGCGCGACGCGACAATACGCGGCTGCGCGAGAGAGGAAATCTTAACTGCCTCCCCAGCAAGCGCCACGGTGGCAATGTCGGTGAGTGCCAATGCCTGGCCGTTTAATTCCATTCACGCAGCTTAGCGGGAAACGAGAAGATGAAAAGGTGACGGACCATGAGCCGCATGTGCTTCGGCACATTGCACACATGAGATCCACAAAAAGGAAAAGGCCAGGTCGAAACACGACCTGGCCTCTTGGGCAAAACCGCCCACAATAAACAACCAGCCGCTGTAATTATTTTTTGGCTGTCGGAGGTGGCGGCGCTTCCCTCGTTTGCGCACAAGCCCCGAGTCCCAAAGCGCTGGCCATTACGACCGCGATCATGATCACTTTCAAAAATTTCAATCTATATCGCCTCCTTTCGCAGCAGGTTGCTCCGGTCTGTTTAGACAGGGAACTCCCGGGAGGCAATGCTTTTCTCAATTTATTTGAACGCGTCACAATCGGGCGCCGGACTTTACTTCGAGTAACCGGTCGTGCCCGCGCCCGTGGTCACTGTCTCTTTCCGTTGAGCGCAAGCACCAAAACTCAAAGCAGTGGCCAGAACAGCCACAATCATGATCACTTTTAAAAATTTCAATCTATTTCGCCTCCTTTCGCAGCAGGTTGCTCCGGTCTGTTTAGGCAGGGAACTACAGGGAAGCAACGTTTTTCTCATCCTTTTTGGATGTGTCAGGGACGCAGATGCTGACGGCGCGCCCGGCGGTCGCGCCCTACCCAACCTACTCTTCAATGATTACCGGCGTGTCGCGATCCACGAGATCGAATAGCTCGACGACATCCGCGTTGCGCATTCGAATGCAGCCGCAGCTCGCCGGGCTGCCAATTTCGGTCTCATGTTTGGTGCCATGGATGTAAATGAAGCGCTCGCGCGTGTTGGCATTGTGTTCGTCCAATCCGTCGAGCCATAAAATACGCGACATCACCAGGTCCTCGGTCGGAGGAAGCGGATCGCCGGGCTTGAGCGCCACACGGCTTCGAAAAATTGTCCCAGCCGGCATCTCGCCGCCGATCTTCTCCGCTACGCGAAAGCGACCGATCGGAGTCTTAAAACTCCCCTGTTCTGTTCCAATACCGAATCGCGAAGTGGACACTGGATAGGTGCGGACTTCTGCTTCATCATCCTTGAGGGTGAGCAGCTGATCTCGAATGGACACATGTATTTCTTTCATTTCAGTCGATCCGCTCGGACAATTCGCTATCACAAATTTGATGCCGAATCGCCCTTCGTTAGCGCGCAGTGAATTCTCACTGTCGCCACCGCTTGCTCGACAGGTCGTTCCTTGTTGCTTTGCATAACTTGGACGCAGCGATAAAATCCGCGTGTAAATGAAAGGCTACCACATCGCTGTCGTAGGCGCGACGGGCGCCGCGGGCACGGAATTGTTGCGCGTTCTCGAACGGCGAAATTTTCCTGTGGCCAGCCTGCGTCTGATTGGCTCAAAGCGCTCTGCGGGAAAATCCGTTCGTTTTCGCGAAGAACCGATCTCCGTGCAAGAACTTGATGATCGATCGTTCGACAAAATCGATATCGCCTTTTTCAGTGCGGGCGGCGACGTTTCCCGAAATTATGTTCCGATGGCGTGCCAGTCGGACGCGATTGCGATAGATAAATCGTCGGCCTTTCGGATGGATCCGCATGTGCCGCTTGTGATTCCGGAGATCAACGCCGAAGACGTCAGGCAAAATCGCGGAGTAATCGCGAACCCCAATTGCACAACGACTGTCATGCTGATGGCGCTTTATCCACTGCATTGCGTCTTTGGTGTGCGCCGCGTGTTCGCGACTAGTTTCCAGGCCGTCTCCGGAAGTGGTGCCCGCGGCATTGAAGAATTGAAGCGTCAGGTGGCAGGGAAAGATCTACAGCCATCGCCGGAACTTTATCCGCATCCGATCGCGTTCAATCTTCTGCCGCATATCGATGCATTTCTTGAAAGCGGTTACACGAAGGAAGAAGCTAAAATGCAAGGTGAAGCGCAAAAAATTATGCATTTGCCGGAACTTCGGATCTCGGCGACTTGCGTCCGCGTCCCGGTTTATCGAGCACATTCGGTAGCTGTGAGCGCCGAATTTGAACGCGTGATCTCAGTCGAGCAGGCGCGCGAAGTTTTGGCCAAAGCGCGAGGCTTGGAACTGGTGGACGAACCGCAGAGCAATCGTTATCCGATGCCGCTCAGCGTGGCGGGAAAGGATAATTGCCAGGTGGGTCGAGTGCGACTTGATTGCGCGTTTGAAAACGGACTCTCGTTTTGGGTATCAGGTGATCAATTGCTCAAAGGCGCAGCACTGAACGCGGTGCAAATTGCAGAATTGCTGTAGGTAGGGACGGCGCGCCGCGCTGTCCGGACGCCGCAGAGCGGCGTTCTACCATTGAAAAACGGCCCCGGACTTTTGTTCCGGGACCGCTGAGATAATTTAACAAGAAGTTATTGTGGTCCTCGTGGCGGCGGAGTCCCCTCGCCCTTTTTCTTTCCGCGCTCCGGTTGCCCTTGCCCGCGCTCAGCTGGAGCAGGCGCTCCCCCTCTTGGCTGGCCGCCAGGTTGACCATAGGTACCTTGCCCTCTCTCTTTTGCACCTCGCGCTTCGCCCGGACCTGCACCGGGAGGTGGTGTGGTTGGAGGTCTATTGACTCCGGGTTGTCCGCGTTCTTTTGGGCCTCGCGATTCACCAGGACCCGCACCTGTAGGCGGCGTGGCAGGTTGACCGTAACCAGGCTGTCCTCGCTCTGTGCCGCCGCGACGCTCTGCAGCACCCGGGCCAGCTGGAGGCGTTGTTGTTCCGCCGCGCTGAATCTCGGGCGCTCTACCACGGCCTCGCTCTGGGATGTTCGGAGGAGGCCCGCCAGGCTGCCCCGCGCCTGGAGTTGCGCCTTGACGCATACCTTTTGATGGCTGGCCATGTTCCGGCGGGGCCGGTGAAGCTCGGAAACTTGGCGGAATCGCTTCGCGCGATGCTCCTCCAGCCGGGCTGGTTGTGGCCCCGGGTTGAGGCGGGCCGCCAGGTCTGCCTCGACCTCGCTCAAACGGTGAAGGCGAGACGCCCCGCGGTGGCCCAGCCGGCGTCGGTTTTACTGCGGGCGACGGTCTGCCGCCAGGCTTAGCTCGTTCAAATGGTGAAGGTGAACCAGCTGCCGGAGATCTTGCCGGTGCTCCCGTTGCGGCCGGTGGCACGCGACTGGGTTTGCCTCTTGGACCTGGCGAAATTGGCGGCGCAGCCGCGCCAGGCGACGCTGGACTCGCTCCAACTGCGGGTGACGGGCCACCGGGCGCGCGTGCTGCAGCTGCCGTGGGCGGCGGAACGTTCTTCGGATTTTCAGTCTTAATTTTCTGTTTTAGCTGCGCTTCGTTTTGAACTCCGGCCCAGCCGCGGTTGATCTTCGGCTGCGCAACTCTGGTCTTCACAGTCGGAGGCTTGGCAGTAGGAGGTGCCTTTGCGAGCCTAGGCGGAGCGGCCACCACCAGTTTGTTCCCCTGCACTTTGGTAAGCGCGCCGGATTTGGCGGCTGCAGAAAGATTGGCCGCCGACTGACGCTCGATGCTGAGCCGTTGAATCGGCCGGTTCGAGTGCGCGCTTAGCACCTCGTAATTCGGTCCATAATTGTAGACCACATTATTCTGAACGGAGATGTTCGTGACGTTCACCGTGTTATTAATATAGGTAACATTCTGCACTCGCGGAGCGATGTAACTGCGCAAGACCGGTTCACCGATGTAGCGGACTTCGCAGAAATTGTAATATTCCGGACCGATATCGAACTCGATGTCTACCTGAGGACCAATAGGTCTTCCTTCGTAAACGACGCCCGGACCGCGCGGAGGCAAAGGCGCCCAGCCGACATAATCGCCGCCGGTCCGCCACGAGACCCATGCGGGACCCCAGTCCAGATCCTCTCCGGGAAACCAGACCCAGCCATAATCAGTAAGATTCGCCCAGCGGCCATAATGATAAGTGGCCCAGCCGAAATCCTCGTAAGAGACCCATGTCCATCCGTCGTCCGTGTAAGCCCAGTAACCGTCCGCGTACGGGCGCCAGTTCTGATCGTTTACGGCTAGGTCGGGCTGCCAGCCGTATCCGTAACCTTCAACGTCAATCCAGTTTCCGCCGGAGAGATTATCGTAAAAGAAATCAATCGACACATCGGCTCTCGCCTGCTGAAGAGCAGACGCACCAAAAACAAGCATAGCTAATGTAAACAGAATTTTTTTCATAAGAATGAGAAATCAGGGGATTCGACTTCACTGCCTCGCGGTTTATTCATCCTGTGATTCGAAGCCTGCATTTTGATTGCGCGTGTTGGTTGAGGACAACGAGGTGCACGGCATCGCTCAACTCGCGATCGCCGGTGATTGAAAATGAAACCCGCACGGCTAGTGTTCGCTTATGAGTCTCGCGGAAATTGAAGAGGCCATTGATAAGTTGTCGCCGGCAGAGTTAGCGAAATTGGCTGCGCACATCGCGCGGCGCGACAAGATTGCCTGGGACCGGGAGATTGAAGACGACTTCTCCCCAGGGGGCAAGCACAAAAAAGCACTCGAGAAAATCGATGCTGAAATCGACGCAGGCAATTTCACGCCGCTTCCGTGACCTCTCATGCGCTGCCGTCTTTCTGGAAATGCTATGAGCGGCTTCCAAAACCTATTCAGAAGCTTGCCGATAAAAATTTCGGGTTGTTCAAGAGGAATCCGCGACACCCTTCTCTAGGCTTTCGCTAGAAAGGCAGCGTTTACACCGCTGAGATCGGTCGCGCTTATCGCGCTCTCGCCCGCGAGCGGAAGGGCCATTACTACTGGTTCTGGATCGGCACGCATGACGATTACAATAATTTTAAGCTTTGATCTGTTGCTGCAGCACGCTGCGGACAGGCAGCAATGGCCGCATTATTCGTGTCCATTCGTGGTTAGCACAAAAGCAAAACGCCCTGCCGGAATTTTCCAGGCACGGCGCTTTGAATTAAACTAAACTAAGTGCTTCAGATTGATAGCGGCCAAATAAACAATCGGCATGACGCCGAGCTTCGATTATAGAGAAAGGGAAATGAAGGGATATAAACTGATACGCACATTCCTCATTGGAAATTTGTGCGGAGTGATTATGGCGGCTGCGGTTGCAATTGCTTTCACAATTCCGGCCAACAGCGATTACTGGCGGATGGAAATCTGGAAACGTGGTGGCGCGGCTTGGACTGTCGACAAGAATGGCCACTTTGGCTGGAAGTGGACGGTTGAGCCGATCCCCGATATTCCCCATAAAAAGCGAGTGATCGCACCGCCATCTAGCGTAAAGGTTCGTATGGAGCAGCTGTAGATCAGCCGATACCCGTCAGGTAAAGACGACAGCGACGAAGATGGCAGAGCTTTGCTGCCGCGCCCGTTCGGGCGCTCAGCTTCAGGCTTGAGAAATAGAAACGCTTTGCGACGAATGCAGGCGACACGCCTGCCACTACAGCAAACAAAAACGCCCTGCCGGATTCTTCCGGCAGGGCGCTTTGAATTGAACTAAACTAAACGAGCCAGCTGCTTTTCTCAGTTAAACTTCAACGTGCTAACGGGATCGCCCACAGTCGGACCGTTCGTCGGATCGCAGACGCCGGCTTCGTCACACTTTACTCCGACTGCGGTCTGAAACGCTGTACCAGTTGGCCAGCCAGCGGCTGTCGCCTGGCCTTCCTTAAACGTAGCTGCGTCGCCACCCTTGTGGACCACAACGAAGCCGTTTGTGCCGTACGGAATCTGCGATGCCGCGGTGGCCAGCGCAGTATCATAGTCGTAGTTATGGCTCACGCAAAAGATCGCAGAGGACGGAGCCGCGTCACTGACAGGATAAACCTTTAGAGCGGCTATCCCAGTGTTCAACACGATCGTGTCCGGAGTCCCACCAACTATGTTAGCGGTAAGAGAACAGGCAGGCGCGTTCAAGAGCTTCAGGAAGTCGCCGGCTTTCAGATAACCTTTTGCCAGCAAAAACTTGTTGATGTAAGAAGTAAGGTCTGATCCCAAGTCTCCCGCGACAAGCTGGCCACTGGTAATGAGATCACCAGGCCATGCTGAACTGGCGTCGCCTGTCGCCGCGCCGTCATTCGACATTTGGAATTGTGCCAAATAAAGCTGGCGCGCGTTGTTCATGGTGCCGCTCATCTGGGCCTTTTTCAGCGCCGACGTTAACGCGGGCACTGCCAGTGCGGCCAGGATTGCGATAATCGCAATCACGACCAATAATTCGATAAGGGTAAATGCTGAGGAGGTTTTATTTGTTTTATTTATTTTCATAGGGGTTTGTTCTGAGTGGCGCGGGTTATCTCATTGTTCACAGATTAAGTCAATGTTTATTTTTTGACTTTTTTTTGCGTTCCATCTCTTGGCTCCTTCTCCGGAAACGGCGGAGCAAAGTTCTCAAAAATTTCTTCCGAGATTACAGAGCACCTTAGGTTTGGTGCCACAACAATCGAGGAGCGGACACCAATCGTAGTGGAAGCAGACGCCCACGGACACCGCCCATAGCGCGGATGTTCGCAAGGACGAAACCCCGAATTTCGAACGACAAAGGAAGAAGGTGCCCAATAAAAACACACGAATAGAGGCGAGCAACCGGCGTGTCAGGCGAATCGACACAATAGGCACGAGGTCAGGGCATCTGCCGGGAGGGCGCGATTAGTTCCACCCCCGAAAAATAAATGCAGTAGCGCTCGACATCCGAGTGGTCTGCTTCCAACCCATAAGCTCAGCGTGCGCCCCGACAAAAAAGTCAGGCGGACGTTGAACATCGAACGTGAGACATGCCCATGGCGCATGGTGCCAGCGGAGATACGAGGCGCAAGATGGGCGCATATCTTTTCCGTGCCGTCCAATACGGAGCGAGCCGTCTTGAGCTTTCGGCGATAAAACCAGAGAATTCGCGCAAAATTGTGCCATTTAACTTCATTTTTTTTCGGGACGAATCATGGAACCCATCGCCCGGGGAAAAATTTTCAAGAAAGTCTTGATGCAATTTTGCGTTTTGCGGTAAAAGGGGGTTCCGCCGATGATGTGTGCACACCCGTACACGCAACGAATTGTTGGAAATTCCCAAAAGTCACGCGGGCACCAAAGTGAAAAAACAAATTAATCCTTCTACTAAGGCGCATCTTCTCCGGAGCGCGCTCATTCTGCTTTCACTAGTGATTTTCAACCAGGACATCTTCTGTCAGACCCCGACTCCAACGGCGACGGCGACGGCAAGTCCCAGTGCGACGTGCGCGAGGCCGACCCCGGGAGTGTGTGTATCGTATGAAGCGGAGTCGGACAACAACACGCTGGGTGGAAGCGCCTTTATTCTAAGCTGCCCGACATGCTCCGATGGATTGAAGGTAGGCTACGTGGGCAGCAACGATGGTACTCTCCAGTTCAACGATGTTGGTGTTGTCGCAACGGACAATTACACCGTGACGATCTGCTACCTCAACGGAGACGCGGTGCGCTACGCCCTTCTGAGCGTGAACGGCGGTCCAGGAATGCCGGTGAGCTTTCCGTCCACTGGCTCGTTTCAGACTCTGGGGTCAAAACAGATAACGGTCACTTTGAACACCGGCTGCAACACGCTTGAGTTCTACAATCCGATCGTTGGTGACTGGGCCCCTGATTTCGATCGGATTCAATTCAACTGCCCGACCTGCACGGTGCCTACGCCTACGCCCACGCCAACACCTCCATTGGCTCGCCGGGCTACCGTAGGCGACTTTAACGGCGATCGATACCCGGACTATGTGCTTCAAAACGGCAGTACCCTCCAAACAGCGATCTGGTATCTAAATAACAACGTTTTTATTCGTGGCGCACTAGGTCCAAGCATTAGAGCTGGCTGGAGCCTGGACGGTGTGGCGGACTTCAATCGCGACCTGCATCCAGATTACGCGCTATTTAATCCCGGTACCGATCAAACAGCGATCTGGTATCTGAACAACAACGTTTACGTCGGCGGCCGCTACGGGCCAACTCTTCCCAGTGGCTGGGAATTGATTGAGACAGCCGACTTTAACGGCGACGGTTTCCAGGATTATGTACTGTTCAATGCGACGACTGATCAAACAGCGATCTGGTATCTGAACAACAACGCCTATGTCGGCGGCGGCTACGGGCCAACTCTTCCGGTCGACTGGAGCTTGGTGGGAGCAGCAGATTTTGATCGCGAAGGTCATCAAGATTATTTGTTGTTCAATTCCAGCAATCACCAAACGGCAATCTGGTATCTATCAGGACGAACATTCCTCAGAGGCGCCTATGGGCCGACCATTCCCAGTGGGTGGGCGTTAGTGGGTACGGCCGACTTTAACAGTAACGGACATCCAGATTATCTGCTTTACAATCCGGCCAGTCGACAAACAGCAATCTGGTATATGAACAATAATGTCTACATCTTCGGCGTCTATGGCCCAACACTCCCAGCCGGCTGGAACTGGTCGGGCAAACCATTCCAAGAATGACAGTGAACCAACAATAACTCACGTCGGCGATCTATGAAGAAACGACTCCCGCGTCCGCCAAGCAGACATCCGTTTATTACGCCTTCAATCCAATCAGAATTGAAGGCAAGCGGCTCCCCAATTCCCCAACGACGCATGGATTGCCGCCCTCGTCCGACAACACCAGATGCCCCATCGTTACTCGTGACATCCATTTGGACGGGGTGAAAAATATCGAGCGGCTTGCCTGGTGACCAAAGCGGTGGAACACCGCCGCACTCTAAAGCGCCTCGCGCAAAACAACCTGATGCGCCTTAACGCTTCAACCCGTCAAGTTTTAACCTCTTAACCACGGGCGAAGCCCTACTTCTTATACGCCGGCACCTCAGGCAAAGCGGGCGGTAGCAAACCCTCCTCTTCTTCCTCAGGGTTGAATGCGAGGCCGGCCGGGGTGACCACGCGCGCGGTCACGAAAATAACCAGGTTCATTTTGTTGTGTTGCTCCACATTGGTGCGAAACGCTCTACCGATGAGCGGAATGTCGCCAATGATGGGAGTTTTATCTTCCACTTTTTGCACGTCTTCGCGCATTAATCCGCCGAGCACCACCGTCTGCCCATCATAAACGCTGACGCTCGTCGTAACTTTGCGCGTGCTGAACACGGGCTGGTTGATCACGTTCTGGGTGAGTATGACGGGGACAGATGTTGAAATGGCGCCGCCAATGGTGTTGACACCTACTGCACTAATCGGGCTGCCGTAGTTGATGAAACCTTCAAACTCCACCACCTGCGGAACCAGGTTCAGATCTATCGTTGTCGCGTCCTCTCCCACTACCGGTTCGACTTCCAAGGTGACCCCTGTGTTGCGCGTCTCCCAATCTTGGGGCGTCGTCGGTGTCACTACTACGGGGACAACCTGCGAACCAGTCGTTGTCGTGGTTCCAATCGACGGAACCTGCGGCGGCGTGTATGTCCTTGGATAACGAAATTCTCTAATGACTTCGACAATGGCGCGCTGGCCGCTCTTGGTGGTCACGCTGGGTGCGGAAAGCAAATCGATACCTTTTTTCTGGTTCAGCGCACGAATCACAACCTGAAATTGCGGATTGGTGAAGACCCCGGCTAGTCCAAATATCCCGGGTGCCACGGCACTCCCCCCGCCCGTGGTGCCGGCAAGCAGCGCATCGAGGGCGTTTGCGCTGATGGCCACGTTCCCGCTGCGATTCCCCGACGTAACCGGATTTTGTCCAATCGGAACTCCGTTAGCAACGAAAGGAAAATTCGCGGGATTCACAGCTGTTCCGTTTCCCGCGGTTCCGCCGGATCCGAAGACTTTCCCGTTTATACTGAACGGGCCCAGCAGCCAATCGAAGCCAAGTTCTTTAAGATTGTTCTGGTTGATCTCGACAAACTTCGACTCGATCTCGACCTGCTTTGGCTGTGACGCGTTCGCCTGGTCAACCAGGGCATCGACCATGTCCAAATTGTCTTGCGTGTTGCGAACGATCAGAACACCGCTGTGCGGCCAGAATGTCGCGCTGGCGGCGTCGGCGCGGCCATCTGGCAGAGCAATGGTGGGGAATTGAACGCCCATGCTCTGCAACATCGTTTTGGCGTCGGCCCGACCAACGAGTTGACGGTCGTTCAATAAGTGTTGCCTTGTAGTGCTGGTTCCCTGCACGAGATTTGACTGGCTCGTAGCTCCCGCACCGGTGCCCACGCCGGAGGCGGTCTGATAACTCACCGCCTCCTTCTGTATGATGTTCTCAGCAACCGGTGCAGGCTGTGCCGACCCACCCCCGCCCCCTTGTGCTCCCAAGGTGCCTTCGATATAATAGCCCACGTCAAGTGGACCACCGAAGAACTCCGGCGGGACGCGATACCTCTTCACGAGAAGATCACCGCTCTGTTCAGTTCTGGGGACGAGGGAAACGGCATAGGGCTCGACTTTTACTTTCAACCCAGCCTGATTTGCGATGTAGCGCAGCGCTTCACCGAGCGGAATATGATTTAGCTCAATCGTTATGCTCCCCCTCTCCGCTGGAGGCGCCGGAGGTTGAGCGACTGCCTGACCAGCGCCAACGGGAGGCTTGCCAGTCGGTGCTGTGCCAGGCGCAGCAGCAGCTCCTGCAGTTGCTGGAGAAGCGCCGGCGGGCGCCGGAGGCGGGCGTTGAATCAGAACCGAAGGAGGTAATACAATATTGATGCCTCTCTCCCCTTCAGTGGCGGGATCGTTCTCCACTGCTTGTTCCCGGAGAAAATTGACTGCCTCGCGAAGAGTAGCGTCGCGAAATTCAACACGCGGAATGATTATTGTGTTTAGCTTGTTGTTTAGTCTGGCTGTGTCGGTCAAGTTTTTCTGAATGCCGAGCTTGGCCGGCTCGCCCGTCGCACCATAGCGGCGGACGGGTTGTTCCCATCCTTTTTCCACCTGCCACAACTGGCGCGATCGTGTTTCGTTATACGCTTCTTCGCCGTACTTGTACTTGGTGTTATTGATTTTTTCCTGGCCTTTGCGCGCCGCGCTGTTGTACGGATCGAGAGCGAGCACCTGATCGTATCGTTTCATCGCCAGGTCGTAACGGCCAGACTGGTAAAAACCGTCGGCCTCGGTGAGCAGTTGTTTCACTTGCTCGACTTTTTCGATGAAGGTCGGGCTCATCGTTTTGTTGAAATAACCGGGCTGCCGAAGGTGCGCGTAGAGTTCCTGTGCCGCATGGCACTTGGGATCGTAGCGGTCACTTAAAACTTCGCTCAGGATTGCCTCGGCATCTGCGTATCTTCCTTCAGCAATTCGCGCTTCTGCCAAAACAACGCCACTTTTGCAAAAACCTTCGACAGCTTCGTCGTGCGCTTTTCCGGACACGACTGCGTCGGGCAGATACACGACTGCGGTTCTGAATTCTTCGTGCGCGGCAGCGTAATCTTTTGCTTTCATCGCAGCCTGCCCCCGCGCCAGGGCCGCTTCGCCTTGCGATATGCCGGTCTGACGCCGGTGCACTTCGCGTTCGGCAACGCTGTCCGGGGTTTGCGCAAAGCTAATGGTGCAAAAAAGCGATAACGAAAGAAAAATGAGTATTGGTAGGGCGCGACCACAGCTTGCTCGCCGTGGCGAGGGCGCGCCGCCGAAGAATCTTAGTGCCCACGAATCACACGAATTAACGCGAATGAGAGAGGTTCTGAAAACCGAACCCTTCTTTAACTTTGTTACCTTCTGTTGATTACTTGATGGATTGCAGCCAGCGCGGCTGCGCCTACAACGGAGACTTTGCGATTTGATTTTCATAGGAGGAGTTATGGAGAGCGATTTTCATAGGAGTTAAGGCGGTGCAAAACCGATCTCGATCCGCGCATTTGGTTTTTGCGTATTCACGATTACGGCCTTGTTTGGTTGCACATCAACCAGCTTGTAATTGATCTCTTCTACGGGTTTCAAGGAAAATTCTTGATCTTTTCTCACTTCGAATTCCCGGCGCCCACCCCAGGTATAAACGAAAGTGGCCACGGATTGCGGCGAGGTAGCAACCTTTTCCTTCACCAGCGTGACCTGTACATGGGTGGCTTTGTGTTCGAGGAGCAATTCTGAAACATCAACCTTAGTACCGTACTGATCGCGTTCGTGTTTTCCGGTGAACTTAACGATCTTAAAGTCAGTGCCACGGATGACGTCGCCTACCTTTAAAAACTGCGTCGGTTCGCTTTGATCAATCGTGTTCAGCGCAAAGGTTCCGCCGACCCAGGATGAAAAAATGAATGGGAACGGCTCCTCCTTGGCGGACACCAGATGTAATTTTGTTAGATAATCCGGATGCGAATCCTTATTCGTTGGGTCGGTGCCTCCCTGCCATTCGTCAAGGTTGGTGAATCCGTCGGTGTCGGGATCCTGCTCGAGTACGTCGGCGTCCTGTATCGGTAAACCAAATTTCTCGAACCAATCATTCGGGACAGGCGCATGGACCTGCGTGTT
>Ga0209239_1000199_pt1 | contig 34314 bp, 40 predicted proteins | sample GraSoi013_2_20cm_FD_185824 | JGI IMG/M metagenome (GOLD analysis project Ga0209239, IMG submission 185824) | Grasslands soil microbial communities from the Angelo Coastal Reserve, California, USA - Sample 10_02_2013_2_20cm (SPAdes) (version 2) | ecosystem: Environmental > Terrestrial > Soil >...
GGCTTCTTGGACACCAGTCTGTACAGGTATACGCTAGAGTTGATTTTCGACGACCTCGCCGTGCCTCAGGGGTCGTAGTTTATGGAAACTGTCGAAGTCGAACTGTCGCTGACATTAGGCCTCCACTATCCCCCAGATTTGCCCACCTGGTGCCTGGAAGTAGAAGCGGTTGCTAATTGGATGTTTCACTTGGGACAGACCCGCGGCCAGAACCTTCTTTTTCAGATGGATCCTCAGTCTTGACCTCCAGCCAGGCCCCCCGCCAAGGTTGCTTCCCGTCGAGTGCGTCCTCGGTGAACTCGACGCTCAACGAAGCCCCGTGAGGTCAACTTTTCTTTGTTCTCCAGCATCCGGAAAACTGTGCAGAGCATAGAGGCCGTTTCTAAGAAGGTCATTCCTCTTGGGAGATCGTTTGAGGACGAAAGTGTAGAGACGTTCGCCAACGATGGCCGGTGAAACGGGGTGAATTCTTGGTCCGCCATCGGCCTCGACTGTCGCAAGAGAACCAAGGCCTCCTTTGTTCGGGTTTTCAAGCCAGAGCAACTTCTCACATGCCTTTGCTAGGTCTGGCACCGCTTTAACGAATTCGGCCCATGTTACCAAGAAGATCTCCTCAAACGGTACGCATTTATTGTCCCTGCAGGTTTTATTTGAACATGAAAACGGGACCTGTGCCCGTCCGAATCCCACTCCCGGTGATCTTCAGGTCGCTCAGATGATGACGAGGAAAACAGGGTCTCTGCAACATATTGAAATCAACGTGACAAACTTGGAGACGTCGAAAGGCTTCTACGATGGTTTCCTTACTTGGATAGGCTATAATCGCGTAATGGACGAGAAGGACATAGCAGGATGGAGCAACGGTGATATTCAGATTTTTCTGGTCAACTGCGAACCCCACTATCGCAGCGCGGAGTTCCACCGAAAACATGTAGGCCTAAACCACGTTGCGTTTAGAGCTAGCTCCAGGGAAGATGTTGATAGGTTCTTCAGCGAGTTCCTATCCACAAGGAGAATCACAGTTCTGTATGGTGGACCGAAAGCGTATCCTGAGTACAGCCCGACGTACTACTCGGTGTACTTCGAGGACCCTGACAGAATAAAACTCGAATTCATGCATGCGTGATTCGAGGTGCGACCAGTCAGAATCTCCGACCTTCAGAGACATTACGAAAGACGGGCGCCGAAGATGGCTTAGAGTCGGGGTCGATGATCATGCATGTTCAGCCTGCTTCAAGTCCCAATGCGTAACGGGCCCATTCTGACTGACCTTTACTCATCTCTAATGGCATCTCTTCACTTGGATCGAGACCTGGTCTCTCATTGAGACAGCTCGATCCGTATCCACGGCTGGAGGGTTTCTCAATCGTGGAGACCCCAAGAGGTGGCGGTCCTTCTGGCTCAAAGCACAGTTGCTCCGATCCTTCATCGTCAAAACGGATGGTCCTCCGCGTTGTTTGTGCATGAGAAGTAGCGTGTGACCGTCGGGGTCCTCGAAGTAAATCCATCGATGCCTCTCGTTGTCCGATCTCCATTCTTCAATCTCGCCTTTCAGGTTCGCGCCCGCGGCCTTCAGTTCCCGCACGGCGCTGTCTAAGTCCTCTACCAAAAGCCCTACTGCTGGACAATGTCCGTCCTGTCTGCTCGCAAGACGGGTTTTGCTTGCAAGAATTTCAAGATTTGTTGTCTCATCGATCGCGTAATAGGCGTAAGCAGGCGTATCCTCAACAAGGTTTAGCCCAAGAACCTTAGCATAAAATCGCCGAGTCTCTGGACGATCACTCACGAGACCCAACCAACCGATCCCAGAGACTTTCATGGGTAGTTACCGATGTGCCACTGCCATTTCTTGCCGTCCAGTCGGACAAAGTCTTCGAAAGCAGACGGTCCCTTTCGCTGGTACTCACACCAAGACGCGATTTTTCCGTCACGAACTTTGACGATGACAACACCATGGTCAGCAGAGGATTTGCCTTTCAAGCCAAATGAGAACTCGCCAGCACCAACTTGGCTTGACTCGTCAAACCAAAGATGGTGAAAGACCATGAAGGTCCCAGGTGTAAGGGCCGCAAAGTAAGAACGCAGCTGCTCTTGTCCTTGATAAAACTGAATATCTGGCGGCTCAAAGTAAACGGCGTCGCTTGTGAAACACTCTAGCGCGGATTCGGTATCTTGTCGACTCCAGGCCTGAGCAAGCTTTGTCATCAAGGAGTGGTATTCCTGCGAACTTAGCGCCAACATGTCGACTCACGGATCGCGCGAGGTATCCGTAAATACATTCGGCTCTCAAGCGATGGGTTTGGGCCTCTGAGGGCCCATGTAGCACCGCTGATGGTGAGAGGGTTCCAGTCGGTGCAGTCATTACTCCTCGCGTTTGAGGGAACCAGATCCTAGATTCGATTCCCTTCTAAGGCACTTCTGGGCCCGATTCTCGGATTTGACTCTCAGTCCACTCAGCACTGATTTACAGATTCCAAATGGATATATTGCATCTCATGACATGAATGAGAGGTCCCCGCTAGGAGTCTCGCGCTGACGGACAGTGTCATCCATTCCGTGAGTGAAAACGTGCCCTGATCTCCGTCTGACTGCAACTTGCTAGGAGGCTAGCTGTTTCACGTCAGGGCCTCTCGGGAAGGCCTGCTTCAACAGTCGATGAAGCAAGCATTCTCAGGACGATGGATAGGATTGGCTACCTCCATCCGTCTCATTGCAACTTGCTAGGAGGCTAGCTGTTTCACGTCAGGGCCTCTCGGGAAGGCCTGCTTCAACGGTCGATGAAGCAAGCATTCTCAGGACGATGGATAGGATTGGCTACCTCCAACTTGACCCTGTCAGAGTCGTCGAAAGGAGCCATCTCTTGGTGCTTTGGAGCCGTCTAGGGTGCTTTGACCCTTCCCTCTTGAACAAGCTCCTCTGGGACAAGAAACAATTGTTCTTTCGAGCTAGCAGACTCACGACCTATCGAAGGTTCCCTACTAGTCAAGGCAGTCTTCGCCCTCTTGGCGCTTCCGGGTCTTGTCACCCTAGCCCTCGCCGTCGGTGTCGGGGACATGGGCCTCAGCCTGGCAGTCATACTCAACGCAATGAGGCTAAGATTCGTCAGATAAGCAAGTTCCCAATTTACTCACACGTTCGCCAGAAGGGCAAAAGTTCCAGATCCCCGCCATGCGTAGCCTAGGATAGCAGTGAGTAGCCCGTGAGTCTGCTGGCTCGAAAGAATTACCGGTGTCGACACGGCGGTCTCTGGCGTTGGATTGCTCGAAAGAATTACCGGTGTCGACACGGCGGTCTCTGGCGTTGGATTCCAAGCAAGAGCAAGAGTTCCGCCCACAACCCCTAGAACCAATCCTATCATGAATCCTCCCATCCCGCCCAAGATACCTAGAATTGAGAAAGCGATAATGACTGCTCCCCAAAGATCCTTCTCGAATGGACGACTATAGAGCATCACAGCCCCAAGAATTACGAGAGCACCGGATGCTAAGCCGATGATTGAGAAGACTGGATAAATGCCCATCATTCCCCCCATCATCATTCCCATCCACATTCCACTATTCATACGTCCCATCATCCCGCTCATTGAACTGCTCATCGAGCCGTAAATCACGGGCGATCCGAAGGTGAATATTGAGGCTACTATCGCTCCGAGAAGTATGAGAACCCCGCCCACAAGGCTTAGAACAAAAGGAGCCACAGCTCTCGTCTCAGCCCTCAACACTATGCATAACCATGTTACTGTGATTGCGCCGTAAATAAGCCTGGTGCGACGCCACCGGCAAGCCGATTGCTTTTCATCGCATCTTTCACTAGCAGGCGGGAACTGGACAACAAATACGTTTCTACTTGTCCCATTGCAATTCTTGCGTGTTAGGAGTCACGATATTTTGCCAGCGGGCTGAGAAGAAATGGCTGATGGATTCTTCTAATCATTTAGGGTGAGAGCGTCATATCGATTTTCTGGCCGTCCTTCAGAACGACGTCACTCTTGGGTGATGCCTGCTGGACTCCATCCACCGTAAGTGAAGTCACCGGATGCCCATCAATCGCGCTCCCGTCACTTGGCTGACCCCAGATCGAGAGAAACTCGTGGAGGGTAAAGTCTCGGTGGGAGGTGTTGACCTCGACATGGATGGTTCCTGAAGTGTCGTGAGTATGCAGAGGCGCCATCCCGATTCCGTATTGGTCCAAGGAGTGGTCCTTCCACAAACTCGAGCCTTCTACCCCTATCTGCGCCGGTACCGTGAAGGGGCTTCCGTTCATGGTGATGGACAGGTTGGGATGCCAGTGAACTCCTCTGTCATAGGTTGCGGCCGCGAAAGATACGCCAATCACTGCCAGCACGACAAGGGATAGCACCAGTAAGTTCCTACGACGATGACTTCGGAAGATGAAACTCTGTCCAGAGTAAGTTACTGTCTTGGATTCAGCTTTGAGTGATCCAGACCGCTTGGGATGGACTCTGTCATAATGGCCCCTCAGATTCTCCTTCTTGACAGAGGCCCCGCAGACGGAACACTTCTCGGTCTCCAATGCTACCCCTCGACTCGGTTCGAGTCCCCAAAAAATCTATCGGCTAAGTCGCTACTTTCCTAAAGTGAACTTGCGAAACGTTTAGGGGCTTCAGTCTGACAGAGATTCTCCAGAACGGAAAGCGACGAGAACGGTCAGAAGAGATAGATTCCACCACATAGACGTTTCAATTCATCCTCATAGTCCCGGGAGCAGTACCGCAACATGCTTCGAGGTCAACAACATGAGCGACCTGCTGAGCAGTTTGGCCTCGTACTTCTCCCGGAACTTGCCCAGGCAGGTGCTTCAGAAATGGCGTTTAATCCGGTGAACAAAGACATGTATGTGACCAATCATGATTCAGGCACCGTCTCCAGAATCAGTAGCAGAACCAATACCGTTGTGGCGACCATGAGTGTCGGCACTATGCCTCGAGGCATCATCTTCAACTTCGCAACCGGCGACGTGTACGCGACAAACGATGGCTCAGCCACCGTCTCTCGAATAAGCACCAGAACGAATACGGTCGTGGCAACAATTGGCGTCGGCAATCGTCCCGTCTTTCTCGCCTTCGATTTCATGAACAGTTTCGTCTACGTGACCAATCAGTTCTCACCAACTGTTTCAGTGATTTCCGGCTCTTAGGTCCATCGTACAACGCTCGAGCCGCTCGACTCTGTCATCTTAGCGATCACAACACTAACTCCCACCATTCTCCTATTAGGTCATGACCGAAGCTGCGTTGTGATTCCTCGCGGACCAGTCGAAAACCGGCTCTCTCGTAGATGTGTCGAGCCGCTACTTGGCGGCTTTCTGTCAATAGGATAATCTTCTGGTAGCCAGCCCGATGTGAGAACCGTATGCACTGGTTCACCAAACGAGTGCCTAACCCTAGGCCCCGAGCTTTTTTCTCGACCAGCATAAGTCGAAGTTGGGACACAGTTTCGGATCTCTTGAGGATGAACACTGAGCCGATGATTTCTCCATTCGTCTCGGCCATCCAGCAGCGTTCTCGTTTTGCATCGTGACGCTGGATGAACTTCGCCACGATGTCTGCCACTAATCCTTCAAACTGCACATCCCATCCATATTCTTCGCAGTAGACAACTCCGTGACGATGAACGACCCAGCCCATATCGCCTGGTCTAGGCTGACGTAAAATACAACCATCCTTAGCCCTGTTTTTACCCCTCGTTTTCATTGGCCTCTCTCAATTCGGCCTGACAAAACCCATTAGTTTGTTCAGGCAACTATGCTTGGCTCTACCCGCAATAAGGCTTGATGGGATTCGAAGAAACACTAGATGTACGCTTGCTCCTCCCATGGGTCGGGTCTTCCGAACCTCCGGTAATTCGCGTCTGGACTGGTGGGCCCGCCCGGATTCGAACCGGGGACCGTCAGGTGTCTCTTGCAGTGGCTATGAGCCTGCCGCTCTTTCAGTCCGTTGATGTGAAACCTGGCTGAGCTACGGGCCCTCAAGCTGGTGCCGTGTGATCTGAAGTTTTAATGTTTAGTGAAATAGTTCAACGCGAAGAAGGCGCTCGCCACTCGGCGATGTAGTGCTCGCGAACAAGTGTAACTTGGCGTTTTCTTCACGAGTAACGATACAAGCTTCAACAGAGTGGTTCTAACCATTGCTTAGGATACGAAGGTCCACGGTTTGCGATTCCGGCGTCTTTTCAAGAGCAAGCGCGGTATTGACACGATTATCGCGTCAGTTCTTATGGTCGCCATTGTCGTCATCGCGTCTGTAATGGTCTACGCATACGCAACAGGACTTTTCGGGGCAATTGCGACTCCTCAGAAGGTAGCAACAGAATCCATCAGCTTAGAATACTGGTCTTTCTCAAACAACACTGTTGCGAACCTTTCCATCAGAGACATCGGCACTACTCCAATAACACTGAAGTCATACTATGTGAATGATTACACAGGGAACCAGTATACAAGAGCCAACTGGGCGACTGGATCCTATCCAGGACCCACATTCCAACCCACGACTTGGGCGAACGCGACGATTCTAATTTCATCCGCATGTTCGATCAGCTGCACGTCCAGCGGAAACGCCTTCGTCTTCCAATCAGGATATCCCTACACAATAATAATGGTCACGGCCACTAATGAACAATTCTCCTTCATGATCACTCGATAATGCGTCTCAATCTGTCAACGCATCCGACGAATTTCTAATGCTTTAGCTTACTGAAGTTAGAAATAGCGTCTTCCCGGTTCGGATTCGAATCGGGGAGAACCCGGCGAGTGAACCCAGTCCTCAGGAATTATGCCGGTCTAACTATCACTTGCAGTGTTGGTGTAGCTTTTGTTCTCATCTTCGAGGCCTCATCCAGATCATTCTCTTCCCTGACGCTAATTCTCGCTCTCTTCACTTTCGCTTCAGTAGTCGCGGCGGCAATGATGATTGCCTGGGCCGCTGAAGCATCACAGTACTCTATCAGCCAGGGTCTTGCATTGGCAATAGTGGCAATCGTCCAGACGCTCCCAGAGTTCTTTGTTGAAGGAGCAATTGCCTGGAACGCAGGAAAAGACCCCGTCGGCTGGCTCCCTAATGTGACCGCGAATTTTACCGGCGCGAACAGGTTACTCACCGGCCTAGGATGGCCTCTCATACTCTTCACGGCCATGCTTTCGAAAAGTGGGAATAAGCGATCCGGACTAAGTGTAATTGCGTTGCGCAAGGAGCAGAGCATCGAAGTCATATTCATGCTTGGGGCAACTTTATACTATGTTCTAATCTGGCTCAGAGGTTCTCTCGAAATTGTCGACACAATTGTACTACTGGGCGCATTCTTGGGTTATCTCTGGATGTTATCGAGACTCCCTTCCGAGAGGGAGGATCCCCAGGCAGTGCTTGACGCGTCGCCTCGCGCGATAGTAGATCTCAGAACAAGAAAGCATCGAATCATAGCAATCCTAGGTCTCTTCAGCTTCTCTGGCTTGGTCTTCGTCTTCATCTCAACGCCTTTCGTGGACTCGATCAATACTATTGCAGTGGCTCTGTTTGGCGCGGGTGCAGGATTCTTCTTCATCCAATGGATCGCTCCATTTCTATCAGAGTTCCCTGAGAAGGTGACGGCGTTTCACTGGGCACGAAAAGTGAAGCTGGCACCCATGGCGTTGTTGAACTTCGTATCCTCAGCTGTAAACGAGTTGACGGCGCTCGTTGCGATCATTCCGATAGTCTTCGCTCTCAGCATCGGAATTATTGGACCGGTTTCTCTAACAGCTCACAAGGATGAGGTTCTGCTAACCATGGCTCAGTCCCTCTATGCTTGCGTCTGCCTGATGGACTTGAAATACGATGTTAGAAACGCGTTGCTGCTCTTCGGACTCTGGTTGGTATCAACAGCCTTCGTGGAGACCAGATTCGCGATTTCGATCATCTTCCTCTTCGCGTCGCTAGTCGAAGTAATTATCCAGCGCAGACGGATTACCGTGTTCTCTGCCTTCAAAGACAGCCTTCAAGAGTATTTCTCGCGTCATTCCTGAGGAGCGACAACGACTTACATTTTCGAGGCTCGGGAATCAATCTGAAGGGTCAGATTGATTCTTCGAGCTAGCCTTTCTCCTGAAAATTCCCTTCAAAAGTCTCCCGATTGTTCCTCGTCGGCCCTCAACCAGAATCGCCTCCCAGTCAATCCTCATCAGAAAGACGGCGACCAAGATCACAATGACTGCGGACAATATGGAGACATAGAGGCCTCCACCCAGAAGGCCTTCAAGGCTCCCCTGAGAACTCCTTGCCACGTAGGTGATTAGTGTGGTCAGGAAAAACTTTCCCGAATAGAGTGCAATGAACGTCTTGACCGGGCTGTATCTGATAATTCCGAGAGGAACAAAGACTATGTCGTCAGGCAAGGGCAGAGCTGCGAAAACAAACGCGAGCAGGAAGGAGCTGCCACCCAATAGTCTTCTGAATGAGTCGAACCTTGCCCTGCTTCCGCTCAGTGCTCGTCGAGCCCCATATCCCAACCCATAGCTGACGAATTTGCCGATAGACGCGCCCAAAGCTGAGACGGCGGCTATCTGAAAAAGCCCCAGACCCGGAAAGCCAGTCGCGATGGTGATCACGAACAGAAGATACGGTATCGGAAAAAAAGGGATCATATTGCCAATGATGCTCACGAGAAAGACAACGAGGATCGGGTTCCCTCCAACCAGAACCATGATTGCGCCTATGATGTCGAAGGCCATTCTCTGCTAAGGTCTTGGACAGCGAGAAATAAATGAGTGCAAACCGTCGGACTCCGATCCACGTCTGACTTCTTGACGCAGGTCCTGAGACTACGTAGGTGGCGGAATCGCAATCAACCCAAATGGTCCGAGCCCAAAACCTTCCTGTCTATTCACCAGAAAGTGCTTTAGCTGTAGCTAGCGCGTCTCCACCAAGCTCTACTTATGACCACGACCTTTCTCTTCGATTTGGGAATCGCGGTCGCAGCGGCTCTTCTCTTCAGTCTCCTCTTCTACAAACTTCGCCTTCCAATGATCGTGGGACAGCTGGTCGCGGGCATGGTCGTGGGACCCTTCGGTCTTGGCCTAATCCGAGACACAACTGCCATTGACTTTCTCAGTACACTCGGAATAATTCTGCTGCTGTTCGTCATTGGTCTCGAGCTAGATCCTCGCCACCTCAAGAGCGTCGGATCAAAAGCCGTAGCACTTACCACGGTAGAGTTTCTCGTAGCCTTCACGGTCGGCGTTCTCTCAGGCTTCGCCGCAGGATGGAACCTTGGCACCTCTCTGTTCCTAGGTTCGGTCCTAGGCTTGAGCAGCACTGCAATCGTAGCGAAGATCGTCGCCGACCGGACCCATGAACACGGTGAAAACTTGGCGGCTACAATAATGATGGTTATGGTCGTCGAGGACCTAATAGCAGTCTTCCTCCTCTTCCTCACGCCAGAGCTTGCTAGCGGAAGCCAAATTCAAGCCTCAGCATTCCTCATCGTTACTGGAAAGGCAGGCTTCCTCTTCCTCGCCACTTTTGGCTTCAGCAGGTACCTTGGTCCCCGAATAATCAACAGGGTTAGCCAGTACGAGATCGAGGTCGGAGAAATCTCATTTCTGCTAGCTCTCTCATTCGGATTTCTATTCGGGATACTATCCGACTACCTAGGATTCTCAGCAGGCATCGGCGCCCTCCTGACAGGATTCTTTCTACCTGTCAAGCACTCTCGCTACGTGAGGGAGAAGATTCTGCCTCTAAAGGAGGCTTTTATCGTATTCTTCTTTCTCTCCATGGGAGCACTCATTGACGTTGGCGCTGCGATATCTGTAGGTCTTCCTCTAGTGCTCATATTAGGAGGAGCAATTTTCGGAAAGCTAGTCGGCGGCTCATTGGGCGCGCGTTTAGCAAAAACCGGGGCCCCGCTGCTCATTGGTAGCATACTAGTTCCTCGCGGAGAATTCTCACTAGTGCTGGCAAAAGCTGGCGCCGATTCTGGGCTCGTGAGCATGCAGCTCTACCCAGTCGCAGGACTAGCAGTCCTTGCCACGACCCTCGCTTCACCACTACTTGAAAGGTCGCTGCGTTCCTCGAGGGAGGAAAGCTGATCGCGATTGCAGATCTCTGAACGCTTTTCTTGCTGAAGTTTCAGAGCGGCATGCTTTGTAACCACAATTGTGCTTAAAACGTAAATGCCTATCTCATCAATGACATGGCCAACGCCAGAGCTGCAAAGCCCTACGCAAGGTATGCAAAGCCCTACGCAAGGTATGCGTGGACCATTTTCTTCGCTTTCTGGGCACTCCACCTAGTCTTATCAGTCCGCGACTTTTTCCCAAGTCTTCAAGACTTCTGCCTAGCGTGTCTGCCAGATGCCCAGACTGCGATACAATCCTCTACTGGCATGACCTGGATCCAGCTGGCGTCCACCTATCCGAGGCTTGCCGGTTTCCTCGCCTCCACTCTCGTTGATGATGGTATCTCAGGAGTCGGCCTAGCGACCTTTGGGATGATCGTTTCCATGACGAGTTTTAGGAGGGGCGAGAAATGGGCGTGGTATGTATCGTGGTCGATGCCAATTGGAATACTGGCTGCTCAGATCAACGTGTATCTCTTGACTCAGTCCGCGTTGGTAATCGTTCTCGGGGTCGCGTTCGTCCTAGTTTCTCTGCTTGCTCTCTTCCTGCCTTACCGACAGTTCTTTCCGAAGAAGATGACTCAGGCTTCCTAGAATCCATACAAGAGTTCTGGAGGTCAGCCTTATCCTTTAATAAACGGAGTTTCCGGATTGCCGTTGCCGCCGGCTAGTAGCGGGCCGCCGTTCCCTCAATAAGGGGCGCGAGCTCAGTGGTAGAGCAGCGGGCTCAGTCAATAGCTGAGGCTGAAGCTGTTAAAGATCCCACTGCAGCAACCCGTTGGTCAGAGCGCCTTTACACGGCGCGGCTTGAGGTTCGAACCCTCTCGGCGGCGCCAAAACTTCAACGAAATTGAACCCATTCTTTGATAGGTCTCTTGTGGTAGCTCCGTTTCAGGTCCGATCGTGTCTCACTCGCAGAGCAAGGCTTCTTCTCTAAGCATCCTGACCCTCCTCGGCGAACATGAAGAGCGAAGGTTGCGCACCCAACGGGTTTCTGGTTGGTGGGTTTCTTAGGACACTACCGTTCTGGCTTGGAGCTGTCATCGTCAGCTTCGTGCCCACAAAAATTCTCTCGACGATAGAATACTTGCTTGCTCCTTCGCAGGGAATTGGAAGCCTAATCCTCGACGAAGCTCTAGTCCTCTCTCTCGTCATGCTCTACTTCCTATACACCATGCGATACATTACTAGGAGAATAGACCGATTAAGCGAGTATGCGAAGGGGATGAGCCCTGGGGACACAACCTTGCACTTGGGAACGCCCTACCGGCCGTCAAGGGTGTTGCTAATTTGGGTCGTACTCCTCGGAGCACTCACACTGCTCTCCCCCATTCCCTTCACCATTGAAGGAGTAGTCTCGAACCATATCCTTGTCTTCTCATACTTTGTCCTAATCCTAGCATCCTTTCTCTGGACGTACGGCTCTTCCATGCTAGCGATATATCGCGCCGGAAAACTTCCGTTTCAGCTGAAACCCTTCACCGAGGACCGGACCCTCGGCCTTAAGCCGTTCGGTACTGCCTCGATGAGACTGGCAAGTGTCTACGCCATCTTCCCGATTATCGTGACACTACTCCAACTCATCACCATAAACGTGGAAGTACCCGGCGGGGTAACTGTTGGACTGGGAAGCTTTCGCACCAGCGACCTGGTTATTCTGGGCGGACTGATACTGGTTGGGGTCGTCCTCTTCCTCCTTCCCCTAATCGGCATCCACCGTCGGCTCCAAGACGCCCGGCGTCAGGAGCTCAACTGGATTACGCCTCGTTATACTAGTCTCGTCCAACGTCTGAAAGATAAGATGACCCATTCCGACGAGCTCGAGAACGTGAACGAGAAGGACGCCTTGGCCAGTGAACTCTCAATTGTCCGACAGATAGAGAGTGACATTCATAGAATCCAAACTTGGCCTTTCGACATCGGAGTCATCACCCGACTCGCAACCGTTCTGGTCCTGCCTCCAATTCTCGGAGTAATCGCGAGAATCATGATCCTCATATTCCTCCGAATTTAGCAAGAGATCAAGCGTTTCACAGCTCTACGTGACCGAGAAACATTTCAATCCCCTGCGTGCAGAACCTCGCTTGAAGAACTCATGACCAAGAACAAAGGTATGTCGTTTGGGGGTCTTAGATATCTCTACATGGGAACATCCGACGTCCAGAGAGACGTTGACTACTATACCAAGGTCCTAGGGGCCGAGAAGGTCTGGGATATCTCCAGTTTTGGCACTCGAGTCGCCGCCCTCCAGCTCGGGGAAGGCCCACTCATGCTTCTCGCGGATCACCGTCAGGCGCCCAGCTGTATCCTGATCTTCCAAGTTGACGACTTGCAGGCAGTGTCAAAGGAGCTTCGACAGAGGGGCTGGAAACCTGAGGGAGAACGGTTCGAAATTCCCGAAGGCCCTTGTTACAGGTTCAATGATCCAAGCGGAAACCCGCTCGCTCTTCTGGAAATAACGAGGCCGCATGTCCTCGGAAAGATAATTGAGGAGACGGAATGAGGCCACTGGACCGAACAATCCATGTCAGTCTAGAAATCATTCTTCGATGAACCATTCATCCTCAGATGGTAGTGTACCTGCCTTCTGTACTCCTTGAATCCCAGGCTTTCGTAGAGTCGCCTCGCAACTTCATTGGTCTCGGCTGTTGCAAGGAAGACGTTCCGAATTCCGAGCGCTTTCAACCTGCGCAACCCGGAAAGAGTCAGCTTCTTCCCCACGCCTTGCCGTCGGAATTTCTTCATGACCTGAACTTCTCGGATGTGGGCAAATCGGGTAACTCGTGGAGCGAAGAACGGCTTCTTCCCAGTATGCCAGTAGAGAAAGCCGCCGTATTTCCCGTCGACCTCGGCAACGAGTAGCCGATCGTACCTCGTCTTCGTAAGCTTGCTGGTGTCGCAGAAAGGGTCTCCCACGCTATCTAATAGGCCATATTGACGTTCAATATTCGGCAGATCGGATGCGGTTGCTTGGCGGACTACTATGCTCCTAGGTTTCACTGAATCGGATGATTGATTCCCACTCATAAACGGTTTCATGGCTGAAAACCGGGCAATCGAAAGTTTGTCTTATCTATTGGGACTGCGATGATCGTCTCGGATCCTACTTGACTAGAAAGATTACGGGCCCGAGGGTTCTCCTCACGTCACTCAGACCTGCGTCGACCACGAGGGGGAGCTCGTCCTCATCAATACGTTCGAAGGGAGCCAGAAGCACAAGAACGTTCTGAGGAATCCTAAGATCGCGCTCGATGGTTGCGACCCCGCCAACGCCTACAATGTGGCAGTAATCCATGGGGCACGTCAAAGAAGTGACCTTCAAAGGAACAGACGAACACGTAGACAGGTTGATGAAAAAAGTATCTAGGACAGGACAATCTGTTGCGCCGGCCTGGAGTGAGACGCGTCCTGTTCAAGATTGAACCCACACAATAGCTACCTCCCTTCACAGACATCACGCGTGGGAAATCCTCCTAGGCTCTTCGACACGAGACGAACCTGTCCTCTCCTCGCAAGAAAAAGACCATGGACGAGGTCGAGGCTCTACTTTCTGGATTTCTCCTTCTTCGCGTCTTCCAGTAGCTTCTTCTTGGCGAGGTCAGGGTCATTGATATACAGAATAATCGCGTTAGCGTGACCATGTCCCAACCCACAATCCGATTTGAGCCACGAGAGCAACTCAGCATGCTTTACGAGACCCTTCTCCTTTGCCAATTTTTGGAAGTACGCAGGATCCTTACCGGTCTTGGCCTGGAAGTAAGCAGGGTCCTTACCGGTCTTGGCCTTGATGTTGTCTACGTACGCCTTGTAGGTCAAAATCTCCACAACATGTAGATGCTACCCGTTGGTAGTTGACTTAACTCTCTTTCGGAAAGAAGCATGTTCCTCTTGAGAAGACCTCGGAGGCCCCCGAGGATCAAAGATCTTGAACCGTCCGCGGGAGTTGTGTGCTAACGGCTCTGCTCCAGTTGCGGTTACTGATGATATTCGTCTAATGATATGAGATTTCATAGTCCAGAGACAAGTACGATAAATGAGATTGCGAGGCTCGGAACAACGTAGAAGTTTCCATACGTCGTCGCGTTGAGCAGAGTACAATTCCAGAGATTAGGGTATCCGCAATCGATTCCAGCCTTTTCCTCCACCACCACTCCGAAGATTGCAATGGTAATCCGCGCATGTCTTCTGAGGATATTCCGAGATTCATCGCATCCCTTATCAGGGATAGAAGAAAGCGCGAAGCATGCAACGAAGAAAAATCCCAACAATATATCTACCACTATTGCTAGCAGCACTTGCAATATCAGCCATAAGTGTACCGAAGGCCCAGGCTTTCGCCTCAAGCACTACCGTCAGCCTCTCAGGGCTGGGCGTCAGCGCGTTTGCTGATCCTCAAACCGGTAATACGGTAGACGGAATCAGCTCGGGATCAACCCTAACCGTCAACGTCGCCATACTTGCCAGTAGCGTCGTCCCGTCCTACCAGCGAAACATTACTGTCGGATTCGAAGGTGACTGGATGAGCACGTATCAAAACGCGACCAACGCCAGCCCCGGCAGCACACTTCCTCTGTCAAATAGCCAGCAAGCATCCGTAACCATATCCGTCACAATGCCATCAAACGGAGGGCTAACCGCTCACTCGTGGTCGGTCGCCGTTTGGGACGGACCCTCGAATTCTGCTGTCAGCGGAAGCTGTCCCTTTGGCGGGAACGGAGAGAGGACACCTGCATGCAATCTCTTCAGCTACGCCGGTGCTGGTTATCATCAGCTCGCAATCTACACCGGTGACCAGTTGAGCGCGGCTCAAGCTAGTGTGCAAGCGGCAAGCACTATCAGCAGTGTTAGTAGCGCCATAGCCCTTGTTACAGGGTCCCTGGTCCACACTCCTCCACCAGGAGCAACGGCTGCAGCAGGTCAGATCGCACAGGCTAACACGGAAATGTCTCAAGGCAGTCAGAGCTGGCGGAACGGAGACTACGGCGGCGCAAAGAACCATTATCAGAACGCGCTCAATGATGCCAACGCGGCGGCAGGTTCCTTGACAGGCCAAGGAGGCGGTGTCGACGAAGCCAACCTAGTCAACCTCGTACTTGGGGGAACTGGAATAGCGCTCATCGGTGTCGGAGCCCTACTAGCTGGCATAGGCGCCTTCATGCACTTCCGCCGCAAGCCCAAAGTGTAAAACTCCCGAAACGAAAACCCTGTCTCCCTCCCGGAGACAGGGAACAACTCTTTTTTCAAAAGGTCCAGATAGTCGGGCTGGTTCAGCCGCCGCTGCTTTGAACAGTTCTTTGCGGTTCCTCCAGAATCACCGAAGATCGTGGAGTCTCGATAGATTTTCCACGCGGGGGACGCGTGGGTAGCGATACGGATTATAAGCAGCGAAGCACTAGCTACGTATAGAGCACTCTTCACAAGTTTGTGTTCTCGCTGGTTGAGACATGAAGCTTGACCAAAGTCCCTCAGGCGAATTACGAGTCCTAGACTCCGGATACACAGACCAGGTCCGACTGGACACTATTAGTGAGGAGGTTCTCAGGATCAAAGCACTCGTCTGCAACAGCATCAACGACCTCAACAAGCTCTACATGGTCGACCGCGCACTCTACACCAACACACCCGGCATACCTCTGTACATGGAATTCACGCCACAAAGCATGCGGTCCATGAAAACACCCCTCATAATCAGCGAAGTCAAACTCTACATCGTCGAGCGAGTCTGGGGCATGCACACCCTAAGAATCACTAGATAATTTCGTGAGCTAATCACTCCTCATTGTAGAAACTGTTGGTGGTCTCTCCCTTGCTGAGGAGGCCAAGTTAGTCAGATCTTCCCGCCGCGAATTCCCCCCGAAGTATTGGCCGCCGATATATCTAGAAGAAATGTTTTCGAATTTCGAAAATATTGCGTCTGGGAACATTCGTTAAAGCCAATGCCGATTCCTGGTAACCCGCGGTTAATTTTATGCTTTCAGCTAAACTGTCGGCGCGATTTTTCAAAGTCATCGTCCTCGTAGTTGCGATCCTACTCGGCTCGGGAGCTTTCCTAGCTCACGATGTGAGGGCGGCCACCCCCTCGAGCGGGACTATCGATCAGACCAACCTCAGCCTCACCTGGCAAGGCACCTCCTATACCCTCGCCGCCAACGCAGACCCTTCGACGTGTCCACCCTCAATTGACACATTGAACCTGCTCTGCGACCACTTCTTCCTCACCATAAATCTCCCAACCGATTTCTGGACCAGTCTCACGGGAACAGTAACCATCACGATCACCTGGATTAGCGGCGGTATCGATCAGACCAACCTCAGCCTCACCTGGCAAGGCGCCTCCTATACCCTCGCCGCCAACGCAGACCCTTCGACGTGTCCACCCTCAATTGACACATTGAACCTGCTCTGCGACCACTTCTTCCTCACCATAAATCTCCCCACCGATTTCTGGACCAGTCACACGGGAACAGTAACCATCACGATCACTTGGATTAGCGCCGGTAACGATTTCGACCTGTACATCTATCGCCAGAGCGACGGGCAGCTTGTAGGATCTAGCACGCTCGGCGGAGGTGAGACCCAAGAACAGGTAACACTCGTAAGCCCACTACCCGGAGTCTACGAAGCTAGAGTCACACCCTTCCTCGTCATGGCGTCGTCCTATTCTGGCTCCGCAGTCCTCGCTTTTAGCAACGGCGGACCCGTACCCAACCCCACCTTTGCCACGGGCGGCATTGCATTCGGGCCGGCCACAGTCGTCGACCCACAGCGCACAGAAGGAGAACCGCTAGTCCACATCGACCAGTTTGGCAATATCTGGGAATCAGGACCCTGGGGCTTCAGCACAGGCCAAGGCTTCGTCGCAAAATCCACTGATCACGGTGACAGCTTCCATATAGTTTCGCCCGACGGGCTGAGACCCAACATCGTACCCGTGGGAGGCGGAGACTCTGACATCATAACAGACGACCAGGGATTCGCCTATTTCGCCGACCTGGAAGGCCTTGGAAACGTCGGCGTCGCAGTCACCAACGACGGAGGCGACACCTGGAAGACACAGCTCGTCGCTGCACAGAACACTGCAGTTGATAGACAATGGCTCACGGTAGACAACGGTCCAACCTCCGCATCGTCCGACAACACCATCTTTCTAACGTATCGACAAGCCGTTCAAGGCTCCCAGATACTCTCCTCGCCAGGCTCCGCGGGCACCGGCGACCTCGTCGGAGGACTCGTCTTCACTAACGCGGGAACAGGACCTGGGCCGCAGTTCGTCGCGACCGGTGCCCCTTGCGGACGCCTAACTTTCGACCCTGTCTTGCGCTACCTCTATCTTCCCTGCCTCCGTTCCAACCATGTAGAAATTACCAGGGCACACGTCAACCCGGGCCAGAGAACTGGTCTAGCTTTCGACACCCTAGCGGCTCCGGTTAGTCCCGGAGGTGCGGTGGGCCACCTGTTCGCCTCCTTGACAACGGACAAGGCAGGCAACGTTTACGTTGTCTGGGTAGACACGAACAATCAGAACGTCTATCTCAGCACATCAACCAACGCTGGCAACACATGGTCGACGCCATTGCAGGTCAATGGAAACCCTGCGAACACTAACGTCATGCCTTGGGCCATTGCGGGATCGGCAGGCACACTTGACATCGTCTTCTATGGAACCAGCACCCGTGGCGACCCCAACTCGTTCCCCTCCTGGCTGAACAGCCGCCAAGCAGCAACCACCGTCAAATGGTTCACCTATTTCGTCCAGGTCCAAGGCGCCACCAGCAGCACTCCCACAATCTACCAATTACAGGCGAGCGAACACCCGACAGACTACGGACAACTATGCACCCAAGGCTTGGGCTGCACCATTAGCGGAGGAGACAGGACACTAGCAGACTTCTTCTCAGTGGCGATAGACGCAAGCGGTGCGGCCCGGATCATCATAAACGATTTGACAAATCAACACCACGGTGCAGCCTTGTTTGAGCTAACACAAGTAGCAGGACCCACAGCCATCGGCACCACACTGGTGCAGACCACTTCTAATGTGCAAATCGGTGTGAAGGACCCGGCAGGCGACGCCCAAGTACCACACTACTTCCCCGTCACTGGAGTAGGACCGAACCAGCCGGCATTAGACCTTCTCAGCGTCCAACTTTCACAGCCCGACATATCACACCTGACTGCAACATTACAGGTCCCGAGCCTCGCATCCCTCCTACCGCCGGCAGGCTCTGAGGGAGTTGTCTGGATTACAAGATGGCAATTCAACACGACCGGAGACGGGGGCGAAGAGAGCTATCGGATCTTCTACATGGGAGCCAACAGCACCGCAGGAGGTAGCCCGACGTTTTTCGCCGGAACAGGAACCTCTGCCGCTCCCACGACAGGCGTGCCGCCCGGGGACGGATGCATCACCACCACACCGCAGAACTGTAAGATCATCGTCTACCCTAACGAAAAAATTGAGACAGGCACGATCAATTCAGTCAACGGAATCATAACCATCACAGCCCCATTGTCAGATGTCGGGAGTCCAATGCGAGGAGACGAACTGTTCAGCGTCACTGCGCTGACCTTCGGATATGTACATCGCAATCCGATCCTTCAAGATGCCGACGCGACACGACCGTTCGATTACATTCTCGGTCAAACGACCACTCCCTCCAACTGCCCACAGGGTCAGACTTGCAAGGTTACGGGAGGCGGCTACATCTTCACCGACGCGCAACATGACCATGGAATCTTCAGCATCGAAGTAACGGTAGACGCTTCAGGACGAATCAGGGGCAAGATAGCGTATCAGGACCAAGGCACAGGCCTAGACTTCAGAACAGCACTCGTCACCAGCGCCTTCTTCAACGGCAACACGGTAACGGTCCAGGGGACAGGAACTGCGAACGGCACAGCCACCAGCTTTCAAGTAACTGTCCAAGACAAGGGCGAACCAGGTGCCGGACGAGACACGTTCAGCATACAGCTCGGAACAGGCTATTCCAGATCCGGAGTTCTGCAAGCGGGAAACATCCAAATCCACTAAACCTTTAGAACCAACCCCTACTCAATTCGGGTCCCAACGCCGCATGGGTTGTTGCATCGAAATATTGCGTGAGTAGAAGGATCGCATTCACCCAGGCGACCCTATAACAAACGTGACCGGGAGGGCAACACGATTTTTCAGCTCCGGTTGAGAAACAAGTTTTCGCGTTGAGATTGTCCGCAAGGTTGCATTGTGAGTATTCGTCAGAGGAATTGTCTATGCGGGCTTGGCCCGATTTTGAGAGACTCTTCCTGAAACAAGGAGTGGTGGGAGACGGTAGTGGTGTCGGTGCATGTACCATCAGCGACTCTGATCCTCACCCGCGATAAAGCAACTACCAACTGGGGCTGCGAGAGTATTGATGAATTGTCAGGACAAGAGAGAGCTCGTCGAGAACGGATGCGCCCACGGGATACTCGTCTATGCAAAAGGAGAACCGGTAGGATGGTGCCAGTAGCGGCCTAGGCAGGAACTTCCTCATATCGATAGCACCCAAAAATATCGGAAGCTCGCCCTTCAGGATGCCACGGACAAGATGTGGAGAATTACCTGTTTTGTAGTCGACAAACAATATCGGCGACGTGGGTAGCTAGCGCCGCATTGAAGGGGCGCCGGAAGCGATAAGGAAGAAAGGTGGCGGGCTCGTCGAAGCTTATCCGGTGAGTAGACTGACCAGGGATCAGCTTCGTTCTTAGGTGATCAGCACCGACAAATAGAAACGCGCAGAGAACGAAGCCCCGCCACTTATATACCACAATCAAGAATCGGGAAGCCGAAGATTTCTTTGCAAAGACCCTTCTCAATATTTGCTTCAATCGCGATATTGCTGACAATCACGTCCACGGTACTCCCGATCTATACGACAGTTACGACATTGGGAAGCGTTCAGACCCTTCATCCATCAATCAGCGACTGGTTGTTTCTGTCGAGCGGCACCACACCGCCCAGTCAAGCGGCCTGCAACGCGGTAGGCCGGCGATGCTTCGACCCCGCAGCGATGTCAAACTCCTACAACTACGCTTCGCTTCTAGCGTCCGGGAACGAGGGTCAGGGAAAGACCATTGCGGTCGTTGACTCGTTCGGGAGCAGCACCATCCGCACTGACCTGAAAGTTTTCAACACTGCCTTCGGACTGCCACACCTGTGCGGCGAAGACGGAATAGTTTGTACGGTGGGTATGCCAACCTTCAACATCCTAGCAGTCCAAGGCTCACCCCCTCCCACACCACCACCGCCCAACAGTGGAACAGGCCAGGAGAACCACAACCTCTGGGCCCTTGAAGTCTCGCTCGATGTCGAATGGGCCCATGCCACCGCTCCCCTCGCAAACATACTCCTCGTTACAAGTCCAACTGCGGAGACACTCGGCGTCCAGGGCCTACCTGCAATGATGAATGCAATCCAGTTTGTAGTCGACAACCATCTGGCTGATGTGATCAGCATGAGCTTCGGCACTGGTGAAGGCGCGTTCAACAGCGGCCTCGCAGCTCTAGCTCAACTCCGTAATGCCTTCTTCGACGCGGCAACCAACCACGTCACTCTCTTCGCCTCCTCGGGCGACTCTGGAACAGCCAACATCATCAAGACGCCAGTCAAGAATCCTAGCCTGATTCCCTACCCCAGCGTCGGATGGCCCGCATCCGATCCCCTAGTCACCGCGGTAGGAGGAACATACCTCTGTACCAACGCAAACACCGGGCTTACGATCGACAACCTATCGCCCCCATCACGGTGCCAAGCGCATGCCGGTCAACGAGAGAATGGCTGGGTCCCATCTGGCGGAGGCTACAGCATCCTCTTCCCACGGCCTGACTACCAGAATATTCTCCCCGCGGGGAGCACCTTCATCGGTGGCTCCGTCGGGGCGCCCGGCCCCAACGTCAACATGAGAGGCATACCCGACATAGCAATCCAGGCCAGCGCTTTAACAGGCGTACTCGTCTACATGTCAGAACCCGCCACGACCCAATCAGGAACCGGGTGTGGAGGCGCTAATCCCTGCAGCATAGGATGGTACGTAGTCGGAGGCACGAGTTCCGGATCGCCCCAGTGGGCAGGCCTAGCTGCAATCGCAGACCAGATGGCAGGCCGAGACCTCGGACAGATCAATCCGGCACTCTACACAATCGCGAGCAACCCTGCAACCTATGCAACCGATTTCAATGACATCACAACTAACTGCAACCAGGTCGATCCTTCGATCCCCGGATACTGCGCATCCCCAGGCTGGGACGCGGTCACCGGACTCGGCACCCCCAACGCTGCCAAACTGGTTCTAGATCTAATCGCAGCAGCCTAAACTCCGCCCCCAGCATCTCAATCCCCTCTTTTTTGGTTTCGCGCTCTTGAGGAAGACTGTCTCGGCGATCGTACTCGCCGCTGTGGTGGTGTTAGTTGCAGTTGGTGTAACTGACTACTGCGTTTCTCGCAAGCGACCTCCCGTGTCGGATCACTCTCAATGCAGCGACCCGGACTCGATATCGAGCCACGTATACAATTCGTACCGACTCACAATCATCAAGTCATGCATAACAGCTTCAGGGGTCGTAGAGAATGTCTTTGAGGAGGCCGACGGAGATTACCACGTGCGACTCGCCCTCGACTCTCAGTACAGTAATCTTACCAACAGCGCAAACGACCAGTACCAGTACGGCGACCTGGTCGTCGAGATAATCTGCGCACTACCCATAACCCAGCCCGACGCGGTGTCAGCCTGCCAGAACTACGCAAACAGCATCACAATACCCAGCGTCAACGACCATATCACAGTCACCGGACCCTATGTATTGGATACGGAACACTCCGACTGGGCCGAGATCCACCCAGTCTACACTCTTACAATATCCTGACTGTGAGAAACGCGTGAGAGATCAGCCAACGAGTCATAGGCTTACTCGAGTTGTGCAGCACCAGCAACCCTTGTTGAGGCAGTCGCTCTGAAGATGATGGTCGCAGTGTCCGCAGACGCAGAGGAACTTGCCCGCCTTGGCCTTGCCCATTGTCGAATTATGGACTTCCACTTTGTTTGATACTAGGACCTGCTTGGTAAGAGACATTTCTCAACGGCGGTTGAGGAAGCTGATCGGGCTTAACTCGTTGATGTAACTTTGAGAGTCCGACAATCGGTTTCAATCGAGCCCTGGAAGTTACCCCGAGTATTCGAGTGCGGTTTCGTTCTGCTTAGATTGAACAGACGAGTACCAATGATAGGACAAGCGCCTGGCGAACAATGAGAATGTCGCTCTCTACAAATGAACGATCTAATCAACCTTACAGAGAGATGCCTAGCTACGTCAAGATCATAATCTTAGCCCAGGCAGCCACAATCCTCTCACTTACCGTCTGGATGTACCAAGTATACCTAAACGACCTCTACTTCCGACAATACATCATCAGCCTCTTGAGGACCAGCATCATCGCCGACGCACTCTTGTCTTTAGTCACAGTGTCAGTATTCGCCCTCGGCACCTTCACACTGCTAGGCTCAATGAGCACGACCCGCAAACAACGCAAAGAATGGGATCTCCTGTCCGAACAAGGGAAGGCGCCATATATGCCATCACTGCCCGTCCTAGAGGCGGTCGAACCGCCTTCGACACCGCGGAGCAGAAGTCGCAGGCCGCGCTCTCGAAAACCGAGAGCCGATACCGCCAAGATTTTTGATTCTATGCTTTACTTTGCAGACGATTCCAGAGAGCAGTAGAGACTTGAATTCTCATCTGCGGACCCCGTTGGGGCCTGAAGAGTACCGTTGAGTCGAGACGTAGGTTGCAGATCAGAAAAGAATAGTCCAACACTAAATGACTGCAGATTGAAACATGGCGACTGATACCAAAGGAAGAGAGTCGTGGACCGAACAAGAGTCTCCAACGACAGACATTAGGCAGTCGAGCCCGCTAAGACTCTCCAGGGTCTTCCGATTCATCGACGAGCAGACTGGCGCACCTCAGATCTCAGATTTTCCTGACTCCAACCCCATAGGAGATACTCCACTGGAGGTACGGATGAGGCACTTTACGGAAATCGAAAACTTCACCTTTCTAGGCTACACGCTCGCCCACGAGCTTGGCGGAACGATTCCGAGGCCCATTCGTACCGTAACGGATCTACAGGTTCCCGACGAGGAGTTTCAGAACTTCGTCAACGAGGCAAAGACCACTACTCTGACTGACGAGGATCTGGCTGATACGGTGCTCGATGTGGGAATTAACTGGGAGCATTTTGTTGCGTCAAACGACAACCTCCTCATTCCCGAGCATCCGTTGAAGATAACTGATGTTCTGATGCAGGAGAAGATCGACTCCCTGGACATCATCACAGAAGCATTCGTCAGAGAAATCAACCTCCGCAGCATCGAGAAGAAGATAGTGCGAAAGACAGACAAAGCTAAGAACGATTAACCCTCTGACTATTCTTCTAGTCGGATGCATCTATTATCAGTCTAGATGGTCGTAATCAATTAGTGTCGTGAACTCGCGGAAGCTACCGCTCGTCGCAGGTTTGTCAAATCTTGCGAGGGTTGTAGAAGGCTCGTCAAATATTCCTTTATGATCCTTGATGTTCGGTGGAGGTTTACCGAACCTAGACAGATGCAGGTGTGTACCTCCGGCGTCATGTGTAAACCTGGGTCTTATTTGCGAAACCGCCAATTATGTCGGCGGTCCACTTGATCCCGTTCCCGTTCAGTAGCTAGAATATCTCTGCCCTAACTGTCCGGCCAAGTATGTCCTCAACGATGGTACTGAAGCACTTGTTCATAGTGGACCGAAACGCTTCGACAGTCGTTGTCCGTTTGGCGAGATTTCGTGGAATAGCGTCATTTCTCGATCGGGGTTAAGAGTAGTATAACATAGCTCCATCAAAACGGAGTCTATCTCTATGAGGATGGAGTAGCGTCCTGGTCCCGAGCTATCCGGTCACCTAAGCAAGATTAATCTGACTCTCCTCTCACGATCTTTCCAAGATTTTGGGAGAGGGTTCTCGTCCGTTGGACGATAGTGATAGAGATGAGATGCGTCGCAAGCGGAGAGGAGTCGACGCGATTTTTAGCTCACCTGACGAATCGGAAGATACGCAGGCACTGATCCCCGTTCCTAGCAGGAAGAGGATGGGATTCTCCCGCTCTGTTAAGATGGTCGTATCCGTGTTATCCTCTTTCACTTTCTTCTTTCTCTATTGGATGATCAGCTCGTACGAACAGGACGTCTACTTCAGAGACTACGTCTCCTACACATTTTCCCGCTTCCTCCAACCTCTCGCGCTATTGGCGATAGGTTCCACCGGGCTTGGTTTCAGTATAGTCTGGGCGATGACTAGCTACATCCACGATCAGAGAGGGAAGCAGAAGAAGGGGTCTTGAAAGGATCGCAGGGGGAAATCCGAGCAGTCCACGGGAGATTGATTCTAGCTCCAGCTGACGAAGACATCCGAACCCTGCGGCTGACTGAAAGTCCCATCGGCGCAATAGTCGTAAGAGGATCCTGAAGACGACCCGACAATCGCAAGGGATTGACCTGTTGACGGGGGAGACGCAGAGAGGAACAGGATGTATTCTCCGGTGATCGATGCACAGTTCACGCTAACGGTCGACCCGTGACTGATCATGAATAGGTTGTAATCGGAGTATCCGGTTGGTGGCCCGGTGAGTTCTGAACCTCCCTGAGATTGGGAGACAGTTGCGGTGTCAGAGCAGGTTCCGGTTGTTGATGATGTTGTACAAGTCACGATTGGGGCTCCTCCCGAGCATTGGAAGATAATCGAGAACGTACTGGTTGTGAAGCTGCTCGGGCTGGAAGTAATCGCAGAGTTCGAACAGTTTGAAGACAAGGTTCCAGGGAATGATGCGGTAGTACTGGGTCCTTTCAGCTGGTGATGGAACAGCTCCGATGCTGCATAGATCGTTACAGCCGAGAAGAATATGGCGAGGATTAGCGGGGCGGCGTACCGTTTACCTATCCTCAAACGCAATCTCTCAAGCGCTGGTAGGTCTCGAGTAGAAAAGACCTTTGGTCAGTTTAGAACACTATTGACCACATACGATTGCGTCGGTGGGTGCATACGACTTTCATCGAAGACGCCGTCCGTGAAAGAAAAGAGAACGGGAAGAGAACTCCGGCGGAGGTGGTCATCGCTGGACTCGGAGTAGACGTAAACGTTGGAGTATTCTGCGCCGATTACCCGGAAGGTCTTGAGAACAGAGTCTAGGTCGAACTTGCGGAAGTAGTAGAGAATGAACCCGACAACCGAGCTGCTTCCGTTCTTCATCCCCATTTCTCTAGCCTCGTCAACAGTTATGTGCGACCAGAACAGTTTCAACGATCGGGGATCGATGGTAACCAGCTTGAAGCCCTCAACGGATCTTCCCCACTCAAGGTAGCGGCGGAGGGCCTTGTTGACGAGCAAGTTAGCCTCCTGCGTATGACCATCAGTCAGAGCGTCTACTTTCTCGTAGACTTCTGGCTCGATGGCGAATGTTCGACGCGTTAGTCGTGCCAAGAGGCGTTCCGCACGCGCTGCTAGGAATAATTGAGCGCATAGGGATTGCTTAACCTAACAATCGTCGCGTGGGCCTTGGCACGAATAGGGTTCTCTTTTTCGCCTTTACTTCACTGTAAACCTAGGTACGGTATAGTCAGGTGCGATGAACGCCCGGATCAGCTGTTGGTTGCTGATTGGCCGTCTACGACGAGAGTTCGGGTAGGCAGTCTTCCAACCACATACTGAATCGAGTGCTCTATCAGAGACCCTAGGACGAGGAATACAGGACCTATCGGTCCATAAAGCAACCAGAGTCGCGCCCCGACACCTTCGCTAAGAGTCTCAAGAATTACACCCGCCGTGATAACACTTCTTGGGTTTCTAAAGCGGAGATATGGCTGATGCGTGATCACGTTCTCCGTAATCTGGTGTTCGACATAGAATCCGAGGAAGAAGTAGAGCGAGGCGATGAGCGAGCTCATCGAGAGCAGGGACGAAGTGTTCGAGAGGAGGGTCAGCCAGACGCTCCAGTTGACCACTTCGAGAGCTGTAAAGCCGAATATTTGGGCGAATACTTTTCCGGTAAAATCTGGATTTTCAGCGCGCTGCATAATCGAATGCTCGATGAGGAGCACGAGCAAGAGGACTAGCGGCGCAATTGGGATCCCCTTGTAGAACATTGAGGCTCGGGCCAGAATCAGCCAGGCAATCAGCCCAGCATCCTCTATGATAGTAACTAGTAGAACAACACCAGCCGCACCGATCCTCGAGTAGGAGCTCATCGATCCCGGATTCTACGTTCCAGAAGGAGCATATCTAGTGCATGTACACAAGTGCATCAAGAAATTTGGCTGTTCATGGATTGCCGGAGACCATCTCTTACATTCATCCTCCTATCTACATTCCTATGCGCGAATATTGAAGCTGAAGAATCAGGTTCGCCTAGTAGTTATTCTGAGAGTCGTCCTTGCTTTCCCCTGGTAGCCGGTCTGAGCATTGCTCTACAGGAGCCACTCTACACGGCCCAATCATCCTTGACAACTACCTACAGCACACAGTTCGCGAATGCCAAGCTACTGTTGGCCCGATTCAATGATAGCCAGGGAACTGAAATGGCATTCTTCAATTTCGTGCTTAGTAGCAAAAACCAATCCGAGGGGTCCACTCCTTACAACCTTCCAGTTCGGACCAGAAACTTCCCAGCCCCTCTACCTAGACTCCGCCAAATTCACTTTCACATCGGACGCGGTAAGCTGGCCAGATATTGGAGTCAGGGTCCCGACCAACGGATTCACTCCGACTCAGATTTCTCGTGTCGACAATCAGCAGACGGTAATATTGAGCTATCAGAGTATGGGCTTCTATGGACGAGGCACTGAGCTTTTTGAAATCCGGTTTGGAATCAACATCCTCACCGGAGCATCCAATACCAAACACTCCGTCCTCATGACTGTTGACCTCACAGGGCACAATCCCCACGCACTTCTGATAGGACAGTCCTACACTGCAGAGGCCACTTTCCAGATACTCGCCCACCCGAACGGACTGTTAACCGCTTCGTCAGGCAACCTACTTCCTCAATAGCTGATCGACCTAGGATCCCTGATTCGTTTTACGAACGTTGAAGGAAGGTGCGGTTTTGCTGAGAAGCTTGTAGAGGTTCAGCCCCAAGAGGGGAGTGTTCTTGGGCGTGATTGCATCTGCCTAGCTTGGTATCCAAATCTTATCGGCTGTGATGAGTTCGATACCGTTTGGGAGTTGGAGCATCGTCTGAGATTCTGTGTAGAAGATCAGCCCTTTGTAAGATGTGATATACTGGAACTTTGGGGAGAGAATCCCACCACGAGACTGGACGACCACCCCGCCGATATTCTTGGAAAGCATTGCTAGGAAATCCTGAGGATAGATCCTCACAATCGCTCCGGAAGCCTTGATGGCCTGAGCGACAGCCGCGGCCGCTGCCCCTACCGCCGCACCAGCACTAGCAGCTGCCAACTTAGTTCAGAACAGACCTTGAGACTTGTCTGTTAAGATTTTCCTGCTTTCCCAAAACGGATCAACCGACGCAACACTTTTTAGAACTCCATCAGCAAAAAAGAGCGTCGGAGCAACACCTCAGGAGGGCTTGAGATGTCCGAACTTAGAAGCTTCCTGTTCAATCTGTCCACAGCCGAAGCGACGCTTCTATTCTGTACCGCGATGGGAGTAGTGACTGCATTGGTCGGATCAGTCGGCGGAAGCAGAGGTCCAGACCCCCTTCTGATAGTGTCGGCAGTTGCTATCTGGATAATTCTCGGGATCATCTTCGGGGGGGTAGCATGGTTTGTCGACACATTATCACTCTGGCGAACCTCGCTCACTGTACCTTCAACAGTTGAAAGAGATCCTGCACTGGAGGCTTTGAGGGAAAGATACGCGCGCGGAGAGATTGACGTGCACTGGAGGCTTTGAGGGAAAGATACGCGCGCGGAGAGATTGACGAAAACCAGTTCGAAACAATGCTACGACGCCTGAGAGAAGTCTAACGCAGCCCAGCCCCTCCTCGAACGAAGCCTCATTCATCTCGAATCTAGAAACATTATCTGCACCTGCCCCCAGATACTTGGCATCGGGCCATCGGATCATTTGGGCAAAACGGTCATATCGACTTCTGCGCAGGTTGCAAGGCGTCTGGCGGTCACAAAGCAGCATCTTGCAGGCAAGCTGCCGGCAAAGGCAACACGAGAGCATATTCTGTCAGTTGTTCGTGACCTAACTTTTGTTCAGTGGGACCCGATCGGGGTCGTCGCGCCGTCCCATGTGTTGTCTCTCTGGAGCAGGGTTGGCAATTTTCCTTTGTCGGACTTGGAAGGACTGCTGTGGAATCAGAAGGGACTCTTCCTACACTGGGTGAATTTCGCGGCTTCGATTCTGCTTACAGAAGACTACCCGCTCTACTACTCGATGATGAGACGCTACCCAGAATTAGGGGTTGGAGTAAGTAATGAGATTTAGTCGGAAAACCGCAGGTGGTAAGACGCGCTTTCTGGTATCAGAGCTAGACCCTGCATACCACAAAGCGGCTAGGGACCTAGGTTTCGTCGCGGCGAATGAAGCCTTCGTTCGAGTCTTCGAAGCCGACACGCCGCATCTGAATCAAATCTTTGCCCGTTTTGTCTCCTTCGCAGAAGAGATGATCCTACAGGCCGCAGGCGCAAGGCCTGTGCCTTGGGACAAAGCTTTGTTGAGTTTTCTTCAACGAACCTCTGGAAAGAATGTTGATTGGTGGCTCACGGGCAGCGGGGCGTTGGCGGCGCGGGGGATCGACTTGGTTCCACGGGATCTAGACATAATCACTGACAATAACGGGGCTCAGCAGCTTGGACGAGCGATGTCTGACTGGCTTGTTGAACCTGTTCAAGAGAGTCATGACTGGATAGCTAGATGGTTCTGTAGAGCCTTCGCCCACGCAAGGATAGAGTGGGTTGGAGGCGTCGAGGATTGGGTGGACGACCGAGGCCCGTGTGACTTCGGCCCTACAGCAAGAACTAGCCTTCAAACAGTCCGTTGGAGCGGATACAATATTCGTGTCCCGCCCCTGGAGATGCAGCTAGCAGTTTGTGAACAGCGTGGCCTCAAAGACCGAGCCCAAAAGATACAACACGCACTAGGGAAATAGTAAGAACGAGTAGAATGATTAGAACCGTCTAAGAGTCGTGCTATTGAACGCTAGTTCCGCGTTCGCACCGGGGTTCGTTGTACATTTACGCCTCAACTGTCCTATTCGCCTTCAGACCTTGTCGTGAAGATTCTTGTCTTGCTCCAAGGCACCGTTTTCATCGAGAGGAAAATTGCTGGAGATACGAGGGGGGCGGTGTAAGGAGGTCGCTGACAGTAAAGGAGTTCTAAGTCCGCGTGTGAACGCTATTCGTGCTTGTAGGTCATGAGGACCACTCCGGTCTTGTATGGATTTGACTCGATAAGCTTCAGCTTGCCCTTTGTAGTGTCGTCGAAGAGCTTCAGGCCCTCACCGAGCAGGAGAGGATAGACAAGGAGATTGAGCCCGTCGAGCAGATTGTTCTGGATGAGCCAACGGGTAAGCGAGACGCTACCGTGGACAACGAGATCCTGACCTGGTTTTGCTTTGAATTTCGCGATTTCTTCCTTCAGTTTTGGACCTAGAATATGCGAGTTGTTCCAGTCAGCTTGCTTCAGCGTCTTGGAGACGACGTATTTTGGCATCGCGTTGAACTTGTCCGAGAACTCGTCTCCTGCGCGCGACGGCCATGACTTTGCAAAGGCCTCGTAGGTCTTTCGCCCGAGCAGCAAGCCGTCTGTCTTTCGCAGCTCGTCTAGTTTGAAGTTCTGAGTCTCATCGTTCCAGTAAGGGAAGGACCACGTTTGTGGCTCAGCGACGACTCCGTCGAGAGTAATGAACTCTGTAGCCTTTACCTGCATGACTCTTCGCTAAGTTCTGAATTCGGATATAAAACATCAGAAGTCAATCTGTTATATCCTGTTCAAGTAGATGGGTAATGCGAAAAGTCGTTCGCAGTCGGTGAAGAGATCTCGCAGACACGGTTCTCAAATTTGAGAGTATTATTCCTCTTTTATACGGGGTACGATGGCACGTCATATCTGGAAGAGATGACGTGACCATGCAGCCCGAGCAGGGAATCAGCCGTGAGCTGAGCCTCGGCGAGAATATCTCGAAAACGTTCGAGGTCTACCGGCGAGAGTTCGCCAAGTATTTCGTTCTCTTTGCGATAGTGGGAGTGATCGTCCAGGTCGTCACTACGCTGGCGCAGCAGGCGATCGTCCTTCCGACTCTCCCTGTCAATCCCACGTCTGAGCAGGTCTCCAGCTGGTTCGCCGCATTGTTTGGAGCATTTTTCCTACTCATCGGCGCGATATTCATTGTGAATATCGTATTCTCTACAATTGCTGAGGGTAGCGCAATCAAGCTAGCCTCTGAACAGATCACGAAGGGAGAAGCTAACCTCGGAGCAGCCATCAAGTTGGCTATCTCAAGACTTCTCTCGATCTGGGCGCTCAGCATAATCGTCGTGATCATCGTCTTTCTAGGCACCCTCGCCCTAGTCGTCCCCGGAATCATACTGGCGATAATGTTCTCCCTCGCGCTCCCGGTGCTACTGATCGAGAACAAAGGAGTAACAGAGAGTATGGGGAGGAGCCGTCAACTCGTCAGCCACAGGTGGGGCAAGACCTTCGGAACATTCCTGGTCCTCGGAATAATTGTGCTAATCGCCTCGCTCATCTTCAGTGCGATAACCGCGCCCCTGGGCATCATCATAGGGCCGGTGGTCAACGGGATCCTTTCAGCACTCTATCAGCCACTATTCCCGATACTCATGGTCGTTTACTACTACTCCAACCTCGCCAGAACCGCCCCACCTCCACCAGGCCAGATGCCGATGGGACCGACCACGACGTTCCAGGCTGGAGTCAAGTTCTGCCCCAACTGCGGCACACAACTGCCCTCCTCGACCACTTTCTGCACCAGCTGCGGGTCCAAGCTCAACTGAACAGCGCCCTCCTCGAGCTTGTCCGCAGAATTCTAGAAGCAACGATTTGTCACTGATTTAGCAGCCGAACCCGTGAGCGGCCTTCCTCTTCTGCTGGCTCTTTCGACCGTCAAGCATTCCAGATGCTCGCGGCGAGACTAGAGGATGCTCCATCTGAAAGCGTGAAATACTCAACCCTCAACCCCAGCAAACGGGAGACTAGAATGCCCGTTGGAAAGATAATTGAGCTCGTAGGAACGTCGAGTAGAGGATTCGAAGATGCGATCAATGAGGCTGTCAGGAGATCAGCAAAGACAGTCAAGAACATTCGCGGAGTAGACGTAGTGGGACAGAAAGTGATTGTCAAAGAAGGCAAGGTCACCGAATACAGGGTCAACCTGAAACTCTCATTTGGAGTAGAATAGAATCCCTCAATCCCGTTGACTCGCTCGCAATTAGGAGGCCGACGCCCGAGTCGTCCGCCGAAAAGTGGGCTCGAGTCAATAACGGAACCCCTCTGAGGCTGAGAGGAATGACTGCTGTGCTCAGTTAGGTGTCTGCGGCCTCAATCGCGCCCTTCAGAATTTCCTTCGTTCCCGTAGGACCGCTAGGTTTCACACGAATCGGCCGGTTCTCTGGGTCGATTTCGAGGGAGAATGAGATAGCAGCTACGACAGCCAACCCAGCTGCCGGGTATATGAAGAGCGCCGAGCAGCAGGTCGGAGTGAGCTACGTTGTGAGGGCTGGAATAATGCATCCGACGTATGGTCGAAACTAGGGAACGTCTGCTTAGGTCGGTTCGATTTGGTGATGGCTCTTGATTGGGAGAAATAGTTGCATCTCTTCTTGGCTTCTGTAGAACTCCAGCGATGGACGACTGTGGTCAGTGTCATGAGACCGAGCCATTTCTTCGAAGAGACCGGGCAGCTTGGAAATTTTGTTCTGCCAATCAGTGAGCTTTCGACGGGCATACCATCCGCCAGGGATCACTCCAGTCTCTAACCCCATCTTCTCAGGATCATCAGAGTCTATTCGCACCACGCAAGCAAAGTATTCCTCTCCGTTTGGTGTGAATTGGAATGTGCCGTAGAACTTTCGACCTTTCAAGGTGGGAAGCTTTGATTCTAGAAGGTCAAAGGCGGCGGAGGGTCCTTTCCCGTTCATGTCGGCCCTGACTCGCAGAACAGGCACCTCTAGAAGCTCAACGTAATTGGGTTCCATAAAGGAATGGTTCTCCCTTCTGCGAGGGTTATGAAACGATGAGATGAGCGAACGTCCGACTACACCGCCCTAATCATCGGACTAATCTGGCTACGCCAACGAACCAAACAAGCGAACAAATCTCTCCCAGTTATTCATCCTCTATAATGCAGAAATGTTAGCAGTTGATCTGGTCCCAGACATCTTTGCTGGTCGAACCTGGATACCGTCCTGGGTAATCGTAGATCAACAGGACGTTAATGTTGGCTACTTTCTGGATTGTCTGAAACTCGCGATCGGATGTTACCATCATAGACGCATCACCGCTCCCTTCCGAATCTCACGGGTGCTAGCCTCGATTTCGGCCCAGTGTTTGCTGTCTGATAGGACGCCCCACAACGGCAGCAGATCGCCTCCCCCTTCAAGGAGCTTCTCGATCACGTCGCTGAAACTCTCTCCCTCCTTCTTTGCCTCCGATAGATTCCGATAGACGTCCTCTCTGATTGCGAGGTTCTTCCTAGCCATTACTCAGGAATGTATGCTGGTCTGTAGTAAGCTTTCCCAGCAGGCGCTCTCATTGCCGCTGCATATCGTGATAGAGTCGGAGCGCCTCGGTCAACCGCTCGCGAGCTTCGCTGGTGTAAGGCTCGCACTGGAACATGATGTGCTGGACGCCGAGTTCCGCATAGCCACGCATCGCCGCTGCGAGTTCCTGCGCGGTACCTCTTAGGGGACTGTCGAAGAACTTCGGTTTCATTGCTTGGAGATCGGGGAACCATAGGCCGATGAGTGCTGTGATTCCAAGTGTTGCCGGGTCGCGTCTGATTTTGAGGCAAGCAGCTTCGAGTTTGGCGCGTCGGTCGGCTAGTGTTTCGGGTTTGCCCATGTAGCCGGTGTTCCAGAGGTCGGCATACTGTGCAGTCAGTTTGAGCATGCGCGGGCCACCTTCGCTCCCAACCATCAACGGGGGCCCATCTGATCGGGGTCCACGTGGAACTATCTCACAGTTTGGCGCCTGATAGTATCGTCCCTTGAAATCGACGTGGCCGTCAAGCAATAGTGGCTTGATGATCTGCAAGGCCTCTTCAAACCGGTCTACGCGATGATCATACGGCAAGCCGAACGCCTGGTACTCTGGCTCGTTCCATCCCGCTCCAACGCCGAGGATCAAGCGGCCGTGGCTGATCTCGTCGACTGTTGTCGCCATCTTTGCCAGTATGGCCGGGTTGCGGAAGGAGTTGCACGTGACTAGGGTACCGATCTCGACACGTTTTGTCGCCTCGGCCACGGCCGACAGCATAGTCCAGCATTCCCAGATTCCACGGGTCGGCTCGTCCGGACTACGATAGAAGAAATGGTCAGGAAGCCAGATACTATCAAAACCATCCGCCTCCGCCTGCTGCGCAACCGCACGAATCGAATCATACGAACGCCTGTCGTTGTTTTCGCGCTCGTTCGCGAGAAAGACCATCAGCCCAACCTTCAAAGTTTGTTCACCCGAGCCTTCACGTGCGGCGTCGGTTATCTCTGGCATTGCGGGGCGAAACTAATGAGGGTGTCTCCGGCCGGTTCCGTTAACTCTCCGTCGGACTCGTTCTACTGTTAATTATCGTTGGACCACGCGCCTACGAAACCCTGCTGAGCTTCAGAAAAAATACAGCCGTCTTCGCGCCGAGATAACCGCTAGACGTCCAGAGAATCATCGTTCGGATACGTTCAAAGACATTCCTCCTCAGCCAGTCACCAACAATCAAGGACACTAAGCCTCGACTACTAGTCTGTTCGACGTTAAGGAAAAATGTATCCCTTAGAGACTCTGTGCTCGTTTCATCGTAGCGAGAAGGTGTTGTCCGACGAAGTTAACCCCCCTTGGACGCTACGATAAGTTACCAGAACCCTCCGGCCTGAACGAACTCTTCTAGCAATCGGAAGGCTCTAATCTACTCGTTTCCTCTACCATTCAGCGACGATCAGAACTTGCAGGGTAGAT
>Ga0209239_1000201_pt1 | contig 34019 bp, 32 predicted proteins | sample GraSoi013_2_20cm_FD_185824 | JGI IMG/M metagenome (GOLD analysis project Ga0209239, IMG submission 185824) | Grasslands soil microbial communities from the Angelo Coastal Reserve, California, USA - Sample 10_02_2013_2_20cm (SPAdes) (version 2) | ecosystem: Environmental > Terrestrial > Soil >...
TGAAGCTCGCGCCGATGACAACGGCCCGCTTCGCGTTTTCGGCTTTCGCAATGATGTGCCGGCTGTCAGCGAGAGTTCGCAAATAACAAACGTGCGGCAAATCGTCCCCCGGAATTTGAAGCCGCACAGGCTTAGCACCGGTTGCCAGCAACAGCGCGCCGTACGATAGCGAACGGCCGTCTGAAAGCGTGACCTGTCTCCTTCGCGTATCAATTGCGCTGGCGGATGTGTTTGTGAACGTTTCGACCTTTTGCTCGCGGTAAAAATCTGCCGAGCGCAACGGAATCCATTCTTCCGACGCAGTGCCCGCGAGATAATCTTTGGAGAGGTTCGGCCGATCGTACGGCAAGAATTCGTCAGCAGTGATCATCGTGACCAGCCCGTCGTAACCTTCGCGGCGCAACATTTCCGCCGCGGCGTTGCCAGCAGCACCCGCGCCAATGATCACCACGCTTGCTGGAGACGATTTCGGTTTCTGCGCCGGTTTCTCGTCGGCTTTGGCGGTCACAAAACAAAGCTCGCCTCGTTTCTCGATCTTGTAACACGCGACGTCATTCAATGCCGGTGCTGCAATCGCTTCGCCGGTGCGCAGATCGAAACGAGCATGGTGCCAAGGACAGCGAACCGTACAATCTACCATCAGACCTTTGGCCAGCGGCCCGCCGTAATGCGTGCAGGTCGCTCCGATCGCAAAAAGCTCACGTCCTTGTCTGGCGACGAGAACTGCTTCGCCAAACGCGTGTCCCAGAAGCATTCCTCCATCCGGTACATTGCCGATTTCACAGCCCGTTTCGAAATTGGGCCCCTCGAGCTCAGTCGACGCTTCAGCCATGGAAATTTGATTCGTTCTGTAAGATTAGAATCGTGCCGGCGGGACGCAGCGGGCGCGTTTTCAGGTGATCGACGTCATTGAGGGACGCTCGCGACTATTTTTTCTCCGGCTCTGCGGGCCCGTTCTTTGTGCCCGAAAGCAAGTCAACCCTGATGAGTGGATCGTTCGGTAGCACAATCGGGCCTTCCCAGCGAAGGAAGCCGGCTGGAGTAGGATTCGTCAGCCAGATTTTTGTGTCGGGTACCTTAACAAACAACTTCGCGATCAACGGAATTTCCGGATGAATAATGAAGCGGTCGCCTTTCAATGAGCGGCCGCCCATCCTCATACGGTCAAGCCCGCCGTAGGAAACTTTCACCGTCACGACTTGCGGTTTAAGGGTTGGAAATGGCGAAAAACCCACCGCCTTCAGTTCGACTTGCTCCCCTTTGAGGAGATTCTTGCGCAGATTACTCAATGCGATTGTGAAACCGAATCCGGCAAACGTCCGACCTGTTTCAATCTCGACCTTGTCCGACACATCCTTGTTGTCTTTGCGGATGTGCGCACTGGCAATTCCCGACACAAAATCGGCTGCGAATTCGCGCTGCGACCTTCCATGCATGAGTTCTTTCCACGACCATTGTTCCTGCATTAGTTCAGATCCCTGGCGAAAGCGCGCCTTCTCCTCAAACGTCTGGCCGTTTGGAAATTTATACGTAATGACGACGTTGAGGTGACGATCTTCCACCCACTGTCTGAACTCTCCGTCGGCAACTTTTTTTCCGTTAATGTCGCAGAGTCCAGGGTAACCGTGCGCCGCGCCCGCCAACTCTGTTACTTCGATCGCGGAGCCGGACGACGTGAGAAATCCGACCGCGAGCGCTGAGAAAAGCGCTGCCAGTTTTCTTTTCGCGATCATACGTGCACACCTATCGTAGTAGGGCAAAGTGACGGCGGCACTGGATCGGCGTTGCCTTCTCCGATTTTGGTAACGCGGCCGTTACCAAGTTGATTCACATTGTGATCGACAATCCTCTGACTGTCGTTATACTTGCCCGCGATGAGCGCCGACATGCTTTATTCAGCAGAAACCGCAAACGCCTCGCGGTTTGTCTGCATCTTGGCGCTCGTAGTCTGGCGATAAAAAGCGACCGTTCCTCAGCGGACGCTGATTTCCCTCTCGCTTTTCTTAAGGGAGATTTCGTGTCCGCGTCAGCGAACAAAACCAACTCTATTTGAAAATATGTTGATTGTAATGAAACCGAGCGCCACTGCGCGCGACATCGATGCAGTGGTCAACGTCATTGAGGCCATCGGCTTTCGTGCACATGCAATGCCAGGCGCTACGCGCACGGCGATCGGCATAACAGGCAACGAAGGTCCGATTGACGGCCGGCGTTTCGAAAATCTGCCCGGTGTTGCGGAAGTCATCCGGGTCACCAAACCGTACAAGCTGATCACACTCGATCTGCGACCGGAGAAAACGGTCGTCCGCGTCGGTGACGCGACCATTGGTGACAGTGATCTTGCCATCATCGCCGGGCCGTGTGCGATCGAGAGCCGCGACCAGGCCTTTGCTGTGGCGAAAGCCGTGCAACAGAGTGGAGCGCGCTTTTTCCGCGGATGCGTCTGGAAACCGCGAACTTCGCCTTACACATTTCAAGGTTTGGGAGAGAAGGCGTGGGAAATCGTTACTGCGATCCGCGACGCGTTCGGGCTAAAGATCGTGACCGAAGCGGTCGAGGAATCGCACGTCGACCTAATCGAAAAGTACGGCGATGTGATTCAAATCGGTGCTCGCAATATGCAAAACTTTTCGCTTCTAAAGCGAGCGGGACGATCAAAGTTGCCCGTGCTGTTGAAACGCGGCATGGCTGCAACGCTCGAGGAATGGTTGCTCGCAGCCGAGTACATCATGGCCGAGGGCAACTACAATGTCATACTTTGCGAGCGTGGTGTTCGCACATTTGCGCAGCATACGCGTAACACTTTGGACCTGGCATCGGTACCAGCGATTCGCCGGATATCACATTTGCCAGTCATCGTCGACCCCTCACATGGCACCGGCACTGCATACATGGTTACGCCGCTCGCGCGTGCCGGGATAGCAGTGGGAGCAGACGGTCTGATGATAGAAGTCCACAATCAGCCGGAGCTTGCTCTTTCGGACAGTGCGCAGGCGTTAACGTTTTCAGAGTATGCTCACCTTGTGAAAGAAGTTCACGCTCTTCGGTGTCTGATGGCACCGGACGGCAATGCCAGGTTGGACGCGACTTAAGGAAGCCGAATCAATGGTCTTGCTGATCGACAATTACGATTCGTTTACTTACAACCTCGCGCAATATTTCGGCGAACTAGGCTGTGATGTCTTGGTCAAACGGAACGATGAAATCTCAATTGGTGAAATTGCAGCGCTGGGTCCGCAGCATATCTGCATTTCCCCGGGGCCTTGCACACCGCGCGAAGCGGGCATCAGCAAGGGAGTCGTCCTAACATTTGGACAGCAAATTCCCATCCTAGGCGTCTGCCTTGGCCATCAGTGTATTGCCGAGGCGTACGGCGGGAAAGTGGTGCGCGCTGGTCGCCTCATGCATGGAAAATCATGCATGATCACGCACGACGGAAGCGCGCTCTTTTCAGATTTGTCGGACCCATTCGAAGCCGGCCGGTACCATTCGCTGGTCGTTGAGCGAATTTCATTTCCGGCGTGTCTCGAAATCACCGCCGAAAGCGACGATGGAGAAATCATGGCGCTGCGCCATCGCGAATTCCCAGTGCATGGAGTGCAATTTCATCCCGAATCGGTTCTAACCCGCGATGGCAGGAAAATTCTGGCCAGCTTTCTTTCGCATTGAATGAAACCGCTGATCACTCCGTCGCTGCACGAATTCCTGCACCTCGCGAAACAGGGTAATGTCATTCCTGTTTTTGCGGAGTTCGTTGGCGATTGCGAAACGCCGGTTTCAACGTTCAAGAAATTTAGCCGCAGCGCTTACAGTTTCCTTTTTGAATCGACGGAAAAAAATGATGTGTCAGGCCGTTTCTCATTCGTAGGTTTTGAACCACGACTGATTATTCAAAGTCACGGGCGCGAAATTCGCATCGAGCGAGACGGCATTGAGGAGCGGTTTAGCACGACTACCGATCCTCTCGATGAGCTCCGCAAATTGATGGCGCGCCTTCAATTTGTTTCACGCCCGGAGCTGCCAAGGTTCGCCGGCGGCGCCGTCGGTTTTCTCGGCTATGACGCAATCCGATTCTTCGAGCCGAAAGTTCCGACGGCACGAGAAGACGATCTGCAATTACCCGAGATACTCTTCATGCTTACCGGCAACGTTCTAAGTTTTGATCATCGGCTGCGCAGCTTGAAAATTGTAGTGAACGCATTTCTCGATCATGGCCCACAGGAAAAAGTTTACGCGCGCGCTGTCGAATCTGTGGATTCGATTATGCAACAATTGACAGAGCCGATCGATCTGGCGCTTGTTCCGATCACGGAGAAGGAACAGCAGCCTCCGCCGCGCAGCAATCTGCGTCGCGCCGAATTTGAGCGCGCGGTGGAGCGCGCGAAGGAATACATTCGCGCTGGCGATATTTTTCAGGTCGTGTTGTCGCAGCGATTCGAATCCGCGTTCGAAGGAGAGCCGCTCGATTTTTATCGCTGCCTTCGTTTTATCAATCCCTCGCCGTACATGTTTTGTCTTAAGGTCGGCGACGATTTTTCGCTCGTTGGCAGTTCACCCGAGATGCACGTCCGTCTCGTTGGCAACGTCATCGAGATCCGACCGGTTGCCGGGACGCGAGCGCGCGGCGCAACGCCCGCCGAAGATGAAGCCAACGCCGCTGAGCTCCTCGCTGACTCGAAGGAATGCGCCGAACACATCATGCTTGTGGATCTTGCACGAAATGATGTCGGGCGAGTCGCAGAGTTCGGCACCGTTCGGGTAACGGAGTTCATGGAAATAGAGCGTTACAGCCACGTAATGCACATCGTTTCGAACGTAATCGGACGTTCGCGCGATGATTGCACCGCGTTCGATGTCGTCAGAGCGACATTTCCCGCCGGCACTGTTTCCGGCGCGCCGAAAATCCGCGCGATGCAAATTATCAGCGAACTGGAGCATACGCGCCGCGGATGCTATGCGGGCGCGATCGGCTATTTCGGATTCGACGGCAATTTCGATTCCTGCATCGCGTTGCGATGTGCGGTGTTGAAAAACGGGAAGGCGTACTTCCAGGCCGGCGCGGGCATCGTCGCCGATTCGGATCCGCAGCGGGAATACGAAGAAACAGTTAACAAGGCGCGCGCAATGATGAAAGCGCTGTCAATGGCAAACCAGATAAAAACGCCGTGACCGTGTAAGCATGAAAACCGAAACCAGCGTTCTGGATCTTCGAACACTGACGATGCGTCTGATGCGCCGCGAGAATCTTGAGCGTACCGAAGCAGCGAGTTTTCTCAACGCGCTGCTCAGTCCCACCGCCAAAGATCCGCAGATAGCTGCAGCGCTGGCTCTATTAGCTGCGAAAGGCGAAACGGTCGAGGAACTCGCCGGAATGGCTGATGCCATGCGTGATCGCGCGATTCCAGTGCATTCGCGTCACACGCGTCTCATCGACACGGCTGGAACGGGATCGAGCCGTGCGAAAACGTTCAATGTCTCTACCGCTGCGGCTTTCGTCATCGCGGGCGCCGGTGTGCCGGTAGCAAAACACGGCTCGCGGGCCGCGACATCGCCCTGTGGGAGTGCCGATGTGCTCGAAGCGCTCGGCGTCAACACGACATGTGCACCCGAGACGGTTGAACGCTGCCTCGATGAGCACGGGATCTGTTTCGTTTACGCGCCGCTTTTTCACCAGGCAACCGCTCGGGTTGCACAAATTCGGCGCGAGCTCGGCATCCGCACGACGTTTAATTTGCTGGGTCCTCTCACGAATCCCGCGCGTGCGCCATTTCAGATTGTAGGGGTCTGGCAGCATTTGCTCATTGAAAGGGTCGCGTCAGCTCTCTCTCTGTTGGGCGTCCAGAATGCATGGGTAGTGCATGGCGCAGACGGTCTCGATGAAATAACGATCGCCAACAAAACTTTCGTCGCCGCCTGTTCCGCGAACCGCAGCCTGCAGACATTCACGATTTCTCCTCAAGATTTCGGCTTGGAAACGCAAAGTCTCAATGGGCTTGTCGCGAGCGGCCCGAAGAAGAACGCGCAATTGATCCGCTCAATTTTTCAAGGTGAAAAGAAAAGTGCGACAGCAGCCGCGCGCGATTTGGTCATCATCAATGCCGCTGCCGCGCTTCACGTCGCCGGATTTACGGACGATCTTTACGAAGCCGCAATATTTGCACGCGAGAGCATCGACAGCGGACGCGCGGCGTCGAAACTGGATGCGCTCATTCGCGAGACAAACCGAGAATAATGAGCAGAAATTTTCTGTTCGAAATTCTCGCGGAAAAACGCCAAGTCGTGGCGCAGCTTCAAAGCGAGCCTTGCAATAGTCAGCTTCGTGAAGACGCACTGGAGATTCGAAGAACGGCTGTGCCGCATCGCCTGCTGGAAGCGCTGAAATCGGAATCGGCGCGCCCGAAAATTATCGCCGAATTCAAGCGCAGATCGCCGTCCGCTGGAATGATTCGAAGGGGCGTTTCCTCCATCGACATCGCCCATCAGTATCAACGAGGGGGCGCATGCGCGATTTCTGTGCTTACCGACGAAGCATACTTCGGCGGTTCCATCGCCGATCTCTGCGCTGTCCGATCGAGCACGAATCTGCCGATTTTGCACAAAGATTTTATTCTTGATCCAATCCAAGTTTACGAAGCAGCAATTGCCGGCGCTGATGCGGTGTTGTTGATCGCTGCCGCAGTGGATGACCGTTCATTGCGTGACTTGCGCCAGGCTGCTGAAGACCAACTTGGACTCGATGCGCTCGTTGAAGTCCACACATCTGGCGAGCTGCGTCGCGCGCTGAATGCCGGGGCCAGCCTCATCGGCGTGAACAACCGAAATCTGCAGACATTTCAAGTTTCATTGGAAACAAGCGAAGCTCTTATCGCAGAAGTTCCCGATGACAAAATCGTGATTAGTGAGAGCGGATTGCACAGTGCGGAATCATTGCATCATCTACACGCGCTTGGTTTTGACGGCTTTCTCATCGGCGAAACGCTGATGCGCGCTACCGATCCCGGAAAGGCGCTTGAAGATCTCATGACCAGAACGGGAGATCGGCAACCGCTGAATCGCAGAATCGCACCAAGGAAATGATGAAAGAGCGCAAAAGTCGAAATAACGAAATTATAGGGCGTCTGTGTCAGACGCCACGGCGTTTCACAGAATGACTCCGGTGCAAATAAAGATTTGCGGCATTACGAATGTGAGAGACGCGAAAGCGTGCGTCGATCTCGGCGCGCAGCTGATCGGGCTGAATTTTTGGCCGCAAAGTCCCCGCTACATTCAACCTGACACGGCGCGGCAAATCGTCGACGCACTACCAGCTGACGTCACGGCAGTCGGTGTTTTCGTTGACGGAAATGCCGAGGAAATTCGGAAAACTGCAAACATCGCCGGAGTGCGCTGCGTTCAATTGCACGGGAATTTCACGCCCGAGATCGCGCGCGAGCTTGCTCGCGAATTTCGTGTGATCCGAGCGTTTTCCACTCATGCACAGTTCCGCCCGGAAGACGTCTCGCTCTTTCCGGATTGCGCCGTGCTCATCGACGCGTATCATCCGCATCTCCGCGGCGGCACCGGGTGCACCTGTGATTGGCCGGCCGCGCGAGCAACCCTGGCGTTCGCGCGATTTGTTATCTTGTCGGGTGGCTTAAACCCGCAAAATGTTGCCAGGGCGATCCAAGCGGTCATGCCACAGGCTGTAGATGTTTGCAGTGGTGTTGAAAGGACACCGGGTGTGAAAGACCATCGCGCCATCAAAGATTTTGTTGCGGCTGTTCGAGAACTGTAGACGCGCCGTCGCTCAAGTAGTTCCGATGCACAAATCACGAATCACAAGAAGCGAGCCCGACGAACACGGACACTGGGGTAAGTTTGGCGGACGCTACGTTCCAGAAATCCTGGTCGCGCCCCTGGAGGAGCTTACCGAAGAGTTCCTGCGCGCGCGGGCCGACAACGAGTTCTGGCGCGAACTCAACCAACTGCTCCGCGATTACGCCGGGCGACCGACGCCATTGTTTCACGCGCAGCGATTGTCGACACACGTTGGCGGAGCGCAGATTTACCTGAAACGCGAAGATCTTCTCCATACCGGCGCGCACAAAATCAACAATGCCCTGGGCCAGGCTTTGCTGGCGCGCCGCATGCAAAAAGAGCGCGTCATTGCCGAGACAGGCGCAGGTCAGCACGGCGTCGCGACTGCAACTGTGTGCGCGCTGTTTGGGTTGAAGTGCGTCATTTACATGGGCGCAGAGGACGTGCGTCGCCAGGGTCTGAATGTCTTCCGAATGCAGTTGCTTGGCGCGGAGGTAAGAACCGTCAACGCCGGGACGCGCACCCTGAAGGACGCGATCAACGAGGCGATGCGCGACTGGGTGACAAATGTGCATCATACCTATTACTTGCTGGGCAGTGCGCTCGGACCGCATCCGTATCCGCTGATGGTGCGCGAGTTTCAGAGCGTAATCGGGCGCGAAGCGCGCGAACAAATTTTGTCTGTATCAGGAAGAATGCCACGCGCACTCATCGCCTGTGTCGGTGGCGGGTCGAATGCGATCGGGTTGTTTCATCCTTTCATTGCGGACGCACAGGTCAGATTGATCGGCGTTGAAGCTGGAGGACGCGGCGATTCGTCGGGTGAACACGCCGCCAGATTTCACACCGGCGCGACAAGCGGCGGCGGCCGCATCGGTGTTTTGCAAGGTACAATGTCCTACGTGCTCCAGGATCCTGGCGGTCAAATTGCAAGGACGCATTCGATTTCAGCCGGCCTTGATTATTCCGCGATCGGCCCCGAGCACGCATTTTTGCACGACACCGGGCGAGCTGAATACATCAGGTCGACTGATGTCGAGGCGCTCGAAGGGTTCGAGCTGTGCGCCAACCTGGAAGGAATCATTCCGGCGCTCGAAACTTCGCACGCAATTTTGCCTGCGGTTCGTGTCGCTCGTGAATTGCCAGCAGATGACGCGATTATCGTGAATCTGTCCGGCCGCGGTGACAAGGACGTCCAACTCGTCGCAGACTTGCAAAGACGATGAGCCGAATCAGGAAGACGTTCGCTTCGCTTAAACGCGCTGGACGCGGCGGCTTTATTCCCTTCATCACTGCGGGTGATCCCGATCTTACGACGACTGAGCTTTTGCTCATCGAACTCGCCGCGGCCGGGGCAGACGTCATCGAGCTCGGTGTTCCCTTCAGTGATCCAGTCGCTGATGGCGAAACGATTCAGCGGGCATCGGAACGCGCATTACGCAAAGGCGTCACGCTCCCCCATGCGCTGACATGCGTTGCGCGCGCAAGACAGCGCATCGATGTGCCCATCGTTCTCTTCAGCTACTTCAATCCATTGCTGCAATTCGGTGAAGAACGTTTGGCGATCGAGGCCAGGCAGGCAGGAATCGACGGTGTGCTTGTCACAGATTTAATCCCCGAGGAAGCACACTCCTGGACTAAGACTCTGCTTCAACATGAGCTCGATCCGATCTTTCTTGTCGCTCCTACTACTTCGGATCAACGGCTTGCCGAAATTGCCCGGCAGGCACGCAGTTTCATTTACGCAGTTTCGCGCGCAGGCGTGACCGGTGCACAAGATGAAATGCCACGTGACGCCGAAGTTCTCGTCAAACGCGTGCGCGCAGTAAGCGATTTGCCCGTGGCAGTCGGGTTTGGGGTTTCAACCGCAGAACAGGTGCGGGAAGTCTGGCGTTTCGCCGATGCAGTTGTCGTCGGCAGTGCGATCGTTCGCGAAATTGAAAGATTATCTGGCAATCCAGACCTGATTGATCAGGTCGGCCACTTCACCAGATCATTGATCGCGCCAAAACAGATCTGCCCGGCAACTTTGCGCTAGCACACAATTCATCTGATGGCCGATCAGTCGTGAGTACGGAGCCGCCGAAAATCCAGGATTACGCAATCATCGGCGACGGCCGATCGGCGGCGCTGATTTCAAATCGCGGCTCTATCGATTGGCTGTGCTGGCCGCGATTTGATAGCCCGTCAATCTTCGGCGCGATTCTTGATCCAGAAGTTGGGGGAAGCTGGAGCATTCGGCCCGAGCGTGAACGCAAAGTCTCGCGGCGTTATCTGGACAACACGAACGTGCTCGAAACTACATTCGCGTGCGACTCCTTGAAAATTGTTCTGACGGATTTCATGTCGGTTACTTCCGAACAGAACAAACAAAACCGCCTCTGGCCGGAGCACGAACTCGTCAGGCAAGTCAGGTGCGAAGGCGGCGATGCGGATGTGATCGTCGAATTTAATCCCCGGCTCGGTTACGGCCGGATCGCACCGAAGATTGACCGCGTCGGCAAGCTAGGGTGGCGCTTCGGTCTCGGCACTCATGTCTACACACTTCGCGCGGATGGCGATCTTGACTGTTTTAAGCAATCGAGCTCGATGGGCACACTGGCGAAATTGCGGTTGAAAGCAGGCAAATCGATTGCGTTCTCGCTCAATTTTTCGGAAGAAGGCCCAGCGGTTTTGCCACCGCTCGGCAATTCGGCCGCGGAAAGATTACAACTCACCAGCGATTGGTGGCGTGTGTGGATTGCGCAATCGAACTATTGTGGCCCATACGAGCGGCACGTGGTGCGCAGCGCGCTCGTTCTTAAGCTGCTTTCCTACGCGCCGTCCGGGGCGATTGTTGCTGCGCCGACGACATCTTTGCCTGAACGCGTTGGTGGCGATCTGAACTGGGATTATCGCTTCGCCTGGCTTCGCGACGCCGCCTTCACCGTACACACACTTTTCGGTCTCGGTTACAAGGATGACGCTAAAGCGTTCGTGAACTGGCTTTTGCATGCCACCAATCTCACCCGGCCGCAATTACGCGTGACTTACGATGTTTTTGGTGAACGCCCGCTAAGAGAATGTGAGCTGCAGCGTTTCAGCGGACACCGCGGTTCGCGGCCGGTGAGGATTGGCAATGCCGCCAGCGAACAGTCGCAGCTCGACATTTACGGCGAAGTTGTCGAGGCCGTTTGCTATTTTTTTGGAAAAGAAGAACCGGACCACGAGATGCAGAAGATGTTGCGCCAATACGGCGAGTACGTGTGTGATCATTGGACCGAGCCGGACAACGGGATGTGGGAAGAGCGCGACAAGCTTCGGCACTACACGCACTCACGTTTGATGTGCTGGGTCACGCTCGATCGTTTGATCGAAATGCATCAATGCGGGCGGATTCGCGGTTTCTCAATTGATAAATTTAGAAAACAGCGCGCCGCGATTCGGCGTGAAATAGAAGAGCATGCTTGGAGCAAAAAGCTTGGGGCCTACGCGCAAGCGTGTGGCGACGATGTTGTCGATGCCAGCATTCTCCTTCTCGCGTACCACCGCTTTGAAGACGCCTCCTCGGATCGGATGCAACAAAGTCACGCGCGCATTCGTCAGCGACTCGTTCCGCGACTGGGGCTAGTGCATCGCAACGAGCAAAGTAAAAATCGACGGGAAGGCGCGTTCGCCCTTTGCAGTTTTTGGGAAACAGATTTTCTCGCCCATTGCGGAAGAGCGGACGAAGCGCATGAAGTTTACGAAGCGGTCCTCACTTTTGCCAACGACGTCGGTCTCTTCGCCGAAGAAATCGATCCGGAAACTGGCGATGCGCTGGGAAATTTTCCGCAAGCGTTCACCCATCTGGGCGTGATCAATGCTGCGCTCACATTGCGTGACATCGAAGAAGGCGGGAATAGCATGAGACGAACATCATGAACTGGCTGCAGTGGTTGGTCTGGGGTTTTTCGGGAACCGTGATACTCACTTCCATTCTCGCGGCAAGTCAGGGATTCGGCATGACGCGAATGAATATTCCCTATCTGCTCGGGACGATTTTTACTCCGAGCCGCGACAAAGCAAAATTGATCGGCTTCCTCTTACATTTCGCAAATGGTTGGATTTTCGCACTCGTCTATGTGGCCATGTTCCACGCGTTCGGCTTAGCGACGTGGTGGTTCGGTGCGTTGATTGGGATTATCCAGGCGATCTTCGTGTTGACGATGTTGCTGCCAATTATGCCGGCACTGCACCCGCGCATGGCTAACGAGCAATACGGCCCGACCGTGGTGCGCCAGCTTGAACCACCGGGCTTCCTCGGGCTGCATTACGGCATTCGAACGCCGATCTCAGTCCTGATCGCGCATGCCATTTTCGGCGTGATCCTCGGCGCATTTTACGTCGTAAAGTGATGGGTGGCAGTGGGTTGGACTTATGAAACCTTCACGGAAGTCATCTATTCTTGAGAAGGGCGACTAAGCCCGCAACACCGAGCGCCATCAGAGTCAGCGCAATCAAGGTGCGGTGCTCGCTGGTCCAAAATTGGGGACTCCAACTCAGGGCGCGCGTGTCGAATGCACCGTGCGCGCCATGATCACCGGGCAGTGGGTGCCATAAATTGTCCGCGCGATTTGGGTCCTCGGTGCCGTCATGTTGCTGTGAATCGTAACCGGTGCGCGCAAGATAATGATCAAGCAATGCGGGAGCGAACTTGTTTACGGTAATCACTGCGACCGACGGCGCACCGACATAAAATTCGCGCCGCGGATTATGCGCAGCGAAGTAAATTGCTTCGGCCGCGACCTCGGGTTGAAAGATCGGCGGCACCGGTTGCGCCTTGCGTGGCAGACGGCTTTTCACCCAGCCAAATTGCGGCGTGTTGAGCGCAGGCAATTGCACCATCGTCAAATGCACGCGGCTCTTATCATGGAGAAGTTCGCACCGAAGCGAATCGCAGAAACCCTGAACTGCATGCTTAGCCCCGCAGTAGGCGGACTGTAGTGGAATACCGCGATATGCGAGTGCGCTGCCAACTTGCACGATGACGCCTCGATCACGCGCCAACATCCGTTTCAAGGCGGCCAGTGTTCCGTAAACGTAACCGAGGTAAGTCACTTCGGTCACACGTCGAAATTCCTCGGGCGTCATTTCCTTGATCGGAGAAAAAACTGACGCCATCGCATTGTTGACCCAAATATCGATTTCGCCCAACTCCGCTTCAATCTGATTGGCCCCTGCTTCGACCTGATTCGCGTCCGCAACATCCACGGGAACGACGAGCGCCTTTCCACCCAGTCTTTCGACATCTTTCCGTGCGCCTTCCAATCCATCAAGACCGCGCGCAAGTAGAGCGACGCGGGCACCGTGACGCGCAAACTTGCGAGCTGTCGCGCGCCCGACGCCTGCCGAGGCACCGGTGATCACAACAACTTCAGGTCCTTCGTTCACACAATTCTTTTCAACGAAGCCGTATCGCGTCAGGTCCTTTCCTTTGCCGCAAGGTAAGCACGCTGAAGAAAATCTGACGCCGCTACGCTGGCCAAAATTCCAGCGAAAAACCGACTCACGCGAGGCGCAAAGACAAAGCCGAACGCGAGTGCTGTCGCGCACCAGGGCGCCATGCAGTAAGGACAGGAAATCAGTTGACCGATTCCGCGCTGGATTCCGCGGCCGCGCGGTTCCTCTTCGACTTCGCCTGCTCCGGCGCTGCGAATGTAACTCACAAAAGGCGCGCGCAGAATGCCGGTGATCCTGTCTTTCGCCACGATGCGGCTCATCTTATGGGTGGCTATTCCCAACAGCGCCAGATCAAGCAGGCTGAATCTTCTCGGCAGGCGATCCTTTTCCATAGCGATGCCTGTCAGCACAGCAACGCTGGCGATGAAGAATCCCAATAACGACGCGTACTCCGCCAGCAATTGTTCCTCGCACTCTTCTTTTTCTTTTGTTTTGGCGCCATATTCTTCGATCGAGAAATCGGCTTCGCCTAGATCGGATCGTGAACGGTTCACATAGTTAGATCGCAAACTTCTCCGCAGCTGCGCGCTTCAGAGTGAGGCAAAGCTTGGCTTAGGCGGTGAGAGCGATTCCCTTGCCAGATACGACCGGTCTGCATCTGAGAATCGTCTATAAGTTGATGGGAGATCCGCGCAACGTCGCACACGCGAAGAAAGTCACTCAAGAAAAGCACCACAAAGGCAAGAATGCTCAAAAGGCGCGTGCGCCCCAGCCTGTTAAGAAAGGGCAAACCGAGCAAACGAAATCCGCCGGCACCGCGCAAGACGCCGCGCCGACGCCGGAAGGTGAAAAACCGCCTCAACCACAAGATTCAACCCAATTGGAAAAATCACTTGCCGTTCTCTCCAAGCTTAAGGAGCTGGAGTTCCATTCGCGCGGTAACATCGAAAAACTCGCGGAGTTGAGCCTGACAATTGAGGAGGAGCTAAAGCAAAAGGCGTTCGCCGAAGCCATCGGGACGGTCTATGCGGCACAGAATTCATTTCAATCCAAGATCTTGGAATTGATCGCCGCCTACGAAAAGGAGTGCGCTCGCTTGTCGGGTTCTGCCTGACATGCTGTCCCTAATTCGGGTACAACTCAATTTTTTTGCAGCCCTTTCCACGCCAATGAGGACTCAGTTTCGAACAATAATGAAAAGCAACAGTCAAAATTTAACAGACATGAAAACGAAAAACCTATTCACAGTAGCAGCGATCAGCGCCGGCTTGGCATTTGGCGTGACTGCACAAGCGAAGGAAGAAAAACACGAAGAACAAACCATCAACAGTTCTGATGTTCCTGCCGCGGTACAGCAAGCTGCCCAGGCAGAAGCTAAAGGCGGAACAATTGTCCGTTGGGAAAAGGAGGGCGCCAACTTTGAAGCCGTCATTGAGAAGAATGGCAAGCAGATTGGCGTCGAAATGGATGCGAATGGCAAAGTGCTGAGCAAACACAACGAAGCCAAAGAGCACAAAGAAGGCGCGAAATACTAATCGAAGGTGGATCGCGTTGTCTCCAACGCGATATTAACAAAAGACGGCGAAGGCGGCATTGGTTTTGAAGATCGTCTTCGCCGCCTTCGCGTCTTTATTGTAGCCGGGGTCGGTGACCCCGGCCCGCACGGGAAAATGATAGCACCGTGCCGGGATCAGCGATCCCGGCTACAGGGCTTACGCGAGTGAGCGAATGGTCGCGTAAACTACTCCGCCCAGCATTGCGCCGATAGCTACCAAAGCAACATCGCGCTTCAGAAAAGCGATCAAGACAAAAGCAGCGATCGCGATACCGACAGCAGACCAGTCGACGAGCGCTTCGGGAATCAAGTCCAGAGACACGACTGCGATCACGCCAACGACCGCGGCACTAACGCCAGCAAGGAACGCCTGAAGGGCACGATTTTCGCGCACTTTTTCGACATAGTGCACTCCGCCGAGAACGAAAACAAATGACGGGAAAAAGACAAAGAAGGTGGCAAGCACTGCTCCAGCGACCCCGCTGACGAGATAGCCCACGAATGTGGTGAACAACATAAAGGGACCAGGAGTTGCCACACTAAGCGCTACGCCGTCCAATAACTGGCCGTCTGAAAGCCAATGATATTGTGCAACTGCGCCACGCTGCACAAAAACCAGCGACGCATAGGCGCCTCCAAAACTCAGCAGACCTGTTTTGAGAAACAGCCAGGCAATTTGAAATAATCGCGAATCGCTAAGGGGAAGCAGGACACCGATTCCGCCGATCATTGCCGGCATTGTAGGCGTAGCTTTTTTGAGCAGCGGCGATCCTTGATCGACAATAAGATTCAGCAAGCCCGCTATGAGGAGAATCAGCAAAAAGTTGATTCCGGCAAAACGCATTCCCACGAAAGCGCCGATGAACAGGAGTGCCAGGAAAAAATTTCGAATCGCGGCGCCCCCGAGTTTGATGATCCCGGCAGCGATGATGCCCAGGACCGCGGGCTTAAGCACATACAACGCGTTCGTGACCTGCGGGAGCTGACCATATTTCACATAAAGCCAGCTCAAAATGATCATCACCGCCGCGCCGGGCAGAATAAAAGTGAGACCTGCAAGAATGCCGCCCCAAACTTTCCTCTTCAGATAGCCGACGTAGATCGCTAACTGAAGTGCCTCCGGCCCAGGGAGCATATGGCAGAAAGCCATGATCTTGACGAAGCGGTCTTTGGATAACCACTGACGCTTTTCCACCATGTGATTGAACATCATCGTGATCTGCGCGACCGGCCCGCCGATGTTAACGAACCCGAGGAACAAAAAATACAGAAACACCTCACGCCACGACGGCATTTGATGGTCTGCGTTGGACTCGTTCTGCTGACCTGCCGCTACTATTTTCGATTCACGATTCATCGGCGTTGTAAAAAAGCGTAGAGCGCGTCGAAGCATTCGAAGCCCCGCCGCAAGATTTCTTCGTCGGGCAATCCATCCTTCGCCCAACCTTTGAGGACACGATCGATCCCGACCGCTTCAACTCGCTGAAATCTGGAATCGTCCAGATCGGCGTCGTGGATCATCTCCCCAATCTTCGCCACGACTTTATCAGCAATCGCAAAACGTCTGATTAACGTTTCGAAAGTACAGCAGTTCCCATGATGCGAGAACTCAGCATCAAGCATGTCAAACGGGATGGCGCCGGGCACAGCGTTTGCACTTGGGGCGAATACGAACTTCGGCTTTCGATCAATAAACTTCGAGATCAGCCATGCGGATCCAACTCGGTCGATCTCGGGACGTGGCCGTGTCAGCCATGTTTTGTTTTGATATTGCTTCGCATCGAGCACTGCGAGTTGCCGCGCGGTACTGCGGCCTTCGGCGCGACGTAGCAGCATGGCTACGTCGTGTCCACGTGCGCTGTCGAAAAAATCCACTTCGCGAATTTCACGGAATTGTCGCGTAAGACGTTCCAGCTCTGCACCTGCAATTTCCGCATCTATTTTCTTGCGCCGCCCGATGAAACCCTGAAGAGATTTTCGCAGCTCAGCATAATCTTTGGCACGAGCATCATTAAACATCGCGATCACCCTCTCTTTGGTCAGGCCTTCGATTTCCTGCGCTCGAACGAGTGTCGAATCGCCTCCGTAATCGCGGATCTGCTGTGCCAGCCATTGAAACTGCTCGTATTGCGCAGACTCATCGGGGAGGAGATACGTAGAAGTCTTGATCTGCACCGCGCCCATCTTTTTCAAGCGTCGCCATACGGCTACGCGCTCGGTGTTGCGATTTGTCGGCAGGCTAAATAGCAGTAGAAGCCACGCAGTCGCCTTCATTTCGTTTCACGCTCCTCAATGAAACACATATTGCAAACAGTATTTGTGATTACATTCGTCAGCCCTAATTCGGGCTCGCCGCTGGAAACCGGCCACGTTCCGGAACGTCCTTTTCCTATATCGGACGATCGTGCTGAGCCGACGTAACGAATACAGTGACTCGCGCGCTCCTGAAGTTTTCTTCAGAATCTCATCCTTGGCGCGATGAGGCGGTAAGTCTTACCGTGAATGAGTGAAGGTATTATTGATCGAAGATGATCCCAAGACTGTCCGCGCACTCGCGAGCGGATTGCGGGGTGAGGGCTTTGAGCCGGTGACGGCGAAGACCGGCGAAGAAGGTTTTTTTTTGCTTAGCCGCGAAAGCTTCGACGTTGCGATACTCGATTGGATGTTGCCGGGCCGCGATGGGATTGAGGTGCTGAGGACGCTTCGTGCAGGCGGTTCGAAAACGCCGGTTCTCTTACTCACTGCTCGCGACGCGGTTGAGGATCGCGTGCTCGGATTGAACGCCGGAGCAGACGATTACTTGGTAAAACCTTTTGCGTTTGCGGAACTGCTCGCGCGCGTTCGGGCTCTGATGCGGCGGGTGGATTCGGGAAACCCGCTGCGACAGCAGATCGGTGATCTCACGCTCGACATGCAAACGCGTCGGGTCGTTCGCGGTGCGAGGGAGATCGCTCTGACGCCGCGCGAGCTTGATCTGCTTGGATTTCTTGCAAAGCACTATGATCAGACGGTGACGCGGCAGATGATCGCACGTGAAGTGTGGCGCGAGCCGAACCGCGCTACGCCGCTCGACAATGTGATCGATGTGCACCTCGCGCATTTGCGCCGCAAGTTGGACGATGGCGAGTCGGTGAAGCTGATTCAGACCGTGCGCGGTGTCGGGTTCGTTTTGCGGGCGGAGGGTGGCGCGTGAACGCTTGGTGGCAACGGCGCTCCGTTCGCTTTCGTCTGGCCTTGTGGTATGCAGCAGCGACCGCCTTGGTCCTGATTGCGTTCGGGTGGTTCGTTTATGAAGTGATCGAGCACCGGTTGGGCGCTGAGATTGATCGGCAGCTGCGGATCGATTTTGATTTGATTGAGGCGCAACTCAGTCTCGATCAGGAAGGGACGGTGAGGTGGAACGTGCGCGGGTCTCACGGCGATGAAGGATTCGCCCGCATCTCAGCTTGGTTCGAGGTCTGGTCGGATAACCGAGAGTTGCTTCTGCGCCATTGGCCCATTCTCGAAGCAAACATCAAAGAGGCACCGCCCGCGCCGCAAACCTCAACGTTGAAGTTCGCAACCATTGAGCTTGAGCCTGCGCTCTTCGTGCGCGTGATGGAGCGGCCCGGGCGAGTGCAAGGACGAAGTGTGATCATTCGGGTCTTTCGCGATCAAACGGAAATGCGCCGCACGTTGCGCGAAATCGTCGAGGTGTCTGTGCTCGGTTTTCCATTAGCGGTTGCGCTTGCCGCGATTGGCGGATATCTGGTTGCGACGCGTTCGCTGAGACCGCTCGATGCGATGGCGCGACAGGCGCGTCGGATCACATCGGAATCCCTCTCGAAACGATTACCGAATCCCAATCCGAGCGACGAACTCGGCCGTCTCGCAACTGTGTTTAACGAAACGCTTGCGCGACTGGAAGCCTCATTCGCTGAATTGCAGCGCTTTACAGCGGATGCGTCGCACGAATTGCGTTCTCCGCTCACCGCGCTGCGCGCCGTCGGTGAAGTGGCACTGCGCGACGGCGACGATCCCGCGACGCTGCGCGAAACCATTGGCAGCATGCTCGAGGAAGCGGAGCGCCTAACGGACCTTGTTGACGCATTGCTGACGCTCGCTCGTATGGATGCCACGAACGCGGACGCTGCGCGCGAGGAAGTAGACGTTGCCGCGTTGCTTGAGGAGATCCGCGATCAATTCCAAGTGCTCGCCAGCGAAAAAAGGCAAACGCTGACAGTAACGAGTGATTTTATTGCGGTACAGGCGGATCGGACACTATTGCGTCTGGCTTTAGTGAATCTCGTGCACAACGCGATTCGGCACAGCCCTTCCGGCTCGCAGATCTCACTCATCGCGGCGCGTCGTGCGGGTAAGATCGACGTCTCGGTCAAGGATAGTGGCCCCGGCATCGCCCCAGAATATCACCAGAAAATTTTCGAGCGATTTTTCCGTGTCGATAAAGCGCGATCGCGCTCGCGAGGCGGTGTTGGTCTTGGTCTTGCCATCGCGAAACGAGCCGTCGAACGGAACGGCGGGCAAATCGTTGTCGAGAGCAACTCGGATCGTGGCAGCGTCTTTCGGATCGAACTTCCCTCCTGGGCGACGAATGCCTGACGCGACAATCTGAAGAAAACTTCAGGATTTCTTAAGTGCCGCCGCGGCGGAATCACTTGTCTATTGGCAATGTGAATTTGATTCGTTTGCTCTGCTTCGCGCTAGCGACATCGAATTATGTTCTTGCCGCCGAGAGCCGTGAGACGTTCGATCGATCTACGCAACTGCCGCAGGGCTGGCAGAACGGCATCACCGGGCAGGGTCGCGCGAAGTGGGAAGTAATTTCGGAGCAGTCCGCGCCAAGCAAACCAAACGTGTTGCGCCAGTCCGGCGAAGCGACGTTCGCGTGGGCCGCAAAAATGGATGCCGCGATCAAGGATGGCTTTGTTGAGGTAAAGATCAAGCCGGTTAGCGGCCACGAAGATCAGGCTGGAGGGATCATCTGGCGGGCAAAAGACGCGAACAATTATTACATCGTCCGCGCGAACGCACTCGAAGGCAACGTGGTGCTTTACAAGACTGTGGAGGGCAAACGCTCATCCCTCCCCGTGAAAGGCCGAATGTTCGGCTACGGCGTTGACGCGAAGGTGCCGAGCGGTAAATGGAGCACGCTGCGCGTCGAATTCTCCGGCAAACTCTTCACCGTGTACTTCAACGGCGAAAAGCTGTTCGAAGTCGAGGACGAGACTTTTAGCGACGCCGGTGGCGTCGGCGTTTGGACGAAAGCAGACAGCGTCACTCTTTTCGATGACTTCGTTTTCGCAGGCAAGCAATGACCATATGACCGCGCAATTTTTTAAAATTTCGCTGCCGAATCCGCATTCGAGTGACTGCGGGTCTTCGCGCGAAAGACAGAAACCCGAGGCGCTCACACGCCTCACAATCCTAAGAAAGTAGAACACGTATGAAATACATCGTTCCAGTCGTAGCGATCGCCACGGTCCTGACGCTAGGCGCTTGGACGCCACTTTCCGCCGAGGAGGAAAACGAGCAGACGGTCAAGATGTCCGATCTGCCCGCGGCGGTGCAGACGACAATCAAAGATAAAGCTGGCACCAACGAGATCGAGAAAATCGAAAAGAAGACGGAAGAGGGCAAAACTGTTTACGAAGCCGTCGTAAACAAAAAGGGCAAGGAATGGAGCATCGAAGTTGATGCCAATGGCAAATTCCTGAAGCAGTACGAGGAGAGTAAGGAGAAGGAGCAAGGCGAGAAGGGAGAGTAATACGAAGCGAGAGATGGCGATCGCTGCTGGTCTCACCGGCAGCGATACGCTCCCTCGCACCACGATCATGAAACAAATTTTTGCTACAGCGTTGGCCTTGATCGCCTTCGTTTACGCGGCTGCGGCAGCCGACCTCAATACGGCGCGCATCGATGAGTTAACCGGGCTCAAGGGAAAAATGAATGAGAAAGAAGGCGTCTATAAAGTCACCTTCCCACGGAATGACGTGAAGGTGGCTGTTGATGGATGGACCATGCCGCCCTTCATGGGACTCGGTACTTGGGCAGCCTTCACAAAAGGCGCGCACACTGAAGCGATGGTGATGGGCGACACCGTTCTATTCGAGGACGAAGTGAATGCCGCGATGTCAGCCGCACTGGACAACGGCCTCAGCGTGACCGCGCTTCATAACCATTTCTTCTTCGATCGGCCGAAAGTTTATTTCATGCACATCGAAGGCGAAGGCGGCGTCGATCAACTGGCCGGCGCGGTCCGAAAAGTTTACGATAAGATCAAGGAAGTTCGCGCGGCCAGTCCGCAGCCGAAGGAGTCATTCGGCGCAAACGCGTTGCCCGACAAAAACTCGATTTCTTCCGAGCCGCTGAACCGGATTTTCGCGATGAAGGGCGAAGAGAACAACGGCATGGTGAAATTTTCGATCGGTCGGCCGGCGACGATGCATGGCGTCAAGATCGACAATGCAATGGGCGTGAACACATGGGCGGCGTTCGCAGGCAGCGATGACAACGCCGTTGTCGATGGAGACTTCGCGGTTACCGAAGATGAGCTGCAACCCGTTCTGAAGTCTTTACGCAAGGACAAGATCAATATCGTTGCCATCCATCAACACATGACGCATGAAGAACCGCGCATCATGTTTTTCCATTACTGGGGACGCGGGCGAGCAAAAGACTTGGCGAATGCCGTCAAAGGCGGACTTCTTGTCGGTGGGCTGCTCAAGGTGAGTTCGCCGTTGCCGTAATTCTCAGATCAGATAGGAGACTATGAAGGCATCGCTCTTCACCATGATTGTGACGACCATGGCAACAGCTCTGGCCGATGCCGAGACAGTAAACTTTGACGACATGAAAGCAGGGGTGCCGCCGCCAGGCTGGACGGCGACGCAAACCGGCAGCGGCACGGCGAAATGGACGGTTGACAAAGACAATTCCGCTCCAAGCAAACCGAACGTGTTGAAGCAATCGGGGCAAGCGACTTTCCCGGTTTGTTTCAAGAACGGCACGAGCATCAAAGACGGCTTTGTCGACGTGAAATTCAAACCGATTGCAGGCAAGGAAGACCAGGCGGGCGGCGTTATCTGGCGCCTGCAGGACGCGAACAATTACTACATTGCGCGCGCGAACGCTGTCGAAAACAACGTGACGATTTACCACACCATCAAAGGCAAGCGTACCGAGAAGAAACGCGCGAATATGGAGGTCGCTTCCGGCACGTGGCACACGCTGCGGGTGGATTTCAAGGGTAATCATTTCACCGTCACGTTCGATGGAAGGAAAGCGATCGAATGGGATGACGACACGTTTAAGAACCCTGGCAAAGTCGGTGTTTGGACCAAGGCAGACAGCGTCACGGCGTTCGACGATTTTAGTTACGCGAGCAAATGAACTCATTTTTCATGCGCAGCGCTGTTCTCGTCACCGCTTGCGGTAGCATTATTGCCGCCCACGCCGAGCAGAAAACCTTTAAGCTCAAGCAAACGATCCCACTGCCTGGAGTTGAAGGTCGCATAGACCATTTGGCTCTCGATGCCGCCAGCGACAGATTGTTTGTTTGCGCACTCGGCAATAACACGGTTGAAGTTCTCGATCTGCGCAAGGGCGAGCGAATCCACTCGATTACCGGTCTCGGTGCACCGCAGGGGATCGCCTACATTCCTGAATTAAACCGGATCTTCGTCGCAAATGACAAAGGCGGTATTTGCAGGATTTACAATGGAAAATCTTTCGAGGCAGTTGGAGCATTGGACTTCAAAGACGATGCGGACAATGTCCGTTACGACAGTGCCACTAAGCAGATTTACGTCGGATTTGGTGGCGGTGGAATCGGTGTTGTTAGTGCGCCCGAGGGCAAGCAGGTTGGCTCAATCAAATTGTCGGCTCATCCCGAAGCTTTCGAGTTGGAAAAGAACGGCAAACGAATTTTCGTAAACGTTCCCAATTCCCGCCACGTCGGAGTAATAGATCGCGATAAGAGCGAAGTCGTTGCGACGTGGAAAACAGACCTGGCCTTCGCAAATTTTCCGATGGCACTTGATGAAGCGAATCATCGATTATTCGTCGGATGCCGTCTTCCATCGAAGCTTATCGTACTTAATACGGAATCGGGTGACGTTGTTGCAAAGATCGATATCTCCGGCGATCCCGACGACGTCTTCTACGACAGTAAGCGCCATCGCATCTACGCAATTTGCGGCGCGGGAAAGATCGACATCGTCGAGCAGACTGATCCAAACAACTATAAACCCTCAACTAAAGTTGACACAGCGGACGGCGCTCGCACCGGACTTCTTGTTCCGGAACGGGACACCTTGTTCGTAGCCGTTCCACATCGTGGATCACAACAAGCCGAGATTCGCTGCTATGCGATCGAGTGATTCATCCAGCTCGAAAGGTCGAGGCGATTCCTCATGGAATGTAAAGCTGGTAAAGCTCAGTGCGGTGGGTTCGCTCCTGATTTCTTTGAGCACTACGCGATTGGAAGGGCACAAGATCACCTCAGATTATGAAGTCACCCCAATCGCCTTGCCCGGTGCAAGCGGCGTTGTTGCACTCGACTATTTTGCCTACGATCACTCGACTGGGAAATTGTGGGTGCCGGCCAGCAACACGGGCAACGTAGATGTAATCGACGAGAATTCCGACGCTGTCTCACAGGTGTCTGGATTTAAGACGGGTGAGGTCGAGCTGCGCGGGCGAAAAGTTCCATTAGGGCCAACAGCGGTCAGCGTCGGGGATGGCGTCGTATATATCGGAAATCGCGGCGATTCGAGCTTGTGCGTCATCGACGCTCAGAGCCTCAAACGTGGAGAATGCCTGCAGGTCGCTCCGGCATCGGCGGGTCCCGGGGCAGCGCCGGACGCCGTTGTTTATGTTGCGGCGACAAAAGAGTTATGGATCACAACCGGCGCACCACCTATAGGAGTTCCTTCCGCCGATAAAGCTATCCAGGTCTTTGATGTTTCGGAGCCGCGCCATCTTAAGTTGAAATTGAAAATCCCATTGGATGGATCGGCTGAAGGCTACGCTGTCGACAATCAGCGCGGGTTGTTTTACACGAACATTGAAGAGGCGGGAAAGACGGTGGCGATCGACGTGCGATCCCACAAAGTTGTTGCCGAATGGAAGGTCCACGATGATTTGCAGGGATTAGCGTTAGATAGCACCCGAGGGTTTCTATTCGTCGCCTGCGGCGATCATGTTGTAAGTCTCGACGTTGGCCATGGCGGAAGAGTGATCGACTCGATCGTAACCGGTCCTGGTTTGGACAACATCGATTTTTCGAGTGACCAAAAACTTCTCTACGCCGCTGCTTCTGTTACTGCGACACTAAGTATCGTCGAAGTGGGTGACGACGGAAAATTTCATCTCAAGGCGTTAGTTCCCACGGTTAAAGGAGCGCGCGGTGTTGTTGCCGGCAAAGGCGAAACGGCATATCTGATCGATCCCGCTGAAGGGCGCATTTTGAAACTCACACATAAATCGCACGATGAAACCAAAGACAGGTAACAACGCAAATGGGCTTAGGCTGTTAACACGCGGCGCTGTGTACGTCGCAATGGTTGCAGTCTTCCTTGTTGGTCGGGCGTTCACGCAGTCGCCGACACCTGCCTCCGATTACGAGCTAAAGCGAATCAACTTACCGGGTGCGACCGGAGCGGTAGCGCTGGACTATTTCGCTCACGATCGCGCAACTGGGAAATTGTGGGTCCCGGCTAGCAATACTGGCAGCGTGGACGTCATTGACGAGAAAACCGATGCGGTGTCACAGATCACCGGTTTTCCGACCGGTGAAATCGAGCAGCGCGGAAAAAAGATTACCGTTGGGCCGACCGCAGCCAGCATTGGGAATGGTGTGGTTTATATCGGTAACCGCGGGAATGCCACGCTTTGCGTCATTGATGCGAAGACGTTTACGCGCGGCGAATGTGTGCCGGCTTCGCCGGATCGCGACGTGACACCGGACGGAGTGCTTTACGTCGCGGCTACGCACGAGGTCTGGATAACAACGCGCCCCACGCTGGGCGCCGACCCAGCTGCGGCAAAGTCTCTTCAAGTGTTCGATGCTTCCGATCCGCAGCGACTCAAATGGAAATCAAAAATTCCGCTCGACGATTTGGCAGAAGGCTACGCCGTCGATGACGACCGCGGGCTTTTCTACACGAACATTGAGGAGCCTGGGAAAACCGTGGCGATCGACGTACGGTCGCACAAAATCGTCGCCGAATGGAATCCCGGTAGCAGCGATTTACAGGGCTTAGCTTTAGACAGCGCGCGACGATTTCTTTTCGTCGCGTGCGGGGATCACGTTGTGAGCATCGATGCTGGTCATGGCGGAAAAGTGCTCGATTCCATCACAACCGGTCCGGGTCTGGACAACATCGATTATTCGCCGGACCGAAAAGTCCTTTACGCGGCGGCTTCTCAAGCTGCTGCACTCACGGCCGCTAAAGTGGACGATTACGGAAAATTTCATCTGAAAGCGACTGTTCCGACTGCCAAAGGCGCGCGCGGTGTTGTCGCCGGCAAAGGCGAAACGGCATATGTAATCGATCCAGCTGAAGGACGCATCCTGAAACTGACGCACAAGTAGACGTGGCAAAATCGACGTCGCAGCGTCGAACTCATTTGTAAGAAATGCATGCCGGACCATTTTAAAATCCCAACATGCGAACTTGCCTAACTTTTCTGTTTGGCATGTCGCTATTGGCCCCTCTCTGTGCTGAGTCCCCCATGCAGGCGACGGCTGCGGTCGAAACGATGCTCAGAATTCCGGCTTCGCGTTTTCAAAATCAGTCGGCGGAGCAACTGTCGATTGATCTTCGCCGTGGCATTGGGCCGGATGACGCTGCAACGATCGCGCTTTACTCGAATCCAGCCTTACGGGCTATTCGCGATCGCCGTCGGCTGGCGTCTGCGCAAGTGATTCAGGCGGGAATTTTGCCGAACCCCGTCGTCTCGTATGCGCGCGATTTCGTCACAGGGGGGAACACGGCAGGAACAGTGACCGCATACAATTTGACTGCTGCTTGGGAATTTACTGCGTTGATTCCGTTTCTGCCAAAGCAAACCGCGGCGCGAAAGAGTTTCCGCTCTGTCGATTTGGATGTTGCATGGCAGGAATGGCAGATCGCGGTGAATGCGCGGACCGCAGTTTATCGCGTGCTCAGTTTGGATGCACAGATTGCACGGGCGCGTGAAGCCACCAGCGGGCTGCAGCAGAGCACGGACGCAATGCGAAAAGCGGTCGATGCGCACGAGAAGACCGTACTCGATCTGGCGGCGGTCGAATCGGCCAGCCAGGATTCGCGCGCCACCATGCTTGCGTTGGAACAGGAATTTGAAAAGCAACGTCTTGGCTTAAACAAAATTTTGGGCGCGGAGCCGGAAGCGAACGTGGCTTTGCGTGAAAGCCTGAGTTTACCGACGCGTCTTACTCCGCCCGCGGAACACGACTTGTTTGATAACCTCGAATCGCATCGTCTGGATCTTCTTGGATTGCGCCAGGGAATGGAGAGCCAGGACGCCACAGTGCGCGCGGCGGTTCTCGCCCAATTTCCGAAAATGTCGGTGGCAATTGTGAAGGCGAGCGATACAACGAATGTGCACACCACCGGTTTTGCCTTCGCCGTTGATGTTCCAATCTTCGATCGCAACCAGGGCGTCATTGCGACCGAGCGCGCCACGCGCCAAAGATTGCTGGACGAGTACAATCAGCGTCTATTCGAAGCGCGTTCCGAGATCGCCATTGCGATTGCGGACATTCGTTCGTTAGATCGACAAATCGCCGCAGCGGAAGAAGCTCTTCCGCTGCTGGAAAAACTGGTTGATTCCGCGCAAACCGCGATCGAGCAGCGAAACGCTGACGTGCTGAGTTATTACACCGCGCGGAGCAACTTACTGCAAAAACGAATTCAGCTGATCAAGCTTCAGGAGCAATTGCTCGAGGCGCACACCGCGCTGGAGATCGCTTCTGGGCGTTATCTCCCGATCAACCGAGCATTGCAGCCCAGATGAAAAACAAACGAATCATCATCGGTGCAATCGCGCTGATCTTGATCATAGCTGGCATTGCCTGGATAACGCAGCGATTCGGAGCCGGAAAAGAGGAAAAAAAGACTGAATCGGTCGCGCAAGTGCAGGTCGCGAAGTTGGAACGAAAAACGATCACCGAAAAAGTGATCGCTTATGGAAGCGTGGTCGCGCAGCCGGGCAAGACGCATTCGATTTCAATCGCTTTTGAAACGCGTGTGCGACATGTCCTCGTCTCGCCAGGCCAATTCGTGCACGAAAACGATCCGTTAATCGAGATTGAGCTAAGCCCCGGGGCGCAAGTGCAGTTCCAACAAGCGAAGAACGCAGCGGAGGCAGCCCGGAAAGAACTCAAGCAGACACAGGAGCGTTTCAATTTGAAGCTCGCCACCAATCAGGACTTGAGCGCGGCCGAAAAAACGGCGCGCGACGCGGAGGCTCAACTTACCGCTTTGCAACGCGCTGGAGCCGGAGGCGACAACCGCATTCATTCCGACATGGCAGGCGTAATCGCCAAAGTGGACGCGCAAGACGGCCAGATTGTTCCGCCAGGCGGTCCGTTAGTCGAAATCGTTGCCGAGAACGAGATCGAAGTGAAACTCGGCGTGGAAGCGGAAGATCTCTCGGCCGCGCAGGAAGGCGCGCCGATCACAATCGCAGCGATGAACGATCCGACCGCGACAACGGTGGAGGGGCATGTTCGCCTGGTCACGCGCCGGGTCGATCCCGCCACGCGGCTTGTCGATGTTTACGTCGCACTGCCGGAAGGCACAAAATTACTACTGGATGGCTACGTGCGCGGCGAGATTCAGCGCACGGAGAAAGGCGCACTGGTCGTACCGCGATCGGCCGTTTTGCCTAACGAATCCCGAGAGTTTGAGGTCTTCACTGTGGCAGATAATCGCGCGAAAAAACACACCGTGAAAATCGGCACGGAAAATCCGAAAGAAATCCAGGTGATCGCAGACGACCTGCGTGAAGGCGACCCAGTGGTGACCGTCGGCAATTACGAGTTGGAAGACGGCATGTCTGTTGAGATCAAGAAATGAACTTCACCGCGTGGGCGCACAGCCATGCGCGTTCCATTTTGTTTTTGCTCGGCGCGCTCGCGCTGGCGGGAGCAGTGGCCAGCTTTTCATTACCGGTTGCGCTTTTTCCGCAGGTCAGCTTTCCACGAGTTCGCATCACGCTCGATGCCGGCGATCGGCCGGCCGAGCAGATGACCATTGAAGTTACAACACCGGTAGAGGAAGCAGTGCGCGCCATTCCCGGTGTGCGCAACTTAAGATCGACAACCAGCCGCGGCAGCGCGGAAATCTCGGTCAATTTCAATTGGGGCGAGGACATGGTGTCGGCGATGTTGCAATGCCAATCGCAGATAAACAAGATTCTGCCGGCCCTGCCGGCTGGCACTTCATTCGAAGTCGAGCGCATGGATCCGACGGTGTTTCCAGTGATTGCCTACAGCCTCACCTCCAATTCACACTCGCTGGTCGAGCTGCGCGATCTCGCTCTCTACACTTTGCGCCCGGCGCTGTCCACAGTTTCAGGAGTCTCGCGCGTCAGCGTTCAAGGCGGTCGGGTCGAAGAGTACCGCGTCACTGTCGATCCAGACAAATTGCAATCGTTCAAGATGACGCTGGCCGAAGTGGCCAGTGCACTGTCCGCCTCTAATGTTTTGGTGGCAGTCGGCCGGCTCGAGCAGTACGACAAACTTTACCTCGTCGTTTCGGACACGCGTTTTAAAAAGTTCGACCAAATCGAGCGCACTGTGCTGCGCTCGACGCCGGACGGCGTGGTCTTGCTTGACGATGTGGCCACGGTTGAACATTCAGCCGAGCCGCAATGGGTCCGTGTGACCGCCGACGGCCACGACGCCGTTCTTTTCCAGGTTTATCAACAGCCGTCGGGAAACACGGTGGAAATCGCGCGCGGCATCAAGGCGAAGTTGCGCGAAATCGCAAAACAAATTCCTGAAGGAGTGAAGATCGCCGACTGGTATGACCAGGGCGATCTCATCATCGCTTCGGAAGGCAGCACCCGTGACGCAATCCTAATCGGCATGGTGTTGGCCGCTTTCGTTCTGTTGATTTTTTTGCGCGACTGGAAAGTTACGCTGATCGCGACGCTGACAGTGCCGGCCGTGCTCGCCGCCACCATCCTGCTGCTCTACGTCCTGAAAATGAGTTTTAACATCATGACACTTGGCGGCATGGCCGCCGCCGTTGGTCTCATCATCGACGATGGAATTGTGATGGTGGAACACATCGTGCGTCGCGTTCGCGGCTTTCGAGAAGGCGATCCTCGTTCGCGAGCGCTGGGCGCAGCCCGCGAATTTACCAACCCGCTGGCCGGTTCTTCGGCCGCCACCATCATCATTTTTACGCCGCTGGCATTTCTCAGCGGAGTTGCGGGCGCATTTTTCAAGGCGCTTTCCCTAACCATGGCGTCGAGTCTCGTCATCTCGTTCATTGTGGCCTGGCTCGCTGTGCCGATCTTGTGCGCGGCTTTTTTGAAGGGAAAAGACGCCGAGATCGAGGAACACGGGCCCTTTACGCGTCGGGTGCACGAAGTTTATCGCGAGAAAATGCAGCGGCTTCTTCGCCAGCCGCGTTTTGTTGTCCTGTTTCTCGTTCCGCTTGTCTTGTTTGGCTTTATCGCATTCAAAAATGTTGGGTCCGGTTTTATGCCGGTCATGGACGAGGGCGGTTTCATTCTGGATTACATTTCGCCCCCCGGCACTTCTCTGGCCGAGACCGATCGTGTATTACGCCAGGTCGAATCGGTTCTGCAAGAGACTCCCGAAGTGCAGACGTACTCGCGCCGGACGGGACTGCAGCTTGGTGGTGGCGTCACTGAAGCGAACACGGGGGATTTTTTCGTTCGCTTAAAACCATTTCCGCGACGGGGGATCGAAGAAATTATGAACGACGTCCGTGACGAGATCGAAAAACATATTCCCGGCCTTCAAGTTGAACTGTTGCAGTTGATGGAAGATTTGATCGGCGATCTCACCAGTGTTCCGCAACCGATTGAAATCAAACTCTATTCCGACGACGAACAACTTCTGCGCACGTTGCCGCCGCAAGTAGCCGATACAATTTCCAAAGTTCGCGGCGTGGTCGAAGTAAAAAACGGCATCGTGCCGGCAGGTGACGCGCTTAACGTTCAGGTGGACCGCGTCAGGGTAGGCCTTGAAGGCATGGACCCAGAGGCGGTCACCAAAGCGCTCGATGATTTCTTAACCGGCAACGTGACCACGCGCGTTCAAAAAGGGCCGAAGCTCATCGGCGTGCGTGTTTGGATTCCGCGCGACGCCCGCGAAACCATTCGTAAGATCGACAATCTCCTCTTGCGCGCGCCCGACGGACACTTGTTTCCGCTGAAACGCGTGGCCACCCTCACCCCGGTTACCGGCGAGCCGGAAATCATGCGCGATGATCTCAAGCGCATGATCGCGGTGACGGCGCGGATTAGCGGCCGCGATCTCGGTTCGACTGTTCGCGAAGTGAAACGCAAACTTGCGAGCGCGCGTGTGATTCCGAGCAATGTGCTTTACACCTTCGGCGGCCTTTATGAACAGCAACAAATCGCATTCCGTGGGCTCACCATCATCTTGATCGCGGCAATCCTTCTCGTTTTTCTTCTTCTGCTGTTTCTTTACGAAAGTTTTCGTGTCGCCCTTGCCATGCTGCTCGTCCCGGTATTCGCCGTGGCTGGAGTTTTCATCGGCCTCTGGGTCACCGGCACGGAGTTCAACATCACTTCCCGCATGGGGATGACCATGATTGTCGGCATCGTCACCGAGATCGCGATTTTTTATTACTCGGAATTTCGCTCGTTGCCGGACAGTGACGATCGCCTCATCCTTGCCGGGATTAATCGGATGCGCGCAATTTTCATGACCACGTTCGCCGCTATCCTAGCCCTGTTGCCGCTCGCGCTCGCGATAGGTCGTGGGGCCGCGATGCAACAACCACTGGCCATCGCCATCATCTCAGGGCTGATTTTCTCATTGGCGCTCGTGCTAATCGCACTGCCTGCATTGCTGGCCATCTTTGATCCGAGAGCGGCTAATCCGGAGCCCGGCCGTTAGGCTCCACCTATTTGGTTGGGCCATAAACCAAGAGCTTCAGATGTTCGGCACAACCGTCGACGACATACACGCGATGGCTTACATCGGATTGCAATTGCTTACGAAATAAAGACGGAATGAATTTCTATTTGCGCAGCAAAAATAAACCGATGATGGCGAATGCGATACCGGCGATTCTCTGCCACGATGGTGCTTCGCGGAAAAACAGGACGCCTGCGATTGCCATGATGGCCGCGCCGGCTGCTAAAATAGCCGGAACAGCCGATAGTGGACCACCGCGCTGGAACAGAAGAAAAAACGCGATCGTGCCGGCACCGACACAGATTCCCGTAACAAGCGAATAATTGAATCCGGCGGCGCTGAATTTTTGGTTCCACCGTCCGCCAAACCACAGGACGCCGAGATAAATCAAGATCGACAACGCTGCGCTGGCTTCCACAATAAAACCGCCGAGACCATCACCGATGCGTTCGGCTGCAAGACGTGTAAAGATTTGATGCGCGCCGTAAAGAATAGCGGCGACAACTGCGTACCAGAACCACGCTGCCACGAAACAAGAATCTAGCCTATGAAATGGATCACTCGCGAGAAAATTAAAGTGGATCGCGTCGCCTGCCCATGGCTCATCAAAAAATTCATCGATCCAGATGCAGAGTTTATCTTCCTGCCACACGATACTGACTGGGGTACGATCAGTGACGGAATCGTGTTCGATGTGCCCAAATGCAAGCTTGGCCATCACGGCGAAGATGTTTCGTTCAATTCGATTTTGAAAAAATACAAGCTCACCGATCCAGCGCTCATCTTGCTGGGCGAGATTGTGCGCGCAGCTGATTCTCGTCCGGCCAACCCGCATGCAGCCGGAGAAGGTTTGCGCTGGATCGCTGGCGGCTTCGGCGCACTCGGAATAAGCGATCACGATATTCTCGAACGCGAATTTATCGTTTACGACGCGCTTTACGCAGAATGCAAACGCCAGGTGAGCAAACCGTAAATTGGAGGCAGCGGTTCGCGGATTTCTTCGGGCTCAAACGCAATCTCGTCATTCTGCTCATCGCCATTTTCGTGATTGGCGCAGGCGAAGAGCTGTGGATGCGATTTGTGCCGAAGTACCTGCAAGCAGTCGGCGCGACTGTCTTTGTAATCGGCCTCTACGACGCGCTGCGCACTTTGCTTAGCGCGATCTATGCCTATCCCGGCGGAGTGTTTGCGGATCGTTGGGGACACCGCCAGGCGTTCATAATTTTCAACTTTGCTTCAATTGTCGGTTACGCGCTGGTCCTGATTATTCCGCACTGGGCCGGGGTCATCGCGGGAATGTTCTTCTTCCTTTCATGGAGTTGTTTTTCGTTGCCGGCGACGTTTTCGCTCGTGGCAGCTACCCTCAAAGCAAGTCGCCACTCGATGGGCATCGGCGTTCAATCGGTAATCAAGCGATTGCCAATCATGATTGCGCCAATTTTCGGCGGAATATTGATCGATCGATACGGAATCACCGGCGGCGTGCGCATCGGGCTTCTCATCTCGATTGTTCTCTCCGGCCTCACAATTCTCGTTCAACGCCAATTGCGCGATCGACCCAAGCTTCAGACCCTGCTGCTCGAACCCGAACTCGTGCCAGCCCGTGTCGAGCCCGAGCGCTGGAGTCTTTGGCGAAGCTTACGCGAATTCAATTCCCCAATGAGACGCCTGCTATTAAGCGACATTCTGGTTCGTTTCTGCGAAAGAGTTCCCTATGCGTGGGTGGTGATTTTTGCGATGGATTACATTGGCGTAAGCGGCGAACAAGTTGGGATTCTCATAGCCGTAGAAATGGCGGCCGCGATGTTATGCATCATTCCCGCGTCGTATTACGCCGATCGACACGCCCGCGAACCGTTCGTCATCGTTACCTTTGTCATGTTTACGCTTTTTCCGATCAGCTTGCTGATTTCCCGAAGTTTTCCAGCGCTGGTCATCGCGTTTGTGATTCGCGGCCTGAAGGAATTTGGAGATACATCGCGCAAGGCGCTCATTATTGGATACAGCGACTCTGAGCGACGTGGCCAAATGCTCGGCGCGTACTATCTTGTACGCGATTTGATAGTCAGCTCCGGTGCAATCCTTGGCGCCTATCTGTGGAAACTCGGACCGGGACCAAATTTTGTCGGAGCAGCGGCCCTTGGAGCAGCTGGAACAATTTTCTATGTGAAAACGATTCGCCAGAGCCGACAATCAGCGTTGAACGATCTGAAGAAGCAGTTGGAGATGCGTCGAGATCGCTGGAAATAAAGATGTCCATTTTGTTTTTCCGGATCGCAGCTGTGCTTTGTTTCCTGGCGGTAGCGCTGGGAGCGTTTGGAGCGCACAGCCTGCGATCGAGCCTCGAGCTGCACGGCATGTTGGACGTCTGGAATAAGGCGGTCCTTTATCATTTCGTTCACGCGATCGCGCTGCTCGTTCTCGCTCTTTACGGCACGGTGAATCGCGGCGCGTGGTGGCTGCTCCTTGCCGGGATTCTCCTCTTCAGCGGAAGCTTATATGTGATGGCGCTGACAAATCTGCGATGGCTTGGAGCAATTACCCCCTTGGGTGGTCTTTGTTTCCTGGCAGGCTGGGCATGGCTAATCATCACGCCGCCGAAGTAGAGCGGCTCCTGCACAGGTAGAACCCTTTGTCCTCAACGCGCTGGCAGATTGATCCGGCGTAACCACGCCTGGTTTTTCTGCGCGCGACGCAGTGGGCCTTTATTGCGCCTTCTGTGATTGACTGAGCATCGTCTTCAGAAAAGCCGATCCACGTTGTGACGCGGCGTTTGACATAGACGCCTTACAACAACCCGAGATAAGTTTTTTCAACCGAACTTCTTTTTGATATACTTGCGTCCTGATGTTCAACGCCGTTTCCGAAGCAGAGCGAGACGCGATCACGGTAATCGTATTCATTGCCACCTTTTTTGTGTCGCTGGTAATTGGCCGCTTCTTAAAACGTCGCGCCGGTGTGCGACTCGGCCTCCCGTTTCGGCTCTTCTGTTTGATACTCGCCTTTTACGCAGCCATCGCCGCTTACGGCGTCCATGCGTCCTGGCGACGTCATGTGGGGGCAGCAGTTATTTTGTTGAGCACGGCCGTCGTTGTC
>Ga0209239_1000205_pt1 | contig 33619 bp, 29 predicted proteins | sample GraSoi013_2_20cm_FD_185824 | JGI IMG/M metagenome (GOLD analysis project Ga0209239, IMG submission 185824) | Grasslands soil microbial communities from the Angelo Coastal Reserve, California, USA - Sample 10_02_2013_2_20cm (SPAdes) (version 2) | ecosystem: Environmental > Terrestrial > Soil >...
AATGGCAGGTTATGGAACAGGGGAGAGCGCCGGCCTCACGCCATCGCTCAGGCCATGTCCGCTTTGCCCCCGAAAGCGGACAAGTAGCAGACGTCTCTGTGCGTCCGCTTTGTGCCAATAGGCGACATATGCAGCGCAGCACGTCGTCACGTCGCCCAACCTTCGACGCCACGATCAAACCGAGACGCGACTGTTTTCCAGACTGCTGCCGATAGCTGACCTCCGTGTTTCGTCCATCGCTAGTTCGGCGTTACACTCCATGCATCCAATCGGGATGCGTCAGCATGTTCATGCCCATCAGTCCAAGTATGATGAGCACAATCACGGCGGTCATGATCCACATCACACGCATTTCGGATTTTTCATTGTTTCGTTCGTTCTGGTCCGGCATCTATTCCTCCTGAACTTGTCGTCGACTGTTACTCCTCAGCACACCATTGCAGGAATCTAGTCGCTTCTGCTTACGTCAGCCTTACCGTGCGGATCGCATCGCGCGACACTGTGCAGTTGGTAAGGGCGCGACGAACACCTATTTGAGCGGTAGAAACCCCCGTCAAGTCAGGCGACAGCACCGGCATGCCAGTAACCACGACTTTCCTCGAAGAACTGCAGCAGCTCGTGAGTCTGCATGGGTATTGGGTGATAGGTCTAATCGTAGGATTGGAAAGCCTGGGATTGCCTCTGCCCGGTGAGACGATACTCGTCCTTGCAGCCATCTATGCTGCGACAGAGCCCAGCTTCAACATTTGGGTGGTAATTGCCGTCGCCGCATTTGGCGCGATCATCGGCGATAACATCGGCTATTGGCTCGGATCAAGATACGGCTGTGCACTTCTGCTGCGATACGGCGAGCGTATTGGCATATTTGAACCCCGTATCAAGCTCGGACAGTACCTGTTCTTGAGGCACGGAGCCAAGGTTGTGTTCCTTGGCCGCTTCGTTGCGTTACTGCGTATATTGGCGGCATTCCTCGCCGGACTGAATCGCATGCCGTGGCGCGCATTTCTGACGGCCAATGCCACTGGCGGCGTCATCTGGGCCGCGGTGTTCGGTCTTGGCGGCTTCATCTTTGGTAAAGCGCTGCTTCAACTTCACCACGCGCTGGCGCCCATCGTGTTTGCACTCGCGTTGGCCGGCTTTTTTGGATGCGGCTACTTGATCCGACGTTCCGAAGATCGGCTTACAGCATTGGCCGAACGGGCCTTGCCGGGACCGCTCGTGGCCGCGCTTCATGCGAAAAGGCCATAGGTGTAACCGCTACAGCTGCTTCGCTCTAAACTCGACCGAGTTGGCGTGTCGGTGAGATTAAGCCCTCACGGCCTTACGGGTGAGCAGCTGTCTGTAGGGGGCCTCGTCGAAGGAGAACTCGATTGCTCGATCTTGCTGCAACCCCCTTGGCTGCTGCAGTGGGATCTAACGATCAGTTCGGTTGACGGCGTCGCGATTTCCGCGACCTTTTTTCTCAAACAATGCGGAGAGATCGTAAGCGAGCAGATCGCCGATCTTCGCGAGCTCGATATCCGCAGGCGAGTACTCGGTGATAACCTTGGGGTCCAGCGCATAGTGACCCTGTTTGGGAAACACGGTCGTTACGCGTTCGCGCCAGATTTTCTTCACTGCAGACAGAATGCGCAATTTATCGTCGATCAGGACATAGTGCTCGGCAGGGTAGAGACGCTCGACGTCGTCAAGCTCCTCCTCCTTGTGGATGTAGATGAGGACGCGATCTTCGAAGGCGCGCCAAAGGCCGGATCGTTCCACCTTGCGCGGCTGGAACACGGCATCGCCGTCGGACAAGAGGACGGCGGTCCCCCACTGCTGCACATGCTTCACCGCGTCCAGCGCGCGGGGATAAAGGCGATCGACGAAGGGATAATCGACCAGCCAGCTCGACATTCTCAGCACCTCGGGGCGGTGCAAGTCCTCCGTCCGGTAGCGCTCGAGCGCACCCAGGTAGTCGGCGTATCCGAGCTCGCTTCTGAGGTCTTCAAAAATTTGCCAGTACCGATCGCGGGTGGTGGCCCCGTATGTCTGCTCGAGGTGTTCGCTCAAATGGGCCTGCACGCGATCGTTGTCGATCAGCGTGTTGTCGACGTCGAACAGGAAAACAATGTCGCGCTTGCTCACTTCCCAACTCGCAAATATTTCCAGCTTCAGTTCTTCTTGTGCTTGCCGAGCAGCTCCTTGGCGACCTCCGTCACGCGCTCCGGCTCGAATCCGTATTTTCGTAAGAGCTCCTTGAGCGGCGCCGATGCGCCGAATGTCTTCATGCCGATGATGCGGCCGGATTGGCCGACGTAGCGTTCCCAGCCGAAGGTGGAGGCCTGCTCCACCGCGACGCGCGCGGTCACGTCGGGCGGCAGCACGCTGTCGCGGTACGCCTGCGTCTGATCCTCGAAAATATCCCAGGACGGCATCGACACCACGCGCGAGCGGATTCCCTCTGCGAGCAGTTGCTCATGCGCATCGACACAGAGGCTGACCTCGCTGCCTGACGAAATGAGGATCACCTCAGGCTTTCCGTCCGGCGGATCTGCGAGCACATAGGCGCCGCGCGCGACCCCGGATGCGGGTGCATATCTGCTGCGGTTCAATGTCGGCAGGGGTTGACGCGAGAGCGCCAACATCGCCGGCTTGTGTCGCAGCTGCATGATATAGCGGAATGACGCTAATTGTTCGACCGGCTGGTGGGTCGGACCATCCTCGCCGTCGCCCATCGCATCGTGGGTGAAGACGAAGATGGTCGGCAGTTCCATCAGGGCCGAAAGCCGAATGGACGGCCGCGCGTAATCGCTGAAGATGAAGAACGTGGCGCCGAAAGCGCGCAGCTTGGACAGCGAGAGTCCGTTGACCGACGCGGCCATTGCATGCTCGCGGATGCCGAAATGCAGGTTCCTGCCGCCGTAACTGCCGGGCTCGAAATCGCCGGCTCCCTCGAACGTCAGGAGCGTCTTGTTGGACGAGCCGAGATCCGCCGATCCGCCGAGCAGCCATGGGATGTTCTGCGCGAGCACGTTGAGCACTTTGCCCGACGCGTCCCGTCCGGCGATTCCCTTGGGATCGGCGGGAAAAACGGGCAGCCCGCGGTCCCATCCGCTCGGCAACTCGCGCCGCTGCATCAGGTCGACCTCGGTCGCAAGCTCGGGATATTTAGACCGATACGCCGCGAACAATTCGGTCCAACGGGCGCGGGCCTGCGCGCCGCGATTGCCGATTCCGGCGGCGAAGTGGGCGCGCACGCCATCGGGAACCAGGAATTTTGCGTCCTCGGGCCATCCGTAGTCGCGTTTGGTCAGCCGGACCTCCTCCTCGCCCAGCGGCTCGCCGTGCGCTGCGGCGGTATCCTGCTTATGCGGCGAGCCGTAGCCGATGTGGCTGTCCAGAATGATGAAGGTCGGGCGATTCTTGGTCTGCTGAAAGATGTCCAGGGCGTGCTCGATCCGATCGATGTCATTGGCGTCGCCCACGCGCAGAACGTTCCAGCCGTAACCCAGGAACCTGGCGGCGATGTCCTCGGTAAAGGTGATGCGCGTGTTGCCTTCGATCGTGATGTGGTTGTTGTCGTAGATCCAGCAGAGGTTATTCAGCGCGAGATGGCCCGCGAGCGACGCCGCTTCCGAACCGACGCCTTCCATCATGCAGCCGTCGCCGCACACCGCGTAAATGTTGTAGCCGAAGATCTCGAAGCCGGGGCGATTGTAGCGGTTGGCGAGCCATGCCTCGGCGATCGCCATGCCCACGCTGGTGGCAACGCCCTGCCCCAGCGGTCCGGTCGTTGCCTCGACCCCGGAGACGAGGTGGTATTCGGGATGACCGGGAGCCTTGCTGCCGAGTTGGCGGAAGTGACGGATGTCGTCGAGCGAAACCGCGGGCTGCCCCAGCCGCTCATATTCGGCATTCACGGCGCGAGCGCCGGTCAGGTGGAGCACCGACCACTGCAGCATCGAGGCATGGCCGTTGGAGAGCACGAAGCGATCGCGGTTCGGCCAAATCGGATCCTGCGGATCGAAACGCATGACGCGATTCCAGAGGGTATAGACGAGGGGCGCGAGCGCCATCGGCGTGCCGGGGTGCCCGGACTTCGCCTGCTGCACTGCATCGATCGACAAGGTGCGAATAGTGTTGATCGACAGCTGGTCCAATTCCGCATCGGTCATGGGCCGCCGCGAATCCAGCGCAGGGGTGGCGATGGAACTCATTTACGCCTCCACTTTTTCCTTGTTGCCGAGCCGCGCGGCCGCTGCGCGATCGGCAAGCACCAGGGCCCGCTCACGCAGCACGCGCGAACCGGGAATGGATCGATCGCCGTCGCGCAGGCGCACGAGCGTTTGCGCCTTGTCGCCGCCGGTCACCAGCCACAGGACGAGGCGAGAGCGGTTGATGATGGGAATGGTCAGCGTCATGCGACGGTGGCCTTGGTAGGGACCGCTCAGCGCGACGTCTGCATCGGTGACGTCGAGCACCGGATCTCCAGGCACCAGCGAAGCGGTGTGGCCGTCCGGTCCGAGGCCGAGGTGAACGAGGTCGAGAACGGGCGGGGAGCCTGCCACCTCCCGTAGCGTCCGCGCGTATTGCTCGGCCCCCTGATCGAGGTCGGCTGCTTCGACCGGCATGGCGTGGATGTGGTCAGCGGGCAATGGCACACGATCGAGCAGACTCGCGCGCAAATGCGCGAGGTTGCGGTCGGGATCGCCTGCCGGCGCAACCCGTTCGTCCACCTGAAAGACCTGCACGTGCTGCCAAGGAAGCTCATCGTCGGCCAGCGCGCGCAGCATCAGCCAGGGTGTGCGGCCACCGCTCACCGCCATGCTGAAGCGTCCGCGCGCAGTCGCCGCCGCGCGCGCGGTGGCGGCAATGATAGCCGCCGCCTGACGGGCGACCGCATCGTCATCGGGATAGATTTCGATCCTCACACGAGGCCTCCACCGGCCGGGCTCATGCCTGCGCTCAATTCCCGGTCTTCTCGACGTGGCCGCCGAACTCGTAGCGCATGGCGGAAAGGAGCTTGTCGCCAAACGTCGCCTCGCCGCGCGAGCTGAAACGTTCGTAGAGCGCCGTCGAGAGCACGGGCACCGGCACGGCCGCGTCGATTGCGGCTTTGATGGTCCAGCGCCCTTCCCCGGAATCGGAGACCCTGCCGGCAAAGTTCGTAAGCGCGGGATCCTTGGTCAGCGCGGCCGCGGTGAGATCGAGCAGCCAGGATGCGATCACGCTGCCACGCCGCCAGACTTCCGCGATATCGCGCAGATTGAGGTCGTATCGGTAGAGCTCCGGGTTGCGCAGCGGCGTCGTTTCGGCGTCGACCGCGTGCTGCTGCTCGCCGACATTGGCGTGGCGCAGAATGCTCATCCCTTCGGCGTAGGCGGCCATGATGCCGTACTCGATCCCATTGTGGACCATCTTGACGAAGTGACCGGCGCCGTTCGCCCCGCAATGCAGGTAGCCGAGCTCGGAGGTGCCGCCGATGCCCTCGCGTCCCGGTGTAGGTGGGATATCCCCGGTACCAGGCGCCAGCGTCTTGAAGATCGGATCGAGACGCCGCACAGCGCCTTCTGGTCCGCCGATCATCATGCAGTAACCGCGTTCCAGGCCCCATACGCCGCCGCTGGTGCCGACATCCACGTAATTGATTCCTTTTGAGCCAAGCTCATGGGCGCGGCGGATGTCATCGACGTAGTATGAGTTGCCGCCGTCGACGAGAATGTCGCCGCTCTCTAGGTGAGGCACGAGGTCGACGATCGTCTTATCCACGACGGCCGCCGGGACCATCAGCCACACCGCGCGCGGCTTCGCCAACTTGCGCACAAGGTCGGCAAGCGAGGTGGCGGCGACCGCCTTGTCCCGTGCCAACTCCGCGACCGCCTTCGGCGACATGTCGAAGACCACGCATTCGTGGCCGTCCTTGATGAGTCGCCGCACCATATTGGCGCCCATCCTGCCCAATCCAACCATCGCGAGCTGCATGACATCCTTCTCCGTTAGAGCTGAAGTGCGGCCCGCAGCCGCTGCATGGCGGCGGTGACGCCTTCACTGCCGTTGAAAATCGCCGACCCGGCGACCAACACATCGGCGCCCGCGGCGACCGCCAGCGGCGCAGTGGTTGCGTCGATCCCTCCGTCCACCTCGACGCTGCAGCCCGGCTTGATGCGGTCGATCATCTCGCGCGTGCGAGTGATCTTCGGCAGTGTCGTGGGGAGGAAATGCTGATGCCCGAATCCTGGATTGACGGTCATGACCAGGACCTGGTCGAGATCCGGCATGATGTCTTCGAGAACGGCCGAAGGCGTTGCGGGATTAATGGCGACACCGACACGTTTTCCCAATGCCTTGATGCGTTGCACGGTGCGTGACAGGTCATTGTTACCCTCCCAGTGCACCAAAAATGAATCGGTGCCGGCCTGCACGAATTCCTCGAGGAAAAAATCCGGATTTAGAATCATCAGGTGCGCCTCCAGCGGCAGGCGCGTCACCCTGCGCAGCGACTCCACCACGACTGCGCCCATGGAAAGGTTCGGTACGAAATGTCCGTCCATCACGTCTACGTGGATACGGTCCGCTCCGGCGCGCTCGGCCTCGGCAACCTGCTCGCCCAAGCGGGCAAAATCGGCCGCGAGGATGGAGGGAGCGAGCTTGACTGCGTCGGTCGTCACGTTGTGCCCTTGAGCTTGCGGTATCGGCGGCGAGCTTGGGCTCATTCTTGCCCTCGAGCTCCGGGATGATGCGCTGCGCCAGAACCTTGCCGAGTTCGACGCCCCACTGATCGAACGAGTCGATGTCCCAGATCGTTCCCTGGGTGAAGACGCTGTGTTCATACAGCGCAACCAGCTTTCCGAGCGCGGCTGGGGTCAAACGATCCATCACGATAGTGTTGGATGGCCGATTGCCTTCGAACACGCGGTGCGGAACGAGCCAATCGGGCGTGCCTTCGGCCTTGACTTGCTCGGCCGTTTTCCCGAACGCGAGCGCCTCGGTCTGCGCAAAGACGTTTGCCAGCAGCAGGTCGTGATGCCGGCCGAGCGGGTTGAGCGGCTGTCCGAAGGCGATGAAGTCACAGGGAATGAGCTGTGTGCCCTGATGGATCAATTGGTAGAACGAGTGCTGACCGTTGGTTCCTGGCTCGCCCCAAAAGATCGAACCGGTCTGATAGTCCACCGGCGTCCCGTCGAGTGTCACGTGTTTGCCGTTGCTCTCCATCGTCAGCTGTTGGAGATAGGCCGGGAAGCGCTTGAGATACTGGTCGTAGGGCAGGACCGCGACCGTCTGCGCGCCGAAGAAGTTGTTGTGCCAGACGCTGAGAAGACCCATGAGCACCGGCAGGTTGCGGTCGAATGGCGCGGTTCGGAAATGCTCATCAATCGCGCGGAACCCCTCCAGCATGGCTCGGAAGTGATCCGGACCGATCGTGAGCATGGTCGAAAGACCGATCGCGGAGTCCATCGAGTAGCGCCCGCCGACCCAGTCCCAGAACTCGAACATATTGGCGGTATCGATGCCGAATTCCGCGACTTTCTCGGCATTGGTCGAGACCGCAACGAAATGCTTGGCGACCGCCTTGGCATCGCCTCCCAGGCCGCGCAGCGACCAGTCGCGCGCGCTGTGCGCGTTGGTCATGGTCTCCAGCGTCGTGAAGGTCTTCGAGGAGATGATGAACAGCGTTTCCGCGGCATCCAGATCGCGGGTCGCCTCGACGAAATCGGTGCCGTCGACGTTGGACACGAAGCGGAAGGTCATGGCGCGGTCGCTGTAGTACTTGAGCGCCTCGTAGGCCATCACCGGTCCCAGGTCGGAGCCGCCGATACCGATATTGATGACGTTGCGAATGCGTTTTCCAGTGTGGCCTTTCCATTCGCCGCTGCGGATGTGATCGGCGAACTCGGCCATCTTGTCGAGCACGCGATGAACCTCCGGCACGACATTCTTGCCGTCGACCATGATGGAGGTGCCTTTCGGCGCACGCAGCGCAACATGCAGGACCGCTCGTTTCTCCGTGACGTTGATTTTCTCGCCACGAAACATGGCGTCGATTCTTTCGCGCAGGCCGGATTGCTCGGCGAGCTCGATGAGCAGCCTGAGCGTCTCGTCGTCCACCCGATTTTTTGAATAATCCAGAAAAACGCCGGCGGCCTCCGCCGTCATCCGCTCGCCGCGCGCGGGATCATGCGCGAACAACTCTCGCAGGTGACGGCTCCGCATTGCGTCATAGTGATCTTCGAGAGCCCGCAATGCCCCATGTTTGCCCCTCGATCGCGTGTGAGATATCTCCGATCGTGCAGCCATCTGCGCACCTGCTCTGTTCAACTGCGTGGTTTCGAGCGCATCCCAGCATGTGGCTGAGGGCGCTCCCACAGCCGAAATCCGCCACAGAAAGCATTGTGGTTGTCGCCGGCGCGAGAACCGGGCGGCAGTGCATCAAGCTTTTTGATATTGCCTCCGCCAATAACGGTGTCGTCGGGCTCGAGCGCGGCAATGAAACGTGCCACCACATCGGCAACGTGACGGCGCCATTTCTTCTTGCCGTTGCGCTCCAGTCCGGCCCGACCCACGTAGTCCTCGTAGGTGCCCTTCTTGTATGGCAAGTGACCGAGTTCCATGGGCTCCACGATGCCGTTCACAATTATGGCCGATCCAAAGCCCGTTCCGAGACCTAGAAAGAGCATCTTGCCGCCTTTGTAGCTACCCAAGGCCTGCATGGCCGCATCGTTGACGATTTTCACAGGACGACCGAAGGCTGCTGCAAAATCGAACCCGACCCATCCAGGTCCCAGGTTGTGTGGTTCAGCAACCGGCCGGCCGTGAAGAACCGGCCCGGGATAACCGATCGATACTGCGTCATAGTTCCAGCCCCGGCTGAGCTTCTTCACGCTGGACACCATCTGGCTTGGGGTCATCATCGGCCCGGACGGAAACGATCGTGGCTCGCTTTGCCCGGTGGCAAGGATCTTGACCGAGGTTCCGCCCACATCAATGGCCAACACTTTCCTTGCCGAAGACGCCTTGGCGACGCCAACTCGACGTTGTTGCCCTGTCCTGGGCCGGACGGCGCGCCGCGACTTTTTCACCACGCTAACTCGCTCGCTTGAGGGCGGAGGATTTGGAGCCGATCACGTCCATCAGGTCGTTCCACGATTGGACGAACGACTTGGCACCTTCCTCTTGAAGCTGTCTCGACAGTACATGGACGTCGATGTTCGCACCCGCGAACTGCGCCAGTTCCTCTTCCGAGTTGCCGCCATCCGCGGGGATGGTTGCGCCGACATCCTCGTGCTCGGCGAGCGCTTTAAGCGTGGCCTCCGGCATGGTGTTCACCGTGAACGGCGCGGCCAAGCTCTTGACGTAGAGGATATCGGAAGCTTTCGGATCCTTAGTGCCGGTGCTGGCCCACAGCAGGCGTTGCGGACGCGCGCCAGCATTGTAGGCCCGCATCCATCGGGGCGAAGTCAGCAGGTCCAGGTAGGCCTTGTAGGTCCGCTTGGCGATGGCGATGCCGAGCCGATTGTTGAGCGTCTCAGGGGCCTTGCCGGTCACCGCCACGTCCCAGCGGCTGATGAAGATCGACGCCACCGATGCGACATCGGGCTTCAACCCGGCTTCGATGCGCCGCTCGATACCGCGCATGAACGCGTTGGCTGCCGCCAGATACTGGTCGTCGGAGAACAACAGCGTGACGTTGACCGGCACACCGGCAAAGATCGCCTCCTCGATGGCCGGCAGGCCTTCGGCGGTGCCGGGAATCTTGATGAAGACATTGGGACATTGCGCCTGGGCGTGCAGGTTCTTGGCCTCTTCAATCGTCGATTTGGTATCGTGCGCCAGCAAAGGCGAGACCTCCAGCGACACCCAGCCGTCTAGGCCGCAGGTTCGGTCATAAACCGGCCGAAACAGATCCGCGGCCTGCCTGAGGTCGTCAAGCGCGAGTTCGAAGAACAGTTTCTCTCCGGACTTGCCTTCCGCGAGCTTGCTCTTGATTGCGTCATCGTAGTCGCTGCTGTTCTTGATCGCGTGGTCGAAGATGGTCGGATTCGATGTCAGCCCGGTGACCGAGAGCTCGGCGATATAGCGGCGAAGCACGCCCGTCTTCAGCAGGCTGCGCGTGATGTTGTCGAGCCAGAGGCTCTGACCCAGATCATGTAGGATTTGAGTGGCTTTCATCATGTCACCTCGATCACGCCCCCGACTTCGGCAAGTAGCGTTCAACCGCTATGGCTCGCAGGCGCGGGAGCCGATGACGATCCGCCCGATCTGCCATGCGGATGGTGGGCCTTGATCGGCAGCCATGCATGTCCATCGCGCGCGAGCAGGCGATCGGCGGCGGCGGGGCCGGCCGTGCCTGCGGCATAGTTCGGGAAATCGTCGGCAGGAGCGCGGGCCCAGGCATCGAGCAGCCCCTGCACGGCGCACCAAGCTGCCTCGACCGTATCGGCGCGCTGAAACAAGATCGCATCGCCGATGAGGCAGTCGTAGATCAGCGTCTCGTATCCGACCGATGCGAGTGGCGCGAAATAGTCCTGGTAGGCGAAATTCATCTCGACGCCTTCGATTTCGATCTCTGCGCCCGGACGCTTGGCGCTGAAACTGAGCGATAGCCCCTCATCGGGTTGGATGCGGAGCATCAGGATGTTCGAAGGCAATCGATCGACCGGGGTGTCGCGGAAAAGTGCATAGGGCGCTTGACGAAATTGCACCGCGATCTCGGTCGTGCGGGCGGAAAGGTGCTTGCCGGTGCGGAGGTAAAATGGCACGCCGGCCCAGCGCCAGTTGTCGATGCCGAGCTTGAGCGCGACATAGGTTTCGGTTCCGGAATTCGGCGCGACATCGGGCTCGTGCCGGTAATCGCGAACGCTTTTGCCGAGCACCACGCCCGCCCCGTACTGGCCACGTACAGCATTGGCCGGTGAGATGGGATGAATTGCCTGGAACAGCTCCGTCTTCTTGGCGCGCACGGCATCCGCATCGAATGAGATCGGCGGCTCCATGCCGATCATGGCAAGGAGCTGAAACAGATGGTTCGGCACCATGTCCCGCAATGCGCCGGTCTTTTCGTAGAAGCGACCGCGGCCCTCGACGCCGAGAGTCTCGGCGGCCGTGATCTGGACATGGTCGATATGGTCGCGGTTCCACAGCGGCTCGAAGATGCCGTTGGCGAAGCGCAGTACCAGGATATTCTGGACCGTTTCCTTGCCGAGGAAGTGATCGATGCGATAGATCTGGTCCTCGGACAGCACCTTGAGGAGCTGAGCGTTGAGGGCCTCGGCCGAGGGAAGGTCGTGCCCGAAAGGCTTTTCGATGATCACCCGCCGCCATGCTTTCTCTGACTGCCGGGTGAGTCCGGCGCGGCCGAGCTGCTCGATCACGGGCCCAAAGAACCGATCGGTGGTCGCCAGATAGAACAGCACGTTGGCCGTGTCCTTCTGCTGCCTGCGTAGCTCGGTCAGCAGCTTCTCGAGCCGGCTATAGGTTTCGGGCTGCGTGAAGTCCCCACGCACGTAATGCATGCGCCGAATGAGCCATGACCAAGCCTGCTCGTCGATCGTCCCGCCCTGCCGGTCGCTGCCGCGTGCGGCCGCTTGCATCATCTCGGTTAGGTTCTGGCACCACCCTTCGGTGGTCTGATCGTTATGGTCGACGCCAATGATGGCGAAGCCGTCCGGAAGCTTTCCGGCTCGCACGAGATGATACAGCGCCGGCACGATGAGACGCTTGGTGAGATCGCCGGCGGCGCCGAAAATCGTCAAGGTGGCGGGAGAAGGCAGCCGGCCGTGAAGACTCTTTGCCACTCCTGCTGCGGCGTCTGCGTCAAGCGCTATCATGCAGATTGTGTCCTAGCCAACTCCTGGTCCGTCGTTGGTAACGCAAGTCTAGCAAGGGCGCGCCCTAAGGCAATTGCAGGGGGGCGTGTTCATTAGCGAATACCGGACGAGCTGTGAGCAAGGTGTTCGCTGCTCATGACCTGGATCGGATCGTCGCTTTGTGAAGGCTCCGACCCTCGAGGTTCCCACGGACTCGGCGGGGCCAAAGGACTGCCATTCCCCTCCCTTTGCGAGAAAATTCCCCGATAGGCCTTTGCCGGTTCCGGGATAATATGCAGGCGGCGACAAGATCGCGGGCGCTTGAGCCTTGTGAGAAGAGTGCAAACGGAGACGGCGCATGACGTTCACGGTGAGGAGCAATGGTTTCAAGGACGGCGACTATCTGCCCAACGCCCACATCCTTTCGGCCGAATTTGGCTTCGGCTGCCAAGGCGACAACCAATCGCCACATTTGGCCTGGTCGGGAGCACCGTCCGGCACCAAGAGCTTCGCCGTGACTTGTCTCGATCCGGACGCACCCACGGGCAGCGGATTCTGGCACTGGCTGGTAGTGAACATCCCTCCCACTGTTACGGAGCTTGAGCTGGATGCGGGCAATCCGAAGTCGTCGAAGCTGCCGCAGGGCGCGTTGCAAACCCGCACCGACTTCGGCACCCCTGGATATGGCGGACCGTGCCCGCCGGCGGGCGATCACCCGCACCGTTATCTGTTCACGGTGTTCGCAGTTGGGACCGACCGTCTCCAGGTGACGGCCGACACCTCGGCAGCCGTCATCGGATTTCAACTCCATTTCAACACGCTGGCCAAGGCCGAGATCATGGGCCTCTACAGGCGCTGATCGGACACCCTGGAACGTAATTTCACCTCCCGATTCGTATCGCCGCGCCATCACGAAGTTAGCCTCAATCCCGCATCAGCTTGTCGAGCGTGATCGGCAGATCGCGCACGCGCTTACCGGTCGCGTGATAGACCGCGTTCGCAATCGCCGCCGCAGTGCCGACAATGCCGATTTCGCCGACGCCTTTGACGCCGAGCGGATTGATCTCGTCATCCTTCTCTTCGACGAAAATTACGTCGATGGCATGCACATCCGCATTTACCGGCACATGATAGTCGGCAAGGTTGTGCGTCATGAATCGCCCAAACCGGTGATCGGTCACAGTCTCTTCATGCAGCGCCATCCCGATACCGCCGACCACGGCGCCGAGAATCTGGCTGCTCGCGATTTTCGGATTGAGAATGCGGCCCGCTGCTACCGCGTTGACCATGCGCGTGACGCGAATGACGCCAAGCTGCTCGTCGACCTTGACCTCGGCGAATACCGCCGCGTGCGTGGAATGCGAGTACTTCCCGTCCTCGTTAGGCTGGGCGCTGGCTTCTCTTTCAACCCGGTCGATTTTTCCGGCACGCATCGCGTCCGCGACTAAGACCTCTCGGCGCTCGTCGTCCTTGTGCTGGATCTTGCCTTCGGCGAATACCACATCATCGAGCTTTGCCCTGGCAAGCGGCGACCCCGGCATCTTCCGCGCCAGCCCGAGAAGTTCCTGCTGCACCGCCCGACAGGCGGCGTGAATGGCGGAGCCGACCGATGAGGTAGTGAACGATCCCCCTTCGACCGGCGCATCCGGCAGCGTGGAATCGCCGAGCTTTACCGTCACGTTATCAAGCGGCACTCCGAGCATCTCGCCAGCAAGCTGGGCCATCATCGTATAGGTTCCAGGCCCGATATCGGCGGTCGCGCTCGCGATCTCGACGCTGCCATTGGAGGTCAGCGCGGCCTTGGCGCTCGCCGGCATCTGCATCGCTTCCCAAATGCCGGTCGCCATGCCCCAGCCGATAAGTTCGTTGCCCTCCCGCATCGAGCGTGGCTGCGGATTGCGGTTGGACCAACCGAACTTTTCGGCGCCCTGGCGATAGCATTCGCGCAGCTGCTTGCTGCTGTAGGGCCGGTCCTGGACCTGGTCCTTGTCGGAATAGTTGATCAGCCGGAGCTCGAGGGGATCGATGTTCGCCGCATAGGCGAGCTCGTCCATCGCGCATTCGATCGGATACATCCCTTCAGCGCCGCCCGGAGCACGCATGTCGCAAGGGGTGTTCTGATCGAGCTTGACCAGCCTTTGACCGAGCTCGGCGTTTGCACATCGGTAGAGCAGGCTCGACCAGTTGACGAAATCGCGCTGGAAATCCTCGAATTGCGAGGTCATGGCGATGACGTCGTGCCGGAACGAGGCGAGGCTTCCGTCGCCATTGGCTCCGAGTGCCAGCTCGTGCACATTGGCAGCACGATAGCCGAGCGTGAACATCTGCTGGCGGGTGAGAGTGATGCGCACCGAGCGCTTGAGGGCGAGGGCGGCGAGCACCGCGAGCGGCAATTCATATTGTGGACGCAGCCCGGATCCAAATGCGCCTCCGACATAAGGGCATAGAACACGCACCTTGTCGCGCGGCATCCCGAACACGCCGGCAACGTAGTTGCGGCAGTTCTGCGGTCCTTGCGTCTTATCGAAGACGGTGATCCGGCCGTCGCCCTCCCACATCGCGGTGGCCGCGAATGGCTCCATTGGATTATGGTGTTCGACCGGCATGCGATATTCGGCTTTGATCTGCACGGCCGCTTGGCTGAATGCTGGCGCGGGCTTGCCGCGCTTGGTGGAGTGCGCCGGGTCCCGCTTCGAAACCGCGCCGCGCTGGCGCTGGGCATCGAAATCGGTGACATGTGCCTGCCGCTCATAGTCGACGCGGACCAATGAAGCCGCAAATCGCGCGATCTCGAATTCCTCGGCGACGACCAGCGCGACTGGTTGGCCATTGAAAAGAATTTCGGCGTCATAGAGCGGACGAAAGGGCGAGCCGGAGGGCGCGATCTCGTCCGTATACTTTTTGTGCGATGAAGCAAGCTTGGGCCGATGCTCGTGCGTGAACACGTCGAGCACCCCTTCCACCGCAAGCGCATCCGCTACGTGGATGCGCTTAATACGACCTTTGGCAATGCTGGACGAGACCACGACACCATGCGCCAGGCCGGGTACATTGTATTCGGCTGCGTATTTCGCGATGCCGGTGACCTTCGCGCGGCCGTCAATGCGAGAGGTCGGCTTCCCGAGATGGCTGGTGGCAGCCATGGCACTCTCCCCGCTTACCTGATCCGCTTGTCGGCTTGCGATTGCGGGGTGCCGCGGGCCGCCTGATCCAGTGCGCGCAGGATGGCGCGCCGCGCCAGCTCGATCTTGAAGTCGTTGTGGCCGAAGCCACGCGCATCTTGCAGCATAACTTCGGCGGCGCGAAGAAAGTTCTCTCGCGTCGGCGCCGCTCCGTGGAGCTGCGCTTCGGCTTCACGGTCGCGCCACGGCTTGTGCGCGACCCCGCCGAGCGCGAGCCGCGCTTCTTTGATCGTGTCGCCCTCGATGTCGAGGCCGACCGCGACGGAGACCAGGGCGAACGCATACGACAGGCGATCACGGATTTTGAGATAAGTGTAATTCTTGGCGAAGCCTTTGGGTGGCAGTTCGATGGCCGTGATGATCTCGTCCGGCAGCAGATTGCTGTCGATCTGCGGCGTCTCGCCAGGCAAGCGATGGAAGTCGGAAAAGGCGATGCTGCGCTGGCCACCCTTGCCGTTCGCCAGTACCCGTGCTTCCAGGGCAGCAAATGCCACGCACATGTCCGAAGGATGCGTGGCGATACAGTGCTCGCTCGCTCCCAGGATCGCATGCATGCGGTTGATGCCGTTAATCGCTGAGCAGCCGCTCCCCGGCTCGCGCTTATTGCAGGGTGTGGTGATATCGTAGAAATACAGGCAGCGCGTTCGTTGCAGCAGGTTGCCGCCTGTCGAGGCCATGTTGCGCAATTGTTGCGAGGCGCCGGCGAGAATGGCGCTCCCGAGCAGCGGATAATGTGCCTCAATCTGCGGGTGATAGGCGAGATCGGAATTGGGAACGAGGGCGCCGATCCGTAACCCGCCATCCTCGGTCTCCTCGACGTTGTTGAGCGGCAGTCGCGTGATGTCGATCAGACGCGACGGACGTGCGACATTCTCCTTCATCAAGTCTATGAGGTTGGTACCGCCGGCGATGAATTTTGCCGCCGGATCCGCCGCGATCTGGCGGACGGCGTCGGCGACGTCGTTTGCGCGCGTATATTCGAAACTGTTCATCGTCAGGCCTCCCCGGAACTCTCCGTCGTTTTGCCAAACATCACCTGTTCGATGGCCGTCACGATGTTGGGATAGGCGCCGCAACGGCAGATGTTGCCACTCATCAGCTCGCGAATCTCGTCGGCGGTCCGTGCCTTGCTCTCGGCGATCAGGCCGACGGCGGAGCAGATCTGGCCTGGGGTGCAGTAGCCGCACTGAAAGGCGTCATAGTCGATGAAGGCCTGCTGCAACGGATGGAGCGTGTTCCCTTGTGCAAGGCCTTCGATCGTCGTGATGCGCGCGCCATCCTTCATGACCGCAAGCGTGAGGCACGAATAAACACGGCGACCATCAACCAGAACGGTGCAGGCACCGCATTGGCCGTGATCACAGCCCTTCTTGGTGCCGGTAAGGTCGAGATAGAGGCGAAGCGCGTCGAGCAGCGTGGTCCACGGCGCGACCGCCAATTTGCGTTCGACGCCGTTGACATGGAGCGTGACCGTCGTCTTGGCCGGGTTAGGAAGCTTCTCCAAGCCCTTGCGAGTCGCTGAGGATGATTGAGTCATCGGAATTCTTCAGACCGGCCGCATTCGCTAGCTTGTGGAAGACAAGAGTCTGTCGGATTACGTCTTTGGAGCGGATTACGTCTTTGGACCCTGCATCATGCGTCCACGGTCCCCCGGCACTTGCAAACTACGAAGCTGGCCTGGAGGCGCATGACGCGGCGCGCTGCAGCAGGATTTTGACCGGCACGGGTCAACGGAAGCATTCCTGAATTGTTCCAAACGAGCCAAGTAAAGATGCAGATCTCGCATGCTACCGGTCTCGCGTGGGGTCTAGCGCCGTCCGATTGCGTGTCCATCCTAAAGCACGGCCCTTGGCCGGCTTTGGCGCTCTTGCTCTTATTGTGACGATCTTGCGCAGATCGCGGACTCACGGATTGGGAGGCCAGAAGAAGCTTGTAGCACGATCAACGACGTCTGCCGTTGGGTACCGACCCGTGGGAGCCACCCGACCTGGCGCCCTCCCGCCAGATTGCCAGGACCGCCGCCATGATCGCCGGTCCAACGAACAACCCGATCAGGCCGAACGTTTCCAAACCGCCAAAGATGCCGAGAAGAATCCACAGGAAAGGCAGGCGGGTCGATGCGCCGATCAAAGCGGGGCGGACAAAATGATCGGCAACGAAGACCACGGCTGACGCGAACAAGAAAAGCAGGACGGCCGCGGTAATGCGGGACTGAACCATGAGAACGAAGCAGGCGACCACGAAGACGAGCGGTGCTCCGAACGGAACGGTAGCGAGCACCGCCGTCGCGAATCCGAACAGAACAGGATGGCTAACGCCCGCCACCACGTAGGCCGCCCCGAGCACCGCTCCCTCCGCCAACCCAACCAGAACGAGGCCGTTGACGGTTGCACGAATCGCAACGATGGCTTCTTCGCCGAGACGCTCCGCGGACGGGCCAACGAGCCGATCGGCGACGATCCGGCTTTGCTTGATGATTCTCGGACCATCCCGATATGCGAAGAAAAGCGTCAGCAACGTAAACGCCAACGTCACCAAGCGGCTGATTGCTTCGCTGCCGAGGCTTCGCGTCCAGTGAATGAGGTCCAAGGATTCGGCTCGCCCCAAGAGCTCCTTGGCCGCATCCGGATCGGCTAGGTTGTCCTGCCACCACGTTGCGACATAAATCCCGACGAACGGCATTTGCGCCACCCATTCCGGCGTGCCGAGTCCAGCCTCTCTCAGTTCCCGCACCGTTTGGACAACGACATTTGCTTCCCTGGCCATTTGAATAGCCAGCGTGATGAGGGGGCAGATGATGAGAATGCCGACAGAGAGCGCGAGCAAAATAGCTGTGATCGAGGGATGCATGCCTTTGCGAGCCAGCCATTCGCGAATGGGCCATGTTGCAATCGCAAGCACACCAGCCCAGGCAAGCGCCGGCAAGAAGCGCTGCAAGATCCAAACCGCAGCCAGAACCAATATCGTAACGAGGATGAGGCGGCCGAAGAATTGCAGAGATGACTGCTCCATGGGAGGACCCCCCGGTGCTTCGCATCTCGCCACGAGAGGTCTCAGGAGTAAACCCGTCTCACCACACTGCCCCGATCGGCATGCTGTGCGGCGGCCCTGACGAGACCGAATGTTACGACTTAAGGCCGGGCCACGAGCAGAGGCTCAACGTTTCTACCCCCCGCCATTTGCGGGTGCGACGCCTCGAAGCCCTGACCTAGCTCTCGCTTCAAGACGAGCGAGCGCGCAACAAGGAAGGCGTCCTTCAGATTCGTCGCCCGGCGCAACGCAACATTGAAAAAGGCATCGCCGAAATAGGTCCACTTGGCCCTATCCTCGCACCCGAATGATGGATGATTGGCATCCGCTGCGGTGATTACAAGCGTATCGGCATCGGCGATGCGAGGAATGAAAATGCCGGAATAGCAAGCCGAAATGACGACAACCTTGTGCCGTATGCCGGTTCGCTCGAGCATCTCGGCGAGATCGGACGGCTTGAGCGTTTCCGCTAGCCGTCCGGCGTTGACAGCGAGGCCGTCGCGGGATCCGTGCGAGGTAAGGATGAGGAACAGAATGTCGCTGTCGCCGTTCATCTTCTTTGCCTCCGCTTGCAATGTTGCAGCGAGCGTTTCGACGGTGGCATTGCCGCCTCTCTTCGTGTTGAATCGTACGACAACCGGATCGGCTCCGAATCGGCTCGCGACGATTTCGGCTGCGCTGGTCGCCTCTCTGCGGAAAACGCCTTGACCGCCGAATAGGCCGAATGACACCACGGTCACCCTGCGATGCTCTTCAGCCGCGTGCACTGCCGCAAACATCGGCGCGACGGCCAGAAAGAAAGCGACCAGGGGGGCGCTGAGCCGGCAGATTACAAACCCGAACATCACCGCGAACCTCCGTTCACGAATGCCTTGTTTCAACACCTGATCCCGGCGGGCCCCTCACCGGTTCAAATGCAGACAAGGCTGCTGCCGCACTGCGGCGGTCCGACGCCCCGATTGAGATCGCTAGCGGACAGACTCAAAGACATCCGTGATGATCGTCTCATCGGCAATGCCACCGCCCGCTGCATTTGGCTGCTGCGCCCGGACTTGGGCAGCCCATACATTGCTTCGATCGTGCGCAGGATGTTGAGGTGTGTGATGCCCTTTCCTTCGGCATACCACCCGGGCTTTATGTGTGCCCCTGCGAAGATTGTAACGATCCGGTTCTGAATGCCGCGTAACAAGCGGTTGTGCCTGGGCGAATATTGCGGGTTCGGCCCGATGAGAGGATTGGTCAGCCCGTAATAACCCGATTGGTCGTCGTTCTCGTCAAAAGTCACGATCAGAAGGCTGTTGTGAGTTTTTGCCCACTGGTAGTAGCCGTCGAGATTTTGCTGAAGCCACCTGTCGCCGGCCGGGATGCTTTGATCGGGTTTGCCGTTATGCATGTCATGATTCAAGTTGGGGATGACGAAAGCGACGGTCGGCAGGGTGGTATAGTCTGTGGGGAAATCGACAAATCGCAGATTCGACGAGGTGGCGACCGTCGTGCCGTTGGGGACATTCGCGAAGCTGATCCAGGGGACATGCTTGCGTGCGTAAATGCATTGGTCTGCGCGGCAGTTCGGTGGATCGATATCGACGGTCGAGCCGATGTTGGGTAGGCTCTCGGAGTATCCCTTGAACGAGAGGCCTTTTTTGATCAGTTGCTCGCCGAGATTGCTGGCCTTGAACGGGTAATCGGGGTGGTTGGCTTTGCTGGGCACCTGGTCGAGAAAGCCGACATTCTGATTGCTGCCCGAGAACAACCAGAAATAATTGCCTTGGCTGAAATGTTCTTCAGCAAACATGCGCTCGAAGGTGGCGCCTTCCGCCGCCAATTTGCTGATATACGGTGCGTCAAACCTACCGCCGAGGATTTGTTCAAAATCCTTGTTCTCTTCCACCACAATGACGATGTGGTCGTATACAGGCAGCGTTGAAGGCCACGACACGCTATCCGCTGCCGCCGCGAGGCTAGCGGTGCACGACACGAGAGCGATCATGCATAGCTGTGACGCTTTCGTCATTTGTCCTCCGCGAGTCGATCCAGTTGAGTGCGCCTGGGCGGCCAGTTCCGTTTGCCGCAAATGTCGGCGGATGAGTCCCGCGCTTCAGGCAACCTGTGCTCCGAGCAAGGCCTGGCGAAAGCGCGACTTAAGCAATGCTCCATCCCACGGCGGCAGCACAAGCGGGTCGCGAGTGGCCGAAACCTTCAGGACTACGAGGATCGGGCCTTTAGCCGTGTGCAACGTCGGCACCGCGTCGTCGAGTTCTCGCGTCTGCCTTACGGTCGTGCTCCAGCGGAAGCCGCACGCGAGGGCGACGCCCGCCAGCTCCACCGCCGTGCTGGTGTGGGTGCATTGCATTCCTGTTTCGCCGTAATGCTCATTGTCGATGACGAGGATCGCCAAATTGTCCGGCCTTTTCACGGCGACAGTGGCCAGCGCTCCCAAACCCATCAACATTTCGCCGTCGCCGGTGATGACCAGGACGCGACGTTTCGCCTGCGCCAGAGCCAGTCCCAATCCAACGGTGACGGCGCTGCCCATCGCACCCCAGAGGTAAAAATTGAGCGGATGATCGCCCGCAGCGGCGCAGTCGTAGGTCGGTGAGCCGAGACCTGTCACTACGAGCATATCGCCGCGATCTGCAAGTATGCGGGCAATCGCGCTGCGGCGTGCGAGTTCGTTGTGCTGGTTCATCGGCTAGTCCTTAAAGAGCTTGGTGCCAAGCATGCGCTGCGAGAGCAAAACAGCGACCATTAGGCCGGCGTTGAAGGCGATGCGTGCGGCTGCTTCCACGGCCGGGGCGGCCGCTTCCGGTTGGGTCACTTCGTAAACGATCGCGCCGGCTAGCCGCAGGCTGTCGGCTGTGATCTGGCCCATGGGAACCTGCCAAGGATTCGCTTCGCCCCACTCGCCGCGCATGGTGACGATCATCAGCAACGGGAAGCCGCACACCTTTGCGAGCGAGAGTGTGTTGATGCAATTTCCGACGCCGCTGCTTTGCATCAGCAGGACGCCGCGCTCGCCACCAAGCCACGCGCCCGCCAAGATGCCGATACCTTCCTCTTCGGTGGTAAGTACGGTCGGCTCCATGTCATGCGCGGCTTGGCATAACTCAATCAGTCGTGCATGGCCCGCGTCAGGAACGTATGTGACGTGACGGACACGGAATTCGCGTAGCTTCTCGAAGATCAGGTTCGGCCAATTCGGCGCATCCGCGGCTGCAATGGTGCTGCTTCGAGCGGCGTCTGATCCGCCATGTGTCGGCGTTGTCATCGATGTCCTTTCGAACCGGAGACCTTGGCGAATTGTTCTTATTGGCTCTCATATCCATCGGCGCCTCCGTGCAACCTATTCTCCATCACATAACCGGCTGCTGGCGATAGCCGCTCGCTAGGCGCGATGGGCTGGCATTCGACTCTCCGACCCCGATATATTTACCTGCCCGTGAAATTGGCCTTACGCTTCTCGATGAACGCCGTGATGCCTTCCTTGTAGTCACTGCTTTCACGAAGCTTTTCGTAGGCCTGTCCCTCGACCTCGAGGCCCACGCTCAGACTTGAGTCATAGGACGTATTCAACACGCGCTTGATCGTCTTGAGCGCGAGCGGTGACATGTTGGCGAGCGTTGTGGTGATCTCGTCAAGAATACGATTGAGCGCTGCTGTGTCGTCGGCAATGCGCGTGATCAGTCCCCAGCTATGCGCTTCCGACGCGGGAATGCGGCGGCCGAGCATCATCATGTCCACGGCTCGCGTCAGCCCGGCCATCCGGGCCACGCGTTGACTGCCACCGCTGCCGGGGATTTGGCCTAGAGTCACTTCAGGGAGTGCAAGGACTGTATCCTTGGTCGCAATGCGGATATCGCATGCCATCGCCAGTTCCAGGCCCACCCCCATTGCATACTTTTCGATCACACAAACGACCGGCTTCGGGCAACGCTCCGGCGCGGCCATGTTCCATGCGAGGTCGGACATGCCGTCACGCTCGATCTGCGGGAACGCTTTGACATCGCCACCGGATGTGTACACGCCGCCTTTTCCGCGGATTACAACGACGCGCACGTCTGGGTCCTGACCAAACGCCTCCAGGATCGCGGCTATTTGGCTGCGCCCACGATAGGACACCACGTTTAACGGGGGGCGATCGAGCCAAAGAAAGCCGAGTTTCTTGTTGGGATCGACTTCATAGTGCAAACCATCGAGATCCCCCAGGATGGCGGCTCGCTGTTCGGCGTAATCTTTGGTCATGAAGCTTCCTTCATCGTGACCTTGTCGCTTGCGAATGCTTCATACTTGCGCGTTCCAACCTGCTGGCACGAAAGCATGGCGGACCGCCGGCCCTGGTGGATGTTTGTCCCCGCAGATACCGCAATCGCGATCTGGGCATATCCGATTGCAATAAGTCATCCGACGATTGCTATAAATGACATGACAAGTGCACTGGGCACATCCGTGGTCATGGAGATTTGCTCATCGCGCTGCTGCGGCATCGAGTATCGCCGCGACAATCGAGGCATAACCCGTGCACCGGCAGATGTGGCCGGAGAGCATGCCGCGGACCTGCTGCTCGTCCGGCCCGGGCGTTTCTCTCAGAAAATGCGTGACTGAACATAGTATGCCCGGGGTGCAGAACCCACATTGTAGGGCATGATGTTTCGCGAACGCACGCTGGACCTCGTTAAGGGCGCCGGGCGGAGCCAGTCCCTCCACCGTCACGATCTCGGCACCGTCTGCCTGCGCCGCGTACTGCGTACAGCTGCGCACCGCTTGTCCATCGACCAGAATCGTACAGGCCCCGCATACACCGTGTTCACAACCAACGTGGACTCCGAATGCCTGGAGCTCATGACGCAAAAAATCGCAGAGTAGCATGCGCGGCTCGGCCTCGCCGGATCGGCGTTGCCCATTCAAGGTCAGCTCGACCGTAAAGCGCTCGCGGGCTGCACGATGTAGCGTTGTCATTACAGGTGGTCCCTTCGCCGCCGGGCCATCTCGAGCGCGCTGCTGACCGCGCGTTCTACGAGCACCTTCGTCAGCGCAGTCCGATAGTCGGCGGTTGCCGAGTGATCCTCCATGGGGGTCACGCTGATAGCGGCATGCTCCGATAGCTCGACAGCAATCTCGCCCGCCGGATGGCCGAGAAATCTCCTCACGTCGATTGAGACCGGCCGATCTTCCACGCCCCCGATACCGAGCGACAGTTCCTCGATCCGATCGACCTTGCCGACACGAAGGCTACAGGCCGCCGCCGCGATCGCGAAATCTCCGTGGCGCTGGGCGATCTCCAGGAAAGCATGACCAGCATCCGGCGCAGAGCACGGCCACTCGAGCGCCGTTATCAACTCGTCCGGCTGGCGCTGCGTGACTAGTGCGCCGATAAAGAACTCCCGCGCAGGAACGCGCCGTTGCCCCCGACGCGATTGCAGCACGACGCTTCCGCCGCATACGACGAGAGCAAGGGGTATTTCGGCACTTGGATCTGCGTGCGCGACTGAGCCGCCAAGTGTGCCGCGATTGCGTGTCTGGAAATGGCCAACCCACGGCAGCGCCATTGCAAGGAGGGGGATTTCCATTGCGATGACATCTGAGCTCAGCGCGTGGTTCTGTATAACTCCAGCGCCCGTCACCACCACCTTGGACGTCACTGAAATGGTCTTCAAGGCTTCGATACGTGAAATGTCGATCACTGCGCGTGGACGAACGACTCTCAGGTTCAGCATCGGACCGAGCGTCATCCCACCCGCGAGGATAGCCGCTTCGTCGCCCTTCTGCGACAGAAGAGCGGTCACTTCTGGGACCGCCTGCGGCCGATAATAGTCGAACGCTACAGGCTTCACGCCTCGCCTCCGCGTCGTTCATACCGTCGCAACCTTAACCACCAGTTCCGCCAACTTGGGTGATCTGCTGGGCTTATCCGACGCTCGAGCGAGTGAAAGAATTGAGCAATGAGATAACGCATCACACCGCCGAGCATGCGCTGGCCGACCGCTGCAAGCTTGCCGCCGACCTGGGCTTCGTAGCGATACGCGAGGCGCGTGCGACCGTCCGTCTCCGGTTGAAGATCCACGAATCCCGATCCCGATCCGAAGCCCAATGGCCCGACAGCGCTCCCGATGAGGCGAAGCGATCTTCCTTCCGCCTTGTCGCGGATCTCGACTCGCGCGTGATAGGTGCCGCGAATGCCGGCGACGCCGATCACGACCTGAGCCGAGTAGCGATCCGGACCATCTTGGGTCAAGCCGCGACATCCGGGGATGATGGCGGCAAGCTCGCTCGGATCCAGCAGTCGCCGCCATACCTCCTCTACTTGAGCGGAGAGAGTAACCTCTCCTTTGCCGGTCAGCGCGTCGCTGACTGTCGACCGTGCCGGTCGGGTTGCCGAAACTGACCGACGACGTCCTGTGGTCGACTCGTGCGCGTTCGCGAACGCCCAGACGCGTCCCAGGTTCAGCGGCAAGGCGATATCGTCGCGTCCGAGCGCATCGGCCACAGCATTTGTGATAGCAGCCGGGGTTAGCATCGAACTGCCGTCTCCCATTCCCTTCGCGCCGAGCGCGTTAGCCGGAGAGGGTGTTTCGATGTGACCGATCTCGATGTGCGGAACCTCGACGGCAGTTGGACAAAGATAATCGGCAAAAGTCCCCGACAGAAAATTGCCTTGATCGTCATAGGCCAACTCTTCGAATAGGGCCGCGCCTAAACCGTGGGCAAAGCCGCCGTACACCTGCCCTTCTACAATTTTAGGGTTGAGCTGGGTTCCGACATCGTGAACTGAAGCATATTTGTCGATGCGGATAGCGCCCGTCCTGCGGTCGATCTCGACTGCTGCGAGATCGATGACAAAGCCGAATGTGACCGCAGAGGCAATCCGGTCGTCGTCATCGGGCGAAGCCAAGATCGACGGGGACACGACGGACGTCTCATGAATTCCAGGACTGGTGCTGCCAGGCAAACCAGCCGGATTCCAGTGCGCGCGTGCCGCCGCTTTGCGAAACGGCAGTCCCTTGTTGGATTGACCGCGCACTCGGGCATAGCCTTCGCGCAGCTCGATTTCCTCAGCGGACGCATCCAGGGCGTCGGCAGCGAGCAATTTGATTTTCTGCGCGACTTGCTCTGCGCATTTCGCAACGGCATCGACGACGATCGCGGCGAAACGGTTCGAATAGTTCCCCGAAGCAATCGACCACGCGCTGGTCGCGGTATCGATTTCCGTGGCGACGTCGATTTCGTCTGGATGCAGCCCGAGCGCGTCGGCTACGATCTGCGCCGCAACGGTCGCATGGCCCTGCCCATTCGGGCAGCTGCATAAGCGCAGCGTGACCTGCCCGCTCGGATCGACGGCGAGGACGGCGCTGGCATTTGCGCCCGATTTGGGGTCCGCTCGGCGGCGGTCTTCCGCGGTCTGCGCCAGGGAAACATAGGCCATATTCGAGCCGGACGGCTCGACACCAGCTGCCATTCCGATGCCGAACAGCCGGCCCCCGCGGCGGGATTCCTCGCGCCGCCGTTTGAGCTCATCATAGTCGGCGATCCGCAACAGTTCCGATAGCGCTGCCTCGTAATTGCCGGCATCAAATACGGCACCTGCCGGCGCCTGGTAAGGGAAGGCGTGGACCGGAACGAAGTTGCGACGGCGCAGCTCGGCCGGATCCATTCCGAGGCCGCGCGCCGCGATTTCCATGATTCGTTCGAGGGCAAAATAGAACTGCGGTCCTCCATAACCTCGATTGAGACCTACGGGGGTGCAGTTGGTAACGACGAGCTCATTGTCGATTGAAATGTTCTTGACCCTGTAACAGCCATTCGACGCGGCGTGCATCCGATAGAGTGAGGCCGGCTCCGGCGGGCGGATATAAGCGCCCGTGCTTGCAGTATTCTTGAAACGTAATCCTGTGAGCTCGCCGTCTCTGGCAAACGCCGCGGCGACGGTTCCCAAGCGGTCGCTGGAGGCGGACGCGGCCGTGAGGTGCTCGGCTCGGTCTTCGGTCCATTTGACGGGCACGCCCGTCTTGCGGCTGACCGCCGCGAGAAGAAGGATGTATGAAAGAACGGCCTGTTTAATGCCAAAACTTCCGCCACTGCTCGGTGGCGTGATGAGGCGAAGCCGATGTCCGGGCACGCGCAATGCGCCAGCTATGAGTGGCTGGACGACGAAAGGGCCCTGGAAGTTGGACCACACCGTGTAGCGGTCCGGGGCGCGTTCGAAGTGCGCAATGACGCCGAACGTCTCCATCGGGGTAGACGCATAGCGTGGAAACGAATACGAGAACTCGAAGGCTCGATCGGCAGCGGCGAAGGCGGCATCCGGGTTGCCGTAACGGAAGCTCCGCCGACTGATCACGTTCGACCCTACGTTCTCGTGGATCACTGGGGCATCGCGCATGGTCGCGCTTCCCGGATCCGTGACTGCCGGCAGGAGTTCGTAATCGACGTGGATTAGATCGCACGCGTCTTCCGCGATATAGCGCGTGTCCGCGACCACGACGGCGACAGGCTCGCCGACGTAGCGTGCCTTGTCGATGGCGATCGGATAGTAGGCGAGGGGGGCCTTCACGATGCTTGATAGCGGTCCGATCATGCCAAGGAGGTCGCGTCCAGTGATGATGGCCCGAACGCCGGGGACCTCCAGCGCTCGCGCGAGATCAATCCGGCCGATCCGCGCATGCGGATGGGGCGAACGCAAAATCGCCGCAAAGCGGATTCCGGGAACTGGCGAGAGATCGTCTATGAAACGCGCCTGCCCAGTCAGGAGCGCTTGATCCTCTTTACGCGCAACAGCGGAGCCGACCCATCGCTTCGATATGGTCTCGATTGGTTCAAGCAAGACCGGCTCCACCTTGACAAGCGTCAGCGCCGCCCTTCGATCGCGTCGTCTCGTTGTATGATCTATAGGACCAGGCGGGTCGCCACGACAAGATTGACAATGGGCAAAATCACTCGGCGTTATGTGAGGGCCTCCTGGAGCGGAGTACATGAGAGGTCTGGAGTACAGGCAGCCCTCGCGGCCGGAACACAGTTGTTGATGAACTGCGGGAGACTTCGCTGAACCGCTTAAAACTGGCGCCGAGAAATGATGCTGACCCTCGATCACTCACTTCAGTCAGCCATCGATGCTCTCTCAGTTCCAGGCATCATCATTGGCCATCGTCTCATCTCCCCTGGCGATGAACATGCGTTATGGCCGGACGAGCGTCCTGCATTCGCTTCGAGTGTTGCTAAGGTGAGGCGTGCGAGCGGCGCGGCTCGTATGGTCGCGCGTCAACTTCTCAAGCAACTGGGACAACCGGAATGCGCATTACCGAGAGCTTCCGGGGGAGCGCCGAGCTGGCCCGCAGGTATCGTCGGCTCGTTGTCCCACGATGCTCGGGTTGCAGTTGCAGCAATCGGGAGGTGCCGTGACGTACATGCCATCGGCATCGACGTCGAGCCGGCCGAGTCATTACCGCCTGAATTGCTTGACTTGGTCGCAACGCCGCAAGAGCGGCTGAGCATAAGTGATGACCCTTACCACGGACGGCTGCTCTTCGTTGCCAAGGAAGCCGTCTACAAGGCCGTGTATCCGCTCGACCAAGTCTTCCTTGAGCATCACGACGTGCAAATCAGTTTTGCTCGGCGCAAAGCGATCGTGCGCAATGGTCGGGTGGTCGAATTGCGATTTTGCATCGCGACGCACTTGGTGGCGCTCGCGTTCGTCCCGGCCATCAGTGGTGAGAGCGCCACCTAAGCCCTCAGTTCTCGAACTACCCGTCTGCTCCATACGTGTGGTTCTATGGTTTCCGGTCCGAGGTGTGGCATCTCTTCCCGCCTATGTTGTAGCTGACAGCGGATACGATTGGCGAAGCTATGAGAATGGCCTCCCCCCAATTCGTCCGCCCGACGCTATTGCGGGGTCGCGGCACCTGAGTTGCCGCTGTTAGGGTTGCACTGGAGAATTCTTCTCCGGTCGCATTTCGCGCCAGAGCCTGTGTACAGAGCATGACGGGTCGAGTACTCGGTCGGAGCGGCGGACACTACCGTGGCTGCTCTGCGACCGGTTTCTCGGCCGGCTGCCTCGTTCGTGACTCTGCCTTTGGCTCTGTCTTCGGCTCGGCCGGGCGCACTATCCTGTAGAGATAGGTTTCGATATCAGAGAGACTGAGCGGCCAAAACGAGCGCGATGCTTCCGGGGTAGTGGCCGAGGAGGCATCAGAGTCAGCGGCGGCTGGAATCTTTTCGGGCGGCGTTGCCAATCCGGCAGCAGGCGTTTTCTCCAAGGGGACCGCGGGACCAGCAGCGGTCGCCCTTTGCTTCGCCGTGGTGTCATTTTCGGCCGGCGCGCCTGCCGGGGGCAGCGGCGCGTCCACGTTGCCAAGTATGATCGGCAAGCCGTCCTTGCCGCTGCCTATGACGACAACTTTCGAATTCGTCGATTGCGATAGCTGAAGCGTCGCCTCAATGCCGCGCCAACGCAGGTAGGACTCCGAGATTCCTTGACTAACGGTCTGTTGAAAATCGCGTATGCCTTCTGCCTCGATCTTCTTGCGCTCTGACTCCCTTTTTTCGCGCTCGACGCGAAACTTATACTCCTCCGCAATGTAGTATTGCTCGGTTTTGCGATTGATGGCGGCAACTATGGCTGCGGGCAGTTCGATGCCGGCCACGAGTATGTCGTAGAGGATAACGGTGTCCCTCATCGAGACTCGGTATGACTCTTCGCCTTCCCGTTCCATCATCTTTTCGGTTAAGCGATCCTCCACAAGGCTGCGGATTTTATCTTGAATTTCCTGCCGCGCCGTCGAATAGACCTGTTCGGCAGTATATTGAGCAATGACCTCCCGCGTCAGACTGCCGATCCCCGGTTGCACCAGCACTTTTTGGTAATTTGGTCCGATCGCTTGGTGGAGTACGGGCACCGCATCACGCTGCAGCCGAAAGCGGACGTTGACTGTTGCCGTCAAACTCACGCCATCGCTGGAGATGGCGTTGTACGACTCCGTAAACGATTGCAGCCGCAAATCGTACAGGAATAGTTGATCCCAAGGCCAGATGAGGTGAAGCCCTTCGTCCCTCAGCCGACGGGGATCAAGCACGGTGCCGCCAGCGAAACGCTTCCACAGCACCCCAACTTGCCCGCTGGGAACAGTTACGACGACGTGCGGATAGAGCACCACCGCCACGAGCGTTGCGACCATCAAGTAGATCACCACGCTCGGGAGGTGACGTTCCACGAACCGCCGCCACCGGGCTTGCCTCGTCACCGGCGGCGGCGTTCCATCTGACCACAGATACGCTTTCATCGCCCGTTCTCCACCGTCTGCTGCGCAACGAAGCGGCCGTCTTCCATGCGCAGTCTGCGAGCGGGCAAGTCCATTTCATCGAGATAGCGGTCATCATGCGTTATCGCCACCACCGTCTCACCGGCTCGCTTCAGTTCCGGCAACAAATCGTAGTAGAACTTGCGTCGAAATTCCGGGTCTTGATCGGCGGCCCATTCGTCGAGCAACAGAATTGGCCGCTTTTCCAGTAAGCTTACGATGAGAGCTAGACGTTTGCGCTGCCCGGCCGACAGATCAAGAGTGCTAAACTGGCTGTCGGTAAGGTGAGTCTTGTCCTGCAATCGAAATTGGGTCAGCAGACGATTCACCTCGGCTGGATCTGGATCGGGTATTCCATAGAGCTTCTCGAAAAGATGATAGTCAGGAAAGACAGCCGCTATCAGCTCGCGATAGGACTGGCGCGTGCTGTCGTTGACGCGCACTCCATCGAAAGTCATCTCACCCGAATCGGGCTTATAGAGGCCGGCGAGCAATTTCACGAGAGTCGATTTACCCGATCCGTTGCCCCCCGTAATGAACACGAGGTCGCCAGATTGCAAAGTGAAATCGATGGGCCCGACCTGGAAAACGGCGTCGGACCACTTGTCGACGTAGCGGAACACGACATTGCGCATTTCGATCTTCTGGAAGCGCTTGGGTGGCTCACCCGCGGCAACTTCTGCCGTGGGAATAGTGGTCAATAACCTAGCCTCTAACCGCTCGATGTTATTCGCCGCGGTATTTGCCGCGCTTATGATGGGAATCGCCTGAACGAGGCCGAAACAGGTACCGACAACAAATACGAGGGCGGTTATCGTCTTGGTGACGCTCTCTGCCTCCACGGCGCCGCTAAAGGTGGGGACGGCAAACGCGATAGCGCCGAGCAACGTATATAGCGCGGCTTGCAAGAATATCATTCGCTTGAAGGTTTCGCTCTGCGCACGGATTTTGATGTTGGCTGCGGCTCTCGATACCTCGACGATGTCCTGAAATAGGGCCTCGCTACGCGAGGTGTTAAGCCTCACCTCCTTGAAGCCGTTCAGGATGTCCATCAGGCGATCGAACAGCCGATGTTCTAAATTGGAGGCTTCGTGAGACGCCATAGCAAGTTGACGACTCCTTGCATGAAATAGAACTGCCGCGATTCCGAGAATTATAATGCTCAGTGTAAAAGCTAGCAGCGACAAATACGCCACATACAATGCGACGAAGAAGATGAGAACTGCGCCCTGAGCTGCGAATGCAAGCGTGTTGCTCATTTGCGTGAGCGTTGCGGTCTCCTTAGTAATGGCGCCGACTATTTCTCCACGACCGATCGATTCCAGAGGAAGAAGCTCCGAATGCCGCACGTGATCCATGAGGCGCAGGCGCAGTTTGTGGATAATGGCCTCGATTTCGGCAGTCGCCGTGATCAAAATGTACTGCTGTGTCTTAATGAAGAGAAACAGCGCGACGATGAAAAGCGCTGCTGACCAGAGACTAACCTTGCCACTGTCGGCCGCCTGGGCGCCGGAATTGATGGCGGTCAATATCGCGGCGGTACTAATGCCCCCCAGTGCCGATATGACAATCAGCCGGTCCAGAGAGCCGTACATTTCGCGGCGAACGAGACTAAAGAAAGACATCGGTGCGATGTAGTCCGTTTGCACTCGTGGCGCGCCAATCCCCTACGAGCGCAGAGAAAACTAAGGCACCAGAACTTAGTCGCCTTGCGAGCGATGCCGCCATTCGACGCGTTCTGATGGCGCGGTTAATTTCAGCAGGATTAGCATCACAATGGGAGTGATGAAAAGCGACAATATAAACGTGCCAAAAAAGCCCATGCGGCGTTGGCTGCCGCAAAGTCCCGTAAGAATGCAGAATACGATGTAGATTATGACGACGACCGCCACCGTCATTACGCTACGTTCTCTTCTTTGTGCCCGCTTGGCCACGCCGTGATTGGCATGGGTTTGGAGCTTGCAGAGATCAAGGACCGCTCACCCCTGCGCCCTTGCTCGGTCCACCGCGTGTGGTGGAAGCGGGCGAAGGTGGCGGCGCCGCGGAGCGGCTGCTGAACTTTTCTTTTTGGGCCTTAATGAACTCACGATAGTCGGGAGGATTGAAGTCAAGAAGCGTCCCGCCGGAAGCAAAATGCTGAATGAAAACCCTGCCGATCACCCAGGTGGCACCGGCCGAGAATACTGGCATCGTAAGCGCGCCGACCGCCGTTCCGAGTCCCGGGAAGCTTTTCACAAGGCTCCCCACACCGACCATGGTAGTTGTCGCGGTGCTCGCTGGGATCACCGCCCCTGCCAAGCTAGCTAGGATCGATTTGCCTCGATTGTCAGAAAACGGAACTCCGTATATTTCCGAAAGGCGCCGTAACATCTGGAGTTGAACTCCACCCACCGCGGCCATGTCGACGAAGGGGATCGGAATCAGTCCGGCAGCTCCAGACCATAGTGAGAAACGATCGACGAGTTTCGACGCGGCCTCATCACGTTCCGCATCCGTCATCGTGCCGAAATCGGTCGTGTCCGGATCCTTACTCTCGGCCGTACCACCCGCAGTCGTTTCCTGTGCCATACTCGGATCCTTTCTCGTCACCTGTACGCGGGGCCCGCGATCACGTTTACTCAGCCAAATCGACCAGTGGGTGACCGCATCCGCAATCCCTTAAATACTCTAGCATAGGGACCTAACCCCGCACTAGGCGTTTGTATCACTCCCAGGCGCGTCCCGTGTGCCTACACACATGACAATCCGAATTTCTACCTGTACAAATTGGTCTCTCCAGAGGCTCCCACGATTATGATTCAATTGCTCTGAACAGGGTCATTCGATTCGGTGTCGGATCTCACTCGCAGTTTTAATAACAGGCTGCAAATTGACTGGGCGCCCGTTCAGAACAGTAACATGTTCCGGCTGTCAGCTGCCCAGCTTGGGATTTGGTTTGCTCAGCAGATCGATCCATCCTCCCCTGCATACAATATTGGCGAATATCTCGAGATCCAGGGATCCATAGATCCCATATTGTTTGAGCAGGCACTCCGGCGAGTTGCAAGCGAAACGGAGGCCCTGCGTCTGCAAATTACTGACCATGCGGACGCCCCGCGGCAGATCATCGGCCCTCCGTCCTCATGGTCAATCCCGACTATCGATGTCAGTGCCGAGCCTGATCCGCGAGCGGCGGCGGAGTCATGGATGCAGGCCGATCTGGCACGGCCGATTGACCCAACTCGCGGACCGCTGTTCGGATACGCTCTGTTCAAAGCATCGGCAGATCGTTTCTTTTGGTACGCACGCTATCACCACATTGTCATGGACGCGTTCGGCATGTGGCTGATCGCCCGCCGAACGGCGAACGTCTACACACAGCTTGCTATGGGACGGACCACGCAGGATGGTTCATTTGGCTCTCTTGCTGTTCTGCTGGAAGAGGATGCCGCCTATCGCGCGTCCGAACAATTCGCGTTAGACCGGCAATTTTGGATCGATTATTTGGGCGGTCGGCCTGAGCCCGTCCGAGTTGATGGCTGCCCAGGGTCGAGCCAATCTCGCACTTTCCTCCGTAATACCTCCGCGCTGCCAGATGGGAGTGTGGACCGTCTGCGATCCATCGCAGAGCGGACCGGCGCAAGCCTATCTCAGGTCATAAGTGCAGCGGCGGCGATCTTTCTGCACCGCGTTACTGGCGCAAACGATTTGATTTTCGGCCTACCTGTCGCAGCCCGCAACAGCGTGTCGCGATGTACTCCCGGGATGGTCTCCAACGTATTGCCGCTACGCGCATCGGTTCGTCCGAACCTGCCCGTCTCGGAAGTCCTAGGTCAGATCTCCTGGCAGATGCGTCGAGTACTTAGGCACCAACGTTATCAAATTGCAGACCTGCGACGGAATGGCGGGATCGGCAATGGCCAAAGGCTGTTCGGGTTTAACGTCAACATCATGAGGTTTGATTACAGTTTTAGTTTTGCCGGAAATAATGCTGTCGCACATAATCTCTCGCTTGGACCGGTCGAGGACCTGTCGATCGCTATTTATGATCGCTCGGATGGTGCTCCGCTTCGGATCGACTTTGATGCCAATCCGGCACTTTATACCGCGACGGATCTTGCAGACCATCAGCAACGGTTCTTGAACCTGTTGGCTGCAGTTGGCGATCCCGATGTGGCGATTGGTCGGCTTGAGCTTTTGTCTGCGGCTGAGCGGCGGCGGCTGCTCGAGGATTGGAACGCGACGGGGCGTGCGGTTTTGCCGGCGACGCTGCCGCAGCTGTTTGCGGCGCAGGCTGCGGCGCGGCCGGATGCGATTGCGGTTGTATTTGCGGACGAGCGGCTGAGCTACGGGG
>Ga0209239_1000206_pt1 | contig 33373 bp, 28 predicted proteins | sample GraSoi013_2_20cm_FD_185824 | JGI IMG/M metagenome (GOLD analysis project Ga0209239, IMG submission 185824) | Grasslands soil microbial communities from the Angelo Coastal Reserve, California, USA - Sample 10_02_2013_2_20cm (SPAdes) (version 2) | ecosystem: Environmental > Terrestrial > Soil >...
CTGCTCGCGCGCTTTAATAGCTTCCTCGCGTTTCATCCAAACACATGAAACAACAACCGATACCACGTTGTCAAGACCCCGCGCATAAAAAACAGCCCTGAAACTGGGGGAGGGCAAGTGTTTGCAGGTCCTTGCGTAGTTGACGAATCTCTGCCAGCAATGCCTGGAGCGTCGGCGACTCTGTTGGCGTAGCCTGACCAAGCACGGGCGAAGAGAATAGCAAAAGGCTAAGAGCAAGTACGGACGGGCGAAGCATCGGGCACCTCCGCTGTACTCGAATAATTGGACACCCAACCCTTTACAGAAGTTCCCGGTTCGCAAGGGAGAACATGCATGAGGGCGCCATCGCCAAAATTAAATAATTGTGAGCGTCTTCCCGGCGGCCCAGCCGTCGAAAGTAAGTAAGTAAGTAAGCAAGCCCGACGAAAGCGGTCCGGGCAAGAAAAGGATTCCAACCCAATGAACACCTTACTGGCAGTCGCAATTCTGGTTTCCGGCCTGTTCGTTTTGCCGCTACAGGAGAAGCCTCTAGACAAAACGCCTGAAAGGATCTCTTGCCCGATGCATGAGCCGCACAAATCTTCACAAGAGGATCAGCATCATCAGGGCGTTGTCGAACGCGGGGATAAAGTTATGGGATTCTCGCATGAGAAGACGAGGCATCATTTCCGGCTTTACTCGGACGGCGGGGCCATTGAAGCCGAATCCAATGACTCCCAAGACGCCACGAGCCGCGACGAAATTCGCGCGCATTTCGGGCACATTGCCAAGATGTTTGCGGCGGGAGATTTTTCCTCACCCATGCTAATTCACGCGCAGAATCCGTCGGGAACCGAAGCTATGAAACGGCTTCGCGACAGCATTCAGTACAATGTTGAGGACGCGGAACGTGGGACGCGCATCCGCATCACAACCAAGAACCCCGAAGCACTTCAGGCTGTGCATCGGTTTCTGCGTTTTCAGATCGCAGACCATCAGACGGGCGACGCCACAGAAATAACGAAGGTACCGTAGACGCTTTCCATGTGCAGTTTGTACGATGTGCTGGAATCGCGTAAAATGAGGGTTTCAATCGAGCCCAATGGCCACTCCTTTCCATATCATCTCGAACGTATCGGCCATGCCAGTGCCTTCGCCGACCGCGCATCCGCGGCCAGATTGGCTGCGCGTCAAGTTTTTTGGTGGCGAGCGATATCAGGACCTGAAGCGCATCATGCGCACGCTGGATCTACACACCGTCTGCGAGAGCGCGAGATGCCCGAACATTGGCGAGTGCTGGGAACACGGGACGGCGACGTTCATGATTCTGGGCGACATCTGCACGCGGGCTTGCGGATTCTGCGCCGTGCCTTCAGGCAAGCCCGTCGGACCGCCGGACGAAGAAGAGCCCTTTCGCGTGGCCGAAGCCGTCGAAAGATTGGGGCTGCGCTACGCGGTGGTGACTTCGGTAAACCGCGACGACCAGCCTGACGGGGGCGCCCACATTTTTGCGCGCACCATTGAAGAGATTCGCCGGCGCGTTCCGGGCTGCAAGGTCGAAGTGCTGATTCCTGATTTTCGCGGCGACTGGGACGCGTTAGGCGCGGTTCTTGCCGTGCGCCCGGACATTCTCAACCACAATACGGAAACCGTGCCGCGGCTCTACCGGCAGGTCCGCAAAGGTGCAGTGTATGAACGTTCGCTCGAGCTGCTGCGCCGTTCGAAGGAAGCGCATCCGGAAGTTCCGACGAAGACCGGACTGATGCTGGGGCTTGGCGAGGAAAAGGAAGAAGTCTTGGCCACGATGCAGGATCTCGCTGCGCAGGGCACGGACATCCTGACGCTCGGACAGTATTTGCAGCCTACTCGCGAACATCTGCCCATCGTTCGCTACGTTCATCCTGACGAATTCTCCGAGTTCAAAATCCTCGGCGAGGCCATGGGCTTCAAGCACGTGGAAGCGGGCCCGCTGGTGCGTTCTTCGTATCACGCGTTCGATCAGGCCGCATCCGCGGTCAGGTAACACCGAAAATATTTCTCGCATCGCGTCGTCTCCTGCCAGCGAGAGTTCCAGGACAACGCATTTTGTACGCGTGCCTTTGAATTATTTTGGCGTAGCGGTCGACCAATCGGTGAAAGGGACGGCGCGGCCGCCACGAATCACCGTGGGAAGCACGTGATCGAATCCTTTGTGCGATTTCGATGAATAGTTCAATTTGAGCTGCGGACCGAGGCCCATATCGAATTCATGGATAGATTCAATGCCTCGAATCAGCCCGTCGCGCGTTAATTCTTTTCCCGCGCGCTTCATCCCTTCCACCAGGACCATCGCATCGACAAAGCCTTCCAGGCTTACGAAGTTCGGCTGGGCGGAGGGGATGTATTTCGTCAGTTCGCGGCGGTAAAGTGCGACCGTCTTGTAGTCGGTCAGATAGTAGGGTGGCACGACCTGGGTGATTACCATGCCGTCCGAGTCGGAGCCAGCTTCCTGAATCAAATCGTCCGTCCCCACGAAAGACACCGTGAGGAAGAGCGGCTTCCAGCCCTTGGCATGAGATTGTTTGAGAATGGGAGCGACCGTATTCGCGGGTCCCACCAAAACCACGGCCTCTGGATTCGCCGCTTTCACAATGTCAATCGCACCACCCACCTGCGCGGTTTGCCGTTGGTAAGAAGCGGCCGCGATCGGCTCGGCATTGTGAGTCTTCAGCGCCGCTTTCACACCTTCAAGCACGGCCGCGCCAAATGCATCCTCAGGATAGATCACGCCGACCTTTTTGTAACCCAGCGTTCCCCACATGCCGTCAATTTGTTCTCGTGTTTCATCGAAATAGGAGGCGCGAACGTTGACAATCCAGTGCCGCAGCGGGACATACAGCGTCTGCGCGCCGGTGAACAGCCCAACCACTGGAATCTTGTTGCTTTCTGCCATCGGGATGTATTTCACGGCCGTAGGTGTGCCGACGAAAAAACCAAGCGCGAAAACTTTCTGCTCCATCAGGCGGTTGAAGCACGCTTCCGTCTTTGCCGGATCATAGCTATCGTCGTAGGCGACGAGTTTCAATTTGCGGCCGTCTACGCCGCCAGCGTCATTGACCATGGCGAAATAAGCTTTCGCCCCACTCACAGTTTCCGTGCCCAGAAAATGAGAGGGCCCTTCCAGCGCGGAGCACGATCCAATTAGGATTTCTTTGTCGCTGACTCCTGTGGCGGTTTGCGCCCGCGTTGAAATAGAAACAGTGAAGAAACACCCAAGAAGCACACCAAGCCCCAAGACGTACTTCTGCGTATCTTTTTTCATCTCTCTCTCCGTTTTTAAAACGCGGCCCCTGGAGACGGAACTTCTATATGTCCTGTTTAGTCTTGTACTGAGAGGATGTCAATGCGTTTACGGTGCGGCGGAGCGTAGCAGTAAGCGTTGAAAACGATGACCGGAGCCTTGAGCGATACCGCAAATGGCGTCGATTACAAAAGCTGCTGCTTCATGCGCGGCCCCAGCACCACGAGCACAATGCCGACAGTGAGAAGAGTAATCGAAACCGCAGCCGGGACTTGCGCGGTTTTCTCTTCGTCCACCGTAGCTTTGATAGGGCCGATCTTCGCGACTTCTTCCTGTTTGTGATAGTTGAAATTAGGGTGGACGAGCCCAATTACGCCAAGAACCAGAAGTATGACTCCGAGAACCATCACTACACTCTTCATAGGTCAGAACGTATCATAATCACCAGAACTTGTATTAGAAATGCAAGCGGGCACACCCGTGTGCCGACTAGGCGCAAAGGTATCCTGATTCGCTTAGAGAACTTTACGAACGGCTGGCGGCTACTGCGGCTGCGGCTTTTTTCGCGGCCTTGGCTGCTGTGGAAGCCTTACGGCGGCGCTTGGTCTTTGGTGGAGTCGCGGGCGCCTCGCCAATCAATTCGGCCGTCATGATGCTGGTTACGAACAGCTTGGGGCCATGATCGTAACCAGCATCCGCGGTGCGTTCCTGGTCGGAAGCGGTCACGATACCCAGGCCGTACGTCTCATGCTTAATGGTCTGACCTTCCTGCATTACTTGCACAACGTCCTCCTTGACCGATCTCGCTGATAATCTCGATTCGAATCTCTTGGAGAAGGGCCCCTTATACCAGTCCAGGGGCTCTCCTATCAGAGACTAGAGGCTGGTAACGTTCTCAGCCTGAAGGCCCTTGGGGCCTTTCTTCACTTCAAATTCCACGGCTTGACCTTCGTTGAGCGACTTGTAGCCTTCCATCGCGATCGCGGAGAAGTGCACGAAAACATCTTCTCCCGTCTGGCGCTGGATAAATCCGAAGCCCTTTGAAGCATTAAACCACTTCACTGTTCCTTGTTCCTTCACTGTCCAGCCTCACACGCGCAACTCCGACCGGGTCGGAATCCGCGATATTGGAATTGCGTTGCGTCTCTTGGTCCGTTTCCAGCAGCGGCAAAGCTTGTGCTTGCAGCCTCTTGAGCGGGTCAAAAGGGATTGCAAGAGCAACAAACGCTATGTAAAGAGTACCATAAAACAGTCGTTCTGTCCACGGCTCTGCGCGCGGCACGGGAGAACCACGCGGCCATCTAAACTATAGAAAACACATTATTTACATGAAAATTGGGCAGGAAAGGACTTCGTGCAGTCGCGGTAAACCCATTTACTCCAGGGATTCGGGCTCGAGGGTTAAGTCGCCCTCACCGGAGGCCTTTTTTTGCCAATATTTGCCTACCCAGGCTTCCCAGCTCTTTCCGGCAGCAGTATCCCGGCCGGTGAAGGCGAGTGCCGCGATATTGGCATAGGCGATTTTTAACTTTTGCGTGGAATCTTTGGGAAGAATTCTCACAAAACTTGTGGCAAGAGAAGGGCCGCTTGTCCGGTCGAACAAGTAACCTTCGATTTCTGCATTGTTTTTGAGAATCACTGTCACATCGCCGCGATAGTCGAAGGCTTTCTCGAGCGCAATGCGCAGGTCTTCTTCCGTCGCCAGCTTGGGCACCCAGCCTTGCATACTTTCGTGAACTGTACCGGGAGCGACTTCTAGAGTGTCTGGGTTCAAAGGAGAACCTTCGGATTTACTGGCGCTCGTAAAAGGAGCGACATGGCTTGGCCGGTCCGCATGGCGAGGACCTGTCACGCGCGCGTCTCCTCTAACTGACTCTTGTCGGCCTGGATTTGAACAAGCGGGTTGTAGGAGTGCACGGGCTTGACCGGCTCATTGAGCATCGCGAGCGCATCCGAATCGTCGTACTTTGTGGACAGCTCAGCCTTTACCGTTGCCCAGAGACCACGGAGTCCGCTGAAGGTGTGATCCACAGCCGAAGCTTCGTAACCGCTGTGCACCATGCAGTTCGCGCACTTCGGATTGCCTGATTCGGTGCCGTAATTCTGCCACTCGGTGGAGTCGAGCAACTCTTGGAATGTATCCACGTATCCGTCCTGCAGCAGATAACATGGCTTCTGCCATCCGAAGACGTTGTACGTCGGCATTCCCCAAGGAGTGCAGGCATACGTTCGCTTGCCCATCAGAAACTCGAGGAACAGCTTCGACTGGTTGAACTGCCAGCTCGCTTTGCGATTGGACAAAATTGCACGGAACAAGCGCCGCGTGCGTGCGCGACCGAGGAAATGCTTCTGGTCGGGGGCTTTGTCGTAGGAATAGCCGGGTGAAAGCATCATCCCTTCGACGCCCAGTTCCATCATTTCGTCGAAAAACGCGCGGACGCTCTTGGGATCGGCGCCATCGAACAAAGTGGTGTTCGTGGTGACGCGGAAGCCTTGTTTTATTGCCTCCCGAATGCCTTCGATGGCCAGGTCATAGCCACCCTCGCGGCAAACGGAAAAATCGTGGTGTTCTTTCTGCCCGTCCACGTGCACGGAAAATGTCAGGTACTTGCTGGGCTTGAAAAGATGCAGCTTTTCCTTCAACAGTAGGGCATTGGTACAGAGATAGATGTATTTCTTGCGCGCGACCAGGCCTTCGACAATCTTGTCTATCTGCGGGTGCATCAGCGGCTCGCCGCCGGGGATCGAAACCATCGGTGTGCCGCACTCGTCCGCGGCCTTGAAGCATTCCTCCGGGCTCAAATCCGTTTTCAAAATGTGCGCCGGATACTGGATTTTGCCGCACCCCGCGCAAGCCAGGTTGCAGCGGAATAGCGGCTCCAGCATCAAGACGAACGGGTAGCGTTTACGCCCCTTCAGTTTTTGCTTCAGGACGTAAGTTGCGACCGTCCACATCTGTGAAATCGGTACCGGCATCTTTCTGGTTATCTCCAGTGTATAGGGGTGAACCCAAGCCCACGGGATCTTCTCGAGTAAAGGAGATCACAAACCTCTATTGTAACCGAGAACCCACGAAATCCGTGCGAGTGCTTTTACTCAGATGCAAAGGGATGTTCCTCCGTGGCACGGTAAGTGCATTTTGGTAGAGGATGCTTCCGCAATCGCAAGCAGAGTGTTTGCCTGGCCCCAAAGGCCCCGCTGGGGCTTCAGGCGTAGAATCGAGACATATCCGAGGCAGAGAAACAGTTGCGCTTATGCCCCGCAAAAATCTCCTGAGCCTTTTCGCTGATTTTGCCCGCTTTGCCGGCGATGTCGCTGTCGTCCAAAGACGCGGCTACCGTCGGGAAAAGCTGACGTACAAAAAGCTTTACGCAAAGGCTCTTTTCTGGAGCCATACCCTCGCCGAGCGCGGGGTTGGCCCGGGTGATCGCGTATTTCTTTGGGGGCCGAATTCCGCCGAATGGGTCGCTTGCTTCTGGGGAATCCTTTTGCGGGGCGGCGTAGTTGTCCCCATGGATGCAGCCGCGGCCCCTGATTTCGTTGAACGCGCGGTAAAGGACGCGGGTGTGAAACTCATCTTGCGTGACCGTCAACAGATGGAATTGCCTGGTGCGCCCCCGTCGATGATCATCAATGATTTCAAGGATTTTGCGGAAAGCCCTCAGCCGGCTCCAGATACTGGGGTAGAACCGGGCAATGCTTCAACGCGAAGCACCGTTGCCGAGATTCTTTACACGTCCGGCACGACAGCCGAGCCGCGCGGTGTCGTTCTGACCCACGGCAATTTTTTGGCAAACCTTGAGCCGCTGGAAGGTGGGATCGAAGAGTACCGGAAATATGAGCGTTGGCTTCACCCGTTGCGATTCGTCACGCTCGTTCCGTTGAGCCACGTGTTCGGACAATTCATGGCGCTGTTTGTTCCGCCGCTGCTTGGGGCCGCGGTCGTTTTCGAACCGTCGAGCAATCCCACGGAGATTATGCGCAGCATCAAGCAAGAGCGAGCCACGGCGCTTATCGCTGTTCCGCGGATGCTCGATCTCCTTCATGCGGGTATCAAGAGAGAATTCGAAGGCCAGGGGAAATCTCAATGGTTGAAGCGCACTCTTGAAAGTGCGCAGGGCAGAAAATTTCTCAAGCGCGCCTGGATGTTTCGCCGAATCCACCGGCGCTTTGGCTGGAAATTCTGGGCGTTCATTTCCGGCGGGGCAGCTCTTTCGAACGAAACTGAGAATTTTTTTAAGTCTATGGGCTATGCCGTTGTTCAAGGCTACGGCATGACGGAGACGGCTTCGCTCATCAGCTTGAATCACCCGTTTCGCGCGACGGAGGGGACCGTGGGCAAGATTCTGCCGGGCCGCGAATGCAAGCTCTCCGAAGATGGCGAAATCCTGGTTCGCGGTGAAAACGTTTCCAGCGGCTATTGGGAACAGGGTGAATTTCGTCCTGCCGATCAAGAAGGCTGGCTGCGCACGGGCGATCTTGGCGAACTCGACGCCGAAGGCAATTTGCGTTTTCGTGGACGCAAGAAAAACGTGATCGTCACGCCTGCTGGTTTGAACATTCATCCCGAAGATCTAGAAATCGCTCTTCGCAAACAGCCTGGCGTGAAGGACTGCGTGGTCATTCCGCTCGAACGCGACGGCAACGCGGAACCTTGCGCCGTTCTTCTGTTGAACGATGGAGACAGAACTGCCGCCTCCGCAGTCATCGAAAGTGCCAACTTCACGCTTGCCGAATACCAGCAGATGCGCACATGGATCGTCTGGCCGGACCTGGATTTTCCTCGCACAGCCACGGGAAAGGCACGCATGTCCGTCATCGCGGCGCGCGCTGCGCAAATCCTCGATGGACGACAAGTTCGCGCGTCAGAAGGCGACAGAGCGCCCTCCTCTTCACCCGACGCGCTCGACCAACTGGTGCAACGTTTTACTGGAGGAGGTGGTGGAGATTCGCGGCTCGAACGCCACCTGGAACAAGAACTCAATCTCTCCTCCCTCGACCGCGTGGAGTTGCTGAGCGCACTGGAGGAAAGGTTTCACGTGGAACTAAACGAAAACGCCTTCGCCAACGCGAAGACTGTTGCCGACGTCGAGCGCGTCCTGCAGCAGCCGGCCGCGCGCCGTAGCGAGTACAGTTATCCGCGCTGGACGCAGCGTGAACCCATCCGCTGGCTGCGGCTCGCGGTGTATTACGCGCTGGCCTGGCCGGCAACGCGGATTCTCGGTCACCCGCGAGTCGTGGGCCACGAAAATTTTCGCGGCTTGAGGGGGCCTGTGCTCATTGTTTCCAATCACATCACGCGCCGCGCGGACATCGGCTTGATTCTCGCCGCCTTACCGCTGCGATACCGCCATCGGCTTGCCACGGCCATGGGCGGCGAATCGTTGAAAAACATGCGCCATCCGCCGCGTGATTGGTTCTTCGCCAGGCGTTGGGCGTATCAGCTCGGCTACTGGCTTGCCACGCTGCTGTTCAACGTTTTCCCACTGCCGCAGCTTTCCGGCTTTCGCGAAAGCTTCCGCTTTGCCGGCGATTCCGTCGACCGCGGCTATAGCGTGCTCGTTTTCCCCGAAGGCGAAGTCAACAATTCCGAGGATGGCCGCATGGCTCCGTTCCAGAGCGGCATCGGCCTCCTGGCCGAAAATCTGCGCATCCCGATTATTCCGATGCGTCTAGACGGCGTCTGGCAAATGAAGCGCGAACACCGCCGCCTCGCCCATCTTGGCGAAATCACCGTTCGCATCGGGACTCCAGTAATGTTCCCGCCCGGCATTTCCCCCGACGAAATCGCCCACCGCCTCGAATCCCTTGTGCGCTCCCTGTAATTCTGCGTCCCCGTAGCGCATCTAAAAAGGGACGTGGCCAAAGCCTATCGCGCACGCGCAAGCAGCCCGCTGGCTTCTATGGCAAAATAGAACGTTCACAGAGCACGATTTATGGCACACCGTACAACTCTCGAAGAAGAGCGCCCCGCAAAAACGCCGAAGGCGGCCAAGAAACCCGCAGCGGGCGGCCTCGCGAAAGTGGCCAGCCCCTCGAACGCATCGGGAACCGAAGAGCGCGAACGAATATTCGATGCCTTTCGCCGCTGGGGCTACTTGGAAGCGACCCTCGATCCGCTTGGCCTGTTTGAGCCGCTGAAGCATCTTGACCTAGACGCGCTGACCGGCGATGCCGCCGAAGAAGCCCGACGCATCTACTCCAATACCATCGGCGCCGATTTCATGCACTTGCCGGAGGCGGAGCGCCGCCGCTGGATCGCCGAGCGGTTAGAAGCTCCGCCGAGCCCAGTTGATCAGCACAAAATCCTCGAGCGGCTGGTTCGCGCCGATCTGTTCGAACAAGTCTTGCAGGCGCGCTATCTCGGCACCAAACGTTTTTCGCTCGAAGGCGTTACCGCCCTGATTCCGCTTCTCGACTCGATTCTCGACGCCGCGGGCGAACACGGCGCGGAATCCTCGATCATGGCTATGAGCCACCGTGGGCGACTGAACGTGATGGTTCACGCCGCGTGCAAAGCGCCACACGAAGTGGTCTCGGGATTTGAAGATGTCGATCCACGCAGCGTCTTGGGTGCAGGCGACGTGAAATACCACGTCGGCGCTACCGGCACTTACGTCACTACCAGTGGCAAGGAAATCGGCATCCACCTTGTTTCGAATCCCAGCCATTTGGAGGCCGTCGATCCGGTTGCCGTTGGCCGCGCCCGCGCGAAGCAGACGCGCTATGGCTTGCGCGGACCTTACGTTGATCGTTCGCGGGAAACGCTGAACAAAGTTGTACCCGTCGTCATGCATGGCGACGCGGCGTTTGCAGGCCAGGGCATTTGGGCGGAAACGCTCAACTTTGCGGACCTGCGCGCCTACACTGTTGGCGGCACGATTCACATCATCGTGAACAACCTCATCGGATTCACGACGCAGCCGACTCAGGAACATTCTTCGCGTTTCGCCTCAGACATTGCCAAGCGGCAGTCTGTGCCGATCTTCCACGTGAACGCGGAAGACCCGGATGCCGTTGTGCGCGTGGGCAAAATCGCCACTGAGTATCGCGCCACGTTTGCCGGCGACGTGGTCGTGGACATCATCGGCTACCGCCGGCATGGCCACAGCGAAGTCGACGATCCTACCATCACGCAGCCGCTTCTTTACGAACGCATCAAGAATCATCCGCCGCTTTGGAAGATTTACGCCGAGCGCACCGGTATCGACTCGACGCAGATCGCGGAGACAGTTCGCAAAGAATACGAGGAAGAACAGACCAAGGCGCGCGCGCTGAAAAAAATCCCGCACCTCCGCAAGCTGCCCGAATACTGGGCGCCGTATTCGCATGGCCGGTACAAACCAGAGTACGAAGTCGATACTGGGCTGACACAGGAAAAGCTGGCGGAAATCACCGATGGACTTGTGCGCGTGCCGGAGGGCTTTCACGTTCATCCGAAAATCCTGAAGCTGCTGGAACAGCGTTCCGAGATGGGTCACGGAAAGCGAGCCGTAGATTACGGATTCGCGGAAGCGCTCGCGTTTGGCTCCATCGTTCTAGAAGGCAATCCCATCCGTCTCACGGGGCAGGACTCGCAGCGCGGCACGTTCAATCAGCGCCATGCCGTGCTGGTCGACAACGTGAGTGAGCACGATTACCTGCCGCTCTCCCACCTTTCGCCGACACAGGCTTTCTGCGAAATCTACAATTCGTCACTTTCCGAGGCGGGCTGCCTCGGTTTCGAATATGGCTTTAGCCGCGACTATCCTGAAGCGCTGGTATTGTGGGAAGCGCAGTTCGGTGATTTTGCCAACGGCGCGCAGGTAATCATCGACCAGTTCATCAGCGCCGGTGAAGATAAATGGAATTTGCCGGCTGGCATTGTGATGCTTTTGCCCCATGGCTACGAAGGGCAGGGACCGGAACATTCCAGCGCGCGCATGGAGCGATTCATGCAGCTCGCCGCCGAAGACAACATGCAAATTTGCCAGCCCTCGACCGCTGCGCAGTATTTCCACATGCTGCGCCGCCAGGTACGCAGAGTGTGGCGTAAGCCGCTGATCGCTTTCACGCCGAAGAGCATGCTGCGCCACCCCGACGCAAGCTCCAATATCGAGGAATTTACGAAACCGCGCTTTCTACCATTGGTTCCCGACCGCGAAGTGCGGGACGCGGGTCGCATCCTGATCGCCAGCGGAAAAGTCGGCCACGAGTTGCGCGCCGAACGCCGCCGCCGGCAGGACACCAACACGGCCATCTTCTTTCTCGACCAGCTCTATCCGCTGCCGCGCACGGAAATCGCCGCGGCCATCGACGAGCATCCCAACGCGCGCGAGATTGTCTGGGTTCAGGAAGAACCTGGAAACATGGGGGCAGCGGGATACATCTTGCCGCGATTCGAACGCCTCGCGAAGGCCAGAGGACTCAACTTCCGGTCCGTCAAGCGTTCCGCCAGTGCGAGCCCGGCAACCGGCTCCGCCAAGGCCCATGAGCTGGAGCAAAAGACGCTCCTGGCCCTCGCCTTCACAACTTCAAGCAGCGCTTAGGCTTCCCCGGCTTTAACACGACATTCACATTCATGTAAACGCCGCGTTACCTAAGAGAGCCGCACTCCTGCGACAATCAGGCGTGTCGCGTCAAATCTCGAGTGATCAAATACTTCCCAATGCCTACCGCAACCCGCCGTCCTACGGTACACTGCCGCCAAGCCGGCGTGCGGTACGCTCAAACGGCATGAAACGCATCCTTATTATCGAAGACGACCGCGATATCGTCGAACTGGTTCGTTACAATCTCGCGAACGAAGGCTTCCAGGTCAGTTCTGCGCATGACGGCAGCACCGGCCTGACCACCTTGAAAAAAACGCCACCGGATCTCCTGCTTCTCGACCTCATGCTCCCGAAACTTTCCGGCTTGGAGATTTGCCGGGAGATTCGCCGGGATGATTCGCTTAATCGTTTGCCCATTCTCATGCTCACGGCCCGCGGCGAAGAAGCCGACCGCGTCGTGGGGCTCGAAATGGGCGCGGACGATTACGTGACCAAGCCCTTCAGTCCGCGCGAATTGCTCGCGCGCGTCAAGGCGCTGCTCCGCCGTGCCGAGCCGCCCGCCGACGCACCGCGAACCATTGAGATCGGCAAGCTGGCCATTGATCCGGCGTCCTATCGCGTCAGCCATTCCGGGAAACCCGTACCGCTCAGCACGCTCGAATTCCGGCTGCTCTATTACCTTGCCTCGCGCCCCAACCGTGTCTTTACCCGTGATCAATTGCTCGATGCAGTCTGGGGAACGGATCGCTTCGTTACGCCGCGCAGCGTGGACGTTTACGTTCGCCGCCTGCGTGAAAAAATCGAGTCCGATCCGGAAAACCCCGTGCATTTGAAAACCGTCCGGGGCGCGGGGTACTTGTTTGAAACCCGTGCGGCTTAATCTTTTCTGGAAACTCGGTTTTGCCTTTTTCGCCCTGCTGATCGCGGTCCTGCTCCCCGTCGATTTCTATGCCGAGCGCGCGCTGCGGCGCGACTACGAGCGTGCCGGGTTCGAGGAGCTTGCCGCCATTGCACGCATCGCGCTCGCGAACCCGCCGCAGACTTCATCGCTCTCTCCATCTAACTCAGAGGCTTCCACAGTTCTTCGTGGCTGGGTTGCAAAAATGGCGGCAAGCAACGTCCGCGTCACTGTCATTAACGCCGACGGGCAGGTGTTAGCAGATTCGCAATCCGACCCTTCAACGATGGAAAACCATGCGGGCCGCCCCGAGATTCGCGATGCCTTTGCAAAAGGCGATGGCCAGTCCATCCGCCACAGTGTCACGATCAATAGGAATCTGCTCTATTATGCAGTTCGCTTGTCCTCGGCTGGAGCCGCACCCGTGGTCCTGCGTTTTGCCCTGCCCTTGCAAACCGTGGATCAAGTGATCGGGGACTTCCGCCGGCGTCTCTGGCTTGCGTCGCTGGTCATGTTGATCGTTACGGGTACAGCATCTCTGCTCATCTCGCGGTCCTTCTCCGATCGCGTGGATCGGCTCACAAAATTTTCTTTCCGCGTGGCGGAAGGCGATTTTCACCCTATCGAAGCGGATCGCTCGGGCGACGCTCTCGATTCACTGGCAGTCTCTCTCAACCAGACTGCCGCCCAGCTCGATCAGACCATTCGAACGCTGACTGAAGAGCGCAACCTTTCTTCCGCGATTCTCGGAAGCATGGTGGAAGGCGTTGCCGTCGTGAATGCTTCCGAGCGTCTGCTCTTTTCAAATGCAGGCTTCGCCGAAATCCTGAACCTCGACGTGCCGCCGCAATCCGGCAGCGCGCTCGTGGAAATCGTGCGCCAGACCGAATTGATCGAGGCAGTGCGCGGCGTCTTGAAGGGCGAGCCCCGCGTCGAAACCGAAATCGTCACCGGCACTTTGCGCCAGCGTTTTTTCGCGGCCACGGTCGCATCGGTCCGCGCCGCGGAAACTTCCGGCGCGGTCATCGTGCTGCATGACATCACCGAGCTGCGCAAACTCGAACGCGTGCGCCGCGATTTTGTTGCCAACGTTTCCCACGAACTCCGGACACCGCTCACCGCGATTCAGGGTTTTGCGGAAACGCTACTTGCCGGCGCGATCGACGATCCCCCAAATCGCCTCCGCTTCCTCGAAATCATTCTCGAACACTCCCGGCGCCTCGCGCGCCTCACGGAAGACTTGCTCATGCTCTCGAAAATGGATGCCGATCGGCTCGAGCTGGAGATTCGCCGTCTCGGTGTTTCCCAATTCGTCGAGAGCTGCATCGAAACTACCCAGCGCCCAGCAGCCGAAAAAAATCTCCGCATCTCTCTTAACCTGCAGCAACAATTGCCCGACATCGCCGCGGATCGCCGCCGCCTCGCCGAAGTGCTCCAGAATTTGCTCGACAACGCCATGCAGTACACTCCCTCTGGCGGCCAAATCATGATCAGCGCTTCTGCGAACGGCACCGAAGTAATCTTCACGGTTTCCGACACCGGCATCGGCATCCCGCGAGCGGATCAATCCCGCATCTTCGAGCGTTTCTACCGCGTTGACGTTGCGCGCTCCCGCGAAGTCGGCGGCACCGGCCTGGGGCTTTCCATTGCCAAACATCTTGTGGAAGTCCACGGCGGCCGCATTTGGGTCGAAAGCGAAGTGGGCCAGGGTTCACAGTTCCATTTCACCGTGCCCATATTCGACGCGGAACGAGCCGCCGTCCGCCCTGCGCGCTAATGCATCCGGAGGAATTACGACGAAAAGTTCAGCCGCCATCTAAATCCCTTCTTTTGCACCATTTTCACAATTGTGTGAACAAGCTGTAACCATTTCCGGCGCAGAATTTTGCGTACGAGGGGAAGTATGCCTTCCCTTCCAAGAGGAGACCAATGGGAGCAACCGCTGGACTCACGGAAGTCGTGCTTTACGACACCTTGGTGAACTATCTCGTTTCTATGGCGCGTACCGTTGAAGGGGCCATGAACCGCGCCCTTGACGCCATCGTCAGTCTTGAGAATCCACGCACCAGTGTTCTCCCCGGCGAAGTGTTCCTCCTCGAGCCCCGCATCAATGAAATGGAAATTGTCATCGATGAGCATGCGATCCGGCTGCTCCGTCGCGGCTCGTTTTCGGATGACGAGATGCGGCTCATTGTCGCCGCCCTGAAAATCACCAATGACCTCGAGCGCATCGGCGATATCGCGGTGAATCTCGCCGAGCGGGTCGTCTCCCTCCGCGAAATGCAGGGCGCGCAGATTCCCGAGGAACTGGCCCCGATGGCCTCCGCGGTGCGCGCCATGGTCAGCAAAAGTCTCGGCGCGCTCATTTTCCGCAACGTGGAGATGGCCACCCAGGTTCTCGAAAGTGACGATGTGGTCGATCAATACCGAGACCGCATTTTCGAGAAGTTGCTCCAGCACATGACTCAGGAGCCCAAGCTGGTGAGCCCTGGCATGCAATTCATTCTTGCCACGCGTCACCTCGAGCGTATCGCGGACCATGCCACCAACATTGCCGAAGACATCATCTTCTGGGTCCGCGGACTTGACGTCCGTCACGGCCGCGGTCTGGAAGTCCGCCCCAGCCAGAGTGAACAGACCGATTCAGCACCCGCTCCGGATTCTGCCATCACCGAGAATTCACACGTCCTTCATTCAGGCGTGACTCCGGCCTGCAACACTGAGCGCGCTTGATCTTCACGTAAGGTCCTACCTCGGGGACCGGTGCACCCCTGGCTCCGGTCCCCATCTCCTCCCTCTTCGATAGTTGACCGTTCGACTCCGCTCAGGGCAGGCAGCCGCTGAGTTTATCGCTTGACCCAAATCGTTCTCGCCTACACGACTGCAGGCCTGAGATAAGCCTCGAATCTGGGTCCTGATCGCTACTTGACAGCGCCGACGGTAAAGCCGGCAATGAAACGGTCAAGGAACAGGTTGTACATAAACGCGATGGGAAGACTGGCGATCAGGCAGGCCGCCATCAGCGCTCCCCAGTAGTAGACATCTCCGCGAACTAAAAAGATGGGGATGCCCGTCCCGATCATCTGATTCGATTCGGAAGAGATGAACGTCAAAGCATAGACAAATTCCTGGGTTACCAGGGTAAACGTGAAGATCACCACGGTGAGAATTCCCGACACGGAAATGGGAATCACCAGTTTGACAAAAGCACCGAAGCGCGTGAGCCCGTCCACCATCGCCGCGTCTTCCAGCTCCTTGGGGATCGACTTGAAGAAACCCATCAGAAGCCAAATGGAAAAGGGCACGGTGAATGTGGGGTAGACGAGAATCAGCGCCCACAAGGAGTCTTGCAGGCCGAGGTATGCCACAACCCTGGAAAGTGGAATGAAGAGCAAGGTCGGCGGGACGAGATAGGTAAGAAAGATGCCGATGCCGAGGCGCTCTCCCCAGCGCCCCGAAAGCCTGGCCAGTGAGTAGGCAGCAGGAACGGCCAGCACCAAGGTGATGGCAACAACGACGACACCGACGAACGCGGTGTTGCCCAGCCAGCGGACGAATCTGGTTTCTGTGAAAAGGAACTTCACATGATCAAGAGTAGGCTTGGTATTAAAAAGGAAGGGGTTGTTCTCCATCGTGTAAAGATCGAGATTCTGCTTGAAGCTAGTGATCAACATCCAATAGAAAGGGAAAGCCAGCAAGATCGTAAAAGTGGTCAGCACGAGAACGTGGACGAGCTTGCCCCAGAAGCGCCGGGAAATTCCTTTGGCCATCAGTTCACCTCAGCCCGATGCGCCACGCGCAGCATGAAATAGGCAATAATCACCAGCAAAGGAACAAGGAAGAGCGAAATCGCGGCGCCTGCGGCAAGGTCGCTGCCCTGAATGCCCAATGCAAAAGCCAGCGAAGGCAGGGTCTGCGTGGAGTCGAACGGCCCGCCAGCAGTAAGGATGTAGACCACGGTCATGTCCGTAAAAGTGAAGATAAGGCCAAAGAGCACGGCAACGCTGATGATCGGCCGCATCATGGGGATAACAATCTGGAGTTGCGTGCGCCAGAAGCCGGCGCCATCAACCGCGGCGGCCTCCGGAATGTCCTTGGGGATAGCCGTGCGCCCCGCAAGCAAGATGACCGTGGAGAAGGGCATAAGACGCCAACTGTGTACCAAGAGCACGGAAGCGATGGCGAGCCGAGGCTCCCCAAGCCACATGGGAGCGCTAAAGGGCTTGTAAATGTGCACGGCCACGAGGGCCCAGGTGATCACGCTGTAAATCGAATCAAGGATCCATTTCCAGCCGATGGCGCCGAGCGCGATGGGCGCAACCCAGGGCAGAAGAATCAGAAAACGGATCAAGCCGCGGCCGCGGAAGGTCTTTTCCAGGGAAATGGCTAGAATATTGGCGCCGACGGTCACGACAATTTGCGAGCAGATGGTGAAGATAAACGAATTGCGGATAGCGACACGAAAACTGGGGCTTTGCAAGATGCTGCGGAAATTTTCCAGGCCAACAAAATGCATTTCGGCGTTGCCGATCCGGGCGTCGCTGAAGGCATAAAAGATAGCAAGAAAAAATGGTCCGCCGACGAGCAGCAAGATGTAGAGAACCGCGGGTGAAAACATGGCAGCGCCCAGCAACGGGCTCTGCGCCGCACCGATGGACTTTATTTTGTTGCTAGCTAGTGCCACGAGACGACCCTCGGCGCGACGCGCTTTTCGGAAGAGCGGTCGAAAAATTTCAGGTAAGACTGCGGCACGGCGAAGTCATACATGCAGCCCAACTGGAGATTCTGCGCAGAGGAAAGGCGCGAGAAGACTTTCTTCCCCTCAAGCTTCTCCCCGACCAAGGTGCCGGAAACAATCCACTCCGAACCCAAGTATTCGATATTTTCAACCTTGAAGCGGAACGGAACCGCGGCATCGGAAATCGTGGGCGCGGGACGGAAATGCTCCGGGCGGAACCCCACGATTACGTCCCCAAGCTCGGCGAGGTTCATCGGCGGCGAGCCAAGGAAAGTGGCGACAAAAGTGTCAGCGGGATTGTCATAGACATCAGTGGGAGTGCCGAGCTGCCGAACCACACCTTTATTGAGCACCATGACCCGGTCGCCCATCGCCATGGCTTCCACCTGATCGTGCGTAACGTAGATCGTTGTCGTACCGACGCGGCGATGAAAACGCTCAAGCTCTTCACGCGCGGAGGCGCGGAGCTTGGCGTCGAGGTTGGAGAGGGGCTCGTCGAGAAGAAAGACGGCCGGTTCGCGGACGATCGCGCGGGCCAGAGCGACCCTCTGCCGCTCACCACCCGAGAGCTCGCGCGGCTTCCGATCGAGAAGCGCACCAATGCCGAGAAGTGACGCCGCCCATTCGACCTTTTCCTTATGGAGTTCTTTTTTTACATTTTGCGCCTTCAGCGGAAAGGCAATGTTTTTGTAAACCGAGAGATGTGGATAGAGCGCATAGCTCTGGAAGACCATGGCGATGCGGCGTTCGCGCGGCGAGAGGTCATTGACGACCTGGCCGCCGATGAGGATTTCGCCAGAAGTGGGCGTTTCCAGCCCGGCGATCATTCGCAAAAGCGTCGTTTTTCCCGATCCTGAGGGCCCGAGGAAAACCAAGAACTCGCCTTCGCGAGTCTCGAGGTTCACGTGGTTGACGGCTCCGAGTTGTCCTTCCTTGAATACCTTTGTCAGATCGCGTGTCTCAACGACAGCCATCGGTTTTCCGCCCTGTTATTTCCATCTGGCAAAGATACGCTTGTATTCCTCTTCGGCAGCCTTGGCTGCATTCTCCGGGGTCTCGTCGCCGCGCGCTACTTTGGCGAACATCGTGGGAATGACCCACGCTTTGAAAGCCTCGTCAATGGCGGCGGTGCCGTAACCGGGATAACCGACGTTCGTGGCCCATTCGAGAACGTTGCCGAGGACTTTGTATTTGTCCGGGGGACTGGCCCGCGGATCATTGGAGATTTCCTGTTTGAGGTTAGGTACGGTGCTGGGGAAGCACGGAAAATTGTAAAACTGGCCGGCGATAAAAGAGTCATGGAAGGCGTCAATGAAATCGATCAGGAATTGCTGTGCGCCGTCTTTGTTTTCGGCGAAGTCCCAGATGAGATAGCAGTCCATGACATGCTCGGCGGCGATGCGGCGCGCTGGTCCTTTCGGTGCCGCGCAGATCATGATCTTGCTGTCAATTGGCAGATGTTCGCGTTCGGACTGGCGAGTGATGGAGATGGCGTTCGCGACGTAAGAAACGCGCCCGGCGAGCATGGCCTGGTTGTTGGATGGCGGAGTCCATGTGAATACCTCGGGTGTTTCCGATTCCTGATAGAGCGCCTTCATGAACTTCAAGGCTTCGATGGTCTCCTTGGAATTGATGGTGACCTTGCCAGCTTCATCCTGCTCGGCCCCGCCAAAGGACCAAAGTAGTGCGCGCATGGCCATGCTGGTATCGAGTTCTTGTGAGAGCCCCAACCCGCAGGGATGGGCCGTCTTGTCTCGGATTTTCTTGGCCCCGACCCGCAGATCGTCGTAAGTATCCGGGCCATTCGGGAAGCCCGCGTCGGTCCACCAGTCCTTGTGCCAGTTGCCGGGATCAGGCACGTAGGAATCGGAAAAAGCGAAGTAGCGGTTGGTTTTTGGATTGTAGGTGGACTTATGCGCTAGATCGATCTTCTTGCCGTGCTTCTTCTCCACTTCCTGGTATACATGCGACATGTCAATCGTTTGCTTTTCGTAGGCCGCGGGCGGGGAAAGAAGCATGAACAGGTCGTGGCCCTTTCGCGCTGAGGCCTCAGAGGCCGCCTTGGCCGCAAGGTCCACAAGGTTGATGTGGTCGACGATGACATTCGTATCGTGTTTTTGTCCCCATTGTTTGCAGAAGGTCCCGTCGAACCAGGTGTCGTACGCTGGGACGAAATGGCTCCACTGAAGAATTTTCAGCGTTTTTTGTTCGGCTGCTGCTCGTTCCGGGAACAAAAAGAATGGGCCGGAGCCCACGCCGGTCGCCAAAGCGCCGCTCCCGGTCAACTTGATAAAGTCTCTGCGTGAAAGCCCTTCCTGTTTTCTCTTCGCCATCTTGTTACCCTCCCAGGAACAGATGGGCCCGGACAAGCTCACTTCGAGAAAAGAAGGTGCTTGCCCGAACCGATGATGCTACCGCGCAGGCGCGCGAGTCAATTCCTTGAAACTGCTGCGGCGTAGCGTTTCTGCGGGACGGAAATGCCTGCAACATCCGTCCCGCAGAACGCGTGCCCCGCTCAGTCTGTTACCAAATGGGAGATGTTTTCCTCCCGCTGACCTTCGGTTCGCTCAGAATGTGAAGATCGTTCCGAACTCGTTGCGCCATGAGTGGGCCTGAGTCGCCGGAAGGCCCCGGAAGGTCTTCCCGCCGTGGTTTGCGGCTCGCGTGTCGATGTAACTCACTTCGTCGATGATGGACATCCAGGCGTTCACTTTGTAGGTGAGGGACGCGGTGTCGAGGTCGGTGCGGGCCAGCCCGTTTCCTTTGCGGCTGTCCCTGGCGATTGCGCGGTCCGTGCCATAGGCAACGTGCAGCATCCAGCCTGCATTGTGGCCGCTCGGGTTGGCGTGGAAGATTCGCGACAGCGGGAAGCTCAGCTCGGAGAAGCCACCTTCACCGCGGATGGGACGGAGACTAGCAATGGTGATGGGACTGCCGTTGCAGTTCAGCGGCGCGACAGTTCCGCCGGCGCAACCGAACGGAATACTGCGACCGCTAAAGCTCAACGCCGCATTCGCCGCCCCAAGAGAAGTCGTCCCGTTCAGATCGGCGAAGACATCGTTGAGTTGCCCGCCGAAGGGGAACCGCATATCGTCACCGCTGTAGTACTTCGTCACCCAGGTAACCCACGGTGTTGGCAGTTGTGCCTCCGCCGTCCAGATGTTCTGAGGATTACCCACCTGGACGCCCTGTGGGAATGTGGTAAGAACGGAGCACGGAGGTGTGGCACAACCAGTGGTCCCGGCAATGACGTTGTTCGGGAGCGCGGAGGCGGGGAGGATTTCATTCATCCGCGCATGGTGGCCACTGACGATGAGTTGCGCCGGTGCAACAGCCTGCCAGCTATGCGAGAGCGGGAATTGCAAAACGATCCGCGACTCCAAGGCAGGTTGGTTGCTTTCCGCGCCTACCCGGTCGCCGAACCGCGCGCGCTGCTCGTCGGTCAGACCCGCTGAGCCGGCTACGGGGAGCACGATGGCGAACTCAGGTTGGATCTTCAGGTCGCCACTGTGAAATTGAACGCCCGTACGGAACATGGGAACGCGCTCCCAGAGAGCGCCCATGCCGATAGCCGTCCCGGTCGTCTCGTACAGGGCTGGCAGGCTCGAAGAATAGAGGGCCCAATCCTGGCCGAACTCCGCGAACCATGGCAGGCTTCCACGCAGCTTGGTGTCGAGCCGCGCCCATGCGAGCCGTGTTCGGAATTGGCCGTTCCGGACGGAGCTGATGTTTACGCTGTTTGCATTTGTAAAATCACCTTCATAATCTGCTTCGACCCTGCCAGTGAGCACCAGGTTTGAGTTTTTTGGAACCCATTCGAACTGGCTGCCTACGCGAAAGCTGCGCGCCTTCACATGGAATTGCGGGTCGGATGTGGGCCCCGTGTCGCCGAGCAGCAGCGGAAGCGGAAAGTCGTTGCTGCCGAATGTGGCGCCCCCGCTCGAAGCCGTGTCTTCGACCGCGCTGGCTTTGAAGAACCCGTACAACTTCATACTCGCCCCACTACCCAGCTTGATATCAGGTATCAGCCCGCCTTGCTTTGGCACGTCAATCGGCAAGACGCGCAGTGGCGTCATCGCGGGGACTACTTTCGGTTCTTCGGGCGGTGGCGTCCTGGCGGGGGCGACACTCGCCACGTTCACATTGTTGACAGGCACGCGATATACGGCAGCGACTACGGTCGGACTGGAAGAGGCCGGAGCGGAGGCGTTTAACATGCCCGCCGTGCCCACTGTCTGGTCGTAATCGGCTTGGGAGATTACGCCCTTCATGAGGAGCAGCTTGGCAAGCCGCTGGTCGGCATCGCTGGCAGACGATGCCTGAGCGAGTTGCGTCACCTCGTCGGCGGTTAGGATTCCCTTGGCTTGGAGCATGCGCACCAGCGGATTCACGGCAGGCGTATCGCCCGTCCGCTGTTGCGCAAGTGCGGTTTGACTCCATGCCACGGTTACGAGCGAACACACCAGCAGAAACATCAGGATTCGAAATGGTCTTATTCGCATCTGGATTTATCCCCCTGAAGACTCGCAATGGGAGTGCGAGTCAGATCATCTAAACGTAGGGCCCAAAACACCCCCTACATATCTACCCACCCGCCGATTGTCAAGAAATCCTTCTTGAGTGACAATCCATACTACTGATGCAAGGTCTTCATAATCTGGAGCTTGACCCAAATCGTTCTCGCCTATACGATTTCCTCACCGAAATTGGTCCCTCCTCGTGGTGCAGAGAGGAAGCCGCCCTTTGGAGATTGCCGATGACTTGGTTTGTTTTACAACGTGCCAGCGGACGAGTCGCGACTCGAACATCCTTTTCTCGGCCCCTCTCGACCTCCACGCGTTGTTGTTAACATTCCAAGAGTTCCGCAACCTCTGATACGTCAATGGTTTCCCGTGAGTTCCCAGCGATTGTTACAGGATATTCACATTCAGTTGACGTAGTTGTAAGACGGGGCCTTTACCTTCTGGCGCGGGGTGGTACGCATTCTTTTCGGTACTAGGTTGAATTTTGCTCCAAAGAGAGAGGAAATGAAAAAACTAGCAGCTCTTACACTATCGATGTTCCTCGTTTCCGGAACTGCTTTTGCCGATACTCCGAAAGACGCCGACGCGCAACCGGCCAAGGGGGCTCAACCGGCGAAGTCCAAAGCGGCCAAGAAGGCTGAGAGCTCCAATGCAGCCATCGCGGCACAGCTGGAAGAGCTTCGCCAGACCATGCAATCGCAACAGGAGCAGCTTCAGATGCTGAAGGAGGAGCTCGCCAAGCGCGATCGCCAGATTGACGAAGCCCGCGAAGCCGCGGCAGCTGCCAACGCTCGCGCGGCCGAAGCCAGCACCAAGGCTGCCGAAGCGGTCAATACCACCGCCGAGGTGAAGTCCACTGCTGTTTCTCTCAACTCCACGGTCAGCGACTTGAAGGCTAGCAACGAAGCCCTCAAGACCACCGTGGCCACGGAGCAAGCCGCCGCCCAAAAGGCGGAGGAAACCGGCCCGTCCACCATCAAGTTCAAGGGAGTTAATCTAACGCCCATGGCATGGATTGAGGCGGCTACCGTTAGCCGCACTCGCGCTACGAGCGCCGACATCAATACGCCGTTTACCGGTATCCCGTACCCTGGCCAAGCGATTGGAAAAGTGACGGAGAACAACTTCACGGCACGGCAGTCACGTCTCATGCTCTTGGCCGACACCAAAATTGGCAGCGCCAAAGTGAATATGTATTACGAGGGCGATTTCCTCGGCGCCGGCGTGACCTCCAACAACCGCCAGAGCAACAGCTATGTCTTTCGTCAGCGGCAGTTGTGGGTCAACGCTAAATTTGACAGTGGCTTCTATGTCTCAGCCGGTCAAATGTGGAGCTTGGTCACGGAGAGCAAGAAAGGCATTGAGAATCGCCAGGAAGCCTTCCCCCTGATGGTCGATCCGCAGTATATCGTCGGCTGGGCTTGGCAGCGCGCCTACCAATTCCGCGTCGCTCAGAACTGGGACAAGTTCGCCGTCGGCTTCTCCATCGAAGGACCGCAGACTACCATTGGTGGTCGTAACTTCAACAACAACTTCTTCATCAATGCGCCCGGCGCGGGCGGGGGGCTCTACAACTTTGTCGACACCAGCGGCTATAGCCTGAATCGAGCGCCCGATTTCCTCTTCAAGGTTGCTGCGGATCCTGGTTGGGGCCATTATGAAGTGGTAGGCATCCTGAGCAGTTTCCGGAACCGTGTTTATCCTTGCGGTGCCCTCAGTATCGCTCTTCCAGCCGGTTGCGCTACCAACGCTTCCGTTACCGGGGCCTTCAACGATTCGAGATTGGGCGGGGGCGCTGGCGCGACCGCTCGTCTTCCCCTCTTTGCCAAAAAACTGGAACTCGCGTTGCACGCCCAGGGCGGCGACGGAATCGGTCGGTACAGTTCCGCTCAATTACCGGACCTGACCGCCCGGCCCGATGGCACTCTGGCCCCCATTCACTCTTATGCCTGGCTGGGGACTCTCGAAGCTCATCCCAATCCCAAAGTCGACGTTTTCTCCTACTTTGGTGGTGAATATGCCGCCAGGACGTCCTTTGTCCTCACCAACACCGCGGGAAATCCCTTTGCGGTCGGTTACGGCAGCCCTCTCTTCAACAACTCCGGTTGCAATACCGAGACTCCGCCAGCTGCCTCAGGAACGTCTACGCCTACGGCCCCCGGTGCGTTGGCTGGATGCGCCGGTGACATCCACCATATCGTCGAAGGCACACTCGGCTTCTGGCACAAGATCTACAATGGACCCAAGGGTCGCGTGCAATGGGGTCTGACTTACTCCTACATCACCAAATACGGCTGGTCTAGCAATAACACCAATCCCGCCGCCTTTTCCGGGACCGCAGCACAAACGGCGCCAGGCGCAGGTGGCGGGAGCGTCCGCCCGCACGCCGTCGACAATATGGTCTGGACCTCTTTCCGCTATTACTTGCCGTAATTCCAGCTGGGCAATGTGCGGCTCGTCCCTCCCCTGGGGACGGAAAAAGGGCAGCCCCTCACCGGGCTGCCCTTTCTTATTTTTCACGACGCTCGCCCCGGTCTAAATCCATCATCGGTAAAACCTTAAAGTGCCTTTGCCGACTCTCGTTGCTCCTCGATTCAATCAACAATGAACCGGTTTGTAACAATGCCGTAACAATCGAAAGACATACTCTGTAAACCCCGGAAAAAGACGGATGATTCCACACGGAGATAAAGCATGAAGCGAATCGCAGGAATGCTCTTGGTAGTTCTCGCCGTAGCCGGTGTTCTGTGGGCGGACAGCGCGCTCTCGATCACTGGTGCCGGCGCGACGTTTCCTTACCCCATGTATTCCAAATGGTTTGACGAATACCACAAGAAGAACTCCAATCTTGAAATCAACTATCAATCCATCGGTTCCGGCGGCGGCATCAAGCAGGTCACGGAAGGCACCGTGGATTTTGGCGCCACCGATGGCCCGATGAACGACGATCAGCTCAAGGCCTATCAGGATAAACACGGCTTTGGGATTCTGCATTTCCCAACGGTCCTGGGTGCGGACGTGCCTGCTTACAACATTCCTGGCATAACTGCAGAGCTCAATTTCACCCAGGATGCTATCGCAGGGATATTCTTGGGCAAGATTACGAAATGGAACGATCCCGCGATTTCGGGTCCGAACAAAGGAGTGAACCTCCCCGCAAACGAAATCGTCGTAGTGCATCGCTCGGAAGGCAGCGGTACAACCTACATCTGGACCGACTATCTTTCAAAAGTCAGCGAAGAGTGGAAAACCAAAGTCGGCAAGGGCGCGTCCGTCAATTGGCCCGTGGGTCTGGGCGCCAAGGGCAATGAAAGCGTTGCCGGCACGATCAAGAACACGCCCAATTCTTTTGGCTACGTCGAATTGATCTACGCGATCCAGAACAACATGCCTTATGGCCGCGTGAGAAACTCCTCAGGCGTTTTCGTCAAGGCAGACCTTGCCAGCGTTACTGCCGCGGCCGCTGGCGCTTCAAAGAACATGCCGGACGATTTCCGCGTTTCCATTACGGACGCTCCTGGCAAGACGGCTTATCCTATCTCCAGTTTTACGTGGCTGCTAGTTCCCGCTAAGTTCTCCGACGCCACCAAGCGCGACGCCATCAAGGGCTTCGTGAAGTGGATGCTGGCGGATGGGCAGAACTATACTGAGGCCCTATCCTACGCAAAGCTTCCGAAGGAAGTCGTCGTAAAGGAACTGAAGGCCCTGAACAGCGTCCAGTAACGTGGCCACAACGACCACCATCGTTCCGAGCGCGGGCCCTGTTGCGGGCTCGCGCTCGTTTCTTTCCCGGCTCCGCGAAGGTGATGAAATCGCCCGCATGATCACCTTTTTGTTCGCGGCCTCCGTCGTTCTCGTCACCGTGCTGCTCGTCTTCGAATTGTGGCAAGGTTCCGTTCTTGCCCGACACAAGTTTGGCTTCAATTTTTTCCACACCTCGGTCTGGGATCCCATCTTCGAACAGTTCGGCGCTCTGCCTTTCATTTACGGCACGCTCGTCACCGCAGCGGTAGCTCTGTTGATCGCCGTGCCCCTCGGTATCGGCGCCGCCATTTTTCTTGCTGAGCTGGCCCCTGCAAGAGTTTCGGACACGCTCGAGTTTTTTATCGATCTTCTCGCCGCCGTCCCCAGCGTCATCTACGGCGTGCTCGGCGTCTTCATCGTCGTTCCGTTGATGCGTCAATACGTTCAGCCGGCCCTTAAGCACTCGCTCGGCTTCCTCCCACTGTTCCAAGGTCCGGCCTACGGCGTCGGCTTTCTGACCGCGGGCATAGTGCTCGCCATCATGGTCATCCCCTATATCATTTCCGTTTCCCGCGAAGTGCTTCTCTCCGTCCCGCGCGACCAGCGCGAAGCCGCACTCTCTCTCGGCGCCACGCGCTGGGAATCCACGTGGAAAGTAGTCGTTCCCTTTGCCCGCGCGGGCATTTTTGGTTCTATTTTTCTGGCCCTTGCCCGAGCGCTTGGCGAAACTATGGCCGTCACCATGGTGATTGGCAACACTCCCACGATCAGCGCTTCTCTCCTTTCTCCCGGATATTCCATTGCCGCCGTCATCGCCAATGAATTCACCGAAGCCACCGGCGAGCTTCATACCCAATCTTTGATCGAGCTTGGCTTGGTGCTCTTCCTCCTGACCTTCCTTCTCAACGGCTTTGCGCGCCTGCTGATTGTCACCACTTCCCGGCGCGGCAGCGGGATGGGCAACGTATGAGTCCGCGTCTTCGCTGGCGCAAATTTGTGAGCGGCTTCATGCTGACCATGACCGGCGTGTGCGCTCTGGTCGCCGTTTCCGTCCTTTTCCTCATCCTTGGGTATCTCGCTATTCATGGCGGAGCTTCCGTCAACTGGAATTTCTTCACCAAATTGCCCGTTCCCGTCGGTGAAACCGGCGGCGGCATGGCCAACGCCATCCTCGGCAGCGCCAAGATGCTTCTGCTTGCTACCCTCTTTGGTGTTCCCATCGGATTTTTTGGCGCCATCTATCTCGCCGAATTCAGCGGCAGCACCACCGCTTTTTTTGTCCGTTATGCTGCGGACTTGCTCAACGGCGTGCCCTCCATCGTCATCGGCATTTTTGCTTACGGCCTTGTTGTTCACCCTTTCAAGCAATACTCCACGCTCGCTGGCGGTTTCGCTCTCGGCCTGATGATGATCCCCATCACGCTTCGCAGCACCGAAGAATTTCTTCGCGGCGTCCCGAACCCTTTGCGCGAAGCCGCCATGGCTCTCGGCGCCAGTAAATGGAAGACCATCGCCACCGTCATCGTGCCTGCCGCTTATCGCGGCATTCTCACTGCCATCCTCTTGGCTTTCGCCCGCGTTGCCGGTGAAACCGCCCCGCTCCTCTTTACCGCTCTTGGTAACCAATTCTGGAGCCCTGGCTGGACTCATCCCACGGCTTCCCTGCCGGTGATGATCTATACTTATGCCCTCGCTCCGTACGATGATTGGCATCGTCAGGCTTGGGCCGCGGGGCTTGTCTTGCTTGTTTTGATTCTCGTCATTAACATCGTTGCTCGGGCGATCCTTTCCCGGGGCATTGCGGTCCCGAGGTCTTAACCTATGCAAGCTTCTGTGAGGCCAGCTTTGTCCGTGAACCTACCCCCCATCGCCACCAGCGCATTGGCGCGTGAGACGCCGGAAGCCCTCGCCATGCGCATGACCATTTCCAAGCTTGATTTCTTTTACGGCCCCAAGCAGACCCTTTTCGATGTCAGCATGGGCATCGCCGTCAACAAGGTCACCTCTCTCATCGGCCCTTCCGGCTGCGGCAAGTCCACTCTCCTTCGTACCCTCAACCGCATGTACGAAACCATCCGCGGTGCGCGCCTCCGTGGCGAAATCCTTCTCGACGGCCAGAGCATACTCGCCCAGGACGTCACCGCGCTTCGCCGCCGCGTCGGCATGGTTTTCCAGCGCCCCAATCCTTTCCCCAAGTCCATTTTCGACAACGTGGCCTACGGCCTGAAGATCAACGGCTCGAAGCTCCCCATCTCCGACGCCGTCGAAAAAAGCCTGCGGCACGCTGCGCTCTGGGATGAAGTGAAGGACCATCTCCACAAGTCCGCCTACGAACTTTCCGGCGGCCAGCAGCAGCGCTTGTGCATCGCCCGCGCTCTCGCCGTCGAACCCGAAGTCCTTCTCCTCGACGAGCCTTGTTCCGCGCTCGATCCCATCAGCACCGCAAAAATCGAAGAGCTGCTCGTGCAGTTGAAAGACATCTGCACGATCACCATCGTCACCCACAATATGCAGCAGGCCGCCCGCGTCAGTGACTTTACCGCTTTCCTGCTCACTGGCCAGCTCATCGAGTTCAGTCCCACGCCGCAGCTCTTCACGACTCCCGGTGATCCGCGCACGGAGGCGTACATCACCGGCCGCTTCGGCTGACGTTTTTTCTTGTTTGTCATTTCGAGCGGAGCGCGCTTTTCGCGCTCCGTTCGGTTTCGCGGAGCGAGGAATCTGCTTTTGGGCCTGAGAATTACGGGAAGGGTTCATGGAACGCCACTTCGAAAAAGATCTGAACGAGTTGAAAGAGCGCCTGCTCTGGATGGGCAGCCTCGCGGAGCGCGCCGTTCACCAGTCCGTTCATGCCGTTTTGGAAACCGATGAACAGCTCGCCAAGCGCGTCCTCGAGGAAGAAGACGCCATCAACGAGCTTCAGATGGAAGTTGACGACCGCGTCGTCCAGCTTCTCGCCCTGCACCAGTTGATGGCCACTGATCTCCGCTTCGTCCTGGCCGTCTCCCGCATCAACAATGATCTGGAGCGCATCGGCGATCAAGCCGTCAACATCGCGCAAGGGGCGCTCCGCGTCCTCCGCCACCCGCGCGTCAAGCCCTACGTCGATCTGCCCCGCATGAGCGAGCTCGTCGAGGAAATGGTTCGCAACGCTCTCAACGCCGTCGTCCGCCGCGACGTCGAGCTCGCGCAAAGCGTCCTCGCCACCGACGATCAGGTGGACCACTACCGCGATCAGATTTTCCGCGAATTACTTACCTACATGATGGGCGATTCCAGCGTCGTCTTTCCCGCGTTCGAATTGATCCTCGTCGCCAAAAACCTCGAGCGCATCGGCGACCATGCCACCAACATCGCCGAAGACGTCATCTACCTCGTCCAGGGGCAGGACATCCGCCACAACATCGCCGACCGCCGCTAGCACCGTCCATTGCGGATGCTCCTACTAATCATCGCGCCGCCGTCGGCTGCGATGGCAATAGCGCCGTTTCAGGTTTGCAGACCGTCTATTCGATGACTCCGAACGAATACAGCTTTCCGGAAGTCATCGAGCCGCCCTGCACCGTCTGGCCGCTCGCGCCGCCGCCTGTTCCTCCGACAGATCCCGACCCCGGAGGAAGGAAGCCATATTCGCCTTTCTTTAACCCCGTAAGCGCGATCTTGAAAGTTCGCGTTGCTATCTTCTGAAAATCAAATTTGATCGCATCCTTGTCGATGCCGCTGGAGGAGTGATACACGCCGCCGGTTACCGCTCGGAATTCGCGACGGTCGCCCTTTTGGTCCAGCTTGAGCAGCATGTATTCGGACGGTGTCACGCCTTCGGCGCACTTGATTACAAACTCGATTGGCGTGCCAAGCTGGAGCTTGCTCTTCGGGCCGCTGACTGTGGCGTTTACGTGTCCCTTCGTGAAGCCCCCGGTAAGCATGCTCTTGCCCACTCCGCCGGACTTCCAGCTCACAGGTTCGGCGTACACTTCGGCCAGCGATCCCTTCAGCTTCGTATATACGCCCATGTCTTCCGGAACGTCCGGGTTTGATGCCGCCGCAGGCGCCGCGGCCACAGCAGTTGGCTTTTCTACTTCCGATTTTTTCTTCGTGGCTGCCAACATCGAAGAAATCACCTTTTCGCTCACGCCCACGGTTTTGAGCGCCATCAAAGCTTGCACCGACGTGTCAAAATTCGTCGCCGCAGAATCGATAGCTGCAATCGTTGTGGACTCGTCGAAGCCGCCTTTCACCATCTGTACGACGTCGTCGTTGGTGAGTGGTTTATTCGACTGGGAAAAAGCTGCTCCCGCGGCTAGTAGCAACACCGCGGCAAGCGCCAAAGCAAATTTTGCACGCATGGTTATCCTCCGTGAAGAAATCCTCCGCAATCGCGGAGGTGCAAATCTCGGATGTCGCTGGTCCCTGGATAGAGTGTGGTTCGTTGTGAAGCTTCAAGCGCGGTAACCGTTCAGGCGCATCCCTCGCCTGGGCATCCGCTTGTTGGGCAGGAGTCTATTGGAAGCGCTGCAAATCAGCAAGCACTTAAATCGTCTGCGGTACCGAGCTGTCACGGATTCGGACTAGCTGGCCCTTCCAGATTCTTTGGTGTGGCCAGAATCGGCGCCAGCACGTTCACCTTGCGAACGCCATGCGTGAACGCCGTGAACTCTTCGCCCTTCCCAACCGTCACGTTTTTCTCCTGCTGCAGTTCGTCTCCGGAGACCGCGCTGCCCCCCCGCAGCGGCAATCGCTGGCCATCGACAGCCAGCACGTCCGTCAAACTCCAATCCAGCCTCGCGGCTTCGCCCGTGCGCGAGCGATCGTTGGAGCCCAGCAGCCTTCCCCGTACCCTCGCACCCTTAGCGATCACCCTCAACCCTCGAATCCGCACCTCTTCGAGAACCTCAAAGTAGATAACGTACCCCGGCTGCTGAACGCTGGAGTTCAGATCCTCCGATAAACCCACCTGGAGTGGTGTGCTGTCTGGGATCACCACCGCAATGTGGCCTTTCGTGGCAGGCGGCAGCTCCGGCGCCTTCATCATTGCCAGCACAATGTGATATGGCACATTCGCCGCTTTCAGGGTCTCCAGCCCTGCGCTGGACTTGTCAAACTTGCACGGCGAATTGTGAATTCGCGAAACGACTGCGAGCGGCGTCATGCCGCTGCCCAGCATCTCGATGATGTCCTGATTGGTCAGCAACCGGTCCGGAATGTCGTCGGCTTTGTCTTGCGCCCCCGCAATCGAAGCGGCGATGGAGAGGGCCAGCACAACGAAAATGCAGCGCCCGCTTGTGCCTGAGAATAATTTCCCTCGATGGGCCAAAGCGGTTCCCCTAGTCTTCAAGAACTTTACACCATTCCCGCGCCCGCGATCCCAGTGTTATACTTCGCCCGTCAAACGTTCCCATCGGGAATTCCTCGGGCAACGGGCCAGTTTGAATTTTCTTGATCGTGACAATCGGGGTCAGAATTCAAACTGACCAGCTGCGATTCCCCGCTGAGGTGCCTCATGTTTTCCATACCATTGTTCTCGAGATCCTGTTTCGCTTTGGTTTTAGCTTTAGCGGCTGCATTGGCTCCGCAAACGAGTCCCCAGCCTCAAGCGGCCGCGCAGCCGCAGTCCGCCATTCCCGATACTCCGGCAGGCCACACCTTCAAAGCCTGGCTCGACGCCTTTAACAGCGGTGACCGCGCCCAATTGGACGCTTACTTCCATAAGTACGATCCTGGCAAGCCCGTGGACCAGGAGATGCACTTCCGCGGCATGACCGGCGGCTTCGACCTGCTCCAAATCGTCAAGAGCGAACCGCTGCGCCTCGAATTCCTCGTCAAGGAGCGCCGCAGCGAAACATCCGCCATCGGCAAGTTGGAAGTGAAAGAAGGCGATCCCGCCCAGGTCGTCGGCTTTGGAGTGCGCGCCGTTCCTCCCGGCACCAAGCTGTCGGATTTGAACTACAAGATTGACGCCGCCACGCGAACGCGCGTCATTGACGGCGCCATCGCCCAGCTTAATGAGTTCTACGTCTTTGCGGAAACGGCGAAAAAGATGGCAGACGCTGTCAAAGCAAAACAGAAAAAAGGCGACTACGATTCCATCACCGACGGCGATGCCTTCGCCAAAATGCTCACCGACAATTTCCAGGAAGTAAGCCATGACAAGCATCTCCGCATGAACTTCAGCCCCGCGCCTCTGCCGGACCGTCCCGATGGCCCGCCCAATGCCGAGGACCGCGCCCGTTACCGCAAGGACATGAAACGCATGAACTGCGGCTTCGAAAAGGTGGAGATCCTCTCCGGCAACGTCGGCTACCTCAAGTTCAATTTTTTCGCTGACCCGGACGTGTGCGGGCCCACCGCTGTTGCCGCCATGAATTTCCTCGCTAACGTCGATGCCATCATTTTCGACTTGCGCGAAAACGGCGGCGGCGATCCCAAAATGATCGCCTTCCTCTCCACCTACCTTTTCTCAGAGCCCACTCACCTGAACGACATCTGGGAGCGCAAAGATGATTCCACGCATCAGTATTGGACTTTGCCCTACGTGTCCGGCAAGCGTTTGGACGGCAAGCCCGCCTATGTGCTCACGTCCAAGCAAACTTTCTCCGGCGCCGAGGAGTTCAGCTACAACCTCAAGAATTTGAAGCGCGCCACCCTCATCGGCGAAACCACTGGAGGCGGCGCCCATCCCGTCTCCGGTCACCGTATTGACGCCCATTTCATGATCGGAGTTCCCTTCGCCCGCGCCATCAATCCCATCAGCAAAACCAATTGGGAAGGAACCGGCGTCGAACCCGACGTAAAAGTTCCCGCCCCCGACGCCCTAACCACCGCCCAAAAACTCGCCGCCGAAAAACTGAGCTCGAAAGAGCCCAGCGGTCACGAATAGCCAGGCAGTTGCAGTTGGACAGGCATTCTTGCCTGTCTCTTAGCCAGGCAAGTTGACGGACCTCCAGGCGTGCGTGGCGCAGACGCTCGCAGGGTACCGCACCCCACGGTTCTCAGGGTGCTGGTCTTGCCTCTATTTTTGCTTCGACCTGCATTACCGTTGTGATATAATACCCCTGTTGAAAATTGTGCCTCGCCACCCAGCGGGGCGTTTCTGTTTTAGGACCATGTTCGTAGCGCCGGCACCCTTGCCGGCGTTCTTGTTTTTGGTGGGATAGGCTTCAGCCTGTCCTCTTTTTTACTCAGCATCCAAAACTCAACTCTAAGGAGACTTTTATGTCCTCTCTCAAAGCAGTCGGCCGTTCTACGGCCGCACGTAAAGTTGGCCGTCTTACGGCCACAAATAAAACCGACCGCGTGTCCTTGTGTACCTTCACTTTCTCGGATGGCCGCCGTTGCCGCACCCCTCGTGTCCGCAACAACGCCCATTTCTGCTTCTACCACGCCCAAAAAGAAGCCCGCGCCGGCACCACGCAAAAACTCGGCAAAGACCTGGCCTACTTCTTCTCTGGCGACTACCTCTCCGCCTGCGATCTCAGCACCGCCCTGGCACGCCTCATTCCCGCCGTCGTCCGTGGCGATGTAAAACCCAGAGCCGCCCGCACCGTTGCCTACCTGGCCCAAACTCTCATGCAGTCCATCCACATCTCGCAACACGAATACATCAACGCTTTCGGCTCCGACGGCTGGCGCCAATCCATCCGCAATTCCGTCAAAGGCAACACCGACTACCTCTACCCGCCC
>Ga0209239_1000208_pt1 | contig 33298 bp, 34 predicted proteins | sample GraSoi013_2_20cm_FD_185824 | JGI IMG/M metagenome (GOLD analysis project Ga0209239, IMG submission 185824) | Grasslands soil microbial communities from the Angelo Coastal Reserve, California, USA - Sample 10_02_2013_2_20cm (SPAdes) (version 2) | ecosystem: Environmental > Terrestrial > Soil >...
CCGTGCAGATCGAGGGACGAACTGTAAAGGTAAAGGGTCCACTAGGGTCACTGCAAGAAGATTTGTCCCACCTTCCAGTCTCAATCGACGTGGACGACAACAAGGTCCGACTGGAAACTAGCTGGCCGAGAAAGAGGGAGATCGGAATGCTGGGAACAGCAGCTGCCCACGTACGAAACATGCTCAAAGGAGTCACACAAGGCTACAGGTACGAACTGCGCACAGTCTACGCCCACTTTCCAGTAACCGTGAAGGTGGACGAGAAGGCTAAGGTGTTGAAGATAGAGAATTTTACTGGCGAGAAGACGCCAAGATACGCGAAGATAGTTGAAGGAGTAAGAGTGGATGTCAAGGGTGAGGACATCTCGGTGGAGGGTATCGATTTGAAATCGGTTAGTCAGACCGCAGCGAACATTCAAGATAGTACCAAGATCAAGAAGAAGGACCTCCGAGTCTTTCTTGACGGAATATACGTCTCCGGAAAAGGACCCGCACAAACGTCGAAGAAAACTGCAAAGTGAGATAGATGAAAGAATCAAAACCCGAGTTCGGACGCCAAGAGAGCTGGAGATACAAACGGGTCAAGGAGAACTGGCGTAGACCCCGGGGCGTTACGAGCAAGATGAGAAAGGAAGAGAGCGGCTTTCCAGCAAAGGTCAAGAACGGATATGGCTCAGCCAGCTCGACCCGCGGACTTCACCCCAGGGGCCTCGTCGATCAGCTGGTGTGGCGAGAAGTTGAGCTAGAGAAGCTAGATCCAAAAGTGCACATCGTGAGGATTGCGGCGAGGGTTGGGGAGAAGAAGAGGCGCGGAATCCTAGCCAGAGCCAAGGATCTGAATTTCCACATTGCAAACCCTGGGAAGGAGGAGGGACGCGCAGTGACCGAGACACCGGCCGTTGAGGAGGAGAAGGGGCTGCCTGTGGAGACGGGGGAGGAGAAGGTGGAAGAGAAGGCTGAGATCGCTGAAGACGAAGATGTCAGCAAAACAGAGGAGAGCTCTGAATGAGTCTAAAGAGCCAGAAGAGACTGGCCGCGAGCTTGCTGGGCGGAGGGTTGAACAGGGTCTGGATCGACCCGGAAGAGAACGATCGGGTCCAATCAGCGATTACCCGCGAAGAGATCAAGGGTCTCATACGCGAAGGAAGGATCAGCCTCCTGCCAAAGACCGGAATCAGCAGAGGCAGACATCGCGCTAAGTCCGGTAGAAGGAAGAAGGCTGGTAGCAGAAAGGGAGGTCAGAAGCCTGGCAAGGAGGCCTGGGTTCTCAAGATCAGAGCGATCCGGAGACACTTACGATGGCTCAGAGATAAGAGACAGCTGTCCGCCGGAAACTACACTACTATGTTGGGTATGGCGAAGGGTGGAGCGTTCCGTAGCGGGTCGCATGTAGATGAGTATGTAAAGGCCCATCAACTGGTAAAGAAGCGTTAGTCCATGGCTGACAGTCCCCGCTATGCGCTGCCTTACCGGCGACGGAGAGAGGGCAAAACAGACTACAAGCTGCGCCGGGCACTAGTCAAATCGGGCAAGCCGCGGGCTGTTGTCAGGCTTACTAACAAGTATGTTACTGTGCAGATCACTGATGCAACCATGACCGGGGATATTGTGAGGGCATCAGCTTCTTCTCGAGAGCTTCCTAAGTTGGGTTGGAAGGGCGGTCTTGGAAATCTTCCCTCGGCTTACCTGACTGGAGCGCTTGCCGCTCGGAGAGCTGTTCAGAGAGGTATCAAGGAGGCTGTCCTGGATCTTGGGCTCAAGGGTCCGACGAAAGGCTCGAAGCTTTTCGCAGTCCTGAAAGGACTGGCGGATTCTGGTCTCACTGTTCCACACTCTCCAGAAAAACTCCCACCTATGGAACGGATCGGAGGAAATCACATCGCCACATACGCGAAATCATTGGCGGGCGAGCACGATCTGTACAAGAAACGATTCAGCGCATATCTCAGGCGAGGATTGAAACCTGAGGATCTGTCTGGGCATTTCGAAGAGATTAGAAAGACTGTGTCAACAGCACCTTTGGAGGCGGCCAAATGAGCCAGCGCCCCGGTCAAGAGATCGGATGGGTTCCGAAAACCAAGCTCGGCCGACAGGTCCAGCAAGGAGAGATCATATCCATGGAAGAGATCTTCACCCAAGGATTGAGGATCAAAGAGCCGGAGATCGTGGACACGCTCCTGCCGAACATTCAACAAGAGGTTCTCGGGATAGGGTTTGTCCAGAAACAGACAGACGCTGGGGAGAGGTCCAGGTTCAGAGCAGTTGTCGCCATCGGTAATGGTGACGGATTTATCGGCATCGGCGAGGGGAAGGCGCGCCAGGTCCGGACAGCGATCGACAAGGGGACTGTGCAAGCGAAGCTGAACATCATTCCCGTCAGGCGCGGCTGCGGGAGCTGGGAGTGTCGTTGTGGAACGCAGCATACTGTCCCGTTCAATGTCACGGGCAAGACGGGTAGTGTCCGAGTGGAGGTTTTGCCTGGGCCGCGGGGTCTCGGGTTGGTTGCGGGTGAGATTCCAAAACAGGTTCTTCGATTGGCCGGTGTGAGGGATTGTTGGACTCGGACGTTTGGGTCAACCTCGACCTTGTCATCGTCAGCGCTGGCGGTCTTTGACGCGCTGACGCAGACGTACAATGTTGTGACGCAGGGCGACTGGGTGAACTAGATGGAGTCGTTGAGCAAGAATCCGATCTTGGCGGTTCGTCTTCGAGGGACTGCCTCGGACAATCCGGATGTTCAGAGGACGATGGAGTCGTTGAAGCTAGAACGGACCTTCCAAGCTAGACTGCTGGATAACACTCCTTCTAACCTCGGAATGCTTCGCTCAGCTAAGGTTCTAGTGGCATGGGGAGAGGTCAGCCCGGACCTGCTCGGACGGGTCTTAGAGAAGCGGGGTGAGCGTGATGGCACTGATGGTCTCGATGATGGTTTTCTCAGACTCTTGGGAAAGGCGAGTTTTGATGATTTGGCGAAGGCGGTCGTGGCGGGAGAGACGAGTCTACACGAAATGTTGCGAGCTGGTCTGAAAGTGCCGTTCAGGTTCCATCCCCCGCGCGGAGGGTTCAAGCGGAGTCTAAGGCGGGCCGCGACTGACGGCGGTGAGCTAGGCTATCGGGGGGCGGATATCAATAGTCTTGCTAAGCGTATGATCTGAGTCGGGGCCGCATAGGAAACTCGAATATAGTCTCGGACGATCATTCTGTCTCTGGTTGTCTAGTGTTTGGCTCCGCGTAAAGAAGCTCGGCGTCACCGTAGCCGTTCAGGCTGGTGGTTCGACGTTTTCGACGAGATGGAACGGATGGACCGGTTGATGGATGATATGATGAGGAAGGCGGTAGAGATGCCGAAGGCGCAAGAGGGAGCCTCACCGTTCGTCTACGGGTTCTCAATGTCTGTGGGTCCGGACGGGAAGCCGATCATCCGCGAGTTCGGGAACGTGGAACCCGGCGCGCGGGGTCCCCAGGTCAAAGAGGAGAGAGAGCCGCTCGTGGATGTCATGGACACTGGAAAGGAGGTGGTCGTGGTGACCGAACTGCCCGGAGTGGAGAAAGAAGATATCAAACTAGAATCCACAGACAGAGCGTTGAAGATCAGTGTCGACTCGGCGAAGAGGCGGTATCTGAAGGAGCTGGAAATGCCGCACATGGTTGATCCACGAACCGCGAAGGCCACGTACAAGAATGGAGTGTTAGAGGTCCGGTTCGCGAAGAGCGACGAGAAGAAACCCACGCGACCCATACCAGTGGAATAGTAGGGAATATGAGAAGGACGTCCGTACAAAAGTGTGAAGGACTTTTTTTGTTTAGACATACCCTCGGGGGGGGGGTCGAGAAATAGTTAGTAGAAAAAGAGAAGATAGCAGAAGAATAAGAGCTAACGAAAAGAAGATGGAATGAGCGCTCGGGCCCATTTCTGGCACCGATGTTCTTTCCAAAAGGGCTGTTTTGTGTCGCGGGAAAGATTTTTTTGTAAATTCTAGAACGGGGCCACTCACTGTCTGAAACAGTTTTTTGGCGAGATTACCGGTTTCACGTGCAGAACAGCCGACCCAGCCATTTCCAAAATGGGCATTTACCCAATGATGCAAGCGTGAACTGGGCACCATATCGGACCACCCTCCCGGATTGCCGATCCAGGCTTATTTTGAGCGATTCTTCCGACTGAACTATCCTACTGTCTGTACTCTGAAAAGTAGTTTTGAATCCCGGACGCCTACTATTCCTACTCGAAAAAGTATGGTCGTGACCGATGAAAACCCTGAAAAACAGAGAAGCCGGCAAGATCAACCAGACCTCTATTGGAGCGCCCAAACCTTCCGGACCCGCTTCGACCCAGACCGATAGAGCCGCTACCTTCACCCCTCAGACCCGGACAGTACATCGGCCCACGAGAAGAAGAGCTCGGAAGAATACTCAAAGAAATACTAGACAAACTAACAACAATAGAAAACAGACTCAAAACAATAGAGGAACAACTCAAAACCAGAAGATGACCGAGCTCAAGGTCTCTGGGAACTACTGTACTTGGAGTATTCTAGCTCGGACTTTGCGGCCATTACGAAATCGTTCAGGCTCAACCCCTTAATCGCATGCGTCCACAATACCACCCTAACCCGACGCCACCCGATGAAAAGGTCCGGATGATGATTCTCCAGCTCAGCAATCCTACCCAGCGAATACGCAAAATCAAGACCAGCAAGATAAGATTTGAAACGAAACTCTCTCTGAATCACACCCGACAAAATAATCCATCCTGGCAGATCCTTCAAACGCTCGGCAGCCTCTTCGACCGAGAACGGTTTCGCATTATTGCAAGGAACACATTTTACTGACGCCAGACGAAGGATTCCCTTGGCAGCAGATCCCTTCTCCATAGCCGTAGGACGTTGCTCATTCAGAAAAGGTTTCTAGTATCCAGATCTCGCCGAGAGAAGAATTATCTTGCAATCGAGAAGGACAGCAATCAGGATGCTTGATGTTCAGAAGATGAGAGGGAAAGACTAGTGCCGACCAATTTGTTTGCGAGCCCTCCTAATTCTCTGAACCGAAGAGACGAAAATCGCTACCCGACAAGCGTCGATGTACTGGTGCCCAGCCTGAAGGGGCTCTCGGACGATTTCGTGGAGCACGTTCGGAGCCGAATCCCAGTTCACTGTCTCCTCACCTCGTCAGTAATCGGACCCGCGAGAGCCCGGCAGGAACTTATGGAACGCGTGGACACAGACTGGTTCGCGTTTGTGGACGACGACGTCAAACTGAGACCTGATTGGTGGTCTACGGTTACTGGAATGATCGATCCGACCGTAGGAGGGGTTGAGGGCCAGTGGAGCTATCTCGCCGGGGACAGGAGAGTTGATGATTACACACGCGCAATGGCGCGGTTGGCAAGACTGCTGCGACAAGAATCGTGGAGAGACAGAATCGATCGAGCCTTCACCGGGGACACCCTAGTCAGGACGGAAGCTGTCAAGAATATTCGGATGCCTAACATACCTGTCTGGGAAGATGAATACATCAGACGCTGGGTTGAGAAAAGTGGCTTCAGATGGCTCAGAACGCCTCACATTGTGTGCGATCACCTTCGCAGGTACAATCTGAAGCCTTCCTACAATGTAGGCAGGTACGGCTACTATCTCGGACGGTTGCGCGTGAAGACCCAGCTCAAACGAGTTGCTCAGCTGCCAGTCAAGGTAGTATTCGCTCTCGCGTACACAGGCAACATTCGCACCGGAACCTTTGCGGTTGAGAAAGACCTGAACATCTTCAAAGGGGTCCTCCACGCCTACGTTCGAAGAAACAGCGGCTCACCTCTCTATACTTTGGCGCAGCCATGAGAATCGTCCTCGTACATCCACGAATGAGTGTAATGGGAGGGGGGGAACGGGTCGCGATCCATTCAATCAAGGAGGCGCTGAGACAAGGACATGAAGTGTCCCTAGCAACCGAAGAGTTTGACGTTGACAGTTTCGAGGACTTTTTCGGCGTCCAAGGCTTTTTCAAGAATGTCCAGCTACTTACCTATCGGCCCTTTCGGCCAATAATTCGTAAGGCTGTACTCTATCAGAGACTCATCTATCACCAATCGAGGCTGCGAAAGATTGTTTCCAAGAGACGAATGTTTGATCTGATCTTGAACACAGCGGAAGTGGCTAACCAACCGTCCACCAGATTGCCCGCCATACAGTACTGTTACTTTCCAGAATATTTCAGCCATCTGGAATCTAACGGGCACTCGAAGCTCTGGGAAGCTTACTATTGGCCCGCCAAGGTCTTCTACCATGATCGCGTCAGCCGCATCGACCGCCTGCTAGCGGTTTCTGACTTCACTCGAAAATTTGTAAGAGATAGGTGGGGACGTGAAGCCACGACTCTCTACCCTCCCTGCCCTATCGACTTGTACAGTAATTTGACCGTCCAAAAGCGAGATTTGGTTGTGACAGTTGGCAGAATGGCGCCAGAGAAACGTATGGAGCTATTCTTGGAAATAGCTCGGAGACTACCAGATATCGACTTTGCAATAATAGGAAGCATAGTCACAGACAAAGGGTCCTATTACGACATGCTGAGAGCAGCTGCACCAGCCAACGTCTCATTCGTAGTTGCGCCGCTGAGAAAGGTACGCGAGATTCTAGGAAGCGCAAAGGTCTACGTTCACTGTGCCCAGAACGAGCATTTCGGAATCACAATCGTCGAAGCGATGGCTGCCGGTTGCGTACCTGTGGTGAACGACAGCGGGGGGCCGCCCGAGATCGTCTCAGATGACGTTGGTTATCGATGGAACTCTATCGGAGAAGCATCTACGCAAGTTTCAACAATGATCGAAGACGACGACCTTCGCAGAGAAAAGTCAAAGGCCGCAGTCCTCCGCGCAGATCTTTTTGGACCCGCACCGTTTGAATTGGGCATCGGAGGGGCAATACGCCAGTATGAGTAACACCCTCATAGTCTTCGCAAATGTCACTCCCGAAATGTCGGAGCATCGATTCAGAAAGGCGATACCTGCTTGCGTAACTACATAGCCGTAACAATTAGCAGACAAGAGGAAACCTCCGCTCTGCATATTCCCTTTTACTGTCACGTTGAAGTGAGCAAGTTCGACAGGTACAAGCATCAGCGCGAAGAAACCTACTATCTCTGTGAAAAGCGTAACAGGGCAATGACAATCGCGCTAGAGAAATATCCAACCGCAACTCACGTACTAAGTCTTGACTCGTACTACGTGAAACAAACCCAAGCCCTCAAAGAGCTGATTAGGATGTATGAGGAAATTGGTGATGACAACATCATCTTGGGAGGTCCGATCTGGTATTACAGGTTGAATAGACTGATTGACAACAGAACCAAGTTCTACGACGCTTGGGGTTCGCCAGAACTACTCAACATTCATCCCAAAGACACCAAGGAATTTCCACAAATTGTTCAGCTGCCCTCGATAGGAAACTGCGTCATCTTTCCAGTCTGGGTATGGAAGAAATATGGCTTCCTAACCCCCGAGCCCTTTCCTCAACTCGGTTCTTGTTACACGCGACTTTGCAAGATGAGCGGGTTACCTGTTCTAATGGACATGAAAGCTAAGCTGGTCAGGGACCGAACGAATAGCTCAGAAGCGTATTATCCCCTAAAGAAACGGTTTCGAGTTACAATGGGATACTGCAAAGACAAAGTTCGGAGTATGCTTCAACAAAGGATGAAGCTGATTTGACTGCCAATGCCCCTTCAGCTCGCATCCGAGACATGGACGCTATGGATTAGCCCAAGGTTCCGCCGTTTCCGACTGAACAATTGTGCAAACTCGATCCCTCACGACAGCTTCGTGAGTAGGTCAGTTTCTATCGAGATTAAAGCGCCAACCGTCCACTAGTCCTAAGAGCCTTTGTCCTGCCTTCCAGGCCCTCAATCTTGGGTTGAAGAATTGCTGTCGTGGCCTCACCATTTTTAACAGGATTTCTAAGGGGACAGCGAGGATCCCTTCTATTGCCAAGATAACCGTGGAGAGATGGGGCGTCATTTTCCAATAGCGGAAGTATAGTACTATACCATATGACTGATCATATTCTATCCAAGAGGCATCTTTTTTCGTCACATAGGACCCGTAGTGAACCATTCTGCAGGATGGAAACAGTTCGACTGGAATGCCATGCTTCTTGAAGTTAAGAAAGGCATCGAGGTCTGATACTCCGTTCAAGTATCCCCTATTCCAAGGTTTCCCATTGAACATCTCGAGGGCTCTCCTACGGATCATGAAAAACGATCCAACGGGGTTGTCCACTCGAATCGTCGTTTCTCCATTCCATTCGTATTGCACTGAGTAACTTGGAAGGTGTCTTCCAACGATCCTTCGGATTAAAGACCCTGTTCGGGTATTATTTAGAAAGAATACGGAGGGTGTAACCAGTCTCATAGGGCCTTGCGGGGTTCCATCCTGGCTGATCAACTGTGGCGCAGCAACAAGCACATTGGATTTAGAGCAAAATTCGAGCATTTTCGGAAAGCACTCATTGAAAATAATGTCTGGATTAGAGAGGCAGACCCATTCGCCTTTGGAATGGTTGAGTCCTGTCTGATTAGCCTCAGTCCATTTGATTCTTCGCTCTGAGAGGAGAATCGTCAAACCAAGTTTTGACGCTTGAGGTGAATGTGAAAGCGCATCTAAGTATTGCTTGGTTCCGTCGGTCGAGTTGGAGTCAACTATGATTATCTCAAGATCGGGCATACTGAGTAGGAGGATTGATTCAACGCATTTTCTTATGTGGCCGAGGCAGTTCCAAGTTGTGATGATGATCGACAGTTCTGGCATGCGTGTTTCTCTCGATCATGAGAGAGAGCCAAATATCCGCGGGTGAGGATCGAGCTGTTTTAGTTTGAATCCGTATCCTCTCAGAATACTGTGTAGTTCCTCCTTTGCATCTTTGTCATGAAGCTCAACCATTATCCTTCGAATTCTGTGATCTTCAAGTGACCTTCTGGCGCCCTTTAGCACACGGAATTCGGCCCCCTCTACATCTATCTTGACGAGGTCGGCTATTTCTCGAATCCTGCTATCGTATGTAGCAGTTGTTACAGTTACGCTCTTCTTGCCCAGGTAGGTATGGGCTGGTCCAGTTCCAAGCTCAGGTCCAGGATTGTATTTGAAGACGGGCATGAGCGTCTCCGCAGAGCCTGTAAAGCCTTCGTGAGCATCCAGATAGAACTCGGCCTGACCGTCGAGGTCAGAAAGAGCCATTGGGAATATTGTGATATTATGTCGAGACTTATCCTCCACTCTCCTTCTCAATGCAGGCAAAACATTCGGATTCGGTTCGAAAGCGTAAACTTGCCGGAAATGAGGGGATAACCGTATGCTGTAGGTTCCTACGTTCGCACCCACATCCACGAAAAGCCCGCCCTTGATTCGGCACAGCTCCTTCCATACTTCAGGTTCGAGGGGTGGATGCTTCCGGAGAAGATATTTCTCGAAGAGAAACCTCCAGTCTTTCACGCCTTCCCTTACTCCACCTAATCTGTGTATGCCCCGCCTGATATGACAATTTCATTCATTCGAGCTGGATATCTGTCTTCGTGATTTCAATTACCTTTCAGATCCTCACAGGGCCCCCAATCTCATTTGGAATTTGGAAATCGAAGACAAGTTCTAGCATCTGGTTCAACGAACGAATGAAATAGAAGGGGGTATATTTCGAAGAGCCAGCAATGCAGCATAAGGCACTTGCAATTCCTACCATACAGTGTCGACTGTGCGCCTCGCGAAAGCTGACGACGGTTCTGTCGCTGGGAAATCAGTACGTCTCGGATTTTGTTACGGCCGCCGGGCAACACCCAAAGTCTCCCCTGGAACTCATCCGCTGCCGAGACTGTGGATTGGTTCAGTTGAGACACACATTTCCTAGAACGAGTCTGTACCGACATTATTGGTACCGTTCAGGAATTAGCAGAACGATGCGAGAAGCGCTCGCGGATGTTGCCCTAAAAGCCTACGAGGTGGCCAACCCAAGGCCGGGACAGATAGTAATCGACACGGGTTGCAACGATGGAACACTGCTCCGCACCTATCCTAAATCCGGAATCAAACTAGTCGGGTTTGAGCCGGCAGAAAATCTCGTTGAAGATGCGAGAAGGGGGGCCTACTGGGTGTTCAACGATTTCTTCAAAGCGGACGCTTTCTGCAAGAAATTCGGTGATGAGAAGGCCAAAATCGTCACGAGCGTAGCAATGTTTTACGATCTTGAGGACCCGAACACATTTGTCAGCGATATTTCCAAGTGCCTGGCCCTCGACGGTGTCTGGGTAGTGCAACAGAACTATTTGGCGTCTATGCTTCAGAAGAATGGCTTTGATAATATCGGTCACGAACACTTAGAATACTATTCTTTGAGCACGATGGAGAGACTGCTATCGAGGCACGGGCTAGAGATTTTTGACGTTGAAACCAACAGTGTCAATGGCGGGAGTTTTCGAACCTATGCAGGCCATCGAGGAAAGCATCCGGTACAAGAAAGCGTCAGACGGATGAGGCAAACTGAGGAACAGCTGCGCCTTAACAATGGTAGGGTTTATCGCACCTTCGCAGCGAACATTCGGAAAATCAAATCTCACCTGGAGAAACTCATCTTTAAGGAGGTGAAGAGCGGAAAGACTGTATACGTATATGGTGCCTCGAACAGAGGCAATACCATACTCCAATACTGCGGGCTTGATTATCGATTGATCAAGAAGGCCACGGATGCAAATAGCGAAAAATGGGGGCTAAGAACAGTTGGAACCAAGATACCCATAGTCTCCAAGGAGGAGGCTCGAAGAGACAAGCCGAACTATTTCCTAATATTACCCCATCACTTCCTCGAAGAGATTGAGCGTGAAGAGAAAGACTATCTCGATCATGGTGGAAGATTCATCGTACCCCTGCCTGAGGTTCGCGTCATTGCTTGAGAATCGGGCCTGACTGGAAGAGGCTGATTTATCATTCGATACAAGGTAGTTGACCTAGGGACTGATTATCCTGGGAAGATAGAGGACTTTTCCGACGCAAGGAACTCTTTCCTATCTAAGAATGAGTGGGTCCTTTTCATCGACAGTGATGAAGAGGCAAGCGGAATGCTTTCGAACTATCTCAGTCGGTTGGAACCGAAGTTTCCCTATTACTGGATAAGACGAGTCAATCTGTACAATGGGAGATATCGCTCTGCTTGGAATCCGGACCTCGTTCCAAGACTAGTCTCGAACAGAGTCAAATTCGTGGGTCGCGTCCATGAGAAAGTCGTGCCTAAGGAGCCGCACGGCGAAATCGATTTTCCGATAATACACAATCACATAAGGGGCATCACATACAAGAACTTCTGGTATGAGTCTCTTCCGATATATCGACTATGGCTCGGAGTTAAGAAGGCGATTGAAGTCGTGGTGGACAGGTAATGGACTCGTCAGATTTTTGGATTGAGTTTGAAGTTCAGTCCTTTTCACAAGTCATGGCAGACCCTCTCATGTTGCGCGTTTGTTTGAAATGAAGCTAAGTTTGCTTACCGCTTCGTCACGCTGAGTCAACAGCGCCTTCGAAGTGTTCTTGATGATCTCGATTATTGCTGTGACATACAATTCAAGACCGGAGATCGAACGCTTCCTTTTGTCACTTTCACATATTCTGGAAGAGTTCCCGCTAGAGGCCGAAATAAGAATCTGGGATAACGCGTCTTCTGATGGGACCACGGAGTATCTTCGTTCTTCAGAAAAGGATCTCGAAGCACTCAGAATAAGTCTCCACTTCTCACCTAAGAACGTGGGCCTCAGTAGAGCACTAAACCTTGAGATCGCCGAGTCTGAAGGAGAGTGGGTGCTTCTATGCAATCCCGATGTGGAGTTCTCTCGTGATGTCCCGAGGCTCTTCGAGTTCGGTTCATCTCATCCCGAGTACGGGATCATTCCGGATATGATGAACCCTGACGGTACGCCTCAAAGGTCCATACATAGGCGGTTCCCAAGTTTTGCTAGAATATTTTTTGAGTATACTTCCGTTGGGGTCTACTTTTCCCGCCTGATTCCATTCATTCGAGACGACTACAAATACTCTCGTAGGCAGTTTGCATCCCCAACCCCCATCGAGCAGCCGGGAGCCTCATTTCTACTCCTTCACAGAAAGACTCTGGATAAGCTCTCAGATCAAGGAAGGTTTCTCGACGAAAGCTTTCCGATATTCTGGAACGATGTTGACATGGCAATGAGGGCTAGGACGAAGGGGGTACGATTCGTATTGCTACCAGAAGTTAGAGTCCTGCACGGATTCGGACACTCTGTCAAAAAGATAAGCAGAGAAAAGCTACTGACCCTCTTTTTCGGAAGTCATGGGCTGATTGGGTTTACGACTAAGTGGAGGATGCACTCTAGGACCATCCAAATGTTATTCTTTCTCGATTCCATCTTCGCCGTGTCGCTGGGCTTTCTTGGATACCCCGCAAGACGCCAGAGAGGCGGGAATCTTGGCTCGAGTGGACTATCCTCAATGTTAAGGTGGCACATCATGAAGTTCTGGTGCAGCCTTCACTGAACACCAGGAATCTCAGACTCTGATAGCATAGGTCGGGAAAGCTCCGGCGGTATCGTCACCCTACGATCTTGGGCTCTGGAAACGGTATGATAAATTTGCCGCCTGAATTGCGGAAATCTCGCTCTTTAGCAATGATTTCGTCCTTGAAGTTCCATGCGAGGAGCAATGCGAAATCCGGAACGACTTTTCGAAACTCGGCCGGCGCAACAATGGGGATACGGACTCCCGGGATGAATCTCCCTTGCTTGAAGGGTGTCGAATCAGTAACGAAATCCAGTATTGAACCATCGATCGAGCAGTAATTGAGGAGAATGGTTGCCTTTGCTGGAGCTCCATAGCCTACGATTCTCTTTCCGTCTCTCTTTAGGCTACGTAGAAGTTCTACTAACTCTACTCTAATCTGTTGGACGCGATGGGAGAATTGCTCCAGTGCATTGGGCGTGGCTCCGGATTCTTCCTCACGAAAGATGCGATCTAGCGCCTCCTTGTGTTTGGAGTACCTGCCTGGATGAGCCGCTATGCCTCGAAGGCTTCCACCGTGAATGTCAGGGAAGTACTCGATGTCCACGAGTTCTAGACCGTGCGTTTCTAGGATTTTGGAAAGGGGTCTGAAACCGAAGTAGGATAGGTGTTCATGGTAGACAATGTCGAAATTGTAATGGCGAAGAACGTCGACGACCCAAGGGACTTCAAGAACGAAAAGCCCCTCGGGATCCAAGAGCATATTGACGGACTCCATGAAGTCATTGAGATCTCCAACATGGGAGACTACATTATTGGCGGTAATGATCTTGGCTTTGCCTCTTCCAATCTCCTCCACGGTTGCCCGACCAAAGTACTCGTAGAGCGTTGGGATGCCAGCTGCGTTTGCTAGGTTTCCAACGTTCTGAGCCGGTTCGATACCGAGTACAGAAGCCCGTCTTCGCTTGAACGCTTTCAACAGGGTCCCGTCATTGCTCCCAATGTCGACAACAAGATCCCCCGTGTCTAGGCTGACTAGTTTCGCCACTCGTTCGGCATATTGGTCGAAGTGAACTAATGATGTGTTGGCTGTCGCCGTCAGAAAAGCATATTCGTCAAACATTTCCTTCCGGTCCACAATGTCGAGTAGCTGAATGAGCCCGCAGTCACTGCAATAGAACATCCGCAGAGGATATCTTGGCTCAGGAGTCGGATCTCGGGCACGCTGCAAAGGCAAAAAAGAATTTGCCAGCGGCAAGGAACCGAGGTCGAATCCTAGTCGCAATCTCACACTGTCGCAAGCTCTGCAATGGGGTTTAGTCGACATTGGTAGATTCGGACCCGTCTGGAGATGGAATGGGTCTTGTCGTGTTGCTTTTAATAAATCCTGAATCGGGCACATCCATCTATGCTGCCCGGCGTGCGCGTTCACGACGTCAACAAGAGGATAGATGAACGAGGCTTCTTCGCCGAAATTGTGCGAAATGACTGGAAGGATTTCTTGGACGACGATACGATTGCCCAAGCCAACGTATCGCTCAGTTATCCTGGAATGATCAGAGCTTGGCACAGACACAGAAAAGGGCAGGTGGATTACTTGATGGTGGTGAAGGGAACAATGAAGATCTGCGCCTATGATGACAAAGAAGGTTCTTCGACCAGGGGACATTTGGACGAGATCATAGCTAGCGAAGAGAAATTACAACTGGTTCGCGTGCCAGGACACTATTGGCATGGCACAATGACCCTGGGCGTCCAGCCCTCGCTCACCCTATACTTTGTGAGCCGGTTGTACGACGCAAAGGACCCCGATGAGGATCGAAGGGCATGGAATGATCAGAGTATTCTTGACCCGAAGACTTCCAAGCCGTTCGATTGGAACAGACCTCCTCACAAGTAAAAATTTTAGCCCGGGAATGGGTCAAACCTTACGGGCAGAGGTTTCCTGGTTCTTCATTTCCCGGATTCCTTCGTCAGCGGTAAGAAATCGCATCCCTAGGACCCTCTCCGCTTTCTCCACTCGCAAGCAACAGTTCCTGGGTCGTTTTGCTTGCTGGGGGAATTCGCTGGAGAAGACGGGTTGAACCATCCTGGTGGGGTATCCGAAGATCTGAGTCAGTTTTGTTGCGAACTCGTACCTGCTCAAACATGACCTCCCTACTGTATGGAAGATTCCGTTTTCAGGTCTCTTTGCTAGTCTCAAGAGAGCTTCTGCTAGGTTGTCAGCAAAGGTTGGACAGCTGTATTGGTCTCTGATTGCTTTCACTATCTTGGTATTCTTGAGCTTGTCCAAGACGAACATGCCGAAGTTCATCTGCTTAGTGGAGCCGGAGCGTATCTCAAAAACCTGGGAGTGCCATCCGTAGACAACGCTGGGCCGCGCGATTGCGTAATTCGAGAGCTGAGAAACTGCTCCTTCAGCTTCTAGTTTTGTAACCGCGTAATAATTCAGGGGATGAGGCGTGTCAGACTCAACATAGTGCCCGATCGTTCCATCAAAGACAGAGTCGGTGGATAACTGTATGAGTCGACTCTCAGTCCTTCGGGAAGCTTCGGCGAGATTTCTCGCGCCGCCGACGTTGACCTTCTCGGCCTCCGCTTGATGAGTCTCGCAATAATCCACATTCGTTAGAGCAGCCGTGTTGATGATAACCTTCGGCTGAACTTCCCTCACTAAATCCAACGTGGCCTCGCGATCGGTTACGTCTAGCCGTTCTGAGTTTGGAAAGGGAGACTTTCGTTCATTTTGAGTATTGTAGGCTTCGAAGGAGTGGCTGGCGGCCATGGAGGCGAGTTTCGATCCGACTAGTCCTGTCCCCCCAATGATCAGAAGCTTGTCCAAGTCTAGCTCCAGTTCTCTCGGGTAGACTTTTCAAGCTTGAGCAAAACGATGTTGCAGAGGGGAAACTGTCGATCTTACAGATTGATACAGGCCGGTGTGGTTCTTGAAGGGTTTGGTCATCACTGGCGGTCTCGGTTTTATTGGAAGTAATTTCATTCATCACATTATGAAGTCCCGTAGCGACCTGAGAATTACCAACGTAGATTTCAAAGGACCCGGAAGCAACCCGGCCAACGATCTAGACCTCAGGAAGAACGCGCGCTACCGATTTGTGAAAGGTGACATCGCGGACTACGCGTTCACTCGCAAAATGCTGAAGAATGCTGACATAGTGGTGAACTTCGCCGCGCAGACTCATGTTGACAGAAGCATCGCAAACCCCGAACCGTTCTTTGAGAGCAACGCCAAGGGTGCCTTCAATCTGTTTCAAGCAGCAAAAGAGAGGAAGATCGACATGCTAGTGCATATTTCAACGGACGAAATCTACGGATCGACCGACACCGGCTCGAACGACGAAAGGAGACCTCTGAACCCCTCAAGCCCATACTCCGCTACAAAGGCCGCCGCCGATCTAATGGCACAAGCCTGGAATCTCACGTACAAACTGCCCGTGACTATCCTCCGATGCACCAACAACTTCGGACCTAGACAACACCCGGAAAAATTCATACCCAAAGCAATCATAAGGGCACTTGATGGAAAAGAGATTCCCCTTTACGGCGGAGGAAGACAAGTCCGCGATTGGATCTACGTAGAGGATTTCTGCAATGCCATAGAACACGCCATCGATCACGCCGTCCCCGGACAAGCATACAATATCTCGGCCGGCAACGAGTTGTCCAACAGAGAAGTCGCAGAACGTTTGATCACTCTACTCGGCATTCCAAATGTTAGGTCAGTAGATGTTGAGGATAGACCTGCCCACGACTTCAGATATAGCCTAAACTCTGAGAAGGCTCGCCAAAGCCTTGACTGGAAACCCGCCTACGCATTTGACGAAGCGTTGGCGCTCACAATCAAATGGTACAGAGAGAATATCTCTTGGTGGAAGCCACTGGCTACCCAGAAGGTTCTCTCTGACACTCCTTGGAAATAGTGATGGTAAGCGTGCTGAAAAGATCCTACTTGTCGCCTTCCGTCACGGGGAAGCTTCTGACGCCCATTCGTCTTGGACTCCCAACTGACTGACCCTCGAGTAGGGCCTCTGCCTTGTCAAGAATCGCATGCATGTCCGCTCTCTCTTGGACACTCATAGTCTTCTCTGCGTCGAGCACCTTTGAGAGACCACGGACCGTTGCTACCCACAGTGGCAAGAATACTTCCTGTTCTTTTCCCGGAATGATCTTGTAGATGTAGGGGTTGGATTCCGTCGAAATCGATGCGTCGGCGGCGAACGCGCCGGTCTTTTTCATGTGATACATTCCGATAGAGATGCACAGGGGAATCAAGATCGCAAGCGTAATAATCGCGAATATCGTGAGACTGCGAAACAGTGGTTCAGTGATGCTGTTCTGTACAATACCCAGCTTGTAGATCACAAGTATGTTGCTAATGAATCCTATGAAGAACGCGAGGTATGTGTTGTATCCTGTCCTGAAGTAGGACCAGCTCCTGAACAATAGCTTTGAGAAATTCACTTATTCATTCTCCAATCGGGCGTGAACCGCCAAATCCTTATATCAATATGTGGCTCAAAATCACGATTGTTTCGCGATGCAGAAGCGTATCTTGATGCTCCCCGTTATCTGGGGAGTCTTCGGCATCGGAGAAGTTCTCGGGCTCACCTACATCTTCGGACCAATAGTCAACATTATTCCGTTTCCTCCGAACGACAAGCCAATAGGCGGTTCCTACCTTCCAGCGTTGTTCTTCAATGTCGCAGCGATGCTTGCGTTGCTCGGGCTCAGTCTTTATGCTCTGGGAATCTGGAATATCGACCTTTCGAACCGCAAGACGAGAACGGATCTCGTAGCGCTCGGAGCGATGTTCGTGAGTGGATACCTCGTCTTCTATTTACCAATCTTTTTGTTTCCTTTGGCTGTGGCGTTGGTCTATTTTCTCGTCACAAACATCGATTAGACGTTTTTTTAGCTCCTCCGCAGTGATAATCCCCCGTGTGACTACCAACTGCACTCTGGACCATCCATCTCTGCTCTGACGGAGTGCCTACCGCTCGAAGTTATCAACAGTACTACACGTGGTGAGACACTCTTGGGAAAAAGAACAGATCGCTCCCACCTGTTGCTGGTTGCGTGGGCCCCATTTTCCCCTACGCTCGTCGAGGTCGGCTCCTTGGTCGGAGGGCGAGTCGTCTTCCTCAACGTTCTCTTTGGGAAGAAAATAGCTGCACCATTGCGCTACGCATTTCTCGCTCTTAGAACCCTCTCGCTCTTGAGAAGGGAACGACCAAGACTTGTTCTCGCTCAGAACCCGCCCATCTTCCTACCACTCCTCCTCGTCTTGGTGAGACGTCTCAATCGGTTCAAACTAGTAGTTGACCATCATGCGGTATGGAGCATGAAGACCATCCGAGCCCCCTTTCTCTCTCAAGGGATTGCAGCCTTGGAACGGTTCGTCGCCAAGGAGGCTGACGCGAACATGTCACCGAACAATAGCTGGACCAGAGAGCTCCAAGTAAGAGGCGCCACTGACGCGTTCACGTATCACGACTTCATCCCAAGGTCAACAGCAACGACGAGGAGAGCCGAAGAGTGGGCCCCCTATCCCTTGCCGCCCCACCGATTCCTTGTCATTGCGGCTCACGGAGGGCATCCTCAGGAACTGTTGGAGGAGGAGGTCAAAGCCATCGAGGGACTCGACGACTATCTTCTCGTGATCACGGGCAAACGCGAAAAATTGGGGAGGAGAATAGCTAGACTGAACCACCAGAGGAACATCATTTATCCCGGCTATCTTGACGATGCGCACTACGAGGCTCTCAAGAGAAGCGCCGACGCTGCGCTTTCCTTGAGCACGGAGCTGAACACTGTTCCCCACGCCGTACACGAGTTCTTAGCTCTTGGAATCCCGACGATCGTATTGAAGGATCCCCTTCTTCGATCCTTGTTCCAGGGGGCCATTCTTGAAATAGACAATGCCGACCCAGAGACCGTAAGAGTTGCTTTGAGAAGAGTGACGGAAGATTCAGCCTTTCGGAAGAAATTACGTGAGAACTTGGATCTGAACTACGAGAGGCGTTTCAAAATGTACCAGGACGAAGTCTCGAAGCTCCGACAAGTTCTAGCCGCATAGAACCTTGCCTGTCTCCACCAAAGTGGAAAAATTCCATATCAGAGCTTCACGAAGGTGCTCTCGCCCACTACAAAGCTCATCCTTCTGGGGGGGGAAGTGTCCGTGGAAACAATTCTGGAATCCTTTCCGATGATGCTGTCCACTATCCTCTCCTTGCAATCAACCAAAGCACCATCCAGGATGATGCTATCTTCTATTTCCGCATGCATGATTCTTACTCGGCTCCCCACTGACGTGTTGGGTCCAACCTTAGCGCCTCCCCCAATCTCGGAATTATCGCCGATGATTAGGGGTCCTCTCAAGGCCGCCCCTTTCCGCACAACGGAGCCGTTACCGATGTCGACGTTGCCAGAGATGGCCACGCCTTCTTCGATCTTACCCCTCATAGAGGGCTTCAGGTCTCTCAGCACCAGTTGATTTGCTTCAAGAATATCCTCTGGACGGCCTGTGTCCTTCCACCAGCCTGAGACCTCGTGGTATGTTATCTTGCCACCCGCGTCCAACAGAGCTTGGATCGCGTCAGTAATCTCCAACTCGTTTCTCCAGCTCGGCTTCAATTTCTCAATAGCTGAAAAAATTGTGGAGCGGAAGAAGTAGACTCCAACTAAAGCTAGGTCACTGATGTATTGCTTGGGCTTCTCAACTAGCTTGACTATGCTACCGTTTCTTAGCTCCACAACTCCGAACCTTTCGGGGTCTTTGACTCGCGTGAGAACAACACTGGCGTCGGCATCGGAACTCTGGAATTCAGAAGCCAATTTTGGGATATTGTCCTTGAGCAGGTTATCCCCCAAGTGTACGATGAAGGGTGAGTCTCTCAGGAACTTTCGAGAGATCAGAACCGCGTGTGCGATTCCTTTAGGGTCTGGCTGTTCGATATAGGTAATTTTCACTGCGAACTTTGAACCGTCCCCTAGGGCCTCGACGATTCCTTCCTGCAGGGGTCCCAGGATTACTCCTATCTCGCTGATACCAGAGGCTCTTAGCTGGTCGAACCCGTACATGAGCATGGGCTTGTTGGCGATGGGAAGCATGTGTTTGTTCCCAGTGTAGGTCAACGGACGGAGTCTCGTTCCATGCCCGCCGGCCAAAAGTAGACCCTTCAATGAAGCTGCATGCCTTCGTCCCGAACGGCGGCGGTGGTGTTCGTAATAAATGGGTTAAGTTGCAACTGATCGTTATGATGTGCCGGGATCGGTAAACCACTGAAGGAACAGCGGCTAGGCTGGACTGAAGCTTTCGAGGGTCGTGTAGTAGACGCCTGGGGAATTCGATTCCAGAAATACGGTGAAGGTAACCTGCGGAGGCGTCGCCCAGCCTTGAGCATTCCAGATCAGTTGTGGATTGAGAGCGATCGAGTTCCACTGTAGCTTTTGTGTTGGAATGACGACCGTTGTATTGGTGGCGTATGTCGTGATTGTCTGTTGGGTCGCACGGTCGGAGAAGATGTAGTACAAGCTGTGGGTCCCGTCAACCACGCTGGCGGCGAAGATGAGGTTCGCTGCAACATTCGTCGTGAGAGACTGGTTGAAATGAATACTAAGACTCGTAGCGTTTAGCAAGACCTTCTGCGACAGCGCCAATTTCTCGATCCCCGCGAGCGGTGAAGTGTAATTGAGCATCATCTGCACACCGCTTGTCCCGTTGACTCCTAGCGGGCTGATGCCAGACCATTCGGGGTTCGTGTTGGAGAGTGTGAGTTTCCAGTTGAAGGGAACCTTGGTCCCAACGCTTGGGTCCAGAACCCACCACTTCAACCCGGGGTTCTCCAAGGAAGGAGCGGGAATGTCTGACTTCCAAGAGGATGACTCGCCCAGCAACTGTCCAGTCAACTTGTCATAAATCACGATGTGGAATTGGTCACCACGAGGGACGGCACTCAACGCATCGGGAGCGCTGATCAGATAAGAGGATGCAGAACCGCTGTTGAGTAGCGAAGTCGAATTGTTCGCCCAGAAATATGTGAGGGGACTATACTTGACAAAGAAGATGGGTAGGACTGGCTTCGCGAGCAAGTTCGTAACAGTCACATTGATCTTCGTAGCTGACCCGATGCTGTCAGGGTCCATTACCCCGTTGATCTGTATCGCTGTCCGGGGATTCGAAGCCTGAGTGATGTAAGCCCCAGAAACACCTGCAAAAATCACAGTCAGCGTCATTATTACCATAACAGAGGGTGTCAGTCGTTGACGCAAGATCCTTAGGAAGGTTCCCGTGGGAGGCCGCCAGGCGATGCTGGGCAGTCTCGTTGTAAACGCGAGTCTGATGTTTGGACCGCCAAGCCGACATAGTTCGAGGACCAGTGGGAATAGCCAGTAGGCCATGTAATTGGGGAAAGATCGATAATAGAAGAAGAAGATGAGGATCGGAAATGCAAAGACCATGCTATTCAGGCCTCGATAATGTTTGGCGTAAAGGTAGAACAGAATGCCGGAGACACCGCCCATGAGGACTAGAAAGAAGGAAGATGGGAGTGCGATTCCAAGGTCGAGGAGAAAGCCCGACAGACCAATTCCTCCAGGAACCTGAGCCGGGGCGTTTGGCAGGAACGGCGCCACTACCGCAGCCCACCAGGAGCCTGGACTGTAGATGATGAACGGTAGGTTAGGCAAGAAGAAAGCAGAGAGCATCAAACCAATACTTCGAGTCAGACTTCGCAAACTATGTTGCGGAGTCTCCTTCCAGAGGCGCAGTAGGAGGAAGGGGGCAATCACGATAGCTATCTGTTTAACTGCGACAGCAAGGCCGAGGGAGACCCAGCTTGCCTTGGGATGACGGTACCAGAGAACTGTAGTCAGAACGAGGAAGAAGGCCCATATGCTATCGGTCCAACTTCCCGCGATTACGATAGAGAACAGGGTAAACGGTAGAACGCTGACACTCTTGAGCCTCGCAGGAGCTAGGGCGAATATCGTGAGGACTGACATGATGTGGAAGATGAAAACAGTGTCTCTGACATCATGCAGGCCGAGCAAGTAGAACGGGACGATAGAAAGGAAACTCAACGAGGGATAGGCAAGATGAAAATCGAAGGAGCCGTCAACACCCGGGGTGTAGAAGGACGGTGAGAAGCCAAATCTGTCCAACAGAGGTTTGATGGAGAAGCCGTACGGACTCTGTAGCTGCAAGACCCTCAGGATTCCCATGTAGGTCCCCACCACAGTATCGGTCGAGTAGCTGACGAAGAGGAGCCTTGATGCAACGACGTAGAGCCATATGAACAAGACTAGGTTGCCGACCAGGGAAAGCTGGTTAGCGCGTGAAAGAGTCAGATTTTTTCTGAAGGCAAATGTCAGGTTGAATAATCCAAATCCAGCAAGGCCAATGGCGAGAACCAGCATTGCAACGATGTTCGGCCCAAATGCCAAAAGCCATAACCCGGCCAGAACTGAGAATAGGCCGGTTAGACCAAGACCGAATCGTGACAACCTCGTGGGCTTGGCCTGAGTTTCTCTCAGCCCGATGTATTCCTTGACTCTGTCTATAGACTGGTGAAGTTGGGTGAGAAACTTGGGAAGGACCATACGGATGACCACGTCTACAGGCTTTCAGCTCGGGTGAGGATCAAAGGTCTCGACTTTTCCCACTTAAGGGTTATGCGGAAACAAAAGCTACCGTTCTGTACCTTAACGAGACTAGATTCGCTTGTTGGATTCAAGTCTGGGCGATCTCGCAAACTTATCAGAATCTTCCCAGGTCCGCGTCTGACATCGCTAGGGCAGTGGCCGCGTTCGATCTTCGTTTTTGAAATACAAGTACCGATCAACCCATCTGACTTCAAGAGTCTCATCGGTCGATTCGCAAATGTTGAGACGGTTCATCATATGACACTCACGTACCCTTGCAGCGTCATTTGAGGGAACAGCCACTTTGAGGTCCTAGATGGAGGGAACTGGGTTCGCCGAGAAGGTGGCCTCGTTCGAAATGCATGATACCGCCAGTTGAGTAAGACGCTTCACGTTGCGACCCGACCTAACCTTTCACGCAAGGTAGTTTGAACATCTCCAAGTCTGCTGATCAACCGTACCGTTGCGACTCGAAGCGTAGGGTAAAAGACGGCCACGACCCAGACTGGCCATAGTGCAAAGTTGATGTCAGAATGAACCGAGTTGAGTGTCAGATTCTGGGTATTCTGGCAGTTTGGAGGCATATCGAGTACAGGAGTACAGATCGCCGACTTCCAGTCCCATACCAAGAATGGCAGAAGGAAAATGATGGAGACAAGAACTGTAATCGCGGCTTGATGCCAGTCGCGGCGTAGAATGTGGAAGACGAAGACGAAGGCGTTTGCGAACTGTTTCATTCCGAGCGATAATAGCTGGGCTGCTCTGGCACGGCGTCCGGTGAACGTCACGAAAGCCAACGTGAGGAACAGTAGTGGGATGACATCGTTGAATCCATTCGCAGCCATTAGCGCAGGATACTGTCCTCCTAACGTCATTGAGGTGTAGTATCGCTTTCGGACCCCGTAGACCATGAGACCCCACATGGCCAGGGTGAACCACCGATAGTCAAGCCAGACATACGGCACTTGGATTAGAGGCAGCAGCGGCAGGTACACGTTCCAGATGGTTGCACTGTACAGCGTCCCCATCTTCACATATTGAAACTGAAGCGGCACTGAATACCAGTCGTGCCCTTGAAGGAGTAGGGACACGTATTGGGGAGTAGCCCACTCGTCGGTGAGATAGTTCACATATCCGGTTAAGATAGAGAAGATTCCAATGACAGCCGAACTTCCGATGAGTATTCTACGAAGCGTTTCGCGATGGCCCAGACGGTAAGTCGCTATTAGGTATGGAACCAATAGCGTGGCCAGGCCGAGAGTGGGCGCTGAAAATAGTCCCGGTAACACTTCAAAATATATCGGACCAGACGCAAGAACCGTGACGAGCGCGTACTGCCAGTTCTTCGCCATCTAGAACTCGTACTCTCAGTCTTTCCAGGTCAGACTATGGGAATAATAGCTTCGATAGAAGCAATCGTCTCATTTCACGAATGTTTGAATTGAAGGCGATTTTCTATAACGCTGTCAGTGCCGGGCTCTCTTCAATCAGTTCGCAGACGATGTGACCTATCATGATATGACACTCTTGTATTCTCTGAGTATCGTCTGACGGCACAGTCACCTTGTGATCGCACAAAGAGGAGAGCTGTTTGCCCGCAGAGCCAGTGAGTGCTATTGTCTTCGCGCCGATCCTCTTGGCTTCTTGGATGCCTTTGATAACGTTCGGCGAGCGGCCACTAGTACTGATACCAACTGCAACATCGTCCGGCTCCAGTGTCGCCTGGACTTGGCGGGAGAAGATCTCATCGAAGCTAATGTCATTACCAATCGCGGTTAAGATGGATGTGTTGGTCGTCAAGGCAGAAGCTCTGAGCGCAGGGCGCATCCTCTTGAATTTTCCGACAAGCTCTGCTGCAATATGCTGAGCGTCTGCAGCGCTTCCGCCGTTCCCGAAGAAGACAACCTTTCGACCCTTCTGCAGTGCTGTCGCGATCATGTGCGCCATTTCGACGATGTCGTCGAGGCACTCATTAGCGACTCGTTCCTTCGTTTCGATACTTCTTCGTATTGCAGCTAGTGCCGCAGTCGCCTCGTTATTTTCTCCAATTGATCCTTTGCGAGTTAGTGGAGTTTTTTGCATTGCCGTTAGTATCCCTACTTTGGGCTTCGCCAGGTTTGCAAGCCTTCCAGATCGAACCGGACCGGGAAGGCCTTGCCTCCCAGACGTTCAACCGCTTTTTCGACGTGGACCTGTTTGCCTGGCTCGCAGTATAGAAACAGGAATCCTCCGCCTCCAGCACCGAGAAGTTTGCCTCCGATGGCACCGCTCTCTCGCGCGGCGTGCAGAAGCTTATCGACCTCAACGGTGGAGATCGCAGAGTCAAGCGCTTTCTTTGTCACCCACTCAGAGTTTAGAAGCCTAGCGAATTCTGTGAGATTTCCGGTGAGGAGTGAGTCCTTCATCTGAAGCGTCAGCTCTTTCATCCGTTCGAGTGCGTCCATAACTTTCGAGTCTTTGTGTTCGTACGATTCGATCTGCCTCTGGAGGATACCGCCCGAGCGTCGAGTGGTTCCGGTGAAGCAAAGGAGGCTGCTGTATTCCAGCTCGTTCAAAGTCTCCCTCTTAATGCGAAGAGGATTAACGATGTTTGAGTATTTCTTGAACTCGATCAGATTGAACCCACCAAAGGTTGACGCGTACTGGTCCTGCAAACCACCAGGAATTCCAACATCCTTTCTCTCCACATCATATGCAAGGTTCGCGATGTCGTAATCTGTCATAGAAGCGCCCTTCCATTCCCTGAACGCACCAACGAGGGCTACACACAGTGCGGAGGATGATCCCAGCCCCGTGCCAGGTAAAGCGTCATATCTGAGGTCCGCATCAAAACCTTGCTCAACACCAAATCGCTTTCCGACAGCTTGGACGAACTCTACTTCTCCACCCCCCTTTAGTTCACCAAGTCTCCCAGGTCCGGTGGAAACATCTTGGTCTTCCCTGGAGATAGTAACCAGTTCGTCAGATCGAGGAGTTATCGAGCAGTAAGCATAATTCTGAATGGTGGAGGAGAGAACAACTCCTCCTTTCAAGCCAGGGTATGGGGGGACGTCCGTTCCGCCGCCTGCATAGCTCACTCGGAGAGGAGCTCTAGCGCGAATCTTGCTCATGCAATCCTTCCATTCCCGGCACTCTCTTCGGCGCGAATGATAGTTGAGACCGCTTGTTGTAAGTCTCCTTGGTTTGTCCTTACTCGAAGACCGCGACATCCAGCTCGCCTAGCAGCCTCAAGATCAATCTCCTTGTCTCCGATCATCCAAGACGACGAAACGTCTAATCCCAGATCCTTCGCCGCTCGCAGAATAAGGCCGGGTTCAGGCTTCCGACAGCTACATCCCGAATTAGGCAGGTGCGGGCAGTAGTAGATGGCATCGACGAAACAGTCCATTCGTTTGAGCTCGGACTGTAGCTTCTCGTGAATCCTGCCCATTTCTTCGTCAGTGGTGAGCCCCCGACCAACAACGGATTGATTTGTTACTATGACCAGTCGGAACCCCATCTTTCCGAGATCGCGTAAAGGAGGCGCGATACCGGGAAGAACCTCAAGCTCGTCAGGAGTCTTAACATAGTCCCTTCTTTCCCGTGTCAAAACACCGTCCCGGTCGAGGAAGACCGCCTTGGACGAGGACAATCGAGACCAACCATCTATCGGAGACCGACAGTGAGTTAATAGTTGTTTCTAAACTCAGGAAGTTCCAGTACCACCTGCGCGGATGTGAATGAATGGCAATCGTCAAATCTTCCCTTTCAACGCGTGGTTCAAAACACGGACTCATGCGGCAAGAGACGCATGTGGAAGATGACTCGACGGGATACAGTGAGAAGCCGGCAGAATCGGTTATGATCAGTGCCGTGATCCCTGTCTTCAATGAGCAAGAGGTAATAGACGAATTCTCAACGCGACTCATCGAATCTCTTGAGCACATGGTTCCCAACTATGAAATCATCTTCGTGGTGGAGGGAAATGACGCCACTGAGAAGAAGCTCTTCCTGCTTGCGAAGGGGAACCCGCGAGTCAAAGTGCACTACAGTCCGAAGAGGCTGGGGCTTGGACCTGCCACGAAGAAAGGTCTCGAACTCATCGACCCTAGCACTGACTACGTCCTAATCATGGACGCTGATCTGAACCATCATCCTGAGGAGATCAATAGGCTCCTCAATGTCTCATCCCAGGCCGACATCGTCGTCGGTTGTAGATCAAGAGATCATGGCTTGGTCAACGAGCTCCCATTCTTCAAACGGATGGTTAGCGGCAGCACAAACTGGATCCTAAGGAAAGCGTTCGGAATTCCCTGTAGCGACGTTACTTCCGGGTTCCGACTCTATTCCGCGAAGACAATTGAAAAGATTCGAGACAGACTAGTTTCCAAGAACTTCGAGATAACGGCCGAGTTACTAATTCGGGCGAAGAAGGAAGGCTACTCAATTGCGGAAGTGCCGATCACGTTCACTCGCCGGCCCAGAGGAGTGAGTAAACTGAGCTTCATCAAGAGTGGAATAGGCTACGGGATCCTGCTTCTGCGACTAGGGTGACAGAATCCTCCTCTACCTTCTTCGAGAATTCTTTCACTAGCAAACCCATAGTTTCGAATAATGCCGGAGACAAGTGGCGCGCGAATAGGTCTAGTCTGGACGTATCGAACCTCGACACTCTGTTCAAGGTTGTATAACAAATAAATATAGTGCAGGCAGGTCGGGTCGTAGAAATCGCCGGAGCCTCTTCTCAAAATGTCGGAGCATTATCGTTATGACTGAAGTTGTCCCCGTCGAGCTAGAGATACAAACTCAGGCTCCATCCGAACCGGCACTGCAGCAAACCGCTAGCGTCAAGAGTCTGGTTGTGAGACTTCCATGGAAGAGGCCCGACTTGAAAGTCGCAATGGTCTCCAAATTCTCGCCGACGAGAGAGGGGGGCGTAGAATACTTCTGTAACCTTGCCAATTCAGTGTCCACTCTTTGTCCGACCGTAGGAATAGCGAATTTTGATCGAGAGGCTCCGCCCCTGGAACCGAACAGCAGGCTTAGAGTGCTTCGAGTCTGGCAACTAAACAGCCTGTCCTATCCATTTCGAATCCTCAAGACCTGTCTGAGGCTGAGACCCAAGATTGTCCATGTGAATCACGAGTACATGATGTACGGCAAGCCATTCTACGGAACATTCATCCCCGTACTGCTCCTGCTGCTTAAAATCGCTCGCCGTCCGAACGTCATGACTTTGCACAGTGTTGTTCCACACGAGTCAGTCTGGAACGGCTTCTTCAAACGATACGGCTCGCAACGGTTGGCTCCTCTCAAGACCCTATTCTTTCTAGCCTGGACGAGACTGACTCTGAGACTCTCCAGCCATATCATCGTTCACTCAGAAGCATCCAAGAACATTCTTGCCGACGAGTATGGCTACCCCTCGAGGAACATCTCCGTGATCGGGCATGGAATTGAACCAATTATCCCCATGAAACAGAGCGGGGCCAAAGAGTTCCTCGGCTTTGGCGGACGCCAGGTCATCCTAAACTTCGGATATATTCACGAAAAGAAAGGGATCGAACACCTGATCCGAGCGATGGGAGAAGTAACTAGGGCGCATCCGGACACACTTCTCGTCGTTGCGGGAGGACCGCATGTCAGCCACGCTGCAAGGCCGAGCGAGTTTCGGGATTACGTCGATAGGCTGGTCAGAGCCATCAAAGAAGTTCACGCGGAAAACAATGTTCTTTTGAGGACAGAATATATCGCAGACGATGTTCTTCCGATATACTTTTCAAGCGCGGATGTAATTGTACTTCCATACGTTGAACAGTTTGGCACGAGCGGAGTATTAGCACGCGCTATGGCCGCAGGCAAGGCAATTATCGCGACGAAAGTCAATCCCTTCTTTGAGATCATTGAAGACGGAGTAAACGGACTACTAGTGGACCCAGGGAGTCCCACCCAGCTCTCAGACGCCATCGCGCGTCTTTTGGATAGCTCGGCGTTGCGCGAATCGCTCGGAAATAATCTTAAGAATTCTGCGCGTAATCTCCAGTGGCCCGATGTGGCGAGGATGCACGTCGAAGTCTACTCCCTCATATCGGCCAAGCCCGCGAGAGCCTAACCCAAGCAAGTTCGGGCAGTTCATGTTCTCGAGACAGAACGCGCCCACCCTAATACTTGCCATTGGCGTCTCAACTTACACTTCGCTCCTGACGTACTTGACATGGGTCCAGTACGCAGACTTTCGTACGCCAACCTTCGACATGGGAGTCAGCATTCAAATTGTTCAGACCATACTCAGGACTGGTCTTCCATATGAGACCGCCAACTGGGTGAGTTCGAGCGGAACTCAGTCTTTCAGCTTCTTTGGAATACACTTCTCCCCTGTACGGTACCTCTTCGCAGGCGCGTACTGGATATACCCCAGCGCAGCCACTCTGCTCTTCGTTCAGGCACTATTCGTATCGCTAGGCTCCGTTCCGGCCTATAAACTCTCTCTCCACATACTCCGAGACAAGCGCACCTCCCTCCTTGTCTCAGGGCTGTATCTCTTGATCCCACCTCTCATCATGTCCAACCTCTACGATGTGCACGAGGAATCCATCGTGCCTTTCGCTCTCTTGTCCGCTTACTACTTCTACGTGACCAAGCAGTACAACAAGTCGATCGGATTCTTCGTCTTCATGGGGCTCATCCAAGAGTCCGCCGATGCGCTGATCTTCTTCGCGGCGCTCCAGCTCATCGCTTTCAACTTCAAGGACTACCGTCAATTCATGAGAGATCGTAAGCTAACCAAAGGCATTGCCATTACGATCTCCCTCCTGATTGCCGCTCCTATAGCTTTCGTTCTAGAAAACGAGCTCTTCCTGGCAATCAATTCCACCGCGGGATTCATTCCACTGGCTCCTCAAGCGTATGCGATAAGTCCTTTGAACATTCTAAACAGTGTTCCCCAGAAGGTAGCCTACTGGCTCGTTCTCTTGGGGCTGACAGGTTTCCTACCCCTCCAGACCAAGAAAGCGTTGATCCTCGTGATTCCATGGTTCGTCGTCTCGGTCTTCGGAGGAAATCCTAATTTTTCCGTGTTCTTCTTCCAGTATAACTTTTTGATCGTTCCAGCGCTAATCATCGGAGCCATTTACGGTCTCGAAAAACTCCAGCATCGGCCCGTCCCTACTCGAGGCGTCGCAGTCCGGCTCAGAATGACTCCCATGTTCAAGAAAGTCCCAATCATTCTACTCATCGGCTATCTGCTCTTCACTCCATTCTACCCACTTATATCACCCTACCTTGTTCCTGGTCCGCACGTTGTCGAGTACTACCTGCCGTCGTCCAACAACACCTCGCTCGATCAACTGTTCAATATAATACCTAGCAACGCCACAGTTCTTGCCTCTGACTTTATCTTCCCACACGTAGTAAGGGGAATCGGTAGCTACCCCCTCCTTTACGCCCGCAATTTTACGTCGGGGAATACGGAACAGATAATACACCTACCGAACAACTTCACGCCAAACTACATAGCTATCTTTCCAGTCGACAACAACGCCACAGTCAAAGCGGTCAAATCTTTCCCGAGCTTCTACGGACTTCTCGGGAATGTCACAGGCGAATATCCAGTCGTAACGGGCTTCAACTCAATCCACAGTCAAAAATTCCAGGTTCTACTATACCAGTACGGCTATTCGGGTCCGCCAAAGCTGCTACCCACTCGCTATTTGACCGGTAATGAGTGTATATCATAATTGTTGAGGTGCAAGATGCGGTCAAATGAATCAGTCATCTCGCTCACCTCTCCTCGAAGAAAGGAAGAAAATGACTTCCGCAGAAACGGTCTCCATAATAATACCCACTGGAGGCCGGGTCGATCCGCTCACAGGATGTCTTGCGTCGATTCAGCGATACGCTCCCAAGGGCCAGATCATCGTGATCGGCGACAAGAACGATGAGCGTACACAACGGGCTCTCCTCAAGAACTTTCCCTTTGTGAGATACCTGGAAAGCGAAGAGTCCTCGGCGGTAGTTAAACGGAACCTCGGGATCGCCCACGCGACGAACGACATTCTGATCTTCGTTGATGATGACGTGATAGTTGATAGGTCATGGCTAGAGAATCTTCTTCGACACTATAGCGATGATTCAGTCGGTGGCGTGGGTGGCAGAGTGGAAGTTCCAGGATTGAGGAGAGGAACCTCAAATTACATGACTGGGGTCATAGAAAACGGTTTTATCATCGGCAACTGGAACCCAGCGGCCACGCGGGCTTTTGAGGTTCAGCACTTGCTCGGATGTAACATGTCGTTCCGGAAGGCTCTATTGATCAGACTAGGTGGGTTCGACAATTTCTTCAGAGCCTGCAACTTTCGAGAAGAAACCGACCTCTGCTTGAGGATCAAGCTACTAGGCTATCGGCTCGTCTTTGACCCGAACGCCAGCTTGATTCACAAGGCTCTCGGCAGGAAGAGCCAGGGGGCACGCTGGATATACTATTACGTCCGCAACACTCTCTACATTTACCTAAAGTATCAGGCAACAGGCAGCCGCTCCATGCTTAGGTTCCTACGTCTTCTCTTTTTTCCACCCCGGGACTATGCGGCCCTGAGCGGAGTCAAAGTACGTATCACTCCCTCGACCCCGCTAATTGCAACGAGCGGGCTATTTGCGGGATTTCTGGGGTGGCTTACACACAAGGAATACTCTCCCGGAGCAATCCTCCATTAGTCCAACGTGGCCAGAAAAATAGGCGTCAATAACGGGGAATTCATTCTTCGAGAACCCGACGATAGGCAATGAGTTCTAGTCTTTCGTCAATACTAGGAAGTCTAGCGACGCCCATTGTAGATTGTAGGGGGCTTGATTAACTGTTATTGTGATGGTATGGGTTCCTGGCGCTAAGGTGATCCCGTAGAAATCTTGAACAATGGCAGTCTTGGAATTATTGTACTGTATGATGCCTATGGCCATCACGTCGAGAGCTATCGTGAGGTTGTTGCCAGTCTGATCCCAATATCTGAGACCGATGGTGTACGTTCCTGCTTGAGCTATGCCGAGGTAGAAGGATGCTTCGACGTTCGTGGGGGCTGTGTCGTGATAGACCTCGTACGCTTCGCCGCTTAATGTCCAGTCGGCGTTTACCCCGCCCCATGCTCCAGAGTGGCTTACGAAGCTCGTGTACATTGGGAGTGTTATGTTCGAGAGTAGTGCCATTGAGGCAGTTTTGCCGACAAGAATACCGGGCGAGACTTCTGTGAAGAGGTTCGAAGTGTAGGACGGGAGGGGGAACGGGTGGTAAAAGCTACCTATCAGAATTATCTGATGCCGTAGAAGGGCAGCTCTTGTAGTGATGCCAGAGTCTAGGATCTGTTGCATGAACGAGGACGAGGTCGCCCGAGCAATAGGCTCTGAAAAGGGAGTTTTTTCTCCTTGGAGGAGGTAGTCAGTCAGCCCTAGATACGAGAAGTGGTCTCCCACAACTGCCGAGACCCAATTATCGTAGAGCTGTGCGAGCCCACCTGCATACTGGTCCAGATCGTTAAACATGAAAACCGGCATTGTTGTGCCCTTGAGATTATCATGCACCCAGACCAACTGCTGATATTCTAACGAGGTCAGGAAGACTCTGTGGCTTTGTTGAGCGGCCACCGCGTAGACCGACGGCCACGAGGATATGAGGAGGATGAGTGGCACTATCATCAGTGATTTACGGAGATACCGAAACAATATCGGATCCACCTTCATTCTCGCGGTGAAATCAAGCAACTTGTTGACTCCAATCGCCGCTAGGAAAGGCGTCGGGAAGAGAATGACCCCCCGCTGCGCGAATGAGACCGTTTGAGGAGTCACATATTGGGAAAGGCCGACAACTATAGAGGCGAGTCCCCAGAAAATTGCAAGGGCTTCGAACCCAGAGCTCCGACGTTGGAGCGACACGAAAAGTCCAATGGCCGTGAGAGGGAGAAGGGGGCCCAGATACAGGAGCCAAGAACTTAGCATCATCGGACCAGAAAACTGGAGGGTGCCACCGGTCAATGTCAGAATCCCTTGTAGATGCACTATGTACAGAACGGTCGCTGGCAGGATGATCCCGACTAGGCCATAAACTACTCGTAAAGGATAGAGCATCCTGCTGAGGCTCGTAACTACAACCACCGACGCGAGAAAGAGTGTCGATTCTATGTGGGCCAAGGATGCAAGGCCGAACAATGTGATCCCAATGATGAATTGTCTTTGCTTAATCGACGTAGACTGCGAGAGAGGAATCATTGCGGCGAGAATTAATGTCAAAGCCAATAGGTTCGCGTGAAGATCCGCCGTGATCCGATAGACCGCGTACCACGCTGGGGTGGACAGTGCGACAAGTGTTGCCAGACGTGGACTAGCGTGTGCCAGCGCGAGTCTGCTCATTAAGTAGGGGAGGGAAGCGGCAAGAGCCACTGGGAGAACTATTTCCACATCCGTTGCCGCGATTCTGATCCAGACGATGAATCCCTCAAATAACTGGTACAGAAAATCGTAAGGTCCTTGCATCGCGAGAAATGCTGCCGGTCCCTGAGAGGCGACCAGATTAGATTGAGCAACGTATCCTGGGGTGTCCGATCCGATGGGTAGTCCGTCGTGTCCCCACAGAATGTATGATAGGAAGAAGGCAAAGACGACGAAGGCGGTCGAAGCTATGACCGCTAAGCGGAGTTTCAAGAGATCTTTATCCAACAAGGAGGTTCTGCCTTATCCGCAAGGTTAGTCACTAGGGGGCTTCTTGTTCTTAGGCTGTGTAGGGCGGTCCTCGCTACTAACTTTAAGAAGTTTATATCAAAAGCCAATAAGCCGAGTCGGTATATGCTAGTTCGGTCCGATGAGCAGCTAGTTTTTTCCGTTGGAACGGGATTTAGAGGATGAACTCTGATCAAGTCTCCGCGGAGGTTTCTCCCCTTCAGCTAAAGTCCATTCTAGAGGGCGGGCACAGCGGAGTCGTTCTGGTAGATGTCCGCGAGAATGTCGAGTTTGAAGACTGGAGCATTGAGGGAAGCGTAAACATTCCACTTAGTAAGATCGATTTTGTTCAACGTGTAAGGGATTGCGCGGCAGGACGAAATGTTCTGACTATCTGCACACAAGGTACGCGGAGCATGTTCGCCATCAAGACCCTTCGTGAAGAGGGCATTGAGGCGAGTT